>Ga0307379_10003135_pt1 | contig 24108 bp, 13 predicted proteins | sample UN2MG_FD_202237 | JGI IMG/M metagenome (GOLD analysis project Ga0307379, IMG submission 202237) | Soil microbial communities from Risofladan, Vaasa, Finland - UN-2 | ecosystem: Environmental > Terrestrial > Soil > Coastal area > Acid sulfate soil | place: Finland: Risofladan, Vaasa | collected...
GAGCACCCTGACAGCGGCAGGGTTGGAGGTGCCGCAGATTGTGACGGGGGAACTCTACGGGGCGGATGGGCTGTGCCTGGTCACCGCCGACGAAGACCTGTACCGCCGCGCCGTCGAGCGTACCCGGACGGTGATTGACCTGGCTGCCTACCTGGGGGCGATGGTCAACGTGGGGCGGCTGCGCGGCCAACTGAAATTCCTGGGAAGCGTGCCCAACGTCTGGGCCGTGGCGGTGGAGCGGCTGCGCGAGGTCGTGGCCTACGCCGCCGGGCAAGGGGTCAGGATCACCCTGGAGCCGATCAACCGCTACGAGACCGACTTTATCTTGAGCGCCGCCGACGGCGTGCGGGTGGTCGAGGAACTGGGATGCGAGAACCTGGGCCTGATGCTGGACCTGTTCCACATGAACATCGAGGACGCCTCGATTGAGGAGGGGCTGCGCCTGGCAGGGGAGCGGCTGTGGCACGTGCACGTCGCCGACTCCAATCGCCGCTACCCCGGCAGCGGGCACCTGGATTTCGACCGCATCTTCGCGACGCTCGAGGAGATGGGGTACCAGGGCTACGTCTCGGCCGAACTGCTCCCGCTGCCCGATCCTGACACTGCCGCGCGGAGGACGATCGAGTTTCTGCGGGAATATACGCGCGCGTAGACGCCTGGGTGATCGCGGGGAGCCCCTCCATTGGATGCACCGTCTCTCGGAGGCGATCTCCCACGAGGCGCAGGCAGGGACACTGGAGTAGGTATGCCTGAATCCGGTCCCGTGGACCACCATCGTCGCTGTCCCCAACGCGGCCTATCTCCTGAGCGCCAGTGCGGAGGACACCATAGCGGCGACGGTGTCCGCCTTCCTGGTCAGTCCTCTCCGGGGCGGCGCGGGGTTGCTGGAGATATTCTGCGTGAGCCCGGTGGATGCGTATGGGATGGGCTTTCTCTTTGCGGGGTCGGCGCTGGTGTTCAAGCGCACGTCGTCGCTATTCCCCACAACCGCACTGCCGCCCCCGACGTGGCATAGGCCAGCAAAGTGCCGTCGGGGGAGAACGCCACACTGTTCACCCCGAACGTGTCCTCCCTCAGCGTGCGCAGAAGGTTCCCGTCAGCGACCTGCCACAGACAGACTTTGCCATCCCGCGATCCCGAACCCAGAACTTTGCCATCGGGCGAGAAAGCCAGGCTTTGCACGTAGTCCGTGTGCCCCTCTAATATATGCACCTGGCTCCCATCAGTGACTTGCGACAGACAGACCTTGCCATCCCGTGACCCCGAAGCCAGGGTCCTCCCATCGGGTGAGAAGATCACACTCTGCCCACCTCGTCCCTTCAATGTATGCAGCAGAGTTCCATCAGCTATCCGCCACAAACAGACCGTGTCATCCCCTGACCCTGACGCCAGGACTGCACCATCAGGGGAAAAAGCCACAGTACGCACACTCCGCTGATGCTCTTTGAGAGTATACAGAAGGTCGCCCTCTGGTACCGCCCATAGCCGCACCATATTGTCCCCTGCGCCAGAGGCCAGCATTGGCTCGACCGGAGAGAAAGCCACACTGTTTACAGGGATCAGCCTGGCGCGCTCCGGCAACGTGTGCAGGAGCGTCCCGTCTGATGCTTTCCACAGCCGCACCGTGCCGTCCCTGGATCCCGAGGCCAGGATCTCCCCGTCCGGACTGAAAGCCACACTCCACACCTCGTCTGTGTGCCCTTTCCAGAGGCCCAGGCATTCTCCATCCTCAACCCGCCAGATCCATACGTTCCTACCTGTGCACCCCGAGACCAACAAGGACCCGTCAGGGGAAAAGGCTACGCTCATCACTTGAACACTCTCCAGAATGTCGGCAAGCAACCCGGGCCGGCGGTGCATCAGATAGTGCACGCCTTGCAGTCGCTCCGCCCACTCCTGAGCGGTGAGCTGTTGCCGGGCAGATGGCCCTTCCGATTCTGACTTAACCTTCCTGGGGGGTGCTGTTGAAATGTCTATCGCTAGCTCGTCCAACCGTTCCAGCCGTTGTCGAGCCTCCCTCCAACGGTGTGCCGCCAGCAACTGCCGGGCCTCCTCCAGGCACCGCTGCGCCTGGGCCAGGTTCCCCTCCCAGCGCTGCAGTTCTTCCTCACGCGCCTCCAATGCATGCAGTTGCTCTTCCAACGCCTGCCGCTCGTTCGCCAGGGTCTCTCGCTCTCCGGTCAGATTGCCCTCATCTTCCTGGATTGCCGTCTCCCACTGCTCGATTTCTTCCTCTACCTTTTGCTCCTCCCCCTGCCCCTGGCGTGCCTGCTCCAACAGTGCCCCCACGTCGCGGTATCCCGGCCAGAGCACCTCCAGCGCCTGCCCAACCCGCCCGGCCTCCTCCCAGTTGCCCTGCGCGAGTTGTTCCTGTAGCGCCTGGTGAAGGCTTTCGGCCGTCCTTTTCAGTGCTGTCGGTTTTTCCTCTTCAACCTCTGTCTGCTCTGGCTCTGGCTTCTCGGCCGGCTCCTTGGTTACTTGTTTCGCCCCGCCCGGCAGCGCTGCCAGCCACTCGCCAAACGTCGGGCAGTCCTGCAGCGTCTCCGAGCGCCACGCACGTTCAAACAGCGACGCCACGCTATCACCCCACCGCTCCTCCAGGAACGCGACTAGCGTCTGGAAGCGTTCGCTCTCCTGCTGCATCTCCTGCGGGTCGAAATAGTTCTCCCCCCAGGCGGCCTCCCGCACCCGTTCGTTGCACCAGCCCAACATCTCGCCCAGGAGCACCGCCCCTGCGAAGCGGTCGGCTGTCGGGCTCCACAGCCCGTGTGGTGCTGTCCTGTGCGCATAGCCGGAGGACCCGCTGGGCAACAACTCCGGCTGATCCAGCCCTGGCCCGTAAAATTGCTCCACGTCTACCAGCACAACCAGGTCCTCGCCCCCGGTCCCTCTTCCAGTGCTGGGAGAGGGGAGCAATCCCGGCAGGAGTACGTTCGGTCCGGAGAGGTCGCAGTGGGCCAGGCCACACTCTTCCATCCCGGCTAGAATTTGGGCCAGGCGTCGCACCAGCGCCAGGCACTGTTCTGGGACCAGGCCTTGCTTTTCCAGCAGGACTTCCATCCAGGTGGGCCCTGCGATCCAGGGCATGAGCACGGCGTAGTTGAGGTCAGGGTACTGGCGAAGCAGTTCTTCGTGGCGCAGTGCACTCAGCACCGTGCGCTGGCATACCTGCAGGCCGGGCAACGTGGCAAAGGGGGAGAGTTTGTCGGCCAGGGAGACCAGCGCAGGCAGCCGGTAGCGGGCTTTGAAGACCTTGAGGGCGCGCTTCTCCCCGTCCTGGGCAACGAGTTGGTACACGATGCCCGCGCGTCCCTCCTGGCCGTAGGGGATGCCCGGCGCGCTCGGGTGCTCGGCAACGTAGTAGACGGCACCATCTACGGCCAGTTCCTGTCCTACTTGAGGCTGGAAACCCATTTCCGCTCCTGTCGCATCACGAGTTCGCCGAACGGCCGCGGAGCAATAGGGCGGCTGCCGCTCCGTTGAAAACGGCGTTCACCAGAATCGCGATCTGCCAGGCACTGCTCCACCACAAATTGAATCGCAGCGCCGTATCCACGCCATGTCCTGCCTCTACGAACCACAACACCTGTATCGCGCTAGCCGCCAATCCGCCCAATGCCCAACAGCCACACCAGCCAATCAGTGCACCAAGGACCCACCAGGGTCTTACAGGAGCCACGCCTCTCACCACCAGGTATTGAGCCAAGCCTGCCAGAATACCCACCATTGCCCAACTCACAAAGGCCACCCACTCGTTCCCGCCTAGAAATCGAATGGATCCCAGTGTCCCGGCCCAGCCAGCCAGCATGATAACCAGCCACAGAACCACTCTGCTGGTAGGGCACTCGGGGCGCGCGGCAGGTTTCCCCATTACCTGTGGCTCACCCTGAATTGGCCCATGCACTGCTACTTCCAGCCGCTGCACAATTGCCGCAATCTCCTGCCGCAGAGTGCCTCCTTCCGGAGCCACCTGCAGCGCACAGCGATATGACGTCAGTGCCCCCTCTACGTCTCCCCCATCTTCCCGTTGCGCAGCCTGTTGCACCAGGGCACGTGTGTAGGTGTCCGCCACCAGCTCCGGGGCGAGATTATAGGCGTCCTCCAGTTCTCTCAGAGCCTGATCTGCCTGGCCCATGGACATCAGGGCGTCCGCTTTGTCCATACCTGCCCGTGCAAGCCGCTCTGTGGCATCCTTATGCTCCATTGTCTCGACCTCCTTTCTCGGTGAGTTCCACGTTTCCTGAGCGATCAGCCATTCACCCAGTGCCGGGCAGTCCGCCAGCGTCTCCGACCGCCAGGCCCGCTCGAATGACCTCGCGACTCTCTCCCCCCATCGTTCCTGTAACACTTCCACTAGTACGCAATAACGATCGCTTTCTTGTTGTATCTCAGCCGGATGGAAGTAGTTCTCCCCCCAGGTTGCCTCTCGCACTCGCGCATCGCACCAGCCCAGCATCTCCCCCAGCAACACCGCGCCGGAAAAACGATCGGCCGCGGGACCCCACAAACCATCCGGCGCACTGCGGTGCGCGTAGCCGGGGGAACCTCCGGGCAGAAGGGCAGGTCGCTCTAGCCCTGGACCGTGAAGTTGCTCTACGTCCACCAGTTGGACGTTAGAGGCCGTGGATTGGACGTCGAGGCGCAAAGAGGAGGTGAGTGCCGGCAGCAGCACGTTTGGTCCTGATAGATCACAATGGGCTATCCCCCGTTCCTCCAGCGCTACCAGGATGTGAGCCAGTGACCGCGCCAGGGCCAGGCTCTGCTCCGGAGTCAGTTCGCGCTTCCCAAGCATGACCTCCATCCAGGTGGGCCCCTCAATCCATGGCATCAGCACGGCATAGGTCAGGTCGGGTTGCTGACGGAGCACTCCTTCGTGGCGGCGAGGGCTCAGCACTATGCGCTGGCACACCTGCAGGCCGGGCAGTCCAGCGAAGGGGGCCAGTTGATCGGCCAGGGAGACCAACGCCGGCAGGCGGTAGCGAGCCTTGAAGACCTTAAGGGCACGTCTGTCCCCCTCTTGAGTGACCAGTTGGTACACAATCGCCTGACGTCCCTCCTGGCCGTAAGGGATTCCCGGCGCGGCGGGATGCTCGGCTACCTGGTAAATGGCACCATCAATGCTCAGTGAATCGCCGACTTGAGGGTGAAAAGCCAACGGGTTCCCCCTTTCATCCAGTCATGTTCTGCAGTTCTGTCAATCCCTGACTCCCCACAGCCGCACTGTGCTGTCCTCGGATCCTGAGGCTAGCATGGTTCCATCAGGTGAGAAGGCCACGCTCAGCACTGATGACGAATGGCCCTTCAGAGTACATAGACGCGATCCGTTGGCCACCCGGTACAGTCGCACCAGGCTGTCCTGGGCTCCCACTGCCAGTATCTTCCCGTCAGGTGAGAAGGCCACGCTATTTACCCGTGCGGTTCCCTTCAGTGCCCACAAGCGCGTCCCATCAGAACACCGCCATAGAAGCACCCTGCTATTCCGAGATCCTGACGCCAGTGTGCTCCCGCCGGGGGAGAAGGCCACGCTATGCACTCTGTCCGTGTGCCCCCCTAGCGTTCTCAATAGAGTCCCGTCGTTTACCTGCCATAACCGTACCGTTCGATCATCCGAACCTGAGGCCAACGTGGTTCCGTCTGGCGAGAACGCCACGCTGTTCACTGCCTTGGTGTGCCCCCTGAGTGCACACAGGGGTATACCATCCGATACTCGCCACAACTGGATTGTGCCATCCTCCAAGCCCAACGCCAGTGTGACTCCGTCAGGGGAGAAGGCTACGTTCGCCCAGTTCGCGCGCCACTTGATTGCAGGTAGTTGTTGCCCTGTCGTCACGTTCCACAGTTTTACCCCGCCGCCTTGCGACCCAGAAGCCAGTATCCTACCATCCGGCGAGAACGCAATACTCCACACCTGGCCAGTGTGTTGCTCCAGGATGCGGAACAATGTGCCATCCCTGACGTGCCACAGACAGATTCGACCGTCCTGATTACCGGAGGCCAGCAACGGTTTAGCAATGTCAGGCAATAGTGGACAGAAGGCCACGCTTGTCACGGCCGGAGTGCCAGCCAGCAACCCACCCTTTCGGTGTTCCAGGCGGCGAATTGCCTTCAGTTTGGCAACTTGCTCTTCGGTAAGCCCCTTGACCGTGGGCCCGAGCATGGTTCGCAGCCGCAGGCGCGCTTCCTGGTACTGGCGTGCGATCAGCAGTTGTTGCGCCTTGGCCAATGCCGCCCGGCGCGCGGCCACTTTTTGCTCCTGCTGGCGCAGGTCAGCATCCGGCCGACCTGCTTCCTTCACCTGTTCTTCCAGCGTCTTGCGCCTGGAGGCCAGGGCGGTTAGTTCTTGCTCGATGGACGCCAATTGTGCCTGCAGGTCAGATCGCTGCTGAGCCAGGGTAGCCTCACGCCCTTCCAACTCCGACCGTTCGGATGCCAACGCCTGCACGTGCCCATCCAAGGCGGCCCGCTCACGGCTTAGCCGCTCCTCCTCCTCGCGTGTCTCAGCATCCAGGCGCTGGTACAGTTCGTCGGCCTCTTGCCGGCCGGCCCGGTTGTCCTGTACCTGGCGCAACAGCATAGGGACGTCCCTATAATCCGGTTGCAGCAGTTCGATGGCCTGCGCGGTTCGCTCAGCCTGCTCCCAGGCACCCTGTTCGACCTGCGCCCGGAGTACCTGATAGATGGCAGCCACGCTATCCTCAGGCGAGGGCCCTCCTGGTCCTGTAGCCTCGTCTCCGCCTGCATTTCCGTCTGGTACGCTGTCCTGCTCCTCGCCCACGCCAACTGATACAGATGGCACGCTTTCCGCACCCTGCGGCAATGCCACCAGCCACTCGCCGAACGTCGGACAGTCTGCCAACGTCTCTGAGTACCACGCCCGTTCAAACAACAGCGTCACATCGTGACCCCACTGCTCCCTTAGCACGTTCACCAGCGTGTGCTCGCGGTCAGTGTTCTGCTGCATCTCCTGAGGGTCGAAGTAGTTCTCGCCCCAAGCCATCTCCTGCACCCGTTGATCGCACCAGCCCAAGACCTCCCCCAGCAACACAGCCCCGGCAAAGCGATCGGCCTCCAGGCCCCACAACCCTTCGGGAGCCGTTCGGTGCGCATAGCCGGGCGACCCGCCAGGTAATGCACGGGGCTGCTCCAGGCCAGGGCCGTACAATTGCTCCAAGTCCACCAACGCGACCAGGCCCTCACCCCCAACCCCTCTCCCAATGCTGGGAGAGGGGGGCAGGCCCGGCAGGAGCACATTCGGACCGGAGAGGTCACAGTGGGCCAGGCCACACTCTTCCATCCCGGCCAGGATTTGGGCCAGTCGCCGTGCCAACGCCAGGCTCTGCTCTGGGGCCAGACCCCGTTTCTCCACCAGGATTTCCATCCAGGTGGGGCCTTCGATCCAGGGCATGAGCACAGCGTAGTTGAGGTCGGGGTATTGACGAAGCAGTTCTTCGTGGCGCCGGGTGCTTAGCACCGTGCGCTGGCACACCTGCAGGCCGGGCAACTCTGCAAAGGGGGCCAGTTCGTCGGCCAGGGAGACCAGCGCGGGCAGGCGGTAGCGCGCCTTGAACACCTTGAGGGCGCGCTTCTCCCCGTCCTGGACGGCGAGCTGGTACACGATGCCCGCGCGCCCCTCCTGGCCGTAAGGAATTCCCGGCGCAGCGGGATGCTCGGCGATGCGGTAGGTCACGCCGTCTATCACCAGTTCCTGGTTGACCTCAGGCTGGAAGGACATCAGGGGCCTCCGTTGGGTTTGAATGACGTGTCCACTATGGATACAAGGTGGTAACGAATTGAGCCTCACCGCCCGTCACGTGGAAAATGCAAGCGGGTTTCACCGGGTTATGCTGTGAGTCGAAGGCAATCGGCCCGGTGACCGCTTCAAATTGCATCCCTTCCATCGTCTGGGCAACCTTCACCGGGTCGTCTGCACCGGCCTTCTCGATAGCCTGGAACAGCACGTTGGCTGCATCATAGCCTAGCGTGGCCAGGGCGTCCGGCACAGAGCCGTACCTGGCCTGGTACTTCTTCACCCACTCCTGGACAACCGGGCGCGGGTCTTCGGGGGCGTAGTGGTTCGTAAAGTAGCCACCCTCCGTCGCCGTGCGGTCCAGTTGGGCCGAGTCCCAGCCATCACCGCCCATCATGACGGCGGTGATGCCCTTCTCACGGGCCTGGGCTGCAATGACGTTGACGGTCGAGTAATAGTCCGGCAGGTAGAGGACGTCAGGGTTGGCATCCTTGACCTTGGTCAGAATGGCTGAGAAGTCCTGGTCCTCGTAGGTGTAGGTCTCCCAGACCACGACCTGCCCACCCCCCGCCTCAAAGGCCTGGCGGAAGTACTCGGCCAAGCCCCGGACGTATTCGTTACCTTGATCCAGAAACACGGCAACAGTTCTGGCTCCCAGTTGTTCAAGCGCGAACCTGGCGGCTACCCTACCCTGGAAGGAGTCAATGAAACAAGCGCGGAAGACTGTCGGCTTGGCATTGCCACTCTGATCCACGGTGACCTGGGGGTCCGTGGATGTGGGGCTGATCTGTAGCACGCCCTTGCCCTTCGCAATCTCAGAGACGGCGATGGAGGCGCTGGAGCAGACCTTGCCGATAATGTACTTGACGCCGTCCTGGTCAATTACCTTGTTGGCCGCGCTGACCGCTGGCTCGGCACTGCACTGGCTGTCTTCGACCACGGCCTCAATCTGCCGTCCCAAAATGCCACCCCGGGCGTTCCACTCATCAATCGCCATCATAGCACCATTCCTGACAGACTCACCGAAGGTCGCCACATCGCCGCTCAATGGGGCCAACAAAGCAATCCTGATGCTCTCTGACGTTGATACCTCGATAGGGGCCTCGGTAGGCTCCCGTGCACTTGGCATACGAGCGGCAAAGGTCAGATCCTCTCCATAGAATTGCATAGAGAGTCCGGTCAGCGTGCCGTCTTCGTGCATCGCGCCAATGATGCCGTTCAGTTCGGCCAGCATTTTATCGCTGGGGCCTCGGGCCTTGTCAAGCGCGAAACACAATGGCTCGTAGAAGGTGGGATCACCAAGCAACTTGAGCGGCTGGCCTATCTTGATGATCTCCTGCAAGGTGGGAACGGGCCCCATCACTGCATTCAGGCGAACACCATCTCCCAGCGCCAGGTCATGGCTTGCCTCCACGTCAGTGCTGTAAGGTCGCACTTCACCTGCTTTCCAATCGGCGAAGACGACATCGTAGCCAGGGATGGCAATTGTCAGATCTTTGTTCAGCCAGCGCTCATAGGTTGTCCCTGCGCCCACGCCGATGATAGCACCAGCCAAATCCTCGACTTCGGCATACCTGGTATTGCTGGCATGCACCGCGAAGCCGGCAGGAGTGTAGTAGTACGGGTTAGCAAACCACAGCACCTTGCCGCGCTCCTCAGTAGCGACCATACTGCCGATGCTCACGTCCCAGCGGGCGTCCCAAGACCCGCCCGTGACGATGTCCCAATCAATAGCCATCAGTTCCAGCTCGACTCCCAGCCGCTTAGCGACCTCGCGGGCCACCTCGACGTCGAACCCGGACCAAGTACCGTTCTCGTCGAGGAAGCTCTGTGGGGCGTAGTTGGCATCGCTGGAGACCCGCAACTTGCCGGCAGCCAAGACCTGGTCCAACAAATCCACAGCCGTGGTTGCTGTCGGCCCAGCCTCAGCACCCGGGGGAACAACCACAGTAGCTGTTACCGTTGGCTGAGTCGCCACTGGTTGTCGCCTTACAATTCGGATTACCGTCACGGCTATTGCTGCTACCAACCCCAATAATATCAGTCCGCCCAGCGCATAAACCCACCCAGGCATTCTTCCTCGTCTATGAGGAGTTGGTGGCGGCTGCAATCCAGGGGTGGCAACTTTCTGGTCTGCCTGTACACTCTGCCCGATCAGTGCCAGTTCCTCCTCCAGTGCCGATCGAGGGACAGGAGCAATCGGTTCCTTTGCCTCTTCTCCTAACGGCAGCTCCAGAGCCGGGATGGTGACCTCCATTGCTTGCTCTTCCAGCGGCAGATGCGGCGCTGAAGCGGCGGATTCTTCCAGTTTCGCTTCCACGTCTTGTACAATCAGTGCGAGTTCCTCCGCCAGCCCGCTCCCTGCCGTGGCCATCGCCTGGGCCTGCCGATATACCTCCACAGCCCCCGCGATATTCCCCTGCTCTTCTAGCCGCTGCGCCAGGTCCATCAGCATTTTGAACGTGCCTTGATCGGTCTCTTCTTGCCCGGTCTGAGACCCCCTGGCTGGGGCAGGCACATGGCTTGCCTTCGCGACCGGCACTTCCTCCGGCAGCGTCACCAGCCACTCACCGAACGTCGCACAGTCGGCCAGCGTCTCGCTCCGCCAGGCCCGCTCGAAGAGTGCCGCCACGCTGGCGTCCCAGCGCTCCTGCAACACTCCTGCCAACACGCGGTAACGGTCGGTGTCCTGTTGCATCTCGGCCGGGTCGAAATAGTTCTCTCCCCACGAGGCCTCTCGCACTCGCCCCTCACACCAGCCCAGCATCTCCGCCAGCAGGACCGCACCCGCAAAACGGTCGGCGTCGGGCGACCACAGGCCCTCCGGAGCGGTCTTGTGGGCGTAACCGGGGGAGCCGCCGGGCAACAGCGGCAGGCGGCGCAGTGTTGGGCCGTACATCTGTTCGACGTCTACGAGCGCCACTCCACCCTCACCCCCGGCCCCTCTCCCTGGGAGGGAGAGGGGAGCACCCTCACCCCCGGACTCTCTCCCAGGACCGGGAGAGGGGAGAAGGGCGGGCAAGAGCAGATTGGGGCCGGAGAGGTCACAGTGGGCCAGGCCCTCTTGTTCCATCCTGGACAGGATTCGGGCCAGGCCGTGGGCCAGTGCCAGGCAGTCCTCCGCTCCCAATTCCTGCTTCTCGAGCAACACCTGCATCCACGTGGGCCCCTCGATCCAGGGCATGAGGACCGCATAGGTAAGGTCGGGGTATGCCTTGAGAACGGCGCCGTGACGCTCGGGGGTCAGGACTGTCCGATGGCACACAGTCAGGCCGGGCAGGCCGGCATACTCCTTCAGCCGGTCGGCGAGCGACGCCAACATCGGCACCCTGTAGCGCGGCTTGAACAGTTTCAACGCATGACATGCCTCGCCAGCCACCAACTGGTACACAATCGCCTGGCGTCCTTCCTGGCCATAGGGCACGCTTGGTGCGGCAGGGTGTTCGACGATGCGGTAAGTTACACCCTCGACCAGCAATTCTTGGTCAATTTCGGGCTGAAAAGGCATTCAACTTAACCCCTAGACCTCCAGAATCATTTTGGCTCAACGGTAAATCCTTGCCCCATGTGGTTGTCAGCATCATACTCCCAGATCTTCCTGAAGTCATCGAGGCTCATGGCAACTGGCACCACATCGCTGTTCTGAGTTTTGCCTGTACCGGGATGAGGGTTCGCGATTGTCACAGTCTTTCCATCGCTGGAAACACCCGAAACGATCACAAAGTGATCAAACTTCCCCTTTGGATCTGGAACATAGTTCCCGTTACTATCATAGGAATACTTGGCCAGAACTATGGCCGGATTACCGCTCTTTACTTGCTTGAACAAGTTGTCTTCAGAGGTGCACACATTTCCATTAGAGTCTGGTGGGGGAGTCATCTCAAACCCTTTTTTCTCTGCCAGGACAGCCATCTCTGTGAAAGAGATGAGTTTATCCTGAAAGAATTTCTCTTGTCCGGCCAATTTTACCAAGGCGGATGGATCAACATCGGGGGTTTCGCCTCGTACAAAGGCCGAGAAATTCATCAGCATTGCCAGTGCCACCGGTCCACAAGCATTATAAGGATTTGGTGCGACCCCCTGGAGCGTCTTGAACAGATCCGGCTCAATCTGATTAAGGCCATGGCTTTTCCACCATTCTTGCATTGCTTCCTGGTTGGGTTGTGGCGCTGTTGCCCCCTGCTGTTGTTTCTCTTGCTTTTCCCTCTCTGCTTGGTCCAATAGGGTACCAAACCCACTGTATTCCCGTTCTGGCTCTTGCTTAGGGAGCGGCGTTGGCGTTGGCACGGGCTCTGGCGCAGGCTCCGACGGCGCGCGCTCCGGTTCAGGCCTGTCCCAGGATGCTGGTGGCACCTGCACCTGTTTGGGCTTGAGCCAGAGCAACCCGAGAGAAACGCCCATGAGCCACTCGGGTATACGTATACGGGGCAAGGTAGGACGAATGTGAATCGGCATCTGCCATATAGAGGGAAGGCGAATTGGCAGCGGGAGGATCCATGTCCACTGGCCGGGCAGTTCTGGAATGTAGAGCCGGCCAAACGCGGTCTGATCTGCCATTCGGAACCCCTGGCCCACCTGGCGCACCCAACTGTCCACAGACTCATTCTGGCCGGCGTGGCCCCGCAGGTTGCCGGCCAGGTGGCCGACGCCCACCTGGAAGCCGGGTTCGGTACATGTGGCCTCAAAGTGCTGGAGTGTAGCGGCCAGGCGGGCCGCTTCCAGCGTCAACTCGTGGTCCAGTTGCATGCCAAAGTCCGAGTAACGAAAGAGCTTTTCAGGCTCAGCCGAACTGATAGACCATGCCATAGTGCCTGCTCCTTATCCACGAATTCCAGGCTATCGCGAGCGCGCTTGCTGCTGCCGCGCCCTGTCCTCGGCCTCCTGCTCGAGGCGCCAACGCTCGCGGTCGCGCTCGCGCCGCGCCTGCTCCTCGCGCGCCTGCTGGTTGGCCCCCAGAATGCGGTTCGCCGCCGCGCGGTACTCGCCGGCCAGCTCGTGCGCGCGCCGGAGCGTCTGGGCGAACTTGTCGTCAAACTCGTCGCGGTAGCGGCCGCGCCATTCCGCCCTGGCTTCGTCCGCCACGCGCGCGCGTTCGTCGGCGGTCTGATCCAGCACGTCCGCCGCACGCCGCAACGCCGCGGCGGCCGCCTCGGCCGCGCCATAATTCCAAAGTACATTCTGCCAGTTCGGTTGCCAGTTGGGCATACGCCACCTCCCTATCCGTGTCCCAGGACCAGGTGCATCAACTCCTCCACCCGGCGCGCGGCGCCGGCCGCGTCACAGGGGAGCACTTCCAGGCGCGGCTCGTCATCGCCCGCCAGCGGATGGAGCAGCCACAGTCCGTGCTGGCTTTCCAGCAGCGTGAGGCTATCCGGGCACCGGGCCTCCTCTGCTTCCCAGGCGAGCGCAAGCAGGGCGCTCCGGCACACGGGATGGGCCAAGGCCTGTGCCAGCGAGGAAGCGACGGCGGCGGGCGTGCCCACACCTGCCAGGAATTCGGCGCACGCTCTTTCTCCTTCCACGGCCGCGACGTAGCGCGCCTCGTCCACGCCGGATGCGGGGAGCGTCCAGGATTGGGCAGGCGGGGCGGGCTGGTCGGTCAGGCGGAGGTATTCCTTCAGCCGCCGGGCCACGGCCTCGCCATCGCGCACCGCCGTCAGGATGTGCGATCCGTCACGCTGCTGTTCCTGTTCCACGATCAGCCCTGCTGCAAAGTGGATGCGACGGGTGGTGGGCTGTTCCTCGGTGTCCACCGCGCGGGTGACCGCCAGGGCCGCTTCAGCGAAGGCCAGCGCCCCGACCAGGGCAGCCACAGCCGTGTCCACGGCCAGGCTGCCGTCAGGCTGCACCTGGGCGTACTGGCGGGTGGCCAGCGACTCCTGGGCCTCTCGCAGTGCGGCTTCGGTCCGCTCGGGTGGCCAGCCTGCGAAAGGGTCTTCGAGTAACTTGGGCGCAGCGCCCAGCGCACCGGCGACGAAGGCCAGTTCCGCCGGGGTGAAGGTTAAGGTGAAAGTATCTTCTTCCATAGGTTATCTCCATCGTTTGGCAATCCCGCCAGAGTAAGGGAAACAACATTTCTGATTCTATGTTCTTGCCTGCGACGCCCCTGAGGATGCGGGCTGTGAGCCTTCGGGGGGCACTTTGAACTGCCAACCTGCTGTACCATCAATTATGGGTAGAGGGTCAACAAAGTTGTCTCGCATCTTTTGCTCCCAGGTAAGAGGGGGGTCATTAGAGAATACCTCGTTAGCCGTGTGAGCTCCATATCCCCCTTGCGGATTATAGGGATGTGCGCTTCGATAAACCTCCAGATGTACGTGCGGTCCTGTGGCTTTTCCCGTCTGACCCATATTTCCCAGCTCTGTATCAAGTCCTACGATAGTTCCCTTTTTCAGGCTCGGTAAGCTTGCCAGGTGAGCATAACGCGTATAAACTTTGCTGCCATCGGATAGCTCATGTTCAATGATAATATAGTTACCATAACCAACCAGTACTGGTTGACCCTGTTCATCCAACACCGGTTGACCTTTGTCGTCTTTCTTTTTCTCTTGCTCTACCCGGAAGACCTTGCCTGGACCAATGGGATGGACAGGGTAAGTTTTGCCTCTGTCGAAAGGCTGGGGTTGGATATCAATGCCATTGTGGAGATTTCCGCTGTCATAAGTGGGGAAGGTCGCTGTTGTCTGGACATCATCGAACGGTTTACCAGCTTTCACCAGATCAGGCATCGGCGGTTCAGATGGTATCTCCTGTAGTGCAGGCTGCTCTGGCGATGGTCTCGGTGTTGGCGTCGGCCTGGGTATAGGTGCCGGCTCGGGCGCTGAGCCTGGCGGTGTCTCTTGCGGCGCAGGTTCCTTTGGCACCGGCATTGGTGTCGGTGCGGGCACTGGCGTCGGTGCTGGTTCTGGTAGCACAATCACGTCATTTCGCCTGAGCCAGGGCAAACGAGGTAAGAGACTTATAATCCAGCCAGGCAAAGCGGGCAGCACTGGGAGCAGCGAGATTACGCCCGCAACCCACCCTGGGAGTGGCCACTTGATGCGGATCACATCGCCTGGCCACAGAGCGGTGCCAAACGAGCCTCGGTCCGCCATCTGAAAGCCCTGGCCCACCTGGCGCACCCAACTGTCCACAGACTCGCTCTGGCCAGCATGCCCTCGCAGTGCGTCTCCCAGGTGACCGACGCCCACCTGGAAGCCCGGCTCGGTGCATGTGGCCTCGAAATGCTGGAGTGCGGCCGCCAGGCGAATGGCCTCCAGGTCCAACGCGTGGTCAACTTGCACACCAAAATTCGAGTAGCGCAAGAGTTTCTCAGGCTCGGCCGAACTGACAGATTGTGCCATAGGCCACTCCTTTCCCAACCTCTCTGACACCTCACCGCAATGGGTGCAATGAATTCGTAGTGGCGACTTCAGTCGCTTCTTCGGTATGGCAACGACTGAAGTCGTTACTACGATCCGTTGAAATCTATCTTGCCATCAAGCAGGGGCGCAACAGTCGCGCCCCTGCTTCAGGCGCGAAAAGTGACCGACCGAACGTTTGATGGCGGCCGGTCGTGTACTGTGAAACCGACCAGCCTGCTGGAACAGGCGGTTAACCCCCGCCTGCCTGCATGATGTCCTGGTTGATCCTCTGGCTGTTGGCGCGCAGTTGCTCGACCGCTTCCTTGGCTTTCAGCAGCGCGCTGTGCGTCTGGGGCCACTCGCTGCGGAACTGCTGCGCCAGCCGCCCGTCCCACACGTTGGCATCCGACAACGTCTGGCCCTCGCGGTTGAGCGCGTCAATCTGTTCCGTCAGTGAGCCATTGATGATCTGCTGCATCTTCTGGATTGCCTGCTTGGCCGTCTGTGTAGATAGGACTCGCTCTGACATGGTTTTTGCCTCCTAAGGAATGATTTGGGATTGAAAGTTGAACATCCTCCGGCCCTGCACAGGCCGGGAGCCTGTGCGGGTCTTCATGCGCTTACCGCGTTCCCTGCTGCCGTCGTTGTGCCCTTTCCTCTGCCTCCTTCTCCATGCGCCAGCGCTCACGGTCCCGCTCGCGCCGTCGCTGCTCCTCGTATGCACGCTGGCCGGCGCGGGCGATGCGGCTCGCCGCGTCGCGATACTCGCCGGCCATCTCGTGCGCGCGCCGGAGCATCTGCGCGAACTTGTCGTCGAACTCCTCGCGGTAACGGCCGCGCCATTCTGCCCTGGCCTCGTCCGCCACGCGCGCGCGTTCGTCGGCGGTCTGGTCCAGCACGTCCGCCGCGCGCCGCAACGCTGCGATGGCGGCCTCAGCCGCGCCGTGGTTCCACCGCACGTCCTCCCAGATCGGTTGCCAGTTGGGCATACGTACTCCCTGATTACACCGGTCCACCCACGGCCGACTGCGCGCCCGATTGCTTCCGCGCCGCGATCTGCGCGACCCACTCCCGGACAGCCGCGAGGTCACCCGGCGTGGCGACCTGTATCAGCCTGGCCTGCCCGCGGCGCACCAGGTACGCGCGACCCGGCGGGAGTGCCTGGCTGAGTTGGTCGCGTGGGAGCGTCAGGTTGAAGATTCCAGTGTCCTGGATCAGGTCGTTGCTACCCACCAGCAGCCCCGAGCGGTTCGACCGGACCTGCGTGCGGAACGCATCGTATTGCCCCATCTCGGCCGCTGCTCCCGCCAGAATGACGTGGAAACCGAAGGGGTGGTCACGCCGCGCACATTCCCTCAGTTTGTCCTTGACGTTATCGGACGTCAGAAACTCCGCGTCGTCGGCCACGATGACCAGCGCCGGGCGCGCCCCCACCTGCTTTCCGCGACGGCGCGTTTCGAGCACGGCGTCCAGTTCCGCCAGGACGTCCACGTGTTCCTGTTCCATGGCGCCGTAGCCCCGCACGTGCGGCAGGTCCCGCAAGGCGGCCAGGCTGCCCTTGAACGTGTCCAGCAGGAAGAACTGCACCATCTCCTGGGGGAAACACTCGGCCAGTGCCAGTACCCAGGAGATGAGCGCCGTCGTCTTGCCGCCCTGCGGGGGGCCGGCGATCATAAAGTGCGGGCCGTCGGCCGCCAGGTCAACGCCGATCGGCTTCAGTGTCAGGTCGTCCAGCCCGAGCGGGACACACAGCGGGACGGCTGGTGGACAGGGAGCGCGGTAGGCCGTCCAGCCAGATAGGAGATCGCGCAATAGGGCCCGCGAGGGTAGGACGCCGATGGAGACGGGCGGCCTGCCGCCGCTCGCTGCCCAGGCCTGCTTCATCTCGGCCACCAGCGTTGCCAGTTCTGTTTCCGCGTCGCCTCCAGGCTCGCCGCTTGCCGGCGACGCCACCTGGCATTCCAACGCCGGCGGGCCGCTGAACAGCCCGCGGCCATGCACGCCCCGGGGCAGAAACAGGTCCTGGGGGTACTCGCCGAGCAGCATCCGGTAATCGGCCACCTCCTCCAGTTGGAATGCGATGCGCAGGGCGACGTTGTCCAGCACCTTGGAGAAGCGCGCGGCCGTCTGGTCGCCGGCCAGGATCAGGTGGATGCCGGCGGCCTGCCCCTCACGGGCCAACTGGGCGAGAAGGTCTATGGCGTCCAGATCTTCGCCCAGCGCAGACAGGTTGTCCACCACCAGCACCAGCGCTGGTAGCGCGTCGCCAGCACTGGTGCGCTGCGCGTGGGCCTCCGCCAGGCTTCCCACGCCGCGCTGGGCGCACCAGCGCTTACGCGAAGCCAGCTCCTCCAAGAGCCAGCGGAACAGGCGGCCGATCCGCCTGGACTCCTCTTTGCGGATGACGGCGCCCGTGTGGGGCAGCCCTGCGAAGACCTGGAAGCCCAGGCTTCCCAAGTCCAGGCAGTACAGGTGGAGTTCGGCCGGGGAATGATCCGTAGCAAGGCTCGTCACCAGCGTGCGCAGCACCTGGCGGTTGTCGAAACCGGGGCCGCTGCAGATAAACAGGTGTCCCTTATGGCCCAGGTCCGGCTCCAGGAGCGGCTGGCGTTGGTTGTCCGGGTCATCCTGCAGGCCGATCGCCGGGCACAACCAGCGGTCTACGAGCTGCCAGGCTTTCCCATCCCATCCTCTGGCGGGCCGTACCTCCTCCAGGGCCAGGCGGACGGGCAGCAACTCCAGCCACGGCCCTGGCAGGCGTTGGATGCCCTCACGCTGGGCTTCCTCCTGGATGTGCGCGACCACGGCCTTCAACTGCGTATCGGCCTCCTGGATCACCGTTGGTCTGGGTGAAAGGCACAGGGGATGGCGGCTCCCGTCGAGTGCTATCTCGACGATCTCGTGGGGATCGCTGACCACGTAGCCGCCGGGCGCATAAGGCGCACCGCTCCAGGCCGACTGGAACAACTCGAACACTGCGTCTTCCCCTATCCGCATGTAGACCCGGCCGGCGCCGGTCAACCTGGCGGCATCGTCGCGCTTGATCAGTTCCTGGCTGTCTTCCGGCCGTGCCACGCGCAGGCAGAGCCGCAACGCGGTGTTGGCGTCCACCTGCTGGCTCACCACACCGGCCGGTTTTTGCGCCGCCAGGATCATGCGGAATCCAAACGCCCGCCCTCGGATCGCCACCTGCTCGAATCTGTTCATGGTCTCGGGCAGTTTCTGCTTGAGTACCGTGAACTCGTCCACGATCAGCACCAGGTACGGAAGTGGCTCCCTGGCGCGTGGATCGTGCTTACGATGACGCTCCACGTAATCGTCAATGTGATCAACTCCGACTGCCTTGAAGAGGCGTCCGCGCCTTTTCAGTTCCTCCTCCAGCGACTGCAGCGCACGTGGCACCAGGTCGAGTTCGTTCAGGTCAATCACGTTGACCACGTGGGGCAAGTTCCGCAACGCCTCGGCCATGCCGGGCGGCTTGAAATCCAGAAGCACGAATATCACTTCGTGGGGATGGTAATGAACCGTTAGAGAGGCCACCAATGACTGTAGCAACTCGCTCTTGCCGGAGCCGACCGTCCCGGCGACCAGTGCGTTGGGGCCGTGACCGTATCGGATGGTAGGTTCTTTGGTGCTGCGTGGCTCGTGCAGGTCCAGGTACTGGAGTTCACCGCCAGCACGCCTGCCGATTGGCACCGCCATCGAGTCGTAAGGATCGTTCGTTTTCCAGCGACTCAAAACGGCCAGATCCTCCACCCGTTCAACCCCTAACGCTTCGAGCAGCGGCACGGTAGCGGGAATCTCCTCCGCTTTCGCATGGTGCTTCAGGCGGATCGGCGCCATCGTCCGGCTGAAGCGGTCGGCCATCTCCACAGATACGGCGTCCGAGTCGTAAGGCCATAAAGTGGCGCCGGGCACTCTCAAGGTCGGCTGCCCGGTCTCCAGCGTGGCCCTTGCGTGGCACTGTCTCGGCAAGCCTGCTTCCCGCTCGGCGAAGAATACAGGGAATGCCCCCAGCGCCGGCCCTTGTTTCAGCAACAGAGCGTAAATGGGCTCATTTTCGACCACCCGAGGGGCAGCCAGGAAGAAGATAAAGTCGGGCCCAGGTTGCCGGAGCGCGACATCTTTGTCCTGTTCCATCTGCACCCTGCGCTTGCTGAGCATCTCGTAAAAATCGGTGAGCAGATTGTGCGCGGCATCCCCGTGGGCCAGGAACCGGTGGTTGCGGTCATCCGACCAGGTGTGGGGCAGCCAGCGCAGCCATTCCCATTCCTCGGCTTCGGAGGCAGGGTAAATTGCCACGATCTTGACGTCGCGGGGCGCATGGTGCGCGGCAATCTGGAGGGCCAGGGCACGGGCGGCGTTCAACACGGCCGGGCGCGGCCCGGACAGTCCCGCTATCCCCACCTGGCGCAGAGGCAGGGTGACGGGCGCCTGGGGCACCTCGGCGAACTCTGCGGCCACCTCTTCGGCCGCCTGGATCAGGGGATCAGGCTCCAGGGGCGAGGGCTGCCTGGGAGGCTTGACCACCACCTGAAACGGTCGCCTGCCCAAGCCCAGGCGCAGCGTGAGGAAATCGTCGTCGTAAGGCTCGCGCGCCCACAGCCGGCACGGCTCCAGGCGTTCCACCAGGCCCAGGCAATCCGCCGGAGCGGGGTCATTGTGGACCAGCGCTGCCTGCGTCTGATCGCGCAAGTGTTCCAGGTCCTGGCGCTGGCGATCGAGCATCGCTCTATACTTGCTCTCCCGCTCCTTCACCTTGTGCTGATACGCGCGCTTCTGGGAGCGGTAGTTGATAAACGAGACCAGGTATGACCCCAGCATCATGGGTAGCGAGATCGCCATGCTCACGATCATGGCCATGCTGCCCATGGAAGACCCTACGGCGCTCATCACAATCAGCCCCACGATCGTGAACCCGGCCGGCAACAGCAGCGAGGTGAGCGACGTCGAAGGGGCTTGAGATGCCTGGGTCGGCGGCGGCATTTCAATCTCTGCTTCGGGGGGCCTCCGGAAATCACGCGGCCCGCGCTCGAACTCCGGTGGCTCATGCATATCGGGTGATCTCCTATCAATCGAATTCGGCGTTGCGTCTCTGACGCCGGCCACCGGGGGCTCTTCGGCCGGCGGCGCAGGGGCTGGAGAAACAGAGGGGGTGGACGTCAGGGGTTCCCAGGCCACCACTACGGTAGACGCCTCGTCAGGCTGAGTAGCGCACTCGGAAGGAGGCGGGCTTGACAGTGCCTGCGTCAACGCCATCACAAACGCTGCTCCTGATTGGTAGCGTATGGCAGGGTCCTTGGCCAGCGCCTGTCTCAAAACCCCATTTACCGCTGGCGGCAAGTCGGAGCAGCGGGTCGTGATCAGAGGCGGCGGCTCGTGAACCTGCATATACAGGATGGCCGGCGTCGAGTCGGCGTCGAAGGGAGGTGCGCCGGCCAATAGTTCGTAGGCAACGATGGCCAGGCTGTACAGGTCGGCGGCCGGCCCTACCGATTCCCCGGCTACCTGCTCCGGGCTCATGTACTGCGGCGTACCGATCGTCGTGCCGGTGGCGGTCAACCGCATCCCCTGGGCTGCCCGGACCAGGCCAAAGTCCATCAGCGTGATGTGCCCACGCTGGTCCACCATCACGTTGGCCGGCTTGACGTCCCGGTGGACCAATCCCTGTGTGTGGGCATAGTCCAACGCGTCGGCCAGTTGGCTCAGGATGGACAGCGCCTCATCGGCCGGAAGTGGTCCCCGTTCGCGCAGGACGTGGCTCAAGGGCTGGCCTTCCAGGTACTCCATCACGAAATAGTACCAGCCACTCTGCTGTCCTACGTCGTGGATGGTAACGACGCTGGGGTGTTTGAGCCCGGCGGCGGCCTGGGCCTCGCGCAAGAAGCGCCGGACGAAATTCTCGTCCCCCACCAGGTTGGGGGCCAGGACCTTGACCGCCACCGGCCGGGCCAGGGTGGGGTCGTATCCGCGGTAGACGATACCCATGCCGCCCCGGCCGATCTCGGTCTGCAACTCGTACTTGCCCAGTCGCGTGCCTTCCAGATTCATATGTCTCCTCCTCGCCAGTCTGGACCTCGGGCCAGGTTTTTTGTCTCACAGACCCTTGAGACTATGGGGAGGTCGCAGGGAGCACACACCGGAAGCCTACACTCGCGTCCCAGAGGAATAAGCCGGTGGAAATGTTCCGATATGCACACCGAATGACGCCCCTGGCGTTGTACCATGAGCCACCTCGTAGCACGTGCGCCCCACAACCGGCATGGTCATTCACAGGATTGTCGGCTGTGGCTGCTCTTTCCCTGTAGAAGTATCCGTCGAAACAGTCCAACGTCCATTCCCACACGTTACCAGCCATTTGGAGCGCGCCGTAGGGACTGGCACCAGTCTCAAATGCGTCCACCGGTGCCGCGCCAGCGTAGCCGTCGTTATAGGTTGACTCGATGAAAAGCCCGTTGCTGCAGTTAGCATCACAGAAGTTGGCCCTGGCTTCTCCGAACTCATTGCCCCAGGGATAAATGCGCCCGTCGCTGCTGCGTGCCGCTTTCTCCCACTGAGCCTCGGTGGGCAGGTCGCCGCCAGCCCACCGGCAGTAGGCACGCGCATTTTCCCAACTTGCACCAACAACGGGAAAGCGAGCGCCGTTGTAGGCCGGGTCATCCGCATAAGGTGACGTCGCACACTCACCTGCCCGCACGCATGCCTCGTACTGCTCATTGGTCACTTCGGTCCTGTCAATCCAGAAAGCGCTCAAGTTCACCTGGTGCTGAGGCTGCTCGTATGCATAGGCAGATGGGTCCGTGGCCGGGTCGCTACCCATCAGGAACGGGCCGGCCGGCACGTAGACCATGACCATACCGTCGGTATGGCGGGTTCTGGTGGCGCCTGCGGCAGGCGTGCGTAAGAAGAATAACGCCAGGCCCCCTCCCACAATCAGCAACACCAGCACACCTGCTATTGCAGCCCAGGCCCACCCCGGCACACGGCGGCGAGATGAGGCCGGCCGTCTCGCCACCTCCGCCAGCAAGCTGCTGGCTTGCTGTCCGTCCCGCTCATAGTCCGGTTGCCGTCTCACGACCTCAGCCAGCAGCTCCTTCGCTCTTGCCCACTTTTCGCGCTGGCAAGCGGCCAGCCCATCGTCGAAGAGAGCATCCAGGTTGGCTTCCTCGACAGCCGCAGGCTCAGGAACGACGATGTCCTCGCTTTCTTCTTCCTCTGCCGGTGATGGTGGCAGATGGACGGTCTGTGCTTCTCGTTTCGCCTCCAGGTCTTGCACAATCAGCCATAGTTCGTCTGACAGCCCGCTCCCAGGCGCAACCATCGCCTGGGCCTGGCGATAGTTCTCCAGTGCTCCCTCCAGGTTCCCCAACGCCTCCAGCCGCAGTGCCACTTTCATCAGCGCCCGTACTGCGGCCTCGCTGGCGTCAGGGGCCATTTCCGTTTCCTCTCGTGTTTCTTCTCCTAGCGGGCGTGGCAAGACAGCGACAGGTACTCGCTCCGGTATCATCACCAGCCACTCACCAAAGGTCGCGCAATCCGTCAGCACTTCGCTGCGCCAGGCGCGCTCGAACAGCCCTGCTACGTCAGTCCCCCACCGTTCCTGCAGCACCGTGACCAACGTGTGCAAATGCTCGGTCTCCCGCTGCATCTCCTGCGGGTCGAAATAGTTCTCTCCCCAGGAAGCTTCCCGCACCCGCGCGTCGCACCAGCCCAGCATCTCCCCCAGGAGCACCGCCCCCGCGAAACGGTCGGCCGTGGAACCCCACAGGCCATCGGGTGCGGTCTTGTGGGCATAGCCCGGCGAGCCGCCGGGCAATAGTTCCGGTCGCCTAAGGTCAGGGCCGTAGAGCTGCTCGACATCTACCAGCGCGACCCAACCCTCACCCCCAACCCCTCTCCCTGGGAGGGAGAGGGGAGTGCCCTCACCCCCGGCCCCTCTCCCAAGGCTAGGAGAGGGGAGTAATCCCGGCAGGAGCACGTTGGGGCCGGAGAGGTCGCAGTGGGCCAGGCCGTGCTCTTCCATTCCGGCCAGGATTTCTGCCAGCGAGCGGGCCAGCGCCAGGCTTTGCTCAGGAGCCAGGGCTTGTCTTTGCAGCAGCACTTCCATCCAGGTCGGCCCTTCGATCCAGGGCATCAACACGGCGTAGATGAGGTCAGGGTGCTGGCGGAGCAGGTCGGCGTGGCGGTGGGCGGTGAGAACGGTACGGTGACAGACCGCCAGCCCCGGCAAGACGGCGAAAGAAGCCAGTTTGTCCGCCAGCCCCGCCAGTGCCGGTAGGCGGTAGCGAGGTTTGAAAACCTTCAACGCGCGCCGGTCGGGACTCCCTTCCTGGCCTTCCCCCACAGCGGGGGAGGGGGCCGCCAGTTGGTAGACAATGGCCTGGCGGCCTTCCTGGCCATAAGGTATCCCCGGCGCCCATGGATGCTCAGCGAAACGATACGTCACACCATCGATGACCAGTTCCTGGTTGACTTCAGGCTGAAATGGCATTGGCTACCCCTTTGTGACATACTGCGACAGATTGACGATGATCCCGGCCTGTAATATGATGCTCTCCAAAATAGGCGCAGATTTGGACGATGCATCAGGACCAGCACTCGCACTCATCATCGCCATTCGGACCTACGCTGTGGCGGCTGGAGTCCAGCTTTCACCACTGCCCGGCGTGTGAGTGGCCCGTATCACCTCTCCTGTACCAGCCAACCGATACATCTCGTCCTTACCATCGCGGTCTGAGGTGAACAGTATACTACCGTTCACCCCCAGAACCGGTGCCCAACTTTCACCATCGCCGGGTGTATGGGTCATCTGCATCACCTTCCCTGTGCTGTCCAGGCGATATATCTCGCGCTTGCCATCGCGGTCTGAGGTGAACAGTATGCTACCATTGACCCCCAGAGCCGGTGCCCAACTCTCACCATCGCCGGGTGTGTGGGTGAACTGCACCACTTCCCCCGTACTGGTCAGGAGATATATCTCGCGCTTGCCATCGCGGTCTGAGGTGAACAGTATGCTAC
>Ga0307379_10003136_pt1 | contig 24108 bp, 24 predicted proteins | sample UN2MG_FD_202237 | JGI IMG/M metagenome (GOLD analysis project Ga0307379, IMG submission 202237) | Soil microbial communities from Risofladan, Vaasa, Finland - UN-2 | ecosystem: Environmental > Terrestrial > Soil > Coastal area > Acid sulfate soil | place: Finland: Risofladan, Vaasa | collected...
TAAAGCGCTAGAATTCGGCGGTGAGGCAGCGAGCAACATGACTATATCACAGCGCCTGACTATAGCCAACATGGCAGTAGAAGCTGGCGCCAAGGTCGGGATTTTCCCCAGTGATAATGTCACCAGAAAACATCTGGCAGCACAGGGGAGAGGCAACAAATATAAAGCGCTTTATCCTGACACCGATGCTGATTATGAACAGACCATTGCCATTAGTGCTGATGAGCTTGAACCCATGGTAGCAATGCCTCATACTGTGGATAATATTGCCCTAGCCCGTACACTCATCGGTGTCAAAGTTCATCAAGTATTCATTGGCACCTGCACCAACGGTCGGCTAGAAGACCTGGCTACAGCCGCTTCCATCCTAAAAAACAAAAAACACCACCCGCATGTCAGGTTAATTATAGCTCCAGCATCGCGCCAGATCCTCACAGCAGCCATAAAAGCTGGCTATATTCAAACTCTAATCACCGCGGGAGCCATCTTGCTGCCACCAGGATGTGCCGCTTGCCTTGGCCTTCACCAGGGCGTGCTCGGAGATAATGAAGTCTGTCTATCTACAGCTAATCGTAACTTCAAAGGCCGCATGGGCAATCCCGAAGCCTCAATATACCTTGCAAGCCCGGCCACAGCTGCGGCTTCAGCTATAACTGGCGAAATCACCGACCCGAGAGAGGTGAAATGATGCCTGATGTAATCCTCAAAGGTACAGTCTTCAAATTTGGCGATAATATTTCCACCGACCTCATTGCACCGGGTAGATACGCTCACTTAAGAAGCAACCTGCCTGAACTGGCTAAACATGTCATGGAGGATGCCGAACCAACCTTCGCCAGTAAAGTGAAACCGGGGGATTTTATCATTGCTGGCAAGAACTTTGGGCTTGGCTCCAGCCGGGAGCACGCTCCCCTGATTATTAAGACGTCTGGAGTAAGTGCCATCGTGGCAAAATCAGTCGCCCGTATCTTTTTCAGAAACGCCATAAATCAAGGACTGCCAGTCCTGATATGTGACACAGACCATATTGACTCTGGGGATATAATAGAGGTAAACTTGGCAAAAGGGGTAATCACGAATTTAACTAGTGGTATCCAGCTCACCTTCGGCAAACTTCCACAAGTGATGCTAGACATACTTAGCGAAGGTGGACTCGTTCCCTACATCAATAAATACGGCGATTTCAAGCTCTGATTGCCACAAAGGCAGGATGTGTCATGCCCTATAAAATAACCCTTATCCCTGGCGATGGCACCGGCCCCGAGATTACCGAAGCGACGCAGAAGGTACTGGAAGCTACCAACATCGAATTCGAGTGGGATGTAGGGATAATCGGGGCAAAGGCTCAGGACTCATTCGGCACACCTCTCCCTGCTCATGTAATTGAATCCATTAAAAAAAATAAAGTCGCTCTCAAGGGCCCCGTAACCACACCCATAGGCACTGGCTTCAGAAGCGTCAACGTAGCTTTGCGCAAGAGCCTGGATCTCTATACTTGCCTCCGTCCATGTAAAACCTATCCTGGTATTCCTACTCCTTTTGAGAATGTAGATATCGTAATTGTCAGAGAAAACACCGAAGACCTCTACAGCGGAATTGAATTTGCCCGGGGAACTAACGAAAGCTCCAGATTAATAGAATTCATCCTTGAAACTACAGGGAGTAAGGTGAGAAAGGACTCCGGCTTTAGTATAAAAACGATTTCCGAAACAGCTTCCAGGCGCATTGTAAAGTTTGCCTTTGAATACGCTCGAGACAATAACAGGAAGAAGGTCAGCGCCATCCACAAGGCTAACATCATGAAGTTCTCCGATGGTCTTTTCCTCGCGGCTGCCCGCGAAGTAGCCAAAGAATACACAGATATAGAGTTCGAGGATGTACTCGTCGACGCCTTATGCATGCGTCTTGTAAAAAACCCAAAACTATACGATGTCATCGTCTTGCCCAACCTCTATGGGGACATCGTCTCTGACCTCTGTGCTGGACTGGTTGGCGGACTCGGCGTAGCACCCGGGGCTAACATGGGTGATGACACAGCTGTTTTTGAACCTACCCATGGCAGTGCCCCAAAATACACCGGGCAAAATAAAGTTAACCCTATGGCGATGATGCTCTCTGCAGTGATGATGCTTCACCACCTCCATGAAAAGGAAGCCGCGGATAGACTGGAAAAGGCCATAGTTGCAGTTATCGCTGAGGGTAAAAATGTCACCTACGACTTAAAGCTAGACCGCAATCAACCGGCAGCAAAGACCTCAGAGGTCGCTGATGCAGTGATAGAGAAACTAAAGGATAGCTTCTAGCTAAAACACATAGACCAGCAGATAATGCTATAAGGTTGCGCCAATCTTATGAAAGGGGAGCTAAAAATAAGATGAATAGAAAATCGAAAGAATTAATTCCTCCGGGGTTAGTTTACATTGCGGACAGCATTACCTCCAAACATAATATATTAGGTGCTCCTAAAGCGTCGAGAGCAAAGTGGGCTAAAGACCTTAACCTTCCTAAAGAGACGACGACTATATTTTTTGCCGGCTGCGGGTATCAGTATACTAGAGAACTGGAGTCCTTGATGTCTCTCATACAAAAAGCAGATAAAGGTGTAATCGGTGCCGAGATGCCGATGCGCATTGCCGCATTTCAAAAGAAGCTGGGCGTTGACCTTGCTGGCATGTATCTCAAAACATTGGCAAAAGGTAACGGTACTGATGCCCAACCCCTAAGAGATGCGGTTAAAGTACTGAGCAAGCTTGGAGTAGAGTTTGGGTACCTTGCTGATGATGAGCCATGTTGTGGGGGACTGCTGCACTACAGCGGATTACAAGCAGAGTTTGCCCAAAACGCTCAGGAAACATATAAGAGGTTAAAATCCTTCGGGGTGAAACGAATTATCAGCATCATTCCTTCATGCACCCATGCCCTCCGTAATCTAATCCCCGATTATGTCGAGGGGTATGACCTAGAAGTCAAGCATTTCTCAGAAGTTGTCCTGGAAAATATCCAGTCTAGAGAACTGCGATTCCCCAGGGAAGTCAAGGTTACATATCATGACCCATGTCAGCTCTCTCGTTACTTAGGGCTAATAGAGGAGCCGCGCCAAATACTAAGAGCCATCAAAGGTATTGAGCTTGTAGAAACTGATTGGACCAAAGGGGAATGGGCAACGTGCTGTGGGGGTGGGGGAGGATTTGAAGTGGTCTTTCCTGAGTTAAGCCAGATTCTAGCTGCTAATAGAGCTAAGGAACTGGTTGAAACCGGAGCTCAGATTATTGTCACTCAGTGCCCAGGCTGTATCATGCAGCTAAAGGGTGGACTCAAAGAATTAAAAATCGATGGAGTGGAAGTCCTCGACCTGGCTCAAATCGTAGCTATGGCTATGGAGGTATAAAGAGAATGTCTATTTTTACAGACTACAAGAAAGAATTAATGGATGCCGCTCACAATGATAGGATAAGAATCGCTTTATCCCGAGCAATTGCAAGCTACAGGGCAAATACCAATAAAGCCCTGAAGAAATTCCCTCACACCATTAAAATGGCAGAGGAGGTGAGGGTGATAAAGGAGAAGGCTATCAGCGAAATGGAGAAGCTCGCCCAGCAGGCATGCGAATCTATCGAGGAGAACAAGGGGAAAGCCTACATAGCCAAAACAGCCGATGATGCACTGAATATCATCGGAGAACTTGTGGGGAAGAACAAGCTGATTGTCAAAGGTAAAAGCATGACCGGAGAGGAGATTGGCCTGCGAGAATACCTGGAAGAACATGGTAACGAGGTTTACGAAACTGACCTAGGAGAGTTTATAATCCAAAAATTGGAATCAAGACCCATGCACATCCTCTCACCAGCAATCCACGTGCCCAAGGAGGATGTTGCCCAGCTTTTCTCCAAAATTACAGGCCAGGAACTCCAACCAGATGTAGAAACGTTGGTGGCAACTGCCAGAAATTTGCTCAGGGACAAATACTTCCGGGCAGACATTGGTATAAGTGGTTCCAATGTGGTTGCCGCGGACACGGGAACATTATTTCTTATCGAGAATGAGGGGAATATTCGCCTGGCAACTGGCGCTCCACCAATTCACATCGCACTTGTCGGCATGGAGAAATTAGTTCCAACTCTTGGCGATGCCTGGAAGGTTGCAGAGGTAACTTGGAGATATGCCAACTATAGTATTCCCTCCTACATAAGCCTGGTGTCCGGCCCGAGTAAAACTGGTGATATAGAGAAGGTAACCACCTATGGAGCCCATGGTCCAAAAGAAATGCATGTTATCTTTATGGACGCAGGCAGGACTAATTTAGCCAGGCATCCCATACTGCGCCAAGCACTCTATTGCCTGAGGTGTGGCGGGTGTCTCTATGAATGTCCTATATTCGCAGTAACTGCTGGTCATTTTGGAGACAAGTACTTTGCTGGCATTGGCGCTGTCTGGGCAGCAATGATTAGCCAGAATGTAGAAAAGGCAGCCTCAATAGCTTACACCTGTTTAACTTGTGGCAGGTGCAAGATAAGATGTCCTATGAAGATCGATACACCAGAAATGATAGTGGAGCTCAGAAAACTAATAGCGGAGGGTGCTTAGTCAAAGCCTCCACTTCTATTTGCGATTAAGTATTTCTCAGAGTGTAGCTCAAGGAAAAGTCAGCCGAAAGGAGCACAGTTGAAATGAGAGACATCGATTGCAAGCAGATAACTGAAACTATATCCAATCTATTCCAAGAGGCTTGTGTCTACCTTCCCAAAGACGTGCTCACTATTCTCAAGCAAGCGAGAGAAAAAGAGGAGTCTCCCGTGGCTAAGGATGTGTTAGACAAAATGCTTGAGAATACCGAAATCTCTTCCAAAGAGAAAATCCCTTTGTGCCAGGACACTGGTGCTGCGGTGGTCTTATTGGAGTTAGGACAAGAGGTTCACATAACCGGCGGTGACCTTTATACGGCTATAAATGAGGGAGTGCGCCAAGGGTATGAAAAAGGTTATTTACGCAAATCTATGGTGCGTCAGCCTTTCTCAGCCCGAGTCAACACCAAAGATAATACTCCAGCTATCATCCACTCTGATATCGTCCCTGGCGACAAACTCAAAATTAGCGTAATGCCCAAAGGAGGTGGCTCTGAAAACTGCTCTCGTCTGACCGTGCTATCGCCGGCAAAGGGACGCCAGGGTATTATAGATTTCGTGGTAAACCTCGTTGATGAATCTGGCAGCAATCCATGCCCACCAGTTATAATTGGCCTTGGCATAGGTGGAACAACAGATAAAACCATGACGCTAGCCAAAAAGGCATTACTTCGTAAAGTAGGCGAGCCAAATTCAGACCTCGAGGTCGCCGAACTGGAAAGGGAAATCCTGCAGCGAGTTAACAATCTAGGCATCGGCCCTATGGGGTATGGAGGAAGAACAACCGCTCTAGCTGTCCACGCCGAAGTTTTTCCCGCTCATATCGCCAGCCTGCCAGTTGCAGTTAACATGCAGTGTTGGTGTGCCCGTCATAAGGAGGCGATACTATGATGAGTAAAAAACACGACATCATAGTTTTAGGTTCCGGGCTCGCTGGGATACGGGCAGCTATCGAAGCCGCCAGAAATCCAGAGGCCGATGTCGCCATCATCTCAAAAGTCCAGCTAATGCGCTCCCACTCAGTCTGTGCTGAAGGTGGCACTGCAGCGGTCCTGCGACCAGAGGAGGGAGATAGTTTCGAGCTTCACGCCTGGGATACAACTAGAGGCGCCGATTTCCTTTGTGACCAAGATATAGTAATGCGCTTCGTCGAAGAAGTGCCTAAAGAAATCATATTCTTGGAACATTTAGGAATACCTTGGTCACGCCGCCCTGATGGACGGATTGCCCAACGACCGTTTGGCGGCCATAGCTTCGATCGAGCTGCCTTCGCTGCCGACAAAACCGGCTTCTTTGAAATGCAAACTCTCTACGATACTCTGCAAAAATACGCCAATGTAAGCAGATACGATGAATGTTATGTTAGCTCTATCTTGACAAAAGATAACATATTCTGCGGTGTAACTGTTTGGGACTTGACCAGCGGTGAGTTCTTCCTCATCCAAGGTAAATCTTTAATTATCGCCACTGGCGGTGCTTGCCGCATGTTCGGTTTCACTACCTATTCTCTCACCGCCACTGGCGACGGTTTAGCCATGGCTTACCGAGCTGGACTGCCTATCAAGGACCTGGAGTTCGTCCAATTCCACCCCACCGGCCTGGTTCCTTCTGGCATCCTGATTACAGAAGCAGCACGTGGTGAAGGCGGCTATCTGCGTAATAGCCAAGGTGAAAGATTTATGGAAAAGTACGCTCCAGATAAAAGGGAGCTAGCTCCCCGGGACATTGTCTCCCGCTCCGAAATGACCGAAATCAACGAAGGCAGAGGATTTCCCGGCCCCGGTGGTCTCGACTATGTTCACATTGACCTGCGCCACCTTGGCGCCGATAAAATCAACGAACGGCTGCCTATGATTCGAGAAATCGCTATGAAGCTCAACTTCATCGACCCTATTTACGAGCCAATCTCTGTTCGGCCAGCTGCTCATTATTTTATGGGTGGCATCCACACTAATATAGATGCAGCTACTCCAATAGAAGGCGTCTGGGTGGCCGGAGAGGCTGGCTGCGGCTCTCTTCACGGTGCCAACCGTCTCGGTTGTAACTCAACTGCCGAGTGCCTCACCTCGGGAAAAAATGCAGGAGATAACGCCGCCACGTATGCATCCAAACAGAAAGTCCTATCCCCAGCACCTAAAGAAGCACTTTTGAAAGACGAAGAAGCCCGAGTTTTCAACAGGTTTAGCTCCGACGGTAAGGAAAGTGCCTACGCCTTGCGTAAGGAGCTACAAAAAACAATGGACACTAACGTAGCCGTTTATCGCACCGGCCCAGACTTGGAAACAGCTCTCAATAAAATAAAGGAACTGAAGCAGCTTCTGACTGATATCCAAGTTAAAGACCGCAGCCGCATATATAATACTGACCTGCTCAGCGCCCTGGAAATGGATAACCTCCTTGACCTGGCTGAGGTAATTGCCGCCGGAGCTCTAGCTCGCACTGAATCCCGAGGAGCTCACTCTCGGCGAGACTTCCCCAAACGAGACGATGTCAACTGGCTCAAGCACACCCTAGCATACTACACGCCAACGGGACCGCGGCTTGATTACATCCCTGTAAACATCACCATGTGGAAGCCAATAGAAAGGAAGTATTAGGGAGTTAGCCATGAAGCAAATACAACCTCGACAAAATTATCTGGGGGCCGGTAGCTGGGTATGGGCAGGTAAATACAAACTAGAGCGTTATCTTTACCTACTACACAGGATAACTGGCTTGGGAATACTGCTCTTCCTGATACTCCACCTGTGCATAACAACAATTTTCCGCATTCAAGGCCAGGATGTCTGGGAAGCTACGATGGCACTTCTCCGCAATCCATGGTTTAAGATCGGCGAATACCTGGTCGGTGCTGCCTTCGTCTACCACACCCTGAATGGCCTACGCCTGGTCTTGCAAGAATTGGGCTTTGCCATGGGGCAACCCACTCCACCAGTTTATCCTTACAAAGATGCGCTCCGCAAAAAGCGCCCGTGGACAATCGCTATGCTAGTAGTAATCGTCGCCCTTGCCCTAGTCTTCCTTTTTGACTTCACCATAGGAGGTTGGTGATGCGTAATACATACCTGCGGCTTATGCAACTGGTTACCGGCATACTCATAGCAGTTTTACTGGGCATACACATAGTAATAATGCACCTCGATGCTATCCTCGGTTTCTTCGAAGTGGATGTCACTGAGTCAACTTCCTGGGAATCAATGATAGGTCGAGCTAGCCAGGCTATATGGGTAGGCTTATATATAGCTCTGTTGGCGGCTGTGCTCTATCATGCTCTTAATGGACTACGAGGCATCATATTAGAGTTAACACCCTCAGCTAGAACCGAGCGTATTGCCACCTGGGTTATCATAGCTTTTGGCATCATCGCCTTCATCGGGGGCAGCTACGTACCATTAGCTCTATTAGTCAGCTAGGAGATATCATGACTGAAGATAGTATTAAACAGATAACTCTCAAAGTCCAAAGATACAATCCAGAGCAAGATAGCACCCCTCATTTTCAAGAATTCCCAGTGCCAATCAGCCGGGGCACAACCGTACTCGAAGGTCTTCTATATATAAAAGAAAACCTGGATAGCACCTTAACCTTTCGCGCCTCATGTCGCATGGCAATCTGCGGCTCCTGTGGCATGCTTATCAACAACTACCCCCACCTCGCCTGCCACACACAAATAGAAGAATTCCATTCAGATAAGCTAACCATTAAACCACTACCCAACCTGCCTATCATCAAAGACCTGGTAACTGACCTGATTCCTTTCTTCAATACCCATAAATCAATAAAGCCTTACACCATCCGCCATGAGACTGAGGAAATGAAAAACCCCACCACCGAATTCACCCAGACACCTCAAGAACTAGAGACCTTCCTGCAGTTTACCTACTGCGTAAAGTGCGGCATATGTATCTCTGCCTGTCCGACCTCAGCCAGCGACAAGCTTTTCCTCGGCCCTCAAGCTTTGGCCCAATGCTATCGTTACTGCGCTGACAATCGAGATGAAGGCTGGCAAGAAAGATTCCTCCGCGTGGACACTGATCACGGGATATGGCACTGTCACCTTGCTGGCGCCTGCTCGGAAGCTTGCCCCAAGGGATTAGACCCAGCTCTAGCTATTCAGTTACTTAAAAGACGCCTCATATCTCAAGCTATAGGACTCAAAAAAGAACAGCAATCCGCTCCGGTGACCTCACCCATTACTGAAATCAAGCCCAAAGTTCCCTTCCCCGAATTGACTGTGAAAGAAAGCTGAATAAACTGCTGCGAAGGAGGACTAAAGATGGCAACTTTGAACATAAAATCACCGCTTGATGAGGAAACTATCAAAAACTTGAAAGCCGGAGACCAGGTTTTCATTACCGGTGTCATCTATACTGCTCGAGATACTGCCCACAAACGTATGGTTGAAGCTTTAGATAAGGGGGAAAGACTACCTCTTGACCTCACCAACCAGGCTATCTATTATATGGGCCCATCTCCAGCCAGGCCAGGGCAAGCCATCGGCTCAGCCGGACCAACAACCAGTGGAAGAATGGATAGCTATGCTCCTCGCCTTATGGCTGCTGGCCTCAAAGGAATGATTGGCAAAGGCAATCGGTCACAAGCAGTGAGAGATGCTATGAAGAAATACAAGGCAGTCTATCTCGCTGCCATAGGTGGTGCCGGAGCCCTGATTTCCAAGAGCATCCAGAAGGCAGAGGTAATAGCCTACGAAGATTTAGGGACAGAGGCAATCCGCCGCCTGGAGGTAGAAAACTTCCCCGCTACTGTAATCGACGATATCTACGGCGGCGACTTGTACGAACAAGGAAAGGCCAGGTATCAAGCTAAAGCATAACTGAAGCTTAATCGCTCTTCAACCCAAGGGAGACTACTCTAAGTAGCCCGGCTACACTTTTAGCATCACAGATTTCTCCTGAAGCAATAAGTTCAGGTATCCGGGACAAGGGTGCTCGAACAACCTCGATGTCTTCGGTGTCTTCAGCTTCAAGCTGGCTGGGTATAAGGTGTGTAGCCAAATACAAGTGCAAATACTCACTACAATAGCCGGGAGCTGCATAAAAACCACCAAGCTTATCTATCTTATTCGGTAAATAACCTATCTCCTCCTGCAACTCGCGGCGAACGCAATCAATCGGCTGTTCACCAGGATCAATGCCCCCGGCTGGAATTTCCAGGAGAATCTTACCCACAGCTTTTCGAAACTGGCGAACCAAGATAGCATTATTCTTAGAGTCCAAGACCACCACTGCCACACAATCACTATGCTCAACGATTTCCCGGGTAGTCGTCTTACCGTTGGGCTTCTTTACAGTTTCAACTCGCAACTTCAGCGCCCGACCATCATAAATCTGCTGACTTGATAAAGTTTTCTCCATCTCAGTTCTCACCTCTATAAGTATATAACACAGGCAATTCCGCTATTCCTTAGGTTTGTATAGCCACCTTCTAACGTTATTCTACACCAAGCCCACCCGACTTAAAATTATAGATAAGGGCTACCTCATCGCAGTCAGGAAACTTAGGGCAGCGATAACACTCAGACCATATCTTGCGCGGCAATTCCATCTTATCAACCTGACGAAAACCATATTTTTCAAAAAAGGCCGGCTTGTAGGTCAGACAAAAGACTGTGGGTATCCCCAATTCTCTAGCTTCATCAAGGCAGGATTCAATAAGCAGTGAGCCTAATCCCTGGTCATGTTTATCTTCACTTACTACTAGAGACCTAATCTCAGCTAAATCTGCCCAGCTAATATGGAGGGACACACAGGCAACTACCCGATTATTATCCCTGACGACGAAAAAATCACGGAGGTTCTCATATATTTCGCTCAACGCTCTAGCTAGCATATCGCCCTTATCAGCAAAGCTATTCACCACCTCCTGTATTTGCTTGGCATCGCTTATTCTGGCTTTCTCTACATTCATGACATCTTAACTTTAAGCCTCGACCCCAGAGAACTATAAAAATAGGTCTTCGGCTGAATTCTCAAGAAGCGAGCCACATAAGAACTAAGTTTTATTTTGACTTCATCCCCACTATGCAGCGGTGATTCCACTTGCCCATCAAGGCTAAGCATGGCCTCATGGCTAGTAGTTACCTTTAACTGGATTACAGATTCTGGCGGCAGCACCAGTGCCTTGTCCAAAGTAAGATGAGAACAAACAGGCTTGAGCAGAATTTCCCTGGCCTGAGGATGAAGGATGGGCCCACCAGCCGCCAGTGAATAACTAGTGCTGCCAGTAGCCGTAGCCACTATAACACCATCAGCCCGATAAGTGGTGAGGACTTCACTATTAATTTTGGTTTCTATGTGAACCAGTCTGGCTGCCCCCCCACGACCCACAACGACATCATTCAAGGCGTGAAAAGCCTTGCCCTGAGATACCAGCTCAGCCTCAAGCATCACCCTCTCCTCAATCCAACCCTCGCCACCTAGCAGCCTAGGCAGCTTATCTAATGCCTCGGCAGCTTTGAGTTCAGTCATAAATCCCAGATTACCCATGTTTATGCCGAGAATAGGCACTGCGTGAGGAGCGATGACTCGGGCTGCTCGAAGGATAGTGCCATCGCCACCAATGCTCAGGATTAAATCCGAGCCAGCTACTTGAGGCCTTGCCTTCTCCTCTTCCCATGCCGAGCATAGCCATAACGAAATATCCCGAGCACTCAAAAGCTTCTCAAGCTCACGGTTAAAAACTTTAGCTTTTTCAAGTTTAGGATGATATAAAATGCCAACTCGTTTCATAGACAAACAGGAGTCTACCATTGACGCTACACCGTGTCAAATTGTCAGCATAGTCATAATATGATAACATCAGGAGAACATAGCTAGCCAAGAGTTACAGCTACGGAAAAAGTAAATCACCGGGTGAATTTTTTAAGCCAATTCTTAGTATGATGTCCAGTACAGAATATCTTGACCAACTAGAAGTGAATATAGACCCTAAGGCAGTCATGAGAATCCAGGGCTATAGATATGACCATAAGCCGCCGGCCAGCATTAGTGAAATCACGGCTAGGGAAATTGAGGCAGCTCAGCAATTAGCTAATCCCAGAGCAATTTACCGTAAGATTGAAGTCTTGGGCATGGAGAGGGATACCATGAGATTGGAGGGCCACATTCAGCTACACGTAGGCATAAAAATAGGTCGGTGGTGGGACGGCAGTCAATTCTTGGCGGTAGCTGTGTGCACTATCGGCGGAGCATTGGAAGAAAGGATTTTAGCACTTTCCCAGAAGGGGGAGAATGCAGCCGCGCTAATCTTAGATATTGCTGGCTCAGTGGCTCTGGGCAGTGTAACTAACCAGGTTCGTCGCTTTATCTGTGAAAAGGCTTCGAACTCGGGAATGAAAGTGGCCCCTGGGCTCAACCCAGGCTACGGAGAGTGGCCTCTGACCGACCAGCGGCTGATTTTCAGCATTATGCCTGCCGAAACTATAGGAGTCCGTCTTAATGACCATTGTATGATGATACCCAAGAAGTCTGTCTCCTTCTGTGCTGGATTGGGCGTAAGTGAGGCTCTGGAACAGTTTAACCGCTGTAACCACTGCGGCGTGTCTAAATGTCCATACAGAAGAGTAGATGAAAAATCAGAAGTAGATTAAAGGTTATCCTCTACTTATGCTAGCCATATCTTTCCAAACACCGAACGCTTAATCTTGCCTATGAATTAAGTCAAAGGAGGCTTAATGTGCTAATTATAGGCGAAAGGATTAATTCCACAAGGGAAAGCATTGCTCAAGCCATCAAGGAAAAAAACAGCTCTTTCATTCAGCAGGAGGCACAGAAACAGGTTGAGGCCGGTGCGGATTATATCGATGTTAATGCTGGCATTTTCATGGAGGAGGAAACCAAGTATTTATCTTGGCTGGTAGAGGTAGTTCAAGAGGCCATTGATAAACCCTTGTGCATTGACACCAGTAAAACAGAAGCCCTGGCCGCTGCCCTCAAAGTATGCCGGAATAAGGCGCTGGTTAGCTCTATTACCGCCGAGAAGGTGAGATATGACGCCTTCCTACCTCTGATCAAGCAATATGAATGTAGCCTCTCGGCTCTTTGTATAGATGAGTCTGGGATACCATCCTCTGCCCAAGGGAGAGTCGAGGTGACAAACCGGCTCATCAGCTCCCTGTTAGCTGACAAGATTGCTCCACAAGATATCTACATCGACGCTATTGTTCAACCCATTGGCGCCGATTACAAATCAGGAGTCACCGTACTGGAAACAATCAAACAGATTAAGACTCAACATCCTGAGATACAAACCATCGTTGGCCTTAGCAATATTTCTTTTGGTTTGCCTTACCGACGACATCTTAATCAGATATTCCTGGTGATGGCTATTCAAGCTGGGCTTGATGCAGCCATTCTTGACCCGTGCGACAAGAAAATCATGGCGCATATCACTACAGCTAAGGCTTTGTTAGGGCAAGATAGGTACTGCCTTAACTATATTAAGGCCTATCGCAGCGGCAATTTATATTAGGCACTGCTGAGTGTGTTCGGGGGAGGGAAACGCAGCGCCTCCACGAAATACTCTTGACTTCGAGGCTCAGGGGAGAGTTCTACATATCCCACACTGGTTGGTAGCTGATTAGGGAACCTGCTCGAGGTTACGAGCCATCTGACGAAGCTGGAGGACGGGGTGGCGGAGGCCGTTGGCCAGCAGCATAGCGGCGGAGCCATTCGTCCATGGCAGGATCAGCCAAGCTATCCTGATGAAGTCGCTGCTCAAGCCTGAGGCCTTCAAGTAGGGACAGTGACAAACCCTCATATGCGCACCAGCGGTCGTCACGCAGGCTCAGCTGCGGATAGGCGGAGATGACGTCAGCCAACTCCAAGGCGCGTGTCAGCGCCTGCCCCTCAGGGACAACCTCCTGTACAAGCCCGATACGGAGTGCATGCTCGGCGTCGATGAGCACACCTGTCTCAATCAGATACAGCGCATTGCCCAGTCCTACGATCCTGGGCAGGCGCTGGGTACCCCCGTCTACTAGAGGAACGCCCCAGCGGCGGTCGAGCACACCAAAGCTGGCATTGTGAGCAGCAATTCGAAAGTCGCACCAGCAGGCCAGTTCCAGACCCCCAGCCAGGCAATAGCCGCTAATCGCAGCTATAGTTGCCTTGGATATGTCCGTGATGCGGCTGATGCCCATGGGACCAGACTCCTCAGCGCCGGGGCGAGTCACTAAGCTGTCAATGTTCTTCAAATCAGCCCCCGAGCAAAAGGCAAGCTCACCTGCACCGGTGAGGACGAGGACATCGAGACTTTCATCCCGACGAAATGATTCGACAGCCTCAAATAGCAACCCCGCGGTCTCACCGTCTACACAGTTGCGGACTTCGGGCCGGTTGATGGTCACGATGAACGAACGGCCCTTGCGTTCAGTCTCGACTTTAGCCATGGCAATACCTCCTAAGCAAAACGCTGGATGACTTCATGACAAGCTGAATCAGGGACTGTTTAGTTCGTTTGGGATAGGAAAACGCAGCGCATCCACAAAATATGTTTGAAATTCAGGTTCGACGGTAAGTTCCACATATTCCACTTTCCTGGCTATCTCTTCAGCCTCTCGCCTCTTATCCAAACTTATTAAAGCGAGCCGCGCTCCCTCCCCAGCAGCATTGCCCACGCTGTAGACTCTCTCCAAGGCGCAGTCAGGGAAAAGCCCGATAGCCAGAGCATTTTCCTTGTTGATGTAGCTACCAAAGGCACCGGCAAGGATAACTTTATCCAACTCGGTTACTCCCAGCTTTTCCATCAGAATCCTTACCCCCGCATACATAGCTCCTTTGGCTAGCTGTACCGCCCTGACATCATCGATAGAAACAGTAATATCTCGGCCCAGGGAGGTCTCACTTGCCCAGGCAATAACGAACGCCGGGCCTCCGTCAGTAATGATTAGCCGAGGGGAATCAAGCTGCCGGTCAAACCGACCGCTTTCTTCAATGATGCCGGCTTTGACCATCTCAGCTATGGCATCAACGATGCCTGAGCCACAAATACCCTTAGCCTTGACCGAAGACGATGCGGTACTCCACTCATCGCTACCTATGACCTTAAATTTAACCTCCAGGCTCTGTCTGTCTATTGTGACACATTCAATTGCCCCTGGGGAAGCCCGCATGCCAAACTTAATATTGGCACCTTCAAAGGCAGGCCCCATAGCACATGAAGCACAAAGGAGTTTCTCCCGATTGCCCACCACCAATTCACCATTAGTGCCAATGTCAATAATGAGCACCATCTCGTCCTGATTATACGGTTCCTCAGCAATAAGCACGCCTACATTGTCAGCACCAACAAAACCAGCTTCAATAGGCAAGATATGCACATTCGTCGACTTATCCAGCCCTATTCCCAGGTCACGGCTCTTAATGTCCAGCGACTTGGCTATGGTTGGCACAAACGGTGATTTAGACAACTGCTCAGGATTCAGGTTAAGGAAAATATGATGCATGGCTGTATTACCAACAACAGTCATCTCTGAAATGTTACCTCGGGCAAGCTGTGCTTTTCTAGTAATGCTGGCAATAATTTTGCCTATGCCATCAATAATAGCCCTATTCAGCGTTGCCAATCTATCAGGCTCTGTCACAGCATAGTTGATGCGTGATATCACATCCTCCCCATAGGCCACTTGCGGATTTAGGATAGCCTCTGTAGCTAGCACTTCACCAGTTTGCAGGTCACACAAATAACCAGCTACGGTAGTCGTACCAATGTCAACAGCCAGCCCGTAGCTGCCATCGACATAGCCGGGTTCGACCTTTACAATCTCCCGGCCCATCCAAACAGTCACCGTCACCTTCCAATCACCTTCACGGAGAACAGACGACAAATTGCTGAGAGCCGCATAGTCAATCCCCTCAATTCTCAGACCGAAGGAGTGACCGAGCTCAGCAGCCAGCCGCTGGTAATCAGCCGCGAGAGCATTTAACGTCGGCGGAGATAGCTCTAGATAGTATTTCCTGATTGCAGGCTTAACCGGAATTACCCTTTCAACAGCCGACTTGCGAATAACATGCTTTTCCCTTCGGCTCATCTCCGGAACAAATACCACAACATCACCAAGAATCATGGCACTGCAAGCCAGACGGTATTCATCATCAAAGCCGTGATGGGATAAGAGCTTTATTTCCTTCCCCGTCGGAGGTGAAAGAGGCTGCCCCCCTGATTCTATTCCATGCCCGGCACATAACTCTTTATCAAACTTAACCAAGCACTTACCACAGACACCCTTACCACCACAGACAGATTCAATATCCTCACACAATTCCTGAGCTGCCTCAAGAAGCGTCTTACCATCTTCAACATAGCCCTTCTTGCCCGAGGGCTCAAAGATAACCAGATGTTTGCCTACAGCACTATCCTTCACCATGACATTACGTTCAAACCAATACTGAGCATCCGACTCAGGTTAAACTAACGCCAATATACCAAATAGTCAACATCACAGGCAATTACTAACGAGGCAATTTGGCAATCCCTTTGCCGTGGACCATGTGCTCCTGCAATTTACCTTATGTGCGGAGCTAATGTGCAGGCAGGTGATTCTTAGCAGTGTCAATCATTGCTTTGACATTGTCAAATTTGGCATCTATGGGGCACTCACACCCCGTGCTGAGAATAAAACCCCCTCCGTCACCAACAACGTCTATTAGTTTCTCGCAATATTCGGTAACATCTTCAGGTGTGCCCAAAGCAAGCTTAGACGCTGGCACATCTCCCATAATGCACATGTGGCCTTTCAATACTTCTTTTGCCCTAAAGATATCGGTGGTACTATCAAGTTCACATATACACTTACCTTTAGGTAAATCTTTTAGATAAGGAAGATTTAGCGTCCAGTCGGTGTCAAAGTGCAACATAGTCGTAAATCCCTCAGCAGTGAAAGCATCGACCATTTTCTTGAGATAGGGAAATCCAAACCGCTCGAAAATCTTCATGGGGTAATAAAAACCAGAGCCCCGTTCCAATGGGAAGAAGACCCAGGGCATACCTGTAGTTTTAATATCGTCCTTGACGTTATCAATAAGGTCGTCAACCATGGCATCCATCGCTGCCTCAACCTTGTCAGGTCGGCGATATAGGTCAAGCGTGAACTCAGTAAGCGACCTGCATAGAGACAGTATCATAGTGCAACTACAGGTAGTTGCACCAAACAGGACTGGTACCCCGCGTTCTTTCCAGGCCTTGGCATCGTCCATATATATCTTACACTGCCTTTTCTGGCTGGCATCTATTTTCTCCAACGGACGCCCTGTCAGCCGCGGGAGAAGCTCCTCGCAAAAACCATTCCACCCTCGACTGATTATCGTATCATAGTCCTCAACCGTCATGATTTCCCGTTCTGCTGCTTGAATCGGGCTGTCCTCAGGGGCCCCCTTACCCGCCACATGCATCGGCGTTGGTGCCGACGATACTCGCCAGCTAGAACTCGGCCAGATGAAATCAGCTTGAACCTGGGAATCATACCCACCAAGTTCATCAAATGTGTCCATAAGCGCTTGGATAACCCTCGATGGATTTCTATAACCTTCGCTCTGGGGCACACCTTGGTGCCGAAGTGCAAATTGCCCTATCAAAGGGGCTATCGGCACCCTGTCGGGGACCTCAAGATTAACCGCAGCCCGAATCCTCTCCTCCCTGGTCATCGCTTCCTTTAACATTTACTTCCCCCTTTGCCAAAGCCCTTACACATCTTCACGCTCAGATTCAACGAGCAGGCAAGTAGTTTTTGGCAGTGTCAATCATAGTCTTGAAGTTCTCAAACTTAGCATCGGCCGGGATTGTGCAGCCTGAACTAAGAATGAATCCACCTCCATCACCAACCACGTCGATAAGTTTTTTACAATAGGCTTCCATGTCCTCGGGCGTACCAATTGCCGGCAGTGATGCCGGCACATCTCCCACAATGCACATATGGCCCTTCAGTATCTCTTTCGCCTTAAAGATATCAGTGGTACTGTCAAGCTCACATACACACATCTTTGCGGGCAACTCCTTTAAGTAGGGGAGGTTAAGCGTCCAGTCCTGGTCGAAGTGCATAACCGTTATGAGGCCCTCAGCAGCAAAGGCTTCGATCATCTTCTTCATATAAGGAAACTCAAAGCGCTCAAATATCTTCAGCGGGTAGTAGAAGCATCCCCCTCTCTCCAGTACCAACATCACGCCCGGTATCCCGGTAAGTCGGGCTGCCTCTATCGTATCCGTGATAAATTCATCTACCATGGCATCCATTACCGCCTCTACCTTGTCCGGGATTCTGTGAAGGTCCATGGTGAAAGAGGTAAGCGACCGCTTCGTAGAAAGAAACATCAGGGGTGATTCCACTATAGCACCACAAAGTGATGGTACACCCTTCTGTGCCCACGTCTCCCCTTCTCTGGCATAATGTTCCGTCTGCTTCTTAGCCCAGGCAATTATCTGTTCAGGAGGGAATGAAGTATATCTCTCACGGTTTCTCTCAGCAAAGCCAGACCAACCGTGCTTGATAATCTCGTCATAATCATCTACCGTCAATCGCTCTCGTTCCTCATACTGAGGCTGGGAATTCTCTGAAACAGCAGCATCTTGCCCGGGAAACTTGTAACCTCTCGTACCCATGCTTGCCATAACACCTGAAGCAACTTTCGGCGTAAGCGCAAGGCTATATCCAGGCAATATCATAGCATCCCAGCCACCTACTTCATCAAAGATATCCACTATAGCCTGAAATCCATCCCTCCAGTGCGAAATACCATAGGCTACCGTCATGCCCTTATGCCGGGAGGGGAACATAACATCCATAAGCGGCGCCACCGGCACCCGGTCATACGGTTCAAGTTTGATTGCGGCTTCAACCCTCTCTTTGGAAGTCATAGTTTCCTTTATCATTTACTTTGCCTCCCTGCAAATTTCTTGCAAATCTCTACACCTTCAGGTCCATCACTGGTGAAGGCATCAGCACCAACATACTTGCCAACCTGCTCAGTAACAATCCCACCACCGACGATAATCTTGACTTTGTCCCGCAACCCAGCCGCCTCTACCGCCTTAACCGTTTCCTTCATCGACTCAAACGACGGCGTCAATAGGCCCGACATCCCCAAGATGGGCGCCCCTGTTTCAACCAATTTGTCTATAAAAACACCCGGCGCTACATCTATTCCTAAATCATAGACCTCAAAGCCAGCCGCTGTTAAAAGCGTACCTGCTATATCCTTCCCTATATTATGGATATCGCCTTTTACCGTTCCCAAAACCATCTTGCTCATACAATCCGCCTGCTCGCCAGCCTTTAACAGGGGCTCTACAACTGCCATCGCCTCCTTGAATATCTCTCCCGACACAATTAGTTCGCTGAGAAAATAATCCTTGCTCTTGTACCGCTCCCCAACGATATCCATACCCTGGCGACATTCATCGACTATAGACATTGGTTCAACGCCAGTATCGATTTTTTCCCGTACCAGTCTCTTTGCCTCATCCTCATTTAATTCAGCTATTGCCTCAGCTAATTCTGACATATCTCCTCCTGTATTTAGTTCTGAAAAACATATTAAAAAACCCCATGTCACTCTTATAATGGGGCCCTGGTTATCACACCAATATACCTAGACCAACCACCTCTTCCGTCTCTTGTAATGCTTTACTTCGCTGTATTTCTTCTTTTCACCCAGTTCACTAAGTCCAAGATAGAATTCCTTTACGTCAGGATTATCCATCAATTTGCTTGCAGGTCCATCAAGAACAATCTTCCCGTTCTCCATAACGTAGCCATGGTCAGCAATAGAAAGAGCCGCTACAGCATTCTGCTCCACGAGCAAAACCGACGCTCCCTGCTCTTCCTTAATCCTCTTCACTATGTCGAAAATCTCTTTTACTATAATAGGAGCCAGTCCCATCGAAGGTTCGTCAAGAAGAAAAAGCTTCGGCCTGGCCATCAAAGCGCGTGCTATCACCAGCATCTGCTGCTCCCCCCCAGAGAGATAGCCACTCACCTGACGACGAAGGTCCTTAAGCCTGGGGAAATAGCTAAAGACCATCTCCTTCTCACTGCTTAGACTTGACTCGCGCCGGCGGACATAGTGTCCAGCTTCAAGGTTCTCATCAACGCTGAGGTGTTCAAACACCATCCGCCCTTCCATTACCTGGCTAATTCCCATGCTGACTCTCTGCTCTGGCTCTATGTGGTCTATCCTCTCACCTTCAAACTCAATACTTCCATCGGTAACCTCACCCTCTTCCGTCTTAAGCAACCCGGATATAGACTTAAGCATAGTGGTCTTGCCTCCACCATTAGCTCCCAGCAGAGCAACAATAGCCCCATCAGGCACATCCAGGGACACGCCCTTCAAAACCAAGATGACTTCGCTATAACAGACTTCAATATTATTTACTGTCAGCATAATTCATCTTACTTGGGTGGAGGGCTTCCGTAATCCGGAAGCCCTCCACTTTAACTCACATCCTCCAGAAATTAACATCCTGGGCTTCCTCAGGCCAGGGTGGCATCTCCTGCCACAGCTTCAGAATCTCAAGTCCAAAATCTGGCGTGGTCTTAACGATGATGTTAGCACGCGACGCACCGTGTTCTTCAGTCGACCACGGTAGAGGGCCAATCAAGCCCTCGGCGGTATACCCCTTCATCTCGTGCTCCATAATCCACTTAATGTTGTCTCCAGTAAGGCCATCATAGCCATATTTGTCAATCGTCTTCCCAAGTACATCGTTTATCACCATTGCTCCGGCATAATTAATTATGCGAATCCAGTCTAGTGGCGGCGCATCCGGGCGGTTAGTCTCGTGGAGTTGATTAAGCAGTCCTAGCACTTCCACCTCGTCCGCCATCTCCGGCAGCGCGCATGGGCTATGGCTCATAAGACCGGTCGTTGCTTCGGGGTCTAGCTGGCGGAAGCTCATCATCATCGTTATAAAGATGTCTATGAGCTGCGTTGAGTCTGTCAGGCCGGCTGCGTATGCCGTCTTCTGGAAAATCAGTTGCGGGGCGCCGGTTAGTGGCATCAGCACATAGTCGCAGTTGGCATTCTTCAGGTTAGTTACCTGTGAGGTAACATCCGTTGCCGACATAGTCATCCACTCTTCAGCAACAATGGGCCAATGCAATTCATTCTCCAGCATCCATTTAACTGGTTTGATGGTACTCTTTGAGAAGGAGGCATCCAGGCCCATAATACCGATTCTGGGCGGTTCATCCCCCTTCCAATTGTCCTTAATCCAGGTTAGGCTGCACCGGTACATATCAGCATAGTGTGGCATATGACCAAACATAAACAAGTCTGGTGTCTGAGGCAGTAAAACCGCATACTCAGTTGGTCCTGTGCACGGCATGTGATATTTGTTAGCCAATGGCTTGACAACCGGCTGATAGTTGGCGCAAGCGCACGAGACAAAGTTCACTTTATCCTGGTTAACCAGCTTCTCGAAACCTGATGCCGCCAGGTCATTATCATATTTAGCATCAACAACGATAAGCTCGATTTGATGACCACGGATTCCACCAAGCTCCTCGTTCACATATTTCGTCCAGTCCTCCATAGATTCCAACCCGGGAACAGACGAGGCAGCAATTGGCCCGGTCAGGTCAGTGAGAAGGCCAATCTTTATTACCCCCTCCTGAGGCCCTGCTGGCGCCGCCTTACCGCAACCTGCTAGAGGCAGTGCCACCAGCAAAACCGCCATTAACAAAAACACGGTTATTTTCCCAATTTTAGACATTTCTCCTCCTTTTTCTTAAACTCTTAAGTAAGTATCTTTCTTCCATAATCTCCATCACATGGACATCACCTCCTAAGCTTAATACGAGAATGGCCATAGGCGGTAGTAGACTTTAAAAATTTGCCACCGGTGTGCCAACCCTCTTGGCTCAAAAGTCAGAAACAAAATAATCACCAGGCCAAAAATAACGAGCATTAGTGGAGCCAGCAGGCTGCCAGCACCGGGGAAAATCGTAGACAATGAGGAAAGAAATATGGCAAGGCCATTATTCAAAGCTGAAACGAATATCACCCCAAAGAAAACTCCAGTTATAGTGCCCAGACCTCCTATGATAATATAACCCAGATACCAGAAGGATTGAATTAGCGTGTAGCTATCCGGTGTAATTACCCCACGGGCATGAGCCGCCAGCGCTCCCCCGATACCAGCGAAAGCACAGCCTATAAAGAAGGCCAGCAGCTTATAGACTGTCAGGTGAATACCCATCACTTCAGCGGCTAAGTCATTGTCCCGTATAGCAATAAAGGCCCGCCCCACATTGGTCCTGACTATATTCTTGGCCACATAAGTGGCTATCAGCAAAGCTATGAAGACAATGTAAAAGTAGCTCTGTGGACTGGCAAATACAACCCCTCCCAGCTTCGGCGCCGGCGCTGACATGCCAAAAGAGCCGCCGGTAACACTCGTCCAGTGTATTATAACGTACATAATGATAAACTGCGCCGCCAGTGTAGATATGATGAGATAAAACCCCTTAAGCCTGATGGAGGTAAGTCCCACTAGCAATCCAACCAACCCAGTAGCAATACCGGCAACAGGCACAGCAATCCAGAAGGACAGACCTGATTGAGAGACCAGAAGTGCTGAAGTATAAGCACCAATCGCTACAAATGCAGCATGTCCTACAGAGAGCTGTCCGCAGTATCCCGTCAGGATTTGTATTCCCAGCGCAGCAATAATAATGCTCATAGTCGTGATAACTATGGTAAGCATATAGGTACCAGTAAACAAGGGAATGCAAAGACCGAAAACGATGGCTGCAGCTAGCAATATCCATTGCAGCCGGGTTCTAACAATGGCCATATCCTGCTCGTAGGTCTCGTTGAAGGTTCGGCAAGGCAGATGCACTTCTTATATCCTCTCTATTCTCTTTAGTCCAAAGATTCCGTAGGGCACAATCAGCAGCAGCACCAGCAAAATAATATATGGGATTACATCCTCAATACCAATCAACCAGGAACCTAAATAAGCTGCGCCGAAGTGTTCAGCAATACCCAGAATAATGCCCCCAATGAGAGCGCCGGGCACTGATTCCAAACCGCCGAGGATAACAGCTGGCAAGACTTTGAATCCGAAGTCATCAAGCGAATAGCCTACCGATAATATGGTGCCCACTATTATGCCACCGACTGCAGCAGTTAGACTGGCAATAGCCCACGACATTCCAAATACCCGCTTGACGCTTATGCCCACTGATTGGGCTACCTGTTGATTATCCTGGGTAGCTCTCATGGCAACGCCGATGCTGGTATACCTGAAAAACAGAATGAAGATAGCGAACAGGATGGCCGCTGCTACGAGAGACAAAGCGAAAATCGGCAACACATTAGCCCCCAGTATATTGATTGGTTCCGCAGAGAGATAGGACGGAAGCGATTTGCTATAGACACCCCAGGTAATCAACACCACCCCTCGGAGCATGAGGTAGAGACCTATAGTAATCATAAGTATCGCCAGGTGGGACTGGCCAATCATACGGCGCAGAAATATAAACTCAATCAGCAGCCCTATCAGAAAGGCAACTACCAGCGTTAAAATAATTGACACATAAAATGGCAACCCAACCGTGATGCTTAAAAAATAACAAATATAGGCACCAAGACACAGCAAGCTTCCCTGGGCTAGATTGAAAATACCCGTAGCCTTGTATATGAGGACAAAGCCGAGAGCAACTATGCTGTACACAGCGCCAACCGCTATTCCAATAACCAGATGCTCTAATATGACACTCATCTGTCTTCATCCTCCACTGATGCAATTTGAACCGCAGTTGTTATTGTAGCCGTTCTGCCATCCCGGTAGGTAACCTTAGCTTCAGCAGTATATTCCATTTTGTCTCCGTATAGGGCTTCTATCATATCAAGGTAACGCTGGCTGACTTCCTTTCGCCTCAACTTCCTTGTCCTGGTTAACTCGGCGTCATCAGCATCCAGCTCCTTGTGCAGTAAAGCAAACCTCCTTATCCTCTGCTTCTCAGGTAAACGCCTATTTATACCTACCACATCTTGCCTGATAAGGTCATAGGCTTCCGGTTTCTGGGACAGGTCAACAAATGTAGTATAGGGAATACGGTGCACCTCAGCCCATTTCCCCAGGTTGGGGAAATCAATACTGATGAGAGCACCGACAAACTCCTCATCATCGCCAGTGATAATAGCATCCCTGATATAAGGCGAGAATTTAAGCTTATTCTCAATATATGAAGGTGAAAAACCAGTCCCATCGCTTAGGGTTCCAAGGTCAGCCAGCCTATCAATACACACTAGATGACCCCGCTCCGTAATAAAGCCAGCATCACTGGTATGTACCCAACCCTGCTCATCAATAAGCTTTGCCGTAGCCTCAGGATTGTTATAGTAGCCAAGCATCTTCTGCGGGCCCCTCTCGAGAATCTCTCCATCTTCAGATATCCTCAGCTCGCTGTAAGGCGTAGGCACCCCGGAAGTTTCAGAGTCGATACCACCTTTCATATGCATAG
>Ga0307379_10003139_pt1 | contig 24096 bp, 21 predicted proteins | sample UN2MG_FD_202237 | JGI IMG/M metagenome (GOLD analysis project Ga0307379, IMG submission 202237) | Soil microbial communities from Risofladan, Vaasa, Finland - UN-2 | ecosystem: Environmental > Terrestrial > Soil > Coastal area > Acid sulfate soil | place: Finland: Risofladan, Vaasa | collected...
AGGCCCTCGCCGCTGAACGGGACCAGCGGCACACCCGTGTCGGCGGCCTGTATGGAGTCATCACGGAGCCTCTTGACGGAGCTCTGGCTTATCCGGACCGAGCGAGCGAGACCGACCACCGTGTCCCTGATAGGAGCCGGTACCTCGAGGCGATCCAGCACACGCCCGTTCTGATTCGGTGCAAGCACCGAAACGGGATAGCCGCCGGTGTCGTCGAACATCAGCCACAGGACGTAGGCGGACTTCCGGCTCAGGTCGGGGTCAAGCCCGTCGAGATCAAGATCGACGAACAGCCGGCTGTCGGCGAACCCAAAGACGGCGCTGCCGGCTACCCCTGAGCCGCTCTCGGGAGTGAGCTCGACCGGGCTCGTCGTCTGGGGCTGATCGGTAAGGGCGGCTTCGCTGCCCGCCGCGGGAGAGTCTTCACCGGAGAAGACGCCGGCGATCGCGAGGATCGCGAACAGCAGGATCAGGCCGCCGCCGGCCAGACCGGCGATCAATCGGGTCTGGTGGGGGGAGGATGAGGTGCCCGCCGTGACGGGCTCGTCCGCCGCTGTCGAGGGCGCCGCTGGTGCTGCCGCGGCTGCGGCCGAGGCCTCCGACCGGCTCGGGGCCGCCGCCTTTCGGCGTTTGCCCTTCGCCTCCGGCAGGCTCGGAAGCTCAGCGCCGGGAGAGATCACGCGGAGCTTGGTGATCACGGTCTCGGCCAGCTCACGCGCCGCGGGGTCCTGCTGCAAATAGCGGACCGCGTCGGCCCGTCCAATCGGATCGGCCTGACCGAGCAGATAGTCGGTCAGCCCCACCTCGGCGTCTGGATCGGACCCGCCAAGCTCGGTCAGAGCGCCACGCGCCTTCTCGCGGACCTCGTCCTCGGAGATCGCCAGAAGCTCCGCCAGATCGGTATAGCTCTGTCCCCGCTCGCAGACCAACTGGAGCAGCGCCCGCTCATCCTGCTTGAGTGCCATTCGATCAAAACTCTACGCACTTGGGGACGGCCGCTGCGCCGCTGGGTATGTTGCGGGCCCCATGGCAGCTCCGATTGCAGCTCTCTGTACGCGCGCGCCGGCTCGCATGTTGGTGGTTCTCGTGCTGCTCACGGTCGCTCTCGGCGCCTACGCCGTTGGTGTCCCCGACCGGTTGGGTATCGGCGGCGGCGGCAGTGGCGGCAGTCAAAGCGAAGAGGCCGACGCGATTCTCTCCGCCGAGTTGGGTTATGGGGCTGAGCCCGCCTACCTGATCGTCTTGGCCGGCGCCGAGGCGATCACGACGGCGAGCAGCGAGATCGCGGTCAAGACCGTGCGCGGTCAAATCGAGGCGATCGACGGCGTCGCCGCGGTCGTTGGCGGTGAGCCATCCGCGGACGGCCGGATCACGACGCTCGCCGTTCATACGTCCACAGATCCCAGTCCGGCAAGCCTGGCTGAGATCGGGGATCAGCTTCGGACCGGAATCGACCCCGGCCCGCTGCGGGTGCTTGTCGGCGGCTCCACCGCGACGCAGGAGGGGGCCCGCAGCATCGCCCTCGATGAAGCCCCGAAGCTGCTGCTCCTCGGCCTGCCCCTGCTTCTCCTGCTCCTCTTTGGCTCCCTCGGCCTCCGGCCGGCACTGGCGGCGCTGCTGGGCGCCCTGCTCGCAAGCGGCGCCACGCTTGCCGCCCTCGGCCTCTTGAACGAGCTGACGACGATCGCCGCCGTCGGAGCAGGCGGGGCGGTGATTCTCGCCGCGGTGATGGCAACGGAGGCCGCGGCGGCCCTGCTGTTCCGCTACCGCGAGGAGGCGGCGACCCTTGGCGGCGGTCCCGAAGCGATCGAGTACAGCCTTCACAACCTGCTCCGGGCAGCTGCGATCGGGATGTTCTCGGCGGCCCTCGTCGGCGCCGCATTGCTCGTCATCCCGATCGACTTCGTCCGATCGATCGGCGCCGGGGTCGTGATTGCCGCTCTGCTCGCGCCGCCGCTGGGAATGTTGTCGATGGCAGCGATGCTCTCGACCAGCCCTGACCGGCAGATTGGAGAGGCGCTGCCGTTGGTCTCCGACGATGCCCATGTCGAGGCGGCGCCGCTCGCCTTCCGGGCCTTCCTGAGCCTGGGGCGGGCACGGCGGCGCGGGCTCGTGGCGATGCTGCCCGTGATGGCGATCGCGGCCCTGGCACTGCCGGTTATCGACTCCGAGGCGATCGGTCTCGATCCGGCCGAGCTGCCGGCCGAGCAACCCGCGGCCATCGCGGGCGCGGAGATCACGGCAGGCTTCGGCCCCGGCGCCAACGGCCCGCTGACCGTCCTCACCGACGGGCCCGGCGAGGCGCCACCGGTGGTGCTCTACCGCGACGCGATCGAGCGCCTCGAGGAGGTCGCCGCGGTCAGTCGAGCCGTGACCGTCGGCCCGCACGCGGCCTTCGACGTCGATCCAGTCGCCCGCCCGCAGTCGCTGGCCGGACAGCGCGCGGCGGCCGACGTCCGCACCGTCCCTTCGCCGTCCCCGCAACGGGTAGCGGGCCCCGGGGCCGAGCTCAGCGACTCGTCTGCGCGACTCGCCCGCGACCTCCCGCTGGTCGCCCTCGTGGCCGTGCTTGGCACGGCGGCGCTCTGGAGCCTGTTGTTCCGGTCGGCTTTCGGGCCGCTGCTGGCGCTCTCGGCCGTGATCGCACCGCTCGCCGGGCTCGCAGCGATGCTCGCGATCTTCTCCTACGGGCGCCTCACCGGCCTGTTCGACTACCAGGACTCCGGCGCACCACACCTGCAGTCCTTCGTGATCGTCGGCACCGTGCTGCTCGCCATAGGGCTGGCCCGGGGAGCCGGGTTCGCCAGCGCTCTGCGCGAGGAACGGGTGCTCGGCGGCGGAGCGGCGGGCTCGCTCGCTCGCTCGGGGGTACTCACTCTGATGCCGTTCGCCGTCGCCACCTTCACCGGCGTCGTCGTGGCCGGGGTCTGGCTCGGTTCGGACCTGCTGGGGGCAAAGGAGATCGCGCTCGGTCTGTCGGCCGGACTGCTGGCGGACCTGCTCATCGCCCGCGCACTGCTCGCCCCGGCGCTGGCGCGGCTTTCGCTCTAGATTGACGATTCGGACCCCTACAGCCACGACCGAGGAAGTCCCGATCGATGAATAGCTCAGAGCCACCGCGGGTGCCGGTCGAGGGGACCCTCGGGGAGGTCCTCGGCATCACCGGATACGAGCGCCCAAGCGACGATCTCGCGCGAGCCGAGATTCCAGTCTTGCCGCGAATCATGCAGCCCTACGGGATTGTCCACGGCGGCGCCTACGCGGCCCTCGCCGAGAGCGTCACCTCCCGAGCGACCTACGAGGTCGTCGGCCCCGACCTCGGTGCCTTCGGGCAGGCGAACGACACCTCGTTCCTGCGACCGGTTTCCTCGGGCACGATCCGGGCTGAAGCTCGGGCCCGCCACCGCGGTCGCACGAGCTGGGTCTGGGAGGTCGAGATGCGTGACGACGGCGGCCGCCTCTGCGCCCTCTCGCGAGTGACCATCGCCGTCCGGCCGCTGCGCGGCGACTAATCAGAAACGGCGCTCTCCAGCCCCTGGAGAGCGAGCGCGGTTGCATCGAAGGTGACGGCATCGGAGGGAACGCTCACGTCGGGCGCTGCCCCGAAGCCATAGAAGTCCATCGTCATCGACATCCTGGTGCCGGCCTCGCCGATCAGTTGCAGGGCCGTCGTCATCACCGTGCGGCGAACCAGCCCCCGGCGATCGATCCAGACATCGACGGTCGAGAGCTCGTCCTGGCTCTCGATCACCTCCGCGGCGAGCTCGTTACCTGAATCCCGCAGCAGCTCGGCCTGAAGCTCGGGGTCCAAAGTCGCGGCCAGGTGCGTGGTGCTGACACCACGGACCTTCTCGCGTCCGACGGTCCGCGGATCGTCGCTGACCGACGCCAGTTGGCCGAGGACCGCCCGCGCGTCGACCGAGTCGACCTGGCCGGAGATCGGTTCGGAGCCCAACTCGGAGACGTCGATCTTCACCCAGCTCTTGCCGCTGGGAAGAGTCCCCGAGAAGACCGGAGAGGACATGTACATGGCAAGCCCGTCCTGAACAGCGACCAGCGGATTCATCGCCGCCGCGACCTGGGGCGCCCCCGGGGTCGCGGTTTCCATCCGCAAGAAGGAACGCTCGGTCTCCGCGTTGTAGGCCCCCTCGAAGCTCATCTGCATCTCGAATCCCGAGCTGGTGCCGGTTCCCGTGCCGGAGAAGCGGACGCCGGAAAGGTCGCCGGTCCGCTGCGCAGCCTCGGCGATCGCCGTCAGTGGCACCCCATCCGACGATCCCCCCACAAGCCCGAAGCCGAGCCCGGCCCCAACCGCCAGCACGGCGGCCACCGCAACGACAAGGAAGATCGGGTGCCGGCCGGTGTCCGAGGGCGAGGGCGGGGGCTCGGGCGGAGCGACGGCCCAGCCCACAAGCGCCCGCGCCCCCGGCGGCGGCACCGATTCGGGTCGGGATGTCTCCCCGGGAACCATGGTCCCCTCTTCGGCCTCGGCGCCGCATCGCTTGAGCCCCGGTTCGGACCCCTCAGCGCCCGAAGCGGTTCGTAATCGGCAGCCTGCGGTCGCGGCCGAAAGCCTTCGGCGTGATCCGCAGGCCCGGGGGAGCTTGGCGCCTCTTGTACTCGGCCCGATCGACGAGTGCAACGACGCGTTCGGCGATCTCCCGGTCGATCCCGGCCGCGACCATGCTCTCGACGCCACCATCGCGCTCCACGTACTCCTGCAGGGCGCGGTCGAGGATCTCGTAGGGGGGCAGGGAGTCGGTGTCGCGCTGGTCGGGGCGCAGCTCAGCCGAAGGCGGTCGCTCGATCACCGAGACGGGCACCAGCGCCCTGCCCGCAACCTCGTTGCGATGCCGGACCAACTGGTAGACCAGCACCTTTGGCACGTCCTTGATCACAGCGAGGCCTCCTGCCATGTCGCCGTAGAGCGTCGCGTAGCCGACCGACATCTCCGACTTGTTACCGGTGGAGAGCGGCAGCCAGCCGAACTTGTTCGAAAGCGCCATCACCATGTTGCCGCGAATACGCGCCTGCAGGTTCTCCTCGGCTACATCCGGCGCGGTGCCTTCGAAGGGGCCCGCCAGCGCCGCCTCGTAGGCTTTCATTACGGGCTCGATGCCGATCTCGATCGACTCGCAGCCGAGGTTGGCGGCGATCGCGTGGGCGTCATCCTGGGTCTCGCTGCTGGAGTGGGGCGAGGGCATGACCACGCAGGTGACGACATCGGCGCCGAGCGCGTCGACGGCGAGCATCGCGACCAGAGCCGAGTCGATCCCCCCGGAGAGGCCGAGGACAGCGTGTGAGAACCCGTTCTTGCTGATGTAGTCGCCGAGGCCGAGTCGCAGCGCCGAATAGACCTCGGCGACGTCATCGAGCAGAGGCGCGATCGCAGCGATCGGGGCATTCCGAGGAGGCGCCGGCTCCCGAGCCGACCCATCGAAGCTCGCCAAGAGACGGGCCCGATCGGGGTCCGCGCCGGCGGGCAGGCCGACCGGCAGCTCGAGATCGCAAAGCAGCAGCTGCTGCTCGAACTGGGTCGCGCGCGCCCGGGTCGAGCCGTCGGCACCGACGACGACGCTGTGCCCGTCGAAGATCAGCTCGTCCTGGCCGCCGATCGTGTTGCAGAGCGCCAGCGCCACCTCGTTCTCACGGGCGCGCTCGGCCACCATCCGCTCGCGCCTGAGCCCCTTGCCACGGTGGTAGGGAGAGGCTGAGGCGTTGAGGATCAGCGCTGCTCCGGCAAGCGCCGCGGTCGAGGTCGGTGGCCCAGGGAGCCAGATGTCCTCGCAGATCGTGAGCCCGATCCGCACCCCCGCGAGCTCGATCAGTGCGGCACCGTCGCCGGGCTCGAAGTACCGGCGCTCGTCGAAAACCCCATAGTTGGGGAGCAGCGACTTCGCGTAACGGGCAACCAGCCGCCCGTCGGCAAGGACCTGCAGACCGTTCCGCAATGCTGGGTCGCGGTGCGGGGCTCCGACGAGGGCGACGATCCCGGTGGTCGCAGCGGCGACCGTCTCAACGGCCGCCTCGGCCTCGTCGAGAAAATGAGTCTTGAGCAGGAGATCCTCGGGCGGGTAGCCGGTGATCGCCAGCTCCGGCAGGACGACTAGGTCGGCCCCCGCGTCAACGGCCCGCCCGATCCACTCAACGCAGAGTTCCGCGTTCGCGGCGATTGCGCCCACGGTGGGGTTGATCTGAGCGAGGGCGATGCGGACTGGCTTTCTCTCGATGTTCACTCCGCTGATTATCGCTGGGAGGACACGGGCACGACCCACCGAATCGTTCTCGGCGAAGCCGGTTTACAGTCCCGGTACGCCTTCTTCTCACCGCAGGGAGCCTTCTTGAGCCGCCGACTACGCCTACTTGGGTTGCCGATCTTGCTGCTTGGCCTGCTCGCAGGTCCCGCCACAGCGGTCGCCGCACCGTCCAACGCCGAACGCGCGCTGCAGGCCGCCGAGGAGTTGCTCGCCCCCGCAGCGGGTACGTCATCAGCGGGCGCGCCCAACCGAGACGCGACGCTGATCCTCCGCAAGCTCGCCCGCCTGATGCCCCGGCTTCATGGCTCCGAGCGGCGCCGAGCTGAACGGATCTTTGCCCGCCCGGACGAAAAGAACGATCCCCAGGGTGACTATTTCGGCGCCGAGGCAACGGCTTCGCCGCTCTGTAGCGACCACTTCTGCGTCCATTGGAGTGCCGCCGGAAAACACGCCCCGAAAGCGGCCGACAGCCAGCCCAACGGGTTCCCTGACTACGTCGAGGCCGTCCTCAGCGCGGCGACCCAATCGTATGCGGTCGAGAACACGAATCTCGGCTGGGCCGAGGCCAAGCCCGACGGCGCCCGCGGCGCTCGCAACGGCCGCGGTGGCGCCGGCCAGGTTGACATCTATCTGGCCAACCTTGGCAAGTCGCTGTTCGGCTACGCGACAACGGACAAGGGGCATTCCAGCCGCAGCGAACCTGGCTATCTGGTGCTGGACAACGACTACAGCGGCTTCGGCGGGGCGCCGGTCGAGTTGATGCAGGTGACGATGGCGCACGAGTACAACCACGTGCTCCAGTTCAACTACGACGGCTTCCAGGACACCTGGATGTTCGAGTCGACCGCGACCTGGGTCGAGGAGATGGTCTACCCGGCGATCAACGACTACCTCCGCTTCACGACACCGTTCAGCAAGCTCCCCTTCGTGCCAATGGCCGAACCCGAATCGGCAGGGGCCAAGATCTACGGCTCGGGGCTCTGGAACCATTGGCTCAGCGCCACGCTCGGTCCGGCGACGATCCGCACCGCCTGGGAGGTCGGCCCGGCCGTCAGGCCGCGTGACTTTGCTGTCGCGGCGTACGACCGGGCAATCGCCCTGGCGGGCGGCGGCTCCTTCAGCCGCCAGTTCGCCGCCTTCGCCGCTCTCACGGCCGAGATCAACGCCAATACCGTGCTTCCCGACGCCGGCCTGTACAAGGACGTGCGCCGCTCCGGCAGGCTGACCCGCAAGACGAAGAAGCTTAGGCTCAACCACACCGCCTACCGGCTCTACAAGGTCAATCCGGCGGGATCGGCGAAGCTGACTGCCAGGATCAAGCGGAAGACGCACGCCGCAATTGCTCTGGTCGGACGCAGCGGTACCGCGACGGGCGGCACGACGACGATCGCCTCGGCGTACCTGCCAAAGGGCGGCCGGGCGACGGTCCAGCTGCCCGCGTCAGCCGGGGCCGGCGGCTACGAGAGGGTGACCGCCGTCCTGATCAACGCCGACGGCCGGGTACGCGGGTCGAGCCGCTATTACACGCGAGACAGTCGCAAGGTCAAGGCTAGGCTGAAGTAACGGTTACAGGGATGCCGTTGAGGACGGCATTGCCCGAAAGCGGATCGATCAGGGTCTCGTCAGCGAGCAGGTTCGAGTTGACGCCGCTGTGCTCGGCCGCCACCCGCATCCGACTGTCGTCCGCGTCGTGGCCCCAGCCGTGGGGAATCGAGACGACCCCGTCCATGATCGCGTCGGTCACCTCGACCGCGATCTCGACCGAGCCGGCCCGCGACTGCACCCGCGCCCTGGCGCCGTCGCCGAGCCCGAGACGATCGGCATCAGCCGGGCTGACGTGCATCGTGCAGCGCTCAGGGCCGCGTACGAGGTGCGGGAGGTTGTGAAGCCAGGAGTTGTTCGAGCGCAGGTGGCGTCGCCCAATCAGGACGATGCCGCCACCGGAGTCCGCCAACGACTCCGCCAGGCGATCGAGGTCGGCGGTGATTGGCTCGGGGCAGAGCTCGATCCTGCCGCTCTCGGTCCGCAGGACATCCGGCAGCCGGGGCTTCAAGGGCCCGAGGTCGATCCCGTGCGGGGCCCGCTCCAGCGCCTCCAGGGACAGCGCCACGTCGATGCCGCGGCCGCCACCCCCGTTGATGCCCGCTCCATAGGGGCCGCAGCGAAGCAACAGATCGAGGATCCGCTCCGGCCCGCGTCGATCGCCGAGCGCGGCGAGTACCTCCTGCGGCTCCCGGCCCTCAGCCGGGGAGCCGGCTGTGACGGTCTCCCGCCGCGCTGCCTCGAGCGCGATGAAGTCGTCGATCGCTTCGACATCGGCGTCGGGACCCTGCCCGGTGACGACGCCGAGCAGGCGCAGCAGAGTGTGCCACTCCTCCGGCATCTCCTCGCGGAGCGGCAGCGAGGGCGATGAGAAGTTGGCGACGTTACGGATCGAGAGCTGGTAGAAGGCGAGGTCGTAGTGGCTGCGCTCCAGCGGCGAGGGAACCGGCAGGACCACATCGGCGAGGCTCGTCGTCTCGTTCACGTAGCAGTCGACGGAGACCATGAACTCCAGCGAGGCGAGCGCCTTCCGCACCCGCGCAGCGTTCGGGGTTGAGACGACGGGGTTGCCGGCGACGGTGATCATCGCCCTGATCCGACCCTCGCCGGGGGTCTCGATCTCCTCCGAAAGACAGGCCACCGGAAGCTCGCCGAAGGACTCGCCGAGCCCGCGGACGCGGCTGCTCCAGCGGCCGATTTTGACTCCGCGCCCACGTCCGGGCTCACCGCTGGCGCTCGGCTGCCCCGCGGCGGCGAGCGGGAACATCGCCCCGCCCGGCCGGTCGAGGTTGCCCGTAATCACGTTGAGAACGTCGACCAGCCAGCTCGCAAGCGTCCCGAACCGCTGGGTCGTCGTCCCGATCCGGGCGTAGACGGCGGCGCTCTCAGCCGTGGCCAGCTCCCGGGCGATACGACGGATCTCCCGCGCCTCGATGCCACAGGCGTCGGCTACCGCCTCCGGTGAGAAGGGGGCGAGTAGCTCGGCGATCTCGTCGAGCCCGTTGGTCAGCGGCTCGAGCCGGCCCGGATCAGCGAGGTCCTCGCTGAGGATCGTGTGCGCGATGGCCGCGAGCAGGTGGGCGTCGTGGGCGGGGCGGATGAAGTGGTGCTCGTCAGCCACCTCGGCGGTCCGCGAACGACGGGGATCGATTACCACCAGCTTGCCGCCGCGTTCGCGCAGGCGGCGCAGGCGGCCCCGCAGGTCCGGCGCCGTCAGCAGCGAACCGTTGGAGGCGAGCGGGTTGGCGCCCAGCACGAGCAGGAAATCACTGCGGTCGATGTCCGGAATCGGAACCGAGAGCCCGGCGCCGAACATCATCCCGACGGCGACCTGCTTCGGCAGCTGATCAACCGATGAGGCGCTGAAGATGTTGCGGGAGCCGAGGCCCTTGAGCAGCGCGCGGAGGTGGATCGTTCCGTCGAGCGTGTGGGCGTTGGGATTCCCCAGGTAAGCGCCGACGGCATTGCGTTCGCCGTCGCTGAGGATCGGTGAAAGGCCGGCGTCGATCGCCGCGAACGCCTCATCCCAGGTCGCCTCGACGAGCTCCCCGTCGCGGCGGACGAGGGGAGTAGAGAGCCGATCCGGATCGGAGTGCAGCTCGGCGAGACTGGCGCCCTTGGGGCAGATGAAGCCGCGGCTGAAGACGTCATCGGCGTCTCCCCGAACCTTTGTCACCTCCCGGCCGTCGAGCTCGATCTGCAGGCCGCAGGTCGCCTCACACAGCGGGCAGGTTCGGTAGTCGACGGTGGTGGTCATCTCCTCAGCCGCGATTCTCGCAGACGGACGGCCGCTGCCGACCGTCAGGACCCGGACCCGGCGTCGGCGGAGGCGGATGGGTCCTCGCCGGCGCCGGCCCCCTGTTCCTCGGCCTCGGTAACGCCCTGTGCCCCGGCATCGGCAACGAGTCGTCCGACCACCGGTCCACTGGGGCGCGGCCGGCCGAGGTTGGATACCAGCAGGGCGACGATGGTGACCAAGTAGATCTGTCCGCAGAGCGCCTCGCTGACCGCGAGGGTGCGGCCAAACTCGGTTGCCGCCGTGAAGTCGCCGTAGCCGGTCGTCGTCAAGGTCGCGAGGCTGAAGTAGAGAAAGTCGTTCGAGGTGCCCTCGACACCGTTGGCGAAGAACGCGTTGCCACCCAGGTCCTCGGTCAGGTTGAAGGCGAAGGCGAAGGCGAGGCCCAACAGCAGGTAGAGGCAGAGTCCACCCCAGACGGTCTCCAGAGTGACCCGGCGATCCTCGATCAACTCGCGGCGCAGGCCCATACCGATCGCCAGCGGCGCGAGCAGGACCAGCAACAGACTGACCAACCGTGGTACCGCCGGCCCAATGCCGCCGATGCCAATCAAAGTGATCGCCGAGATCCCGAACAGCAAAGCGATCGCAACCTTCGCCAGGCGCATCAACCGCGGGTCGGCGCCGGCTGTGGCGAGAGCCGCGATCACGACCAGGCCCTGCAGGCCGATCGTCAGGAGCCTCGCCCATTCTTCGTTCGGCGCGGCCATCTGGAAGATCAGCGCGGCCGCGATCAGGCCGAGCAGGCCGCGGAAGCTCTGTCGCGGCATGCTGAAGCTGCTCACGCTCATCGTCCGATCGTCGCATCGGGCCCGGACATTCCGCGACGGCCCGCACCGACTCCCCAGAGCGGGGGTCAGAATGGATCCAATGCGAGGGCTGATCATCAACGCCGACGACTACGGCCTCAACCGCGCCTATGACGAGGGCATCGTCGAGGCCGCCGCCGTCGGGGCGCTCGACGCCGCCTCGGCCTTCGGCGCGCGCGAGGCGCTCGGCGCCGGGCCATTGCTCGACTCCGGGGTCGAGATCGGCCTGCATCTCGATCTAGAGGCCCCCGGCGACGCCCCTCGAGCCACCGCGGCCGACCGCCAGGCCGCTGGAGTCGCGATCCTCGAACAGATCGAGCGCTTCGCCCATCTCTTCGGGCGCCCGCCCGCCTACCTCGACGGCCACAAGCACTGCCACGCCCGCGCGGGCCTCGGCGTTGTCGTCGCGGAGATCGCGGCCGACCGCGACCTGCCGGTGCGCTCGATCGACTCCCGCCACCGCCGCCTGCTGCGCTGCCGCGGGGTCGCCACCGCCGACCTGCTCGTCGGACGCCTCGAGGAGTCCCAGCCCGCTCTGCCCGCGGAGTTGACCCCGGCGGGGCTGCGGCTGCTCCCGGATGATGCGGTGGTCGAGTGGATGGTCCATCCCGGGCATCGAGATCCCAGCTCCGGCTCCAGCTACGACGCCGGGCGCGGGGAGGACCTGAGCCTGCTGCTCGACTGGAGGCCGCCGGCGGGGATCGAGCGTACGACCCACGTGGAGGCCCACCGCGGATGATGGGCAAAGTATTGCAGTTGTGTTAGTTACGTGACGGTTATCACACATATTTGCGGATAAGCCCCGTACGGTTGTTCGCGTTAAGTAGATCGAAACAGCTAATCAATCCGCTCAATCGACCACGTCCTGAACGCGGTCGAGCGGGGGAACCACTCGCCATCGGAATCACCCGGTGGCAGGGGCGAATCGGACCGTGATCGGACCGTAGCCAAGACGCTGGAGAGACCAGCGCGGCGAGCCCGTCAGCTAACCCCGTCGGCGACGAAAGCGAGGATCGAAGATGAGACGCTTCCGCACATGGCGGAGGCGGAGAGCAGCGCTCGCGCTGTTTCCCGCCACCGTAGCAATGACGATGATGATCGCGACCGGCATCGGCGCTGCAGCCGATGCAGGCTCAGCCAGCTTCGATGCCAACAAGGCGAAGGTCAAGCCGGGCGACAAGGTGAAGCTGAGCGGCAAGTTCCCCGCTCAGGCCCAGACCCTTGCCGGCGACAGCAGCACGCGCTCCGGCCGCCGGGTCTGGATCGAGTTCCGGCCCGCGGGCAAGAGGGCCTGGCATCGCGGCAAGACCATGGTCAGCGACCGCAAGGGCCACTATTCGCGACGGGTCAAGGTCCGCCGCAGCGGCTTCTATCGCGCTGTCCACACCGACGGCCGGGTCAGCGCCCCCGAACGGATCCGGGTCAAGGCGAAGCTGAATGCCGATCTCAAGCAGCGGCACGCGAAGATCGGCCAGAAGGTGCCGATCAAGGGATCGGTCAAGCCGACTTTGACGCGCCGCAAGGTCGTTGTCCGGATCGCGGGCGAGAAGCTCAAGACCCGAACCAACCGCAGCGGCAAGTTCAAGGTCCACTGGAAGGCGGACAAGACCGGCTCCTACAAGGCGAAGGTCAAGGCCAAGGGCGACAAGGTCGCCGCCGGCAACGGCGAGAAGGCCGGCAAGACGACCGTCTATCGCCCGGCCGAGGCGTCCTATTACGGGCCCGGCCTATACGGCAACCGCACCGCTTGCGGGCAGACGTTGACGACCTCGATCGTCGGCGTCGCCCACAAGACGATGCCCTGCGGCACGAAGCTGACGCTGCGCCACGGAAGTCGCACTGTCAAGGTCGAGGTCATCGACCGCGGTCCCTACGCTGCCGGGCGCGAGTTCGACCTGACCGCCGCGACCAAGCAGAAGCTCGGTTTCGGCAGCACCGGCACCGTCTGGACCTCGAAGTAGGTCCAGGCTCCGGCCTCACCATCGCTCGCTCTCAGCCGAGCCCGAGCTGCACGGGCCCCGCTCCCTCCAAGTCCGCTCCCTCTCCCGGGTCAGCGGCGGCGGGGGCGGGGCCCGATGTCCGCTCGGGGTGACGGAGGTTCGAGACCCCGACCCCGAGCAGCCGGACCGCCGAGTCGCGCTCGAAATCCTCAAACAGCTCGCGGGCGGTGCAGGAGACCAGATCCGCATCGGAAGTCGGCTCCTCGAGCGTCCGCGAGCGGGTGAATGTGCGGAATGGCGTGAGCCGGATCTTCAGCGTGACGGTGCGCCCAGCGATGCCTTGCTCGGCAAGATGCTCGGCAACCGATCGCGCCATCCGCTCAACCGACTCGAGCATCACCTCCTGATCCGTCTCATCGATCGAGAAGGTCCGCTCGCGGCTCTCCGACTTGCGCGTCCGCTCGAGTGCGATCTCGGCGCTGCCATCGCCGTGCGCGCGTCGGCGCAGGCCCGCGCCGTGGCTCGGGCCCAGGGTCGCCTCCAGCAGCTCGGGTGCTGCAGCCGCGAGCTCGGCCACCGTGCGGATACCCGCCCGCTCGAGTCGCTCCTCGGTCTTCGGGCCAACACCCGGAATGATCCGCGCCGGGCGAGCACCGATCACGCCGAGGAAACGCTCCCGGGAGAGCGTGCAGAGGCCATCGGGCTTATCGAGGTCGGATGCGATCTTTGCGACCAGCCGATTCGGTCCGATCCCGATCGAGCATCTGAGGTGGGTCCGCTCCCGGATCCTCAGCTTGAGCTGGCGGGCGCGCGTCTTCGGTGCCGGCGAGTCGCTGAGATCAACGTAGGCCTCGTCCATGCCGAGCACCTCGACCTTGTCGCTGAACTCACCGAGGACCGACATCACGGCCTTCGAACCCCGGCTGTAGAGCGAGCGGTCGACGGGGATCACGATCAACTGCGGGCAGCGGCGCCGGGCGACCGAGATCGGCAACGCCGAGTGCACTCCGAACGGCCGCGCCTCGTAGGAGGCCGCGGTGACGACACCGCGGTTGCCGCTCGGCCCGACGACGACCGGCCTACCGCGCAACTCGGGCCTGCGCAGCAGCTCGCAGGAGACAAAGAAGGCGTCCATGTCGACGTGCGCGATCGCGCGATCCCAGCGGGAGGGATCCCCGTACAGACGTTCGCTTCCCATCTCGACCGATGCTACGCCCGCAGGCGGACGTGGGGGAGGGTTGGATCGACTCGCCGACCGCTGCTACTTTCCCCTGCGTGGGCGCCGACGCAAAGAATCTCGAAGCGATCTCCAGGGCGATCGATCAACACAACCAGAACTGCCCGTTTCCGGCCAGCGAGGTGCGGATGAATCCGTTCGAGATCGAACGACTGGGCTGGGAGGAGATTCGCGGGCTGCCGTTGGTTGCAGACCCGCAGCTGAGCACCGGCCGCTTCCGGATCGTCTGCGGCGGCGAGGGCAACGAGGAAGAGGTTGAGGAGACGGAGGCGATCAGCACGCCCGTCGAGGTCGAGGTGCCGGTCGGCGCCCCGAGCGGGCCGGGACTGCCATCGAAGCCCGGCGAGCGCGAACTCTGAGAGCCGCTCCCAGGCCCGGCTAGACCGGTGGTCTAGGTGAGCGCAATCGCCAGGCGACGGCGGTGCTCGCGGGCGAGATCACTGTCGGGACCGAGCTCGGTGAAGATCGCGACCATCAGCCGGCGGAGGCGATCGCGGTGATCATCATCGTCGGCCGCCGCAACGGCTCCCTGCAGAGCCTCCAGCGCCTCGGCGTGATCACCTCGGTCCCAGGCGGCAAAGATCACCTCGAAAGCCGGATCGACGTCTCCCTCGAGCTCGAGCGCCGCCCGCGCGGCTAGGCCGGCGACGAGGAAGTCGCCGTCGAAGCCGTCGAGCAGGTCGGCCGCTGCGGCGGCGTCGCCGCTCTGCAGGAGGATCCTGCCGAGGCCCGCGGCCGCTTGGCCGTTGGCAGGGTCGAGCTCGAGCGCGCGCCGGAGATCGGCCTCATCGGCCGAGCCGGCCAGCCGGTCGGCCTCCGAGGGAACCAGCCCGTCGAAGAATGCCGCGACCTGGGCCGGCGGCAGCGCGCCGGTGAACTCGTTGACGACGGCGCCGTCCTTGAAGGCCTTGACGGCCGGGATTCCCTGCACGCCAAAGCTCTGCGAGAGAGCCTGATTGGTGTCGACATCGACCTTGGCGAGGTCGATCGCATCGCCCCGCTTGTTCGCCTCAGCCTCGAGTGCCGGACTGAGCTGGCGGCAGGGACCACACCACTCGGCCCAGAAGTCGACGACCACGGGAACCTGGTGGCTGCGGTCGATCACCGCCGTCTGGAACTCAGCCTCTGCTACGTCGTGAATCATCGCCACGGCAGGTTAGACACACCACGGCTTCGATCGGTCGCAGCCGCGCCCGGGCGCGGCCCGAGCCGGTGATCTTCGCGGCGGGGTGTACTAGCCTCCGGCCCCGATGGACTCCCTGCGTGGACAGCTGCTGATCGCCTCACCGCAGCTCAGCGACCCGAACTTCGATCGCGCCGTCGTGCTGATCACAGAGCACGGCGAAGACGGGGCGATGGGCATCGTCCTCAACCGGCCCTCGCAGGCCGGCGTCGACGGGGTGATCCCGGACCTGTCGTCGATCGCCGGGCCCGAGCCGATCTTCGTCGGCGGCCCCGTGCAGCCGGAGGCGCTCGTCGTCCTCGGTGAGTTTGCCGACCCCGCGAAGGCGGCCTGGATCGTCGTCGCCGATGTCGGGCTCGTCTCGGCCCAGGCCGATCTCGGTGAGCTTCCGGAGGCGGTCCGCCGGGGTCGCGTCTATGCGGGCTTCTCGGGCTGGGGCCCTGGTCAACTCGAGGAGGAGCTCGCCGACGAATCCTGGATCATCGAGGCCCCGCTGCCGTCCGAACTCTTCCCCGAGGACCCGGAAACGCTCTGGAGCGACGTGCTCGGGCGGATGGGAGGCGAGTACGCGCTCCTCGCCCGAATGCCCGCGGACCCGAGCGTGAACTAAGAGACCGGGAGGGCCCAGCTCTGTTTCCCCTCGGCTGCGCCGGTTCTCGTCATGCGGGCGAGGCCCGGAGCCCGCAACGAGGTGACAAGCGCCCCGATCGTAAGGCGGACTGTCACCGACTGCAGCCCACCGAGCCCGTAGGCGACACTCCAGCCCCTGAAGCGGGGCGTGTCACCTCATTTGGCAGCGCCAGCAACGTCCCGCGCAACGTCGAGTCACCGCTGCGCGGAAAGAAACTGGCACCTGGTGCGGGTTTGGTTCCGATGGCCAGGTCGGCTTGCGGAGCAATCCACGTTGCTGACGGCGCGGCGGTCGCGTCTGTCCCGGCTACCAAGTGTCGACCCAGGGAACCTTCTTGCCCTCTCGCGGCGGTGGCGTCGGTGCGGTGGCCAGAGTTCTCGCCAGCAGCCCGCGGGTCTCGACCGGATCGATGACATCGTCGAGCTCGAAGTAGGTGGCGACGTTGAGAGCGCGGAAGTGGTGTCGCAGCCCGGCGACGAGCTCTTCGAAGCGCCGCTCGCGCTCGTCGGCGTCGGCGATCCCTTCGAGCTCCGCCTTCATCCCCAGCTTGACGGCTCCTTCGATCCCCATCGGGCCGAGCTCGCCACTGGGCCAGGCGAGCGTCAGCAGCGGCTCGAGGAAGCTGCCACCGACCATCGCCTGGGCGCCGAGGCCGTAGCCGCGGCCGACGACGACTCCGAGCAGCGGCACGGTGAGGTTCGCCCCGATCGCGAACAGGCGTGAGCAATGACGGACCAGAGCCGTCTCCTCGACCTCTGGGCCGACCATCATCCCCGGCGTATCCACGAGTGAGAGCACCGGGATGTCAAACGCCTCACAGAGCTGCAGCAGCCGCGCCGCCTTATCGGCGCCGGCGCTGGTGATCGCCCCGGCCATGTGCGCCGGATCGTTGGCGATCACACCGATCGCCCTACCCTCGATCCGGGCAAAGGCGGTGATCATCCCGGCACCGAAGCCGGCGCGGAGCTCGGTGACGCTGTCGGTGTCGGCGATCGTCTCCAGCACCTCGCGGATCTCATAGGCACGGCGGCGGCTCTCGGGGACGAGATCTCGGAGTGGCCGCTGGTCGGGCTCTGTGTAGTCGGCGAGCGGCCCCTGGAAATAGGAGAGCAGGCGCTTGGCGGCGGCGGTTGCGGCCGCCTCGTCGGCGACGCGCAGATCGACGACGCCGTTCGACTCCTGAACGTCGATCGGGCCGACCTCCTCGGGCTGGAAGGCGCCGAGGCCGCCGCCCTCGATCATCGCCGGACCGCCCATGCCGAGGTTCGAGCTCTCCGTCGCGATCAGCAGGTCAGCGGTCCCGGCCAGCGCAGCGTTGCCGGCAAAGCAGCGTCCGGAGACGATCGCGATCCGCGGCACGAGGCCGGAGAGGCGGCCCCAGAGCGCGAAGGCCCGCGCCGTCAGCGAGGAACCGGTCGCGTAGTCGGTGTCGCCCGGTCGGCCGCCACCACCCTCGGCGTAGAGAACAACGGGCAGGCGCAGCCGCTCGATCAGTTCGAACAGCCTGTCTTTCTTGAAGTGCCCGACGGCACCCTGCGTCCCGGCCAGCACGGTGTAGTCGTAGGAGAGGACGGCGCAGCGGCCGGCCTCACCGAAGTGCTCGCCGTTGATCCGGGCGGTGCCGCTGATGATGCCGTCGGCCGCGGTCCGGGCGATCAGATCGTCCTCGCTGAGGCGCTGCCGCTGGGCGGCCAGGGCGAGCCTGCCGTACTCGACGAAGCTGCCCTCATCGACCAGGTCGTCGAGATTCTCGCGCGCGGTGCGACCGCCGCGCTCGTGCCTGACCGCAACGGCATCGGGGCGGCCCTCGTCGCCGGCCCGCCGGCGACGATCGAGCACCTCGTCGAGATCGTCCCGCCGGTCGGACGACGGCTGCTGAGCTGGTGTCGGCAGCTCGCCGCCGGCTCCCGGTCCGGGCTCCACGGTGCAGAGGGACGCACCCTCACCGATCGCCTCGGAGGGCCGGACCAAAATCGCGGTCACCCGGCCGGCCACCGGGGCTCTGACCTCGGTCTCCATCTTCATCACCTCGACCACGGCCACGACCTGCTCGGCCTCGATCAGGTCGCCCTCGCTGACCAGGATCTCCTGGACGACCCCGGCGGTGGGGGAGGGAATCTCAAGCGACTCGACGAGCACGCGCCAAGGCTATTGCGCACTGGATCACCGAGGCAAGCAGGGTGCCCGCGAGCCCCGACGACAATCGTGCCTTGAGCGAGGTCACGACCGGATCGTGGGACGGATGGGGCCCTTGACCGAGGTTATGTCAACCAACCGCCGCAGTGCTGATCGAGCCCTCAGCGCTAGAGCGCCGACCACTCTTCGTGGGGCGGCACCGGATCGGCGCCGGGCTCGGCGCTGGCCAGGGGTGAGCGCCGGAGGAGGGCAAACGCGATCTCGACCGCGGGGCCGATCCCGAACGCGAAGGCGAGCGTGCCGATCCCGACCGTACCGCCGAGCGCGAACCCCAGCAAGGTGACCGCCGATTCGATCGCTGCCCGGACGACGCTGAGGCGCCGGCCGCTGCGGGAGGCTGAGATCAGCATCAGCGAATCCCGTGGCCCGGCACCCATTCCCGCACCGATGTAGAGGGCGGACCCGACCGCCACCACGGCAATGCCGCCGAACATCGCCAGCCAGCGGACCGCCAGTGTGGAGTCGGCGATCGCGTCGGAAATCCCGAGCGCGATCTGCAGGTCGACGAAGAGGCCGATCAGGACCGCGTTGGCGATCGTTCCGGGCCCGACTCCAGAGCCGAGAGCGGCCGCGAGGCCGATGACCAGCAGGGCGACGACGATGTTGGCGTTGCCGAACGAGAGCGGAGTCTGCTTCTCGATGCCCTGGTTGAGCACATCCCACGGTGAGAGCCCGAGCCCGGAGCCGAGCAGCATCACGATTCCGAGAGCGAACAGGAACAGACCGATGATCAGCGAGACGCTGCGAGCGGCGAGGCCGCCACGGACCCTGGGTGCTAGCTCATCATGCAAGCCGCCAGTATCGCCGCACACGCACCGCACGCTGCTGCGGCCGCCCGTCGCCGTGGGGGCTCCTACCTTCGATATTGGGCACCTGGAGCGCCCACAGCCGCCTCAGACCCGTATTGGGTTTACATAACGATGATTATCGTGCGTTGTGTGGAGCCAGCGATTGGTCGCTACCTACCCGTGCGGTCGCGGTGCTTGCAGCCCGGCCAGCAGCAGGGCCGGCGCTGACCATCCTCCAGCTCCTCCTGGGTCCGGCGAATGCGACGTTCGCGGGTCCCTTCCTGCTTGGCATCCTCGACCCAGCAGATGAACTCGTTGCGCGCCAACGGTGTGATGTCCTTCCAGGCGTCGAGTGCCGTGGTGTTGGCGATCAGCGCCCCGCGCAGGTCGGCGGGCAACTTGTGCACAACCCCACCAGGCACTCGCTGACTGCTCACGAGGCAACTGTGGCCAGCCGCGAAGGCGAGTCCGCCGCACAGTCGGCTCTCGGGCCAAGACTCGGGCGCGTCCAGGCGCTATCTCAGTTCGCCGGCGCCACCGGTGTCATTTCAGCGTCGTTTCACACCCCGCGCTGCGGTAAGCGGCTCCAGCTGACACCACCCGCGCCGCCGAGTTAGCGTGTCGATAACGGCGGCTCCCATTCGTAGTGGGAGTGATGCGGGAGATGCCCGCCGCTACAAAGGAGGAAGACGATGGCTGAATACCTACTGTCCCTGCACATGGTCGAGGGCGAGTCCAGGCCCGACATGTCTGAGGAGCAGATGCAGGAGATGATGCAGAAGATCGGTCAGCTCGAGGGCGAGATGACGTCCAAGGACGCGCTGGTGGCCTCCGCGCGCCTGAGTGGCCCCGATACGGCGACGGTCGTCCGCGTCGAAGACGGTGAGACGCTGATCACCGACGGTCCCTTCGCCGAAGCAAAGGAGCATCTCGGCGGCTTCTACATCATCAACGCTGAAGACATCGACGAGGCGCTCTCCTGGGCGGCCAAGACCACGGAATGCGTCGGCAGGCCGATCGAGGTCCGGCCCTTCGCCGGCTTCAGGGGGCCCGACGCCTAGCCTCGCGGGAGACCGCGGCTCCGGAGCCAAGCTCGAGGAGGCCGAGGTCGGCTCGATCTTCCGTGCCGAGTTCGGTCGCTCCGTAGCCGCCCTGATCCGCATCTTCGGCGACGTCGATCTCGCCCAGGACGCGGTTCAGGAGTCCTTCGCGGTGGCGCTCGAGGTGTGGCCCCGCGATGGCCTCCCACCCAACCCGGGTGGGTGGGTCACGACGACGGCGCGAAACCGGGCGATCGATCGGCTGCGGCGCGAATCCCGTGGAAAGGAACTGCTCGAGGAGGCGGCGATGATCTCTCCCGGTGATGACCCAGAGCTTCCGTTCGAGGAGGCAGCTGTGGAGGACGAACGCCTGCGGCTGATCTTCATGTGCTGCCACCCGGCGCTCTCCCAGGAGGCTCAGGTGGCGCTGACCCTCCGCTTACTTGGCGGGCTGACGACTGGCGAGGTGGCGAGGTCCTTCCTGGTATCCGATCAGACGATGGCGCAACGTCTGGTGCGGGCGAAGCGGAAGATCAGGCTGGCCAGAATCCCCTTCCGGGTACCGGACGATCATGAGCTGCCCGACCGCCTCCCCCCTGCCCTGGCGGTCGTCTATCTGGTCTACAACGGGGGCCAATCGGCCGAGCTGGAGTCGGATCTGTGCGCCGAGGCGATTCGCCTGGCCCGGGTCTTGGTGGCGCTGATGCCAGATGAGCCCGAGGTGGCCGGGCTGCTGGCGCTCCTGCTCCTGACCGAGTCGAGGCGCAGCAGTCGCTTTGACGCGAATGGCTCGCTGGTGCTCCTGGGTGAGCAGGACCGCAGCAAGTGGGATCGGGCTTTGATCGAGGAGGGCCAGGCGATCCTGCGCCGCTGCCGGGCCCGCGACGGGCCAGGGCCCTACCAGCTGCAGGCCGGGATCAGTGCCGTCCACGCCGGCGCGACCTCGGCAGGGGAGACCGACTGGCCGGAGATCCTCACGATCTACGACCAGCTGCTCGCCTTGGCCCCTAACCCCGTCGCGGCGCTCAATCGCGCCGTTGCCGTTGCCGAGGTCGAGGGACCCGAGGCTGCGCTGCTGATCGTCGAGACGCTGGATCTCGACAACTACCACCCCTTCCACGCCACGCGGGCCGATCTGCTCCGGCGGCTCGGTCGCGAGGCCGAAGCCGTCGCCGCCTACGCCCGGGCCGTCGAGTTGGCGCCCACCGATGCCGAGCGCGAGTTCCTCGGCCGGGGCCGTAGCGTCCCGCAGTGACGACGGCCCTCAGCGCACGCTGATCAGGTCGACGACGAAGACCAGCGTCTCGTCGGAACCGATGACGCCGCCGGCGCCTCGCTTGCCGTAACCGAGCATCGGCGGGATCGTGATCCGGCGCCGTCCACCGACCTTCATTCCGGTGACGCCCTGGTCCCAGCCCTCGATCACCTGCCCGCCTCCGAGGCCGAACTTGAACGTATCCCCGCGGTCCCAGGAGGCATCGAACTGCTCACCACTGGACCACGCATGTCCAACGTAGTGGACTTCCACGGTCCTCCCGGCGGCCGCCTCCTCCCCGTCGCCGACGGTGAGATCCTCGATCTCGAGCTGATAGGACGGCGTCTGATCGGAGGGGACCTCGACTTTGGGTTTCTCGCTCGCGCTCATCGCGTCCACGCTATCGGACCGGGGCGGCGCTGCCGGGCCCTGCCGGCGGCCGCGTGGAAGCTTCACCTAGCGCCCCAGTGTGCGGAGGAACTCCCTGGCGGTGCCGGGCAGCTGGTCGAGCAGCGTCCGCACCTCGGCCAGCCCCGTGCGCAGCTCCGGGTCGCCGAACTCGATCGGCAGCATCGAGTCCTGCAGGTCCGCGATCTGCCGGTTCGCGATAGTCGAGACCGTCACGGCCTGCTCGACGAGATCCTTGACACTCTGCGATTGCGCCCCCGCTGACGGTGAAGCGAACTGTCGGCCGGCAAACCCGTTGCGCTCCGCGAACTGAGCGTGGGTGCGCTTGCTGCGCCCGAAGGCCTTCTGGGTCGGCCGAAAGAGGTCGGCTTCGAGGCGATCTGCGCTGGTGACGGAGAGCCGGTCGTAGGCCTCGCCCAGACTGGCAATCGCGAGCGCGATCTGATCGATCGCCGCCGCGAGGTCGTCGAGGATCTGCTCCCTGGCCTCAGATGCGGTGATCGCCATGCTGCGAGAGTAGACCCGCCGCCGCTACCCGGTCGAGACCTGATGGCGCAGACGCTCGCGAAGCTCACCCTGCCGGGAGACCTCGGCGCCGATCAGGATGACGAGGACCACGAGCTCCGCGGCGACCGTCAGCGTCGCGCTGATCTCCGTGGCAATCGGGATCAGGGCCAGGAGGACCCCGGCGGCACTGATCCGCATCCGGCTGACCCGGCCGATGTTGCGGTATCGGAAAGCGGCGTGGGCGAGCAGGTAGATCGCGATCCCGCCCAGCATCGCGGTGGCGACCTCCAACTCCAGCGGATCGCCGACGTGCTCGAGGGTCTTCTTCAAACCGAGCGCCAAGAGGACGATCCCCGCGACCATCGGCAGATGGATGATCGAGTAGGAGTCGCGGGCGATCGCGTTCTGCTCGCGGCCGACAGAGGCTTTCATCAGACGCCGCGCGGCAACGAGCGCGACGACGTCGAAGTAGAGCCACCAGAGTGCACAAGCCACGGCGATCCCGGCGACCGCGGCAACTACCTCACCGGCCCCGACGCCCGCCTCGGCGCCAATCCCGATCGCGACGATCGACTCGCCCAGCGCGATGATCATGATCAGGCCGTGGCGCTCGGCGAAGTGCTCGGGCTTCAGCTTCCAGCCCTCGACCCCAAAGACGAGGGGCCCCCCCATATCGAGCAGGATCGCCAGCGCCCAGAGCGAGCCCTGCAGCAGGTGGTTGGTCTGAGAGGCGGCGATCAGCAGTCCGACGCCGATCGCCGTGCTCACCGCCAGACCAACGACCGAGCGTCGCAGCTCCGGATCGCCGCGACTGGCAATCGAGAACAGCGCGATATGCATCACGCGCACGACCGCGTAGGCCCCGGCGAACAGCAGTCCGAGGTCCCCGAACGCCTCCGGCACGGCGAGCCCGACGACCAGCATCGCCGCCATCGCCGCGAAGATCGCGAACCGGACCGCGCCTTCCTCGGGGTCGACGACGCTCGTCAACCAGGCGTAGCCGACCCAGGCCCACCACAGCACGGCGAGGACCAGCAGGCCCTGGGCGAGCCCCTCCCAGGTCGGATTGTCGGCCATCAGGGCGGTGCACTGAGTTATCGCGAGGACGAAGACCAGGTCGAAGAACAGCTCCAGCGGCTTGACCGCCTCCCCCTGCCTGAGGGTCGCCGAGATCCTCGGCCCGCGTCCACTTGTGGCACCGCTCATCGGCGGCATCCTCGCAGCAAGCGCCGCTTCGGCCGCCGCTGGCCCAGAGAGCAGGTCAGCGACTTCCCAGATCCAGCGCCAGCAACGCCCGCTCCTCGACGCTGGCCAGAAACAGGCGGCCGTTGGCCTCGGCGACGCCGGTTACTGCGTGATAGTCGTCCCGCTCCTGCTGCAGGTCGGTCAGGACCTTGCCGCGCTGATCGAGGGCGATCACCCAGGTCGTCCGGGTGACCTCCGGTTGCATCCGCTCCGGGGTCCGCCAAAGCCCACGCCTGAGGCGCAGCGGCGCGGTCCCGAGGCGGTCGAGCGCGCGGTCCCGTGGGTTGACCATCGCCAGCCAGAAGCGACCGCCCACCTGCCGGGAGAGATTGTCGGGTAACCCGGGCAGGTTGTCGGCGAGGGTCTCGTGCGAACCGGCGGCCGGGCCTGAGACCTCGAGCCGGCTCAGTCGGTAGGCCCCGGTCTCCGCGAACAGGAGCGCCGACTGATCCGCGGTGAGGGCGACCCCATTGGGGAAATGCAGGTCGGCGAGCACCGTCTCGACCGTTCCGTCGGGGTCGCGGCGGAAGAGGCGCCCCGACGGCCGGTGCTCGAGCAGGGCCCCGAGGAAATGCTCGAAGTCGTAGCGGTTGGTCGACTCGGTGAACCAGATCGTCCCGTCGGCCGCGGCGGCTGCGTTTGAGCAGAAGCGCAGCGGCACCCCATCGATGTAGCGGACGAGCGTTTCCAGCTCACCGCTCGAAGGATCGAGGCGCAGCAGCCCTCTCTTGGCGTCGCAGACCAGCACCCTGCCGTCCTCGA
>Ga0307379_10003140_pt1 | contig 24092 bp, 23 predicted proteins | sample UN2MG_FD_202237 | JGI IMG/M metagenome (GOLD analysis project Ga0307379, IMG submission 202237) | Soil microbial communities from Risofladan, Vaasa, Finland - UN-2 | ecosystem: Environmental > Terrestrial > Soil > Coastal area > Acid sulfate soil | place: Finland: Risofladan, Vaasa | collected...
GAAAGGTTTCGGTTTTGCCCTGGAAGAACTCGTTGTCGGAGGTGTAGGAGATCACGGTGGCCTCACCAGTCTCTCGGATGCTCATCTTTTTCAACGATAGGGGCGGTCGGGAGATGTACTGGGAGAGGGCTTTCCGGGCTTCCGTGGAGTGGGCAGGTAGATGGACGCTATTGTCGACGGAAAAACCGGAGTGCCTCCAATTGATCAAGCTGGTGGCGATTTTGGCACTGATAAGTTCCTTCTTCAAGAAGAACCCGATGATCACCTGGCGAAAGTACTCCGACATCCTGCCTGAGGTTCCCGAGGGGGATATGCACGAACCTGCCGGCTTCATCGAAGCCGCCTTCCAGCACGATGGCGTGCCAGTGTGGATTCCACCGAAAAAACTCGCCGCTGGTCTGATAGGCCAGAACCATCCCCGTTTACCGCTTCGGGATCGGGGCGGAACTTGAACTACCAGATCCGGCGTGACGGGGACGCCTTTCGTCTGGTCGGTCCCCACGACGGGGTCACCAACTATGAACACGGAACTTTTTCGGTGCGTGATGCCCACGCTGTCTCAGTGAGGATGCGCAGTGTCGGCGATCCGTATCTGCGCTGCTACAGCACCTGGATCCGGGATGGTTCCGGGGGGTACATCAATCTCGACGGGGCGGACTGCGACCCGGAAACCTGGAAGAGCTCTCACTGCGGCTGCGATACGGTGGCGGGGAGCAAGGAGATCCGCTACGATCTGTCCCGCTACATCCGTACACCGTATTCGGGCGAAGTGGTGGTGGCCGTGTCCTCCTACGTCGGCTACTGGCGCGTCGAAGTGGAGGCGGACACGAAGGCGCCGGGTATCTCCGCTCTTTCCGGGAACGGCCGACCTTGGAGCACGGCTACCGATTCGTCCCAGCGCCACGCCGAGGTGAAGAACATCCGCTACTCGGTAGACAAAGGAGTGCTGAGCGGAGAAGCCACCTTTCTGGCCTGGAACAGATCGGGGTGCCCGGCCTGCATCCAGCAGATCGTCCTGATCTCCGACCGCAAGACAGGGGGGCTGTACGATGCGGTGTGCATCGACATGGGAATCCCGGGCGTGTTTCCCGGCAGAGAGTTGCGCCGCAGTTTCGAGATAGGCTACCCTGACGGGAACACAAAGATCTGGGCCTTTCCGGCTCTGCAGTACAACTGCGCGGACGCCGTCTCCCTTGCCCGGCAGAACTTTCTGAGCTATAAACAGAACAACAGGCCGATCATCGGGGACTGATCATGGGGCGGGCACCGATCTGGCTGGGGGCCGGCGATCGCCCGCCCAAGTCGAACCACACGCAGAATTGACACAATAGGAATTGTCGGTAGTTTAAGGAGCAAAGAGACAGTATGAGGAGAAAAGAAATTTTAGCAAGGGCGATCTGTCATGACACTGTACCACATCTACCGATGATGTATCGTGCTCATCCTCAGGTCAGCAAAAAGCTGCTCCGCTATTTTCACTTGGATAACCTGGAAGACAACTGGGAAGACTTGATTGTTGAATTAGGCGCAGATAACTACTCCGACGGAGAAACCTTGGGAGCCTTTAGTACCTATGTTCCACTGTATATCGGTCCGGATTTAGAGTGCATCTGCGATGTTGACCATTTCTTCGTTTGGGGAATAAAGCCGATAAAGAACCCCAGCAACGGTGAGCTTGAATTTCATCACAATTCTCCATTATTGGGAAAAGATGATCTAGGAGATCTCCGTTCCTTTCGTTTTCCGGAGATAGAGTGGTTTGACTTTGAGCGTTACCGCGTCGTCATAGATGCACCAGATCAGGACATTCGAGACCATAAAATAGTCAAGTTGTCAGAAATTAACAGATCAGAGCGCTTCTTTCTAAACACCGCAATGATGAACTCGATCTTCATGACGTCGATCTTCCTTCGGGGTATCGAGCAAATGTTCATGGACCTCGTTGTCGATCCCTCGTATGCCGAGATGCTGGTAGGAAAGATCGGTGAATTTTGTCTAGATTTTTGCAGGATGACATTGTCCAAATTGGGCTCGAAGATCGATTTGTACGGCATATGGGACGATTTTGCCACTCAGGAAGACTTGATGATCTCTCCAGACACTTGGCGTAGATACTACAAGCCATGGCACCGGCGTATAATCGAGGAAGCAAAGCGCTACAATTTAATTGTGGCCTATCACGTCTGCGGGAATTGCACGGCGATAATTCCTGATCTTATCGATATGGGCGTAGACATCTTGGATCCAGTTCAGGTCTCTGCAAAAGATATGCAGTTGGCGGAGCTCAGGCGCAGATTTGGCGACAATATCTGTTTCCATGGCGGCCTTGATTCGCAAAGACTCATTACCTTTGGCACACCCCTTGAAATAAAACGCGAGGTAAACAGACTAAGGAATCTCTACGGTAATAGAGGCGGACTTATTTTAGGTCCTTCCCACTACTTAACGATTGATACACCTATAGAGAATATTGTAGCTATCTACCAATAGATCCAACTACTGTAAGGTAGAAGCGGTGATAGCAGTAGAGGAGACTAGGTTTATGACTTTGAAAACAACCATGAATTCCCACGACAGGATTATGAGCGCGATTAACCTGGAAGAACCGGACTACGTTCCTCTGTATTTTGCTTTGCTGGGCAGGGGGGAAATTTTCGATAATGGGTACGGGTTCACCTTCGGCAACATCAACCGCTTCGATGTTCGATATCCCTACTCGCACCAAAACCAGCTCAAAAAGGTCGAGGAGATGCTTGGCTTAGGAGTCGACGATATGGTACGCCTTGAGCCACCGCTGGGGTGGGCGGAGGAATACGCGGTGGAGGGTGTCAGGGGGCTCAAGTCCGAAGTAAGAAAGATCGAGGCTGCGGACGGCGGTCTACCGTTGCTGGAGAAGATCTACCACACCTCAGCTGGAGACCTGAAGAGCGTGGTCAGAACTACCGAAGATTGGCCTCACGGCGGGAATATTCCGGTGTTCAGCGACTTCAACGTCTCCAGAGCGCGGGAATATCTCATCAAGGGACGCGCGGATATCCCCAGACTCAAAACTCTGTTGGGCGAGCCAAAAGGGGAGGAGTACCGACGGTTTAAGGCAGAGGCGGCTGAGCTGCGAGAGGCGGCCCGCAAGCTGGGGGTCGTGTTCGAGGGCGGCCGGACGGTATTGGGTGACAGCCTGGTATGGCTGCTCGGGATCGAGCGCCTGATCTACGGCAGCTTCGACGAGCCCGGGTTCATCGCCGAGCTTCTCGACACGGTCTGTGCCTGGGAGAAGCGACGCCTGGCCCTGCTCCTGGACCAGAAGGTGGAGCTGGTGTTTCACTCTGCCTGGTACGAAATTACCGACTTCTGGACACCGAAGCTGTACCGGGAGATGCTGAAGCCGCTGCTTAAGCAGCTGATCGAGATGGTCCATCAGGCAGGCGCCAAGTTTGCCTATATCATCACCAAGTCCTATGACTCCCTGGCCGGGGATCTTCTGGAACTGGGCGCGGATTGCTTATACGGTGCAGATCCATTACAGGGATCAGCGGACGTAGACTTTCTCAAAGATACCTACAAAGGAAAGGTGTGTCTTTGGGGCGGTTTGAGCTCGGCTGTGACCCTGGGTCGAGGGACCAAGGAACAGATCGAAGAAGCGGTGGAGCAGGCCATCCGGAAGCTCGCACCGGGAGGCGGATTCGTCTTGTTTCCCGTAGACGGCATTCTGCCAGGAGGCAATCCATGGGAGAAGACAAAAATCCTGCTAGAAAAATGGCGGGAAATCAGAAGCTATCCGATTGCTACCGCTTGAACGGACAATAAGGAGATCAACTCGATGAAAGAATCAATGTTTGTGAAACCCGTAGTCGGATTGTATGGGGTTCTTGAAAAAACAGAGGAGGGCTGGGAGGACGCTGATTCTACGGTTCGGGAGGTTGCACGGCAGCTGAAGGCTGTTGGGATAGATATAAGGACGGCTCCCGAGCTCGTAGTAGACGATGTCTCCGCAGAGAAGGCAGCGCAAAGCTTTCAAGCGGATAACCCCGATCTGCTCATGGCAGTGGTCATAACCTGGAGCTTCGATCACTTGAGCGTCCGGATCTTGAAAACGGTCAATAGACCATTAGCCATTCTGGCTATTCCAGGCCTGCGCTCCGGTTCGATTGTAGGAGCGCATCAGCTGGGGAGTCTGCTCACAAATCTGGGAATGGAGCGGGCAGTATTCTTTGGGGACGTGGGCAACGAAGAGACCTATCGTCCAGTTCTGGCGTATGCCAGGGCGGCGGCGGTCCGGAAGCGTCTGGATGCCGGGAAAATCGCCTTCGTGGGACGCAGAACACCGGGAATGACCCCAATCTCCTTCGACGAGTTGGAGGTGATGCGCGCCTTTGGCTGCCAGGTCCTGAGCTATGGTTGGGAAGAGATCAATGAGCTTGTTAAAAACTTCGACCGTGCCAGGATCGATGCGGAAGTCGAGGAACTGCGTAGCCGGGTGGGGTCAGTGACGTCGGGGGACGAATCCTTGAGAGAGGTTGTAGCCCTATATCTGGCCCTCAAGGATCTGGGGCAGAACGAGGGAATAGTAGCTTACGGTCTGGGGTGTTATCCTCACCTGGCTGGCACGGTCTGCTTGGTTACGGGACTGCTGGGCGAAGACGGCTTGCCGGCGGCTTGTGAGGGCGACATGAACGCGGGGCTGTTGATGTACCTGATACAGGCACTGACTGGCGAGCCGGCGCACTTCGGCGAGATCCTCGATATCGACCGGGAGGCCAACACCATCCTCACTTCCCACTGCGGCTGCGCAGCGCCTTCTCTGGCCTCCAAACCGGCCGATATTTCCCTGGTGCCTGTTCGCATCTGGGAGCGGGGGGTATGTATTCGCTTTCCTGCTAAAGCCGCCCCGCGGGTGACATACATCAACCTGGTCGGTGGCAAAGGCAGCTACCGGTTGGGTGGGGCCACAGGCAGCGCCATTGAAACCGGCATGGTTTTCGAAGGAAATCCCGTCAGATTCAAGCCTGATTGTTCCTGGCAGCGACTGCTGCAAACCATCGACGAGCACGGCTTTGGGCACCATTGGATGATGGGCTATCGCGATATCGTCGACGAGCTGAGGTTTTTCTGCAGGCTTACACATATAAAAGGTGTATTCCTTGGGGAGAACGACCGCTGAACGATCTGTTCGAAACCTTCCGACCTCATGCCTATCGAGCCGTTTCGCGCCCCAAGATGAACCTCGAAAAAAGCACGATCATAAACGTTGAAATCAGGAATATCGAGGCAGCCAAAGCATGAACTACCGGCGTAAACTGAGCCCGCATCATTCCCCAGATCTTGAGCGGCAGTGTCATCTGGGCGCCGATCACGAAAAATGTGATCAGTGTCTCGTCGAACGAAAGGACAAACGCCAACAGGCTCCCGGTGATGAGTGCGGTGCGCATGTTCGGAAGGGTCACCCGGAAGAAGGTCTGTACTGTCGTAGCGCCCAGGTCGTAGGAGGCCTCTTCCAGGCTGCGCCGCAAGACTCCAAGCCTGGCCGATACTGTTTTGAACACAACCGCAGTGCAGAAGACCACATGTCCGATGAACACGGTAAACAGTGACTTGGGGATGCCGGTGGTGGCGAAGAATAACAGCAGAGCCAACCCTGTAAATATACCCGGCAGCAGGAACGGCAGCAGAATCACTACCTGGTACAGCTTGGCCGCCTTGAAGTTGAAACGGTGCAAAACGAATGCGGCAGCGACGCCGATCAGCAAAGACCCGGCGACGGCTCCCACAGCGATCAGTATGGTGTTGCGGAAAGCCACCAGAATCGATTCATCCGCCAGCAGCCCGCGATACCAAACGAGAGAAAATTTTTCAAGGGGAAAGGCGGCGATGATGCTCTGGTTAAAGGAAAAAACGATCACCAGGATCATTGGGACGTAGGTTACTACCAGCAGCAATATACCGAAACCGGGGCTGAAAGCCTTCCCCAAGAAATGACCGATGCGCTCCAGGGGGCTTGCTTTGGCGATCATGGTCCTACACCTCCCGCAGAGCGCCGAAGCGGTTGCTGACCATAATCACGGTCAGTGAAATAGAGAGTAGGATCACCGACAGAGCGGCTCCCAGAGGCCAATCGTAGGCGAAACCGAAGTTGACTTGGATGACCTTGGACAGCGTCGTCCCCTGCTTGCCTCCCACCAGAATAGGGGTGAGAAAATCGCCGAGGGAAAGAACGAAAATGAACATCGACCCGGCGATCACACCAGGTAAGGAATTCGGAAAAATCACCCTCCAAAAGGTCTGCAGCTCGTTGGAGCCCAGATCCCTGGCGGCTTCTATATAACTCTTGGGGATTTTCTCCAGGGAAGTGAAAATCGGCATGACCATGAACGGCGAAAGAATCACGCACAGGGTCAGAAAAATGGCAAAACGGTTGAACAATAAGATCTGCAGCGGCTCATCGATCAAGCGGAGAAATAGGAGGAGGTTGTTGATCACTCCGTTGGAACCAAGCACCAGCCGCATCGTGTAGATGCGGACGATGTAGCTGGTCATCAAGGGGATCAGGATCAGCATGTAGAGAATCGCTTTGATCCGCCCCTTGCTTCTGTAGATTTTGAGTGCCAGCGGATACCCGAACACGAGGCTCGTGATGGTGACCCCGAAGGCGATGATCAGGGATCGCATCAGCAAGGCCGGGTACAAGGGATTCGTGAAGAATCGGATGTAGTTCTTCAGGGAGAACTCCCGGACAATCATCTGGTTGCGAACCACCCAGAAGCTGTATATGACGAACATCAGGATGGGAATCACGATGAAAAAGAGCATCCACAGGGAAGTAGGGCCGAGCAGGGAGAACATTTCGATCTTGCTTCCGCTTGTCCCGCTCTTCTTCATTCTCAATCCTCTTTCCCGTTGGCCGGGACGATCCAGCAATTCTCTGGTTTCCAGCCGATCCTGATCCCTGCCCTGTCTTCCAGCTTAACAGCCTGTTCATCGTGGGCGATGGCCAGAAAATGCAATTTGATCATCAGCTCTCGCTCCGGGGCAGTCCTCGTTGAGACCAGCATCTTCTCTTCCGACCCGGTAAACACCCGCCGCCTAACGATAGCGTCAAAGAGGTTAACCGCGCCTTCAGCAGCTGATCCCACCATGATGCTCTCAGGTCTGATGACAATCATCGCTTCATCACCGACAGCCATGTCTTCGCAACAGAGGCAGTGCTGCGATTTAATCTCTCCGAGTTCGGAGTCCATCACCACGAGATCCGAGCCCATGGCCTTGATTCTGCCGTTGATCATGTTATTCTCGCCCATAAAGCTTGCGGTAAAGCAATTGCTAGGTTGAAAGTAGACTTTTCGCGGCGTATCAACCTGCTGCAGTGTCCCCTCGTGGATGATAGCAATCCGGTCGGAGATGCTCAGTCCCTCTTCCTGGTCATGCGTTACGTGGATAAAGGTGATGCCAACCTTTTCCTGAATCTGCTTCAGGGTAATCTGCATCTGCTTGCGCAATGCCAGGTCAAGGGCCCCGAGCGGTTCATCCAACAGCAGGAGCTTCGGTCTGAGAATCAGCGAGCGCGCCAGCGCTACCCGCTGGCGCTGCCCGCCGCTCAACTGGTCGGGGTAGCGCTTCCCGTATCCGGGCAGCGCTACCATTTCCAATGCCTCTTCCACCCTTTCGCGAATCTTCCGTGGGTCTACCCTGCGGATCGACAGACCATAGCCGATGTTTCTGGCTACGTTCATGTTAGGAAACAGGGCGTAGTCCTGAAAGACCGTGTTGAAAGGGCGTTTATTCACGGGAACATCCGCGATGTCCTGGCCGTCGAAGACAATACTCCCGCTGTCGGGCTTTTCGAATCCGGCGATCATGCGGAGGATCGTCGTCTTTCCCGATCCGGAGGGACCGAGGATGGCCAGGAACTCGCCATGATAGATGCTGAGCGAAGCTGACTTGACGGCCTCCACGGTATCGAACCGCTTGGTCAGTTTTTCGATCCGTAGTATTTCCTTCATGGTTCGCGGTGCTCCTGTTGGTGTGTCCGGCGGGTGATCACCCCCCCATCTTGAGCTTGATTTCCTCCCAGGCCTCTCCCAGGCGTTGGTAGTCGCCCCGCGGCTGCATCCAGTTGATCCTGCTCATGTCGTAGGTGGCTGGAGTGCCTTCCGGTGGATTGGAGCAGCCGGGATAGCCGATGGTGTCGGACATCATCTTGTTGTACTTCTTAATAATCGTATGATTGACCCACTTCTCGGCCAACTCTTGGTTCTGGGTGCCGGCGGAGATGGCCCAGCAGTCCAGCCAGCCGGTAGCCCCCTCTTTGGGGATGGTCAGCCCGATGTTCAGACCCTTCTGGTTCGCCACGTAAGCGGTCTGTTCGCCGAAGGCCATGCCTACGACGGCCTCTTCGCTCGCGATCAGGTTGATCATGTCGGTGGCTCCCGCGGTGAGAGTGCGCAACTGCGGGGCTAGGCTGACGAAGCCTTCGCTGATCCGGGCGATGTCCTTCTCCGTGAAGTCGAAGTCGTTCTCGATGCCGCCGATGATCATGCCCATCAGGACCATGCTGTTTTGGGGCTCATCGAGCACGATGACCTTGCCCTTGTACTTGGGATCCCACATCACGCGCCAGGAGTCCGGCGCCTTGGGGATCACGTCCATGTCGTACCACATGGGGATAGTGCCCCAGGCATACGGGATTCCGTACTGCCCGCCATCGAAGGTCGTTTCTTTGAGGTCACGGAACTCCGGCAGCAACTCCTTGCGGTAGTTCGGCAGGTTGTTTGTGTTTATGGGAATAATCAATCCCTGCTGGTGGTAGCGCGGAAACTGGCTAGTATCCAGGGTAACCAGATCAAAACCTCGACCCTTGTCAGCCACCATCTTGCTGAAGATCTCATCGACCGATGTCGCGTTGGTGATGTTGATCTTGGCCCCGGTTTCCGCCTCGAAGGGGTCTACCCAACCCGGCTCTCCGTAGCCCTCGAACAACAACAGGTTCAGTTCGTTAGGTTTGGCGCCCCTAGCCTGAGAGCCGCCGCTGAAGACGGGTAGCACAACTCCCACCGTGAGCAGAACAGCAACAACAATCGTGGACAATTTTCTCATGTCTTTTCCTCCTGTATGAGTTTTGTTTTCAGTCCTTTCTCAGCTGTCAGATTCGCGATGCCCTTGCCTCCTTTCCTACCTATTAAATCACATAGTAGAGTTAATTGTTTATAGCATTAATCATTATTCTGTCAACATTTTTTCTTCCCCGCTTAGATCCGCGCGGCATTCCCCCACCGCTTCGATCATAGCCAGATAATTCTCCAAGCTGATTGTTGGGTTGATCTCGCTGGAGGTGGCCAGCAGCATGCCCCCCCGCTTCAACGCACCGCTCTCCTCGATTTGACGGTGTACTTCCTCCTTTACCTGCTGCGGAGTCCCTCTCTCCATGAGATTGACTCCATCGATGCCTCCGGCCCAGATCGTTTTTGGGTAATCTCTCTTCAGTTCGAGGATATCCATGCCGCAGCTCGGCTCCAGGCAGTAGAATCCGTCCACGCCGCAGGTTTTGAGAGCGGGTATCGCCTCCTTGTAGTTGCCGTCGCTGTGATAGATGACCGTGAAGCCATGCTCGTGCCAGGCGGCGGTGAGCCTCTTTACATAAGGATAGTGATACCGCTCTAAAAACTCAGGCCCGAAAATCGGCCCCGCCTTGGTGGCAAAATCTTCCGGAATGAGGATGAGGGGGGAGAGCTCGATGTCGGCGACCGCATGCACCCGCCGCAGCTCGTTTTCGATGGAGATTTCCATATAACTCTTTAGCAGCTCGGGGTAGCTCAGGGCGAAGAAGGTGTATATCTCCAAACCCATGGCGTCGAAGAGGTCGCAGAAACCTGTGAAACTGAAGTCGATGATCACCGTCTCCCCGACTTTTTTCTGTAGATCCTTCATATACCCTCGGTACAGTTTGCGCTCGCGGGCAGCATCAAAATGCACCTTCGTTGTCTCAAGTCCATCGGCCTCTACTTTGACGGCGGTGTGGTCATTGAACCCGGTGTCGCTCATCCGTCGGATCTTCTCCTTCAGCCACTCCGCCGCCCCTGCCTCATCCGCGAAGGGCCGGGCCACCCGCCAGGTTGTCCAGTGATCGTTTCTCATGACAAACCCGTCTTCGGTTTTCAACGTGCCCGTTCCTTTGTTCTCAAAGATCGGGAAGCAGGTGTCCAGGGTCTTCCGGATCGCCACTCCCACATCATCCGGGGTGAACTCGAATCCATTGATATCCCTGCCTGTAAAATGAGCGATCACCTGGCTGTTGTAGCTGAGCTGTTCGTGAATAGCAACCCTGTCCACCGCCTGGTGGTTCAGCGTTCGCAGTACCCGCTCTTTTTTGCCGAGTTTATCTTCAGGGAATACTTTCTCGGGGTTGCCCATCCTCTTCCTACAGCTCCTCTGCTCTTCCCGACCCGCCCAAGCGTTTGAACTTGGACACATCGATCTTCAGGACTTCATCGATGTTATCGAATACCTTCCGGAATGCCTCAACGTACTGCTCCATCAAGATCATCTTTTGCGGAAACAGAGGGTACTCTTCGCTGCCGACGATGATCGAATTCTTCAACAGATCATTGGTCACCGGGTATTGCGCCTCACTGTAGATGACATCTCCTTTGTAGAACGGACACGACCACGGGCAGCCGGAGCCATAGCCGTCCTTGATCTGAAAGAGAGGATTGGATACCAAGGGTTTGGTCTGCCATATGGCTACATCCACTCCCTCCTCCCGCAGGGCGATCAGCAGTTTGTCTCTGAACTCCTCCGGATCTATATCCAGCCCGAGATCCTTCGGTTTCAAGCGCAGGCGATACTTATAGTAGTTGGGAATACTGTGATCGGGAACCAGGGGCGGCTCGAGCCCCCTGATCTTTGCAAGTTCCTTGGACAGGTAATCCCCATTTTTTCGGGAGTTTTCGTTGTTCTCGTCGAGCCGGCGCAGCTGGCTGCGGGCAAAGGCAGCGGGCATCTCCTGGGTTCGGTAGTTCCAGCCGAGAGTATAGGCCACGTAGCTTCTGCCCTCTCCTTCCTCCATGTATTCGCCGAACATGCGAACCATATTGGCCCTTCCCCGGTATTCGGCGCTGTTGGTTACAAGCAGACCTCCCTCTCCGCCAGGAAGGTTTTTGGTGGAGTTCAGGCTGAAGATAGCCATGTTGCCGATTGTGCCTACATTTCTTCCCTTGTACTTCGTTCCGTGGGCCTCGGCCGCATCCTCTATCACCACAAGATCGTGCTTCTTTGCGATCCTCATGATTTCGTCTAGATCGGCGGGAATGCCTTCGATGTGAACCGGAATTATCGCCTTTGTATTTTCTGTGATCTTTTCCTCGATCTTGCTCGGATCGATATTATGGGTTTTCGGATCGATGTCCACGAAAACCGGAATACCATTGCTGTGGAGTACGGCCACTGCGGAAGCCAAAAAGCTGTAGGCCGATGTAATCACCTCGTCCCCCGGTCCCACCCCGGCGGCCCTCACTGCAGCGTGGAGTGCAGCGGTGCCGCTGTTGAAAGCGATACAGTATTTCGTTTCCAGGTAGGCGGCAAACTCCGCTTCCAGGCCTTTGCAGTTCGCTGCATAGGGACCCCAAAGATTGCCGCTGTTCAACACCTCCATCACCGCCTGTTTGTCCTCTTCTGTAATCACCGGCCAGCGAGTTTTGTGATCAATTGATACCGTTGGTTTCCCGTCGTTTACAGCTAATTTCTTGCTCATTTTGTTTCCTCCACTTACGAAGTCAGGCTAAAGTCTTGCAATTAGTTTAAACAATTAATCCAAACGTGCTATGCTTCCTTTACCTAGATTGTGTGAAAGATACGGGAATTCGAGGAAAACTGGAAGATGTCAGTTGTCACAGTTACAGGCGAGATTTCAGCCGACCGGCTCGGGATTACGGATATCCATGAGCACATATTGTGCGATTTCTCAAGGAATCTCGAGCCGAGCGCCGACCACCCAGATGATGAAAAGATAGGCATCACAAACCTGGGAATTGTCAACAATAATCCGCTTGCTGTCAAAGACAACCTTATCCTTTCTGATGTTGATTTGGCCATCAATGAGCTCAGGTGCTTCGCGAAAGCGGGAGGAGTAACAGTTGTCGATCTGACCACGGTGGATATTGGCAGAGATCCGCGGGCACTTCGCGATATTTCGCTTTCAAGCGGGATCAACATTGTTACCTGCACGGGCCACTATATACGGTCCTATCAATCCCCGGAGACACGCACCCTGTCCCTTGAAGCGCTGCAGGAGGAGATGCAGAAAGAGATCCAGGAGGGAATTGGCGATAGTGGAGTAAGAGCGGGTGTGATTGGTGAAATCGGTACCAGCGAACGATTGTATCCGGAGGAAAGCAGAGGAATAGTCGCGGCTGCCCGGGTCAACTCGAGTGTGGGAGTGCCAGTGGTCGTGCATACCGAACCAAAGAGCCGCCTAGCCATGGAGATATTGGACTTGCTGAGAAAAAATGGTGCGGATTTGTCCAAGGTTTCCCTCTGTCATATGGACAGCGATTTCATGGAAACTGAATACCACGAGGGGATATTGAAAACCGGTGCAAACATAGAGTTTGATACCTTTGGTGAAAATTTCTGCTTACACCCCAACTACGGGCCGTCTGATTTGGACCGGGTCAAGAGTCTATGCGCGCTTCTCGATAAAGGTTATGCAAGGCAGATCATGCTGGGATGTGACATCTGCCTGAAATGCAGGCTTCACGCCTACGGCGGCTGGGGATACGACCATCTGCTGACAAATGGTATTCCCGCTATGAAGAGGCTCGGGATTTCTGAGAATGAGATCGACATCATGCTCATACAGAATCCACGGGCGTTTCTCGATTTCTAGCTGGCCAGGATCGGCGAACAGTCAGCGGTTTAATCTGCGATAATCCGCACATCCCCGATCAGTAAACCCCGCTCCTGCACGAAGAAATGATAGCAAAAGTTAAAACTGGCGCTGACCAGGGAATCGCTCAGAATCCGTAGTTTTCGCGGTGATCGGGGACATTCCACCGCGTGGCCTCTGCTTTCGGAATGAGATCCCGCCGGGCGCCGCTATGATTGAGCTCTGGGACCTTGTGCGTGCTCAAGAAACCCGCCTCTGGAAGGAGATAGGAGGAGCTGCGGGGACATACTCATCCCCCTGGAGCCAGCAGGGAGACAGATTGTCAATTAAGCGAAGCTGAGTCGAACCCCGGAGGCGGCCGACCGACCTTCACCAGATGCCGTAGGATTTTCTTGACCTCTTCCGGCTCGGTGATCACGGCAAGAATCCGCATCGGCGAGCCGCATCTACTGCAGGTCAAAGGGTCGACCTCGTACACCTGGGCAATCAACCTGGCCCAGGTAGAACGGCTTTCTTGATCAGACACAGCTGCTTCCTCATAGCACGATTGTATCGATTCAGAAGCCTGCAAGCGTTCGGCTTTCCATCCAGCAGGGGCGAGCCTCATCACATGAGGTATCTCCGCCCACTTGCCCTTCGTTCTCGAAGCGCGGAGTTCCGGTTGCGATTCACGCGTTCGCACCGTCGGGGCTTCCCGTGTTGCCCATCGTTTCCTCTTTCAGGCATGCCGTCGTCATTACCCCGGTGGGACCATCGGATTCCTGTCGCTCTATCCTTCCGTAAGGAAGAAATGCCCCCGACAGCGCCAGCCTTCCCCGTATCTCAGGCGGGTCGGCTCCCACATTACCCGTTTCGAGGCCTGCTCAACGTTCACTCGCGTTACGGCCTGCCTGCTCCCTGACCCTACTACAAGGGCCTTTTCCCAAAGTGCTTCAGTCCAATTCGTTACCTCCTTGAACCGCTCCAGGTGGTACCGGCCGGAGCGACAATTGCCGGGTGGGATTCGCACCCACTGGAAACAATGCGCCTTCCACGGCACACTGAAATATGTGGGTTAGACCAGTGTGTATCGAGTGACTCTCTCCAGTGGCACAAAAATACCGATTCCTTTGGCCCATTGGCGATTCGGTCATGATAGTGCTGGGCAGCAGTCAGGTATAGTTTATCGACATACTAACGCAGCATCCGGTTCGTGCTGCACTGTAGAGTGAGATCAGCCATAATCGAGCGGCATGCGCGCGACCCAGGCGTTTGGGATGCCTTTGCCATCACGTTCATAGATGCACGGGATAATTTCCTCTTCGAGTAAATGTTAGAGTTGTTCCGCTTCTCTGGCATCCCAACTGAGGTCATTATCATGTTCCCGCCCATCGCCAATGGCCCAACCGACATCAGCCCGATAAGCCTCTGCCCACCATCCATCCAACTCTGATAAGTTTAAGCCTCCGTTCACAAGTGTTTTCATGCCGCTGGTTCCACAAGCAGTTGTCTGCTTTGCTTGATAAGTCGCTCTGGAACAACTGCTCTAGCAAGCTGACGGCCAAGACGTCCACGCACATTTTCGAATAGCTTTTGCGCCTCTTCCATACGTAATTGCCACAGCGACTCACTGGTGACCTTTTCAAAATTGTCGTTAATCGTATCCATGGTGTCTAACCGACGCCCCTTTCCACAGGCATTGATCCAAAGAGAATCGGCTGCCGCGGAATCCCATGACGGCACGTGAACACCGTTGGTAATGTGGCTAACAGGTACCTCGCTCTGGGGCCAGCGCCTCGAAGCCGGAGATGACGTCGAACAGTTCCTCGTCGATGCCACTTTGGCGCAAACGATGAAAGTTCCCATTGAGATCCTCCAGCAATTCTTCGATGTTCTTGTCGGCGCGTTGCATCGCTGCCAGGCGGCTCGCGTTCTCACTCGCGAGGGATTCGGCACACGCCCGGAAGAGCGAGACGAAGAGATATTCGCGAATGAACGCCCGGAGGGTCGCGTTGCCGCCACCCATGACCTCGGGCAAGTTCCCCGTCGGCCAGGGAAGTTCGGTCAGCTCGCGTCGCCAGTTTTCGTCCAGCGGCAGCAGTCGCTGACTGACTGGTGCATAAACCGCCCCGGACGTGGGGCGGTTGTAGAACAGGTGGAGTTCGGTGACCTCACCGTAGCTGCGGCGCGTTTGGCTCTCCACGAGAATTTGCCCGACCAGCGGGGTGATAGCCTTGACGGAGTTCGGGACGGCGAACAGCCCCATCAGCGGCAGGCCCGCGTCCGCCAGGCGCGCGTGAACGCGCTCACCGACGGCCCAGACCTCGGAGTTGGCCGGAAGAGCTGCCAGCGTCTTGACCGCATGATCGGCCACCACGTCATTGAACTCGCCCACCAGTCCCTGGTCTGAACCGAACACGACCGCGCCAATCGCACCCCTGACTGCTTGTCTTTGGCGTTCCACAATCAAGTGCGCCGGCTTTCTTCCCCGGAAACATGCGCCCAACCCCAGTTCAACAATGCGATAGTAGTCGGCCAACGCACGCACCGATTTCTCGTATTGTCCGATGCTCGAGGCGGCCACGGCCTTCATCACACGGACGACGGATTGGAGATCCCCGGCTCCGCCGATTTTTCGGCGCAGGCTCGCCGTGGTATCGATCATGACTTCTCCTCGGCTTCAGTATTAGGCTGGAACCGAGCAAGCGATTTGCGGGCGATTTGGGTGATCGTTTCACGATCCTCGTCGCTCAGTTTCTCCACGGTGTCCAATCGTTCGCGCACGTCCGTCGGGATATCCGCCGCCGCCTGGCGTAGGGCGTGCTCGGCGTCCGTCATCTGGTCAAGCGGTACGCGATCGAAGAGTTCTGCGGTCAACGCCAGCAGCACGGTGATTTGCGCCGGCACGGACACCGGGGCGAATTCCGGCTGTTTGAGGCAAGCGCGAATTCGCCGTCCGTGCTCGATGATCTTGCGGGTGTCTTCATCCAGGCGGGCTCCGAACCGGGAAAAGGTTTCCAGTTCCTTAAACTGCGCGTAGGCGAGCTTGAGGTCGCCCGCCACTACGCGGTAGGCCGCACGCTGCGCTTTACCGCCAACACGCGATACAGATCTTCCGACATCAACCGCGGGCAGCACGCCCAATTCGAATAGCGACGGCGAGAGGTAGATCTGCCCATCCGTGATGGAAATCAGGTTGGTCGGGATGTAGGCGGAAATGTTCTGGGCTTCGGTTTCGATGATGGGCAGCGCGGTGAGGGAGCCGTTGCCGAGTTCCCTGCGCAAGTGCGTCGCGCGTTCGAGCAGCCGGGAGTGGATATAGAAGATGTCCCCGGGAAACGCTTCGCGACCGGGCGGACGGCGGAGCAGGAGAGAGAGCTCGCGGTAGGCGCGCGCGTGATGGGTAAGGTCGTCGTAGACGATCAGCACATCTCGACCAGCTTCCATGAAAAACTCCGCGATGCTCGTCGCGGCATAAGGAGCGATGAATGCGAGACCCGGGGGGTCGTTGCCCTCGGTCACGACGACGACGGTGTATTCCATCGCGCCCTTTTCCCGCAAGGTTGCCACCACCTTCGCGACGGCGGAGGCGCGCTGACCAATGGCACAATAAACGCAAAGCACATGGTGGTCGCGCTGGTTCAGGATGGTGTCGGTCGCAATGGCGGTCTTGCCCGTCTGGCGGTCGCCTACAATCAACTGGCGCTGGCCGCGCCCAATGGGAATGAGCGCATCGATGATCTTGAGGCCGGTCTGGAGAGGCACCGTGACGGGCGCGCGGTCCATGATGGGCGCGGCAGGTCGTTCGACGGGCAGACGCTTGCTGGAGGCCACCGGCCCGTTGCCATCGAGCGGCCGGCCGAGCGGGTCGATAATGCGCCCCAGCAATCCATCGCCCACGGCCACGTCCATGACCCGGCCCGTGCGCTGGACTTCATCTCCCGCGTGGAGATGCCAGTATTCGCCGAGCAGAACGACGCCAATCTCGTCCGCGTCCACGTTGAAGGCAATGCCGAGCACATCGCCGGGAAACGTCACCAATTCATCAAAGCCAACGCCGGGGAGTCCCGACACCTTGGCGATGCCGGTGGCGACACTGGTGATCGTGCCCACCTCCCGTGGCGTCAGTTGCGGTGTAAATCCTTCCCGCACTTGGCTTATTCCAGCAAAAGCGCTGTCGAAAACGTACTGGAGGCTCACAGGTTCCAAGGTCATTGACTCTTTGTTTCGGACTCAGGTTCTTCAGGTTCGGGATCGGCTTTGGCTTCAGGTTTGTCCTTCTCTTTCAGAAGTTCTTCGACACCCTTTTCCAGCGACACCAGATAATCCGCGATGCTCCACGCCACCTTTTGTCCATTCGTGGTAAACTCGATACCGCTGATCAGGTCCGGCGCGGTCTCGAACTGGACTTGAGTCCGCTTGCCAAGAATTTCTTGGATCGCACCTTCAGATGAGGCCCTCTGTGCCGGAGTAAGGTCGAACGTGGTGCGAACGATCGCCGGGCTGGGCGACGCCTTGAGCGCCGAAGTCAGCAGTCCCTTTTCCTCTCCGTTTAGCTCGCGCAGCCGGCGAACAAAGACGTCAACCATACGCTCTTCCAAACTCGTCCCGGCAAGATCTCTCAGCGCCTTTCGTGCGATGGCGAATACTTCCTTCCGTGTCCGGAGGCTGATCGCTTGATGTAACTCATGTTCTTCGTTTCTCAACGTTTCCTGCCGTTTTGAACTCAAAGCCGCGGCGGCCTTCCGCGCTTCCTCCAGGAGCCGCTGACGCTCGGCCTGTGCCTCCTCTGTCGCTCTGCTTAAGAGCGCAGCGCGCTGCTGGTCAAACTCCTCGTTCCTGTGCCTGAACTGGTCACTCTCTTTTTGGGCGTCAGCCTTTTCCTTGTCGGCGTTTGCTAGTTCCGTGGCGATCCGCTTCTCCCGCTCGTCGATGGCGTGGAGGATGGGCTTGAAAAGAAACCGCTTCAACAACCACACCAGGATGACGAAATTGAGCGCTTGCGCACCGATGGTGAACCAATCGATGAGCATCGGTTACTTCCCCGCGGTTTGAGCGATGACGTGGTTCCAGAACGGGTTGGCGAAAACTAGAATCATCGAGACCACGAAGCAATAGATGGCCGTGGATTCGATCATCGCCAGACCGACAAACAGGGTCCGAGTGATAGTGGCTGAAGCGTCGGGCTGTTGGGCCAGCGAACTCAGCGCGGTCGCGACCGCCTTCCCCTCGCCCAGCGCCGGAGCCATGGTGCCGAAACCGGTGGTGATGCCGGCGATGACAATTGATGCCACCGCAATAAGAGTCATGCTGTCCATAATGTCTCCTCTCGTTTTCGTAGTTCGTGCTTCAAAGTTTTGCCTCGGGTTCAGGCTTGGGCTTGCGGGCTCGCGTAGCGGCCGCGATGTAAACCGCTGCCAGGATGCTGAAGATGTAGGCTTGCACCATGCCGGTGAGCAGACCGAGCAACGTCATGATGATCGGGAAGATGAAGGGCATAATGGTGAGTAGGATACCGACAATCATCGCCCCGCTCATCATGTTGCCGAATAAACGGACGGCCAGGGCCAGTGTACGCGAAAGTTCGCTGATGACGTTGAACGGCAACATGATGAACGTCGGTTTCACATAGGACTTGAGATAGTTGCCCACCCCTTGCTCTTTTAGGCCGAAGAACGGCACCGCCACAAAGACGCACAGCGCGAGCGCAGCCGTTGTCGAGAGCGAGGCCGTCGGCGGCTCGTAGCCGGGAATGATGGTGCAGAGACTGGCTGCGGCAACGAACAGGAAGAGCGTGCCCAGAAAGCCGAGATATTTCCGCGGCTGACTCAGGCCTACCTCTTTGATCTGTTTCACGATGCCGGTGACGACCATTTCCAGGAGGTTCTGCCAGCGGGAGCGTTTCAGACCGATGGAGAGTTTGCGCGTGATGAGTCCTGAACCGACGACCAGCACGAGCATCAATCCCCACGTGAACACAATGGTAGCGTTGAGTTTGAGAAATCCGCGTTGCCAAAAGATCATCTGATCGGGACTAAGGCGCATGGCTGTCCTCCCGTTCCAAACGATTCGGCTGCTCCGCCGCTCGGGTGAGGCGCGTCACGACAAGACGCGCGATGACAAATCCAAGGAGGCACACCAGCAGCCTCTCCCAGTGACCACGAGCGACAAGATAGAAACCAGCCAAGGCAATGCTTGTCCGCAGCAACAAGCTGCCGAAAAACCATAGCACCGACCGTTTTGACGAGACCCACTTCTGAACCGTCCACCAAAGGCCGCCGAAGAACACTGCACCCAAAAAAACGCCGGTCACCAATACCAACACCAAAGTCAGAGTTTCATTCATCATTATTCTCCTCTTCCTTTCGTATTTCCTTGTTTTCCTTACACACCCAATGCCACGCATTCAAACACCCGACGACCAAGCCGATGACCAGCAGCATCAGCGTCCAGGAATGGCTTCCTGGATGGCGACTGTCCACCCAAATACCCAACGCCGCACCGAGCAGCGTGGGAACTACCACCGACCAGCCAATAATCCCCATCATGCCCAAGCCAAACCAGACACCGTGCGTGGAGGTACGTCGCGCCTTGAGCTTTCGCGCCGCCTTCGCGCCGATCTCCCGACTGAACGCGGTCCGGTCTTTTTCGTTCTTGATTTCCGATTCTTTACTCATGATGAAACTCCGCCAAACCGCGGATGAAACCGCTTTCCATTCTCGCAATCACCGAACGGACGCGCCGCTCCCGTTCGTTCAGTTCAAGAAACTCCCGCTCCACCGCCTCACTCAGTTGGCCGAGGTCCGTGCCGCCAATTGCGTTGCGCACGGAAACGAGCACTTCCAAGCCGGTCTTGACCAGTATCCCTTCATCGACGGCCACGTAAACCTCGCCCTCTGCTTCGGTTTCGTAGATCAGAATCCCGGGCGCAAGCGCCGCAACGCAGTCAAGTCGGTGTGGCAAGAGCCCGAACGAACCCTCGCGGGTCTCCGCAACAATGCGCGAAACGCCGGTTTTTTCGGCGAAGATTTGGAACGGTAGGAGGACCTTAAGATTCATGAGTGTCGGCTGCTGCATGTTCGACCTCCGGTTTAGGTTTCGGCTCAGGCTTTGGCTGCGGTTCAAACTTGGCTTTGGGCTTGAAATCGGCGGCAGGCTTTGGGTCGCCCTTGGCCTCGGTCTTGGACTCAGGTTCGGCTCTACCTACAGGCTTACCGGTCTCGGCTTTTGCCCTCGCCTCGGCGATCGCCCCGATCATGTAGAGCGCGCTTTCTGGGTAATCTTTGAATTCATCGCGCAGGATTCGCTCGCAGCCATCGAGCGAGTCTTTGAGGCTGACGAGTTTTCCTTTTATGCCGCTGAACTGTTCAGTGGCGAAAAACGGCTGTGTGAGGAATCGCTCCAGCCGTCGGGCGCGGGTGACTACGTTGCGGTCTTCCGGCGCCAGTTGTTCAAAGCCGAGCATGGCGATGATGTCCTTGAGATCTTCGTACTGCGCGAGCGTCCGCCGGATTTCCTGCGCCAAGTCGTAGTGTCGTTCGCCAATGATACTCGGCGTGGCCATTTTGGAGCCGGATTGCAGCAGATCGATAGCCGGGTAAAGTCCTTCACTCGCCCGCTTGCGCGAAAGTACGATGGACGCCGAGAGATGCGAAAACGTATGCACTGCGGCCGGATCGGTCAAATCGTCCGCCGGCACATACACTGCCTGGATTGAGGTGATGGCGCCGGTATCGGTGTTGGCGATGCGCTCCTCCAGCCGCGACAACTCTGTGCCCATCGTGGGCTGATAGCCTAGTCGCGACGGCATTTGCCCCATCAGGCCGGACACCTCCGCGCCGGCCTGGATGAAACGAAAAATGTTGTCGATGAGCATCAGAACGTCGCGATGCTCGTCGTCCCGGAAATACTCGGCCATCGTCAGCGCCGCGTGGCCCACCCGGAACCGGCTGCCTGGAGGCTCGTTCATCTGCCCGAACACCATCACCATGTCCGGCAGTACGCCTGCCTCCTTCATGTCATGGTAAAGTTCCTCCCCTTCACGACATCGTTCGCCGATTCCGCAAAAAATGCTTACACCCTTCTGGTGCCCGATCATGTTGTGAATCATTTCGGTGAGCAATACCGTCTTGCCAACGCCCGCCCCGCCGAACAGGCCCGCTTTGCCGCCACGTTCGAGCGGCACCAGCACATCGATGACCTTTATCCCTGTTTCGAAGATCTCGGATTTGGTGGAACGTCGTGCTAACGGCGGCGGCGCTTGATGGACTGTGCGCCATTGGACATCTGTCGGCGCAGCTCCACGGTCGATGGCGTTCCCGAAAACATCGAACATTCGCGAGAGAACTCCCTTGCCGACCGGCGCCATTAACGGCCCGCCCGTGTCTTCCACGGCCATGCCGCGAGCGAGACCTTGCGTGGGGGTCAGCGCTATTCCACGAACGCGATGTGCGTCGGGTTGCGCTAAAACCTCGATGACAATTTTCCCGTCCTTCGCTTGCAGCAACGAGTAGATGGGCGGCAAATGCGCATCGAACCGTATGTCTACGACACTGCCGCGCACCGAGATCACCACGCCGAGGTTCGAAAGACTGTTGTTATCGCCCATGCGACAGCTCCTTGGATCTCCTGTAGCGTCGGATCAGGGTGTTGGTTGAGCTATCGTGCTTGAGTTGACGCTTGGCCCCAGTCTCAAGTTCAGGGATGATGCGCGCGGCAAGCACCTTCCCCAGTTCGACCCCCCACTGGTCAAATGAGTCGATGTCCCAAATGGCGCCTTGAGTGAAGACGCTGTGTTCGTACAGTGCCAAGAGCTTCCCCAGCGCCACCGGAGTCAACCGTTCCAGGAGGATCGTGCTGGACGGACGGTTGCCCTCGAAGGTCCAGTGCGGCACCAGCCATGCGGGTGTGCCTTCGGCTCGGACCTCCTGCGGCGTGTTGCCAAAGGCCAGCACCTCTGCCTGGGCAAACATGTTGGCCAAGAGCAGGTCATGGTGGCGGCCGAGAGGGTTAAGCGGCTGAACAAATCCGATGAAATCGCAAGGGATGAGCTTGGTCCCCTGATGAATCAGTTGGTAGAAGGAGTGCTGGCCATTAGTACCCGGCTCCCCCCAGTAGATTGGACCGGTTTGGTAAACAACCTCGGTCCCATCAAGCGCGACGTGTTTGCCATTGCTCTCCATAGTCAACTGCTGAAGGTAAGCCGGGAAGCGCTTCAAGTACTGCTCATACGGAAGGACCGCCGTAGTCTGCGCACCGAAGAAGTTGTTGTACCAGAGGCCCAGGAGCCCCATGAGTACCGGCAAGTTCCGCTCGAAAGGGGCAGTACGGAAATGCTCGTCCATCTGGTGGAAACCGTCGAGCATGGCGCGGAAATTTTCAGGACCAATTGCGATCATTGTCGAAAGGCCGATCGCCGAGCTCATTGAGTACCGCCCGCCGACCCAATCCCAAAACTCGAACATATTTGCGGTGTCGATGCCGAACTTGGCCACTTCCCCGACGTTGGTCGAGACCGCGACAAAATGCCTGGCAACAGCGGCGGGATGTTTCAAAGTTTTGAGGGCCCAGTCGCGGGCCGTGTGCGCGTTGGTCATCGTCTCCAGGGTCATAAAGGTCTTCGACGAGATGATGAACAGCGTCTCCTCTGCGTCGAGGTTGCGGGTGGCCTCGGCGAAGTCGGCGCCGTCGATGTTGGAGATGAAGTGGAAGTTCAGGTCGCGCCGGCTGTAATGCCGCAATGCCTCGTACGCCATCACCGGACCCAGATCAGACCCACCGATACCGATATTGATGACGTTGCGAATCGGCTTGCCGGTGTGGCCCTTCCACTCCCCACTGCGTACCCGGGTGGAGAAGTCGGCCATCTTGTCGAGCACGGCGTGGACTCCAGGCACGACATCTTCGCCGCCCACGACGATGGATTGCCCCTCGGGGGCGCGCAGGGCCACGTGCAGGACGGCTCGCTTCTCGGTGACATTGATCTTCTCGCCCCGGAACATGGCATCGATGCGAGCCCGCAGGCCAGACTCCTCAGTCAATTGCAGAAGGAGCCTAAGCGTTTCGTCGGTGATGCGGTGCTTCGAATAGTCAAAGTAGATGCCGACGGCCTCTGCTGTCATGCGCTCCCCGCGCTTCGGATCGTCCTCGAAGAGTTTGCGAAGATGCAACTCCCGGACTTTCGGGTAATGGGCTTCGAGGGCCTGCCATGCCGCGAGTGTGGCGAGTGGCGCGATGTTTGTTGCCACATTCATGCCCTTTCCATCGCGGCGTTGTATTCGCAGCGGCGCGCAGCCCGGTTCCACTCGGCTCGATGAACCAGAGCTTGCTGTGCCGCAGACACGTGGGCCCCCTCGCCTTGCCGAATCTCCAAAACCGGTTGCTGGATTGCGCGGGCAAACGAAAACGCCAACGCCCAAGGTAGTCGCGACTTGAATCTAAGATCCATGGCATTCAGACGGGCCGAGGCCGGTTTACCGTATTGACCGCCGGGCTAGGAATGCCATCGCCCACGGCAATCACCGCGCGCCACTTAGCAAAACGGGCGCCCATTTGAGAATATTCCTTTAGGCGGTCGATCAATCCGTCCAGACCTTCGGTTATTTTCTCACCGGGATGACCTGCCATGTCCTTGGCACCGGTGTCAACTTTGATGCCGGGAATGATTCCTGCATCGGCGATCGCTTCAGCAAAGCGAGTGCCGTCTTTCTTCTGCTGGCGGATCGTCTCATCGTGGAGGATCGCGCCACTGATGCTCTCACCGAGACCGGGGGTGGTCACGATCAATTCCCGATAGGCGCGCCGGGCCTCCTCGGTCTGGGGAATCCCGACCCTGGCAAATCGTTTGTTGCAGGTTGGGTTGCTTTCGTCCATCGCCAGCAGGCCCTTGTCGCCGGCGACCAGCGTCCGCGCGGTGTCTATAAGCTCTCTCGCATTCATTTGGGATTGCTCCAATTCCATTTCCAGTTCCGGATTTCCGACATACCGTGGTCATGTTTATTAATGTAATGCTTCTGCTCGATTTTGCAAGACCATTCCTCCTCCCCTGCGCACTAGGCAGGCCCGGCTTCGAGCGTTTCGCGCACGCGCGCTAGCAGCGTGTCGATCCTTGCACGGTCATGGGCGTGATAGGAAAACCTATAAAGTGATAGGAAAACCTATAATCTGAGCTGAGCAAGCGAGGCCCCGAATGTCGCAACCGTAGAGGCGATCGAGGCAACTCTCCCGCTCATCCTCGGCC
>Ga0307379_10003143_pt1 | contig 24081 bp, 16 predicted proteins | sample UN2MG_FD_202237 | JGI IMG/M metagenome (GOLD analysis project Ga0307379, IMG submission 202237) | Soil microbial communities from Risofladan, Vaasa, Finland - UN-2 | ecosystem: Environmental > Terrestrial > Soil > Coastal area > Acid sulfate soil | place: Finland: Risofladan, Vaasa | collected...
TGAAATGTGTAAGAATTTAAAAATACTATGATCGGACCTTTTCTATTGTCACGGTCCAATATTGTTAACACAAGGAGCTTCAAAAGGACGGAAGTATTTCTCTTGACCTATATTTCATTTCAATTCTGACTTTATCTTATTTGAGTCACCAGGACAAAGAACAGGTTTTGAGCTGCTTTAAAAAGCTTGAAATCTATCCAAATAATGACAGCAAATTTTCACCCATTTAAAAAGGGGTTGACAGATATGAAAGCGAAGGAATTAAAAAAACAGAAAGATCCGGATGCCGCTCCAAAAGAATCCAGACCGGCAATCAGCCGGAGAATAATTCAGTCAAAGATTATCGACGATGTGTTTACGGATGCAGTCGAAATGGTGAAACCACGGTTTGAAGTTAATTATTACGCATATCTGGACCGTCTGTGGGAGGCAAATCCTGAGATTTATAGCTGCCTGAAGAGTGCATCCGACCTGGAAGAAGCCCGTGAGGCGCTATATTCATATCTGGAGCGCGCAGAAAGAGAAATATTCAAGCTCGATAACGATTTGCATATTCTCGAAAAAGCGACTGTCCGGGAATGCATCCGGGCATTCAAAAGCATAATCGGGCCGATCAATGAGTATCGCACCGGAGTGTCGGCGCTTGACTATCTATGGAAATTAGCCCGGGGAAAGCGGGAAGAGCTGATCAATGAGGTTTCGGTCGGGTTTTTAATGGAGTTCATCAATCTGTTTCGCGGAGTTGCAGGCCGGTCGAATATTTATTTTGAATCAAAAGAGGCGAAAAAAGGAATTCCAGATTTCCTTCGACTGGAGGGGCATGCAGCTTCTGTGGCCCGTACCGAGATACTGGATGAGATGGGTGCTACCATCCAGAAATATCTAAAAAAATATTCATGGGGTTTGGATCCTGATGTGATTAACTGGAGAAAGGAGAACCGGAACAGGATCCTGAGCTATTTCGGAGGGGATGAGTCGGACTGGAATGACTATCATTGGCACCTGAAACATGTTATCCGTGACGCAGAGCCATTGTTGAGCCTGATCGAGCTCACTGTGGACCAGCAGGAGGCAATCAAAAAGGCTTCCAGGAACCGGATTCCGTTCGGCATCACGCCTTATTACCTGAGCCTGATGGATCGTAACTTTGCAATCGGCTATGACCACGGCGTGCGCGCGCAGGTGATCCCTCCTCCGGATTATGTAGATATAATGACCGAGCACCGCACCGACCGCGGGATCATTTTCGATTTTATGGGCGAGCACGACACCTCGCCGATTGATCTGGTCACCAGACGGTATCCAGGTATCGCAATCCTGAAGCCTTTTAATACCTGTGCTCAAATCTGTGTCTACTGCCAGCGCAACTGGGAGATAAATGAGGTTCTCGATCCAAAGGCCAAAGCATCGAGGAAGAGCCTTGACGAGGCGCTGGCCTGGTTCGACAGCCACCGGAGTGTGGGGGATGTGTTAATCACCGGCGGCGACCCCTGCATAATGAAAGATGAGCCCTTGCGACGCATCCTCACGGAATTGGCCAAAAAAGACCAGATCTACCGGATCCGTATCGGTACCAGAACTCCGGTGGTCCTGCCCATGCGCTGGACTGACAACCTGGTCAGGATTATCTCGGAATTTCACGAGCCGGGCCGGAGAGAGATTGCCATTGTCACCCATTTCGAACACTCGTATGAAATCACTCCCGAGGCCATGGAGGCAGTGCAGAAAGTACGAAAAACCGGTATCGGTGTCTATAACCAGCAGGTATTCACTGTCGAGAACTCCCGCCGTTTCGAGACAGCGAAACTCAGGCGGGACCTCAGACTGATCGGTGTAGATCCGTATTACACGTTCAATATGAAAGGCAAGGAGGAAACCCGCAGGTATATGGTGCCGATTGCCAGGATCCTGCAGGAGCGCAAGGAAGAAGCCCGCCTTTTCCCCGGCCTGGACAGAACCGATGAGCCGGTTTTCAATGTCCCCAAGCTGGGCAAAAATCATCTGCGCTCCTGGCAGGACCACCGTCTGGTGATGATTCTGCCCGATGGCTCCAGGGTATATGAGTTTCATCCCTGGGAGAAGAACATCAAGCCCGTGCCGCCGTATAATTATATCGATGTCCCGATCTATGACTACCTCGAAGAGCTGGCCGCCAGGGGGGAAAACATCCGCGATTACAGAACGATCTGGTTTTATTATTGATTTTTCTCTACTGATTCATTTCTTTACTGGTAGCGGTTCGACTAGTGTCGTATCCCGGAAATTAGTTGATTTAATTTTTATTGTAACCAACCTAGATAATTATTTTGTGGCGAGGTTTGAAACATCTGTCTCGATTATGTTCCAGGGGCAGACCCATGTGTCTGCCCGCGGGCGCTCCTGGAAAACCATGACTTAATTTTGATCTATCAGCCACTTCTATCTCCGCTTAGAATCTCTCACCGATACCAAACGCGGTAAATTCTTGTTTATCTTTTTTTATAAGCAGAAAGTCCAGAAAACGGTATATAGTATATACTTAAGTTTTGAAAATCTTAGGGGTGGATTTTTCTGTCCACAAATTTTAAATTTATAGAGTTTTTACGGTGGCTCTAAATTTTAGAAACCTTACCGGGCATGAAAAAAATTGTTTGCTTTGATTATACGATGAGACAATCGTGTTTCGGGAATTCGATCGAGAGGATAATTCAATGGAGTATGCCCCTTACGGAAAGACAGGGATCGGGATCAGCCGCCTGGGTTTTGGCGGGATGCGCTTCCCGGAGCCGCGCAATGTTTCCAAGATGGCTGAGATTGTCCTGGCAGCCTATGAGGCCGGAGTAAATTATTTCGATACGGCCCCGGGTTATTGCGCCGATATGAGCGAGAAGATTGTCGGTACGGCGGTAAGACAGATGAAGCGCGGAGAAAAAAGCTTCTATCTTTCCACAAAGACCAGCAAGTCGAGTGCCGAGGGAGTGAGGGCGGATCTTTCCCGGAGCCTCGAACGGCTCGGTGTGGACTGTATCGATTTCTACCACTGCTGGTATATCTTGAGTCTCGATGGCTGGGAACGCCGCAAATCAGGGGGGGCGGTGGAGTCACTGCTCGCGGCCCGTGATGAGGGACTGGTGCGGCATGTCGCTTTCACTACCCATCTGCCCGGTGACGAAGTGACAAAGATTTTCGAGGAAAATATTTTCGAGGGAGTCATCCTGGGGTATAATGCGGTGAATTTCCCTTACAGGGAGGAAGCTGTCAAAGCAGCCGGCAGGGCCGGACTGGGCCTGGTGGTCATGAACCCGCTGGGCGGGGGCACGATTCCGGAAAACCCGGATGCTTTTTCATTCATCCGCACCTGCGAGGATCAGCCCATGGTGGAAGCGGCGCTCGATTTCCTCTGGTCGCATCATGAAATTACCACGGCGCTGGTCGGTTTCAGCAGTATCGATGAGGTCCAAAGCGCCGCCGCTGCCTGGAAAAAATTCGTGACGGGCAGGCATCAGATCGACCTGGACAGGATCAAGCCGCATATCGAGGCCTCTTTCGACCGCCTTTGCACTGCCTGCCGCTATTGCAGGGACTGCCCTGAAGGCATTGAGGTGTATAAATTTATCGAGGCTTACAACCATATGATGCTTAAAAAAGGAGAGGGCCTTTTCGAAAGGCTGGCGGATTATTACGGGATAAATAATCTCGATCAACTCGAACTGTGCACGGCCTGCGGCTTGTGCGAAGAGGCCTGTCCCCAGCATTTGCCGATCCTGAAAAGGTTCGAGGAGATCAAAAAGGCACGCGGGAAATCCATTTAGCAGTTTATCCCGGATTCAGGCTCGTGTTGAAATCAAGGCTGAATTCTTTTATATAGTCAGCGCAAAAGGACCGGATGTCAGAAAATTATCTCAAACAGCGATAATCCCGGAGGAGGGATGCCGGATACGGTTAAATCGATGCTTGACTGCGCTTATGAACCATTCGAGACAAAGCGGCTGAAATTATCCGGGCGCCTGGTGCGAGCCCCGGTTTGGACCGCCACAGCGGATGAGAATGGCTTTGTCACCGATAAAACGGTCGGTTTCTACGAGAAGCTTGCCGGCCATGGGCTTGGGCTTATCACCACCGGCTTTGCCTTTGTCTCGCAGAACAGCCGCGCAGTGCCCCGCATGCTCGGGATTTCGAGCGAGGATTACCTGCCGGGTTTAAAAAAACTCGCCGGAGCTGTTCATGCAAAAGGGGACAAGATCTGCATTCAGATCGCCCACTGCGGCCTGAATGCAGATCCGCGTCTGGATCCGGACGGCCTGATTTACGGCCCTTCTTTGATCGCTCTCACCGGACAGACTCAAAGCGAAAAAGCGGGCAGGCTGCATAAAGGAAACGCCCGTATCATGCGCTCGCTTACCAGGTGGCAGATCACCCAGATCATAAATGATTTCGCCGCTGCCTCAGCCCGGGCCAGGGAAGCCGGGTTTGATGCAGTGGAAGTCCACGGCGCCCATCATTACCTGATCAGCGAATTTTTAAGTCCGATGTTTAACAAGCGCACAGACATTTACGGCGGAGGGGCTCGCCAGAGGGCCCATTTTGCCGTGGAAGTGATGGCCAATATAAGAAAGACAGTGCCTGAGATGCCGGTGATTTTCAGGCTGAATTGCGAGGATTTCACACCCAACGGCATTACTCTCGGCGATACCAGGATCACTGCCGAAATGCTCGCTGAGGCCGACTGCGACATTATCTCGGTGAGCGGCAACAACCCGACACGCACTCGCATTGTAAAGCCTGAAAAGGAAGCCTATTTCCGTGAGCAGGCCAAGACAATCAAGGCCTCATGCGGACTGCCGGTGATAGTAGCCGGGGGTGTCCGCTCCCCCCAGGCAGTGCGCGAACTGCTCGAGAATGATTATGCCGATCTGGTGGCTATCGGCCGCCCGCTGATTCGCAACCCAGACCTGCCTGAGCGCTGGCGCAGAGGCAATTTCGACCCTTACGAATGTATCTCCTGCAACAGTTGCCTGGGGGCGGCGATGGAGTATTCAGTGCAGTGCCTGAGGCTGGACTATCCTGAGGAAGCGGATAACAGTCAGGCAAAGCTTTGAAAGCAGGATTTTAATCCAGGTTAAAATAGACCGGAAAAAGGAGCGCGGTTCGCCGTGCTTTTTACTAGAGCGGCATTCCCCGTAGCTCTGATTCGGGGTAGCCTGCTGCTGATGCCAGGCGTAGGGGCACGGCATGCCGTGCCCACTGCGGGTGGGGAGGAAAGTATGGCATCAAATTCATAAATCGAATTCCGAACAGATACCTCGCGGTTTGCTGAGGGGTAGTTCATTTGAACAGTAACTGCATTTTGACCTGTGCCTGTAAGGAAAGAATTCAGTTTTCCGGATTGTTGGCCTGGGGGCGGTAAAGAAGCCGCAACTGCACTGCAAAAGCCGCCAGCAGGAGCCAGAAGCAGAGAAGGTAGGGTGTATGGAGGTTCCAGATTCCGGAAACGAACCCGCCGCTCAGGGGTCCCAACATAATGCCCAGTCCGATAAAACCCTCATGGTAACCGGTGCGGGTGGAAGATTCAGGGGGACGGCTCGTGCTGTAATAGAGGCTTGCGGAATAGGTGAATCCGGCGGAAAGGCCGATCAGGAACATTCCCAATGCATAGCAGGCCACATTGCCGGTCAGCCAGAGAAGACCGGTGCCGGGCAGGGCTGAGAGCTGGGTAATGATGTAGATTTTCCGGTTGTACTGCCAGCCGTGCCAGTATTTGACAACCCAGAACATAAGCAATTGCCCCCCATGGATCAGGGCCAGCATTAACCCCAGAACCCCTTTGTCCAGGCGGTCGATATCAAGGGCGAGTTTGGGGAACAGCATTTTGGCTGAGGAGAGGATAAAGACCAGAGTAAAATTAGCCAGCCAGCCGCAAGCCAGGAAACGGCGCCAGAGAATTCGCTTCCCTTCATTCCTGCTGGAGAGGAAATCAGCGCTGCCCAGTTTCTGAGCTCCCTCCGAATCAGAGAGCGCGTAATTCGCCGCCAGGATAATCAGGCATAATACCACAGCCCACTTGAAAGGGAGTATCGAGTTTATCCTGGTCAGATATCCGCATGTGAAATGGCCGAAGACAAAGCCGAGGCTCCAGGAGATACAGAAATTGCTCAAGGTGGTTGTCAGATTGAGCCTGTGGCGGCTGTCGGCCAGCAGAGACTGCACAGTAGGCCAGAACAATCCGATGCCTATATTGAACGTTCCATAATAAAAGTACAACTGGCCCAGGACTGTTGACCTCGCCAGACCGAAGCAGCTTATTGTGGTGGCTATAATTGCCGAGAGGATGATTTTTTTGCGGGACAGCCGGTCGGATAGCTTCCCTCCGGAGTAACTGGAAAGCACATACAGAGCAGCGCCGATTGAGCCGATAAATCCCAACTGCATAGGCGTGGCGCCCAGTTCGACTGCATAAACCGCTACGGCGCCCACTACGAAAGCGGACACGAAATCCATCAGGAAACTTGAGAGATAGATTTGGTATCTGTTAAAGATGTTCGTTTTCAGATGTGTTATCAAATTGTTGACCTTATATACCGGGAAAATTAATTTAGAACCGTTTCTTTTACCGCCGGACCGGTGGGCAGCATAAAGGATAGTTAAATCTGAAAATTGAAAAGGTAAAAATAAGCTTTTATCAATATCCGGGCAAGCAACTAATTGCCGTAAAAAATGAGTCAGCAAAGCATTTCGGAAACGGATCGCATGCTTAAAAGCAGAAAAGACAACTGGTATGTATTCTATCTCAGGCTGCGCAGCGGAGAACTTCTGGTGTTCAGTTATCTGGGAGCAATCGCTTTGGGGACTGTTCTTCTCTGGCTGCCCTGGTCCTCAGTCAACGGAGGCCTGCATTTCGTGGACGCTCTCTTTACGGCGACCAGCGCTGTCTGTGTAACAGGCCTGACAGTTGTGGACACCGGAACGACGTTTACTGTATTTGGAAAATCGGTTTTGCTCCTGCTGATACAAATCGGCGGGTTGGGTATTATGACTTTTTCCGTGTTAATGTTTTTGACTGCAGGCCGCCTGCCCGCTCTGCGAGACCGCTGGGTTATTGAAAGTATGTTCATCAGAAATCAGAAAATTCTCATCTGGGACCTGGTAAAGCTGATTTTCCTGTTCACTTTTATTTGCGAAGCTGTGGGGGTGCTGCTGCTTGGCGCCGGCTGGATAAAGAGTGGCTATCCGCCGGTCAAAGCCTTCTGTTACGGACTGTTCCACAGTGTATCGGCCTTTTGTAATGCCGGTTTTGCTTTTTTTCAGAACAGCCTCGAGGATTTCCGCGGTGACTGGCTGATCAACTTTACTGTTTGCGGGCTGATAATCCTGGGCGGAATTGGTTTTTCGGTTATTTACGAGCTTTCCCAGCGCATCCGCTCACCATTGAGTCGTCGAATTTCCTTGAACACGCGGCTTGTCCTTTTCACGACTTTGTTTTTGCTGGGTTTTGGGACATTATGTATCTGTTTCTTCGAGTCGAGCAACGCGCTGCGGGGGCTGCCTTTCGGACAAAAAGTCCTGGCCAGTTTTTTCCAGTCCACCACGGCGCGCACGGCTGGATTCAATACAGTGAGAATATCTTTCCTGAGCAACGCCTCTTTGCTGATTCTGATCTTGCTCATGTTTATCGGCGCCTCACCGGGCTCCTGCGGTGGCGGGATTCGCACAACCAGCCTGGCTCTGCTGTTCCTGCTGTTCGTGAACAGGTTCAGAGGAAGCAGCAAGCTGAATATTGCAGGTCGCACTGTGCCGGATGAGACGATCAGGAAAGTGGTTTCCTTGACTATGCTCGGTTTTCTGGTAATTATGGTCAATACTATGCTTCTTCTGGCTACCCAGACTGAGGAATTTATGCATCCTTTGTACCGGGAGCTATTTGTCAGTTACCTTTTCGAGTCGGTTTCCGCATTGGGTACTGTTGGACTTTCATTGGGGATCACCAGTTCCTTGAACGCTGTCGGGAAGGTGCTGATCGTATTTATGATGTTAATCGGCAGGGTAGGGCTCGTGACCATGGCTTACGGCCTGGTGCGCGAGCAGGTGAAGAGTAGATTTGAGTACGCTGCTGAGGATGTAATGATTTAAAAATTTTCAGTAGATGGAGGCCTGGTGAAAAAATTCATGGTTATCGGTCTTGGCAATTTCGGTTCCGAGGTGGTTAAATCTTTGTTCGAGCTGGGGAATGAGGTTGTGGCCCTGGACTTGAACAAAGAATGCGTCCAGAAGATCAGTGATTACAGTACGCGGGCGATCATTGCCGATGCCGCAGATAAGGATTTACTTCTGGCAAATGGAGCCAAGGAGATGGATGCCGTGATTGTAAGCATGGGGGACGATATCAGCCATAGCATCCTCTCCATCCTTTATTTAAAAGAGATAGGGGTAAGGCATATCATTGCCAAAGCCAACGATCCGGATCACGGGAGGGCTTTGAAAAAAGTGGGGGCCGATCAAATCATTTTTCCGGAGCAGGAGATGGCGGTCAAGCTGGCCCGCAAGCTAACTTCACCCTCTGTTCTCGATACTATGGATCTGTCAGAAGACTATGTTATGACCGAGCTTCTGGCCCCGCTGGAGTTTGTGGGAAAATCCCTGGTCGAGCTGAAACTGCGGAACGAGTACAATGTTTTTGTGATGGCAATTAAGGAGGCTGTTCCGGAAAGGTTTAACGTGCTGCCCCGCCCCGATTACCTGATCAAGGACAGCGATGTGCTGGTTATTTTAGGCAGGACTAAGGACGTTGCCAAGATTGAAAAGATAGCAAACAAAGCCGAAGGTTAAGTTGTTTGATCCCGGGTTTCTTTTTTCTGTTTCAGCTTAGCAGAGTTTCTTTGAACTTGTTCCAGGCCACCGATAGAAAGGAATAAGGCACTCTCTTTTATTCTTTCCCGAACTTGTTCAACTATGTGCTCCTGTTTTTCGCTGAAGAGCCCTAAATGTTCCCAGGACGATTCTTTAAATCCGTAAAATAACCCCTCTCCGACATTGCCTATCTTTGCATTCCGGCAGATATTATCGGCAAGATACATTAAATATGTAATTTTGGATTCCTCATCTGGTGAGAATTCCGGCTGGTGGTGGTAGCGCACACAGTGCACGATCCGCATCGGTAAACCCCAGCGTTCAAGGAGTGCTGCCCCGATCTGGGCATGATCCAGCCCGATTCTTTTTCTTTCCAGGACAATAATGTCCTTTTTGACAGCTACATCATGGGTAATTCTTTGGTAATTCTCAGGCATGTAATTGGCCAATACCCAACGTCCTATGTCGTGCAGCAGTCCGACCACGTGAATCTTATGACCATCTTTGGTTAAAACAAGTGTCATCTCGTTGATTATTTCCATGCAGTGAGCGACTCCGATCGAATGCTCCCAGAAGCTAAGCGGATCGAGAAGGCCATCCGTCTTATCTATCAGGAATTTAACAATCGATAAATCAAAGATCATTTTCCGGATTTCCTTGAACCCCAGCCGGACAATCGCCTCCTGAACAGTAGAGAAAGTCCGGCGGGCGCCGTAGATTACGGAATTGGCGGATTTCAAAACCATGCTGGTCACGGACGGGTCATCTGAAATAATTCGGCTGACTCTCTGCAGGTCTGGTTCTTCCTGGCTGAGCGATTGCTCGAGCATCACTGCTACAGGGGAGAGGGTGGGTAACTTTTTTACGCTCAACAACTGGTTTATTAACTCGTCCAGTATTACCATTTTTACTCGGTTTCTCTTAAAAATCCATTCAATTTATAAATCATTTAACATAGTTTTTCCGACGTTTTTTAAATAAAAGTCTGAAAATTCCTGAGCTCCTCATATTGCAATAAAAATAGTTGATACTACTTAATAAAATATTAATATCAATTGTTATTTAAACCTTATCAGTATTAGAAAAAATATAGCTTTGCGCCAGGAGAAAAATTGAATCGGATTGTAATATTGTCAAGATAAAACGGTATAAATTCAATTCTTATTTTTTTTACTTCTTTCCTAAAATCCCCCTGATTCATGCAAACCGTCACAAGCGGGCTTTTTATTCCAGAATTTCGAACCACCTGATACGCTCCGCGAATGGCTTGAGCAGAAATACAGGTAGATACTTTCATTCATGCTTTCCGCAGCACTTTTCCAGGTCTTGCCCCGGTGTGTTTTCCATTCTCCACTACCAGTACACCATTCACTAGAATATATTTCATCCCGACAGGATACTGATGAGGAGTGTCGAAAGTGGCTGTATTCCTTACCGCGGCTGCATCAAAAACCACCAGATCAGCCTTCATCCGCCTGGAAATGCGGCCTCGATCCGTCAACCCCAAATGGTCTGCCGGCATGCCGGTCATTTTTTTTATCGCCGTGGGAAGATCTAATATTCCGCGCTCGCGCACGTAGTGACCCAGAACCAGCGGATATGTGCCGTACGAACGCGGATGAGGGCGCGATTGCGCAGCCTTGCCTTTCGGCGACATGCTTGCGCCATCAGAGCCGATCATAACCAGCGGATGCGAGAGCACCATCTCGACGTTTTCAGGCTGCATACCATAGCCTACAAACTCAACTCCGGTTTCTTCCTCCTCAAGCAGACGGAGCAGCGCATCTGCAGGCTCTATTTTCCACACTTCTCCTATCTCCACCAGATTTTTACCGATAACCCAGCCGTTCTTTTCGGTTTTCACCTGGATAATTACAATCAAATCATAGCCTCCCGGATCAACCAGGACAACATTATCCACTTCCCTGCGAATGCGCGACCGTTTTTCCCGATCGAGTATTCTCCCGACAATCGCTTCCGCCCCGCCTTCCTGGACCCATGGTGCAAGGAAAAAAGTCAAAGAGGTCGAGTATGCAGTGTAGGGATAGGCGTCAGCCATTATCTCGATCCCGCTGCTGCGGGCGGTTTCAATCAGATCTAGGGCGGATGCCTGCTTATCCCAATTGGGTTTACCCGAGGCTTTAAGGTGGGATATTTCCACCCGCACCCCTGTCTGTCGGCCGATATCGACAGCCTCGCCTATGGCCCCAAGCAGTGAGGCCGCTTCGTTGCGAATGTGTGTTGCATAAAGGCCCCCTCGACCGGCGACAATGCTTGTCAAGGCGGCAATTTCCCCAGCCGGAGTGTAGCTGCCGGGAACATATTCCAGGCCTGTTGAAAGGCCTATTGCTCCCTGATCCAAGGTTTCCTCCAGGGCACGCACAACGGCTTTCAGCTCATCCGCGCTTAACTGCCGGTTTTCCAGCCCGATTGCATTTTGACGCAATGTTCCCTGACCGACGAGCAGGGCGAGGTTTACCGAGATACCGGTCTCTTCGAGCAACGCAAAATAGGAAGCCACATCAGACAAATCGACCTGAATATTTTCCTCCTCCTGCAGTTGCAGCCGCCGTTTGTCGGCATCGATACCTGCGAGAGGAACTACAGAGAAACCGCAATTGCCAGTGATTTCTGTTGTCACGCCCTGGAATACGCGGCTTTCGGCTGTCGGACAAGACAGGATTGTGTTGTCCGAGTGCGAGTGTATATCGATAAAACCCGGGCAGACATGCAAGCCCGAGGCCGGGATCACCCGATGTCCCTGCTCCGGGTCGATATTCCCCAGGGCAGCGATCGAATCGCCTTTTATGCCGAGATCAGCTTTCCACGCAGGTCCCCCTGTGCCGTCCACGATAAAGCCGTCTTTGATTACCAGGTCAAAATGTCTGCGTGAGCAGGCTGTCGGCATTACATTGCCTGCCACAGTGAGCGCGGCAAGCCCTGTTTTCAAAAAAGTCCGGCGTGAGATAGGGGCAGGCATTGGGTATTAGCCTCTGATATGAGTTTTAGTCCGCCATATATTCAGGCAGGAGTATTCATGCAGAATAATATCAGCCTTATCCGGCAACACGATTGGTATGTTAATTTAAGTATCTTTATAAAGAAAAGGAACATTAGGATTTCCAAAGTTTTGGCTCTCAGCGCAGGCCGGACCCCCTTTTCCTCAAAACCGCCACCAGGTTGTCGCTTTCAGGAGTGTAGGGCGTCCGGAATGAGAAAGCGCCGAAGAATCTTATTTCCGCGAATCCGGCATCAGTACAGGAACTCTCAAGCAATCCTGCGGTCAGGGGATAAAGGATTTCTCTGTCCTTTGCCTTGAGAATATCGTTTTCATAAATTTCGACAGTAAATCCGATATGGTCTTGCAGGTATTCATACCGGCGCTCGAAACGGTAGCTCGTTTCTCCGGCTTTCACCAGTTTGGCAGGCAGCCCCTGAGGCCTTCGGGCCATTATTTTCTCATAACCCAGGACATGCAGCACTGCAGTTCCGCCAGGAGTGAGAGCCAGTTCAAGTGCCCGGCAGAACCCGGGCAGCTTGTCAGCGGGCAGATGAGCCATGGTATTTCCCAGGCAGGTCACCAGGTGCCATGGTCCATGGGAGGAGGCAAGCTTTTTCAGCCCTTCCATAGGCACTGAGAATATTCTTGCGCCCCCGAGATTCTCGACAGCCAGAGCGCGCAGATACTCCGAGGGCTCCGTGCCGGATACAGAAAAGCGCGCTTCACGAAGTGCCATCAGGTGATATCCTGTCCCGCATCCGATATCCAGTGCACTGGGCGCAGAAACTCTCCTGCCTGCCGCCTCGATTATGAACGGTATTTCATGTTCGAGCCTGTTTTCCCAGTCAATAAAAATATCGTAATACCGGGCCAGGGATTGGTAGCTGTCTCCTGTTGAAAGGACCCTGGACCCGGGTGAACGGCCTTTTTCATCCGGCTTTGACATTTTTTTCCAGAGGCGGCGCTTGATAGACTTTTTGATTGAATGTATATTTAAAAGGGGAAAAGGGTATATTTACGACCGGATAATGATAATACAATTCCTGATAATCTGGTAGGGAGGTGTCCTGTGCTTGATAAGCCTGCTATAAAATTTTCTCTTCCTGTTTTATTTATGTTCTCTTTAACCGGATTAAATTGCAGCGCAGTGCGCAACATAAATATATACACAACGGCCGAAGAGGTGCAGATAGGCAACTCACTGGATAAAGAGATCAGAAAGGAATACGATATTCTGAAAGATGATAAGATCGACTCTTTTCTGGCCGAAAGAGGCAAGAAACTGGTCCAGGCCTCTGGCCGGAGTGACATAGAATACAATTTCGCCCTGGTCAACTCCGAGGTGATCAATGCCTTTGCTATTCCCGGAGGCTATTGCTATGTGAACCTCGGGTTGTTCCGCCAGTCGGAGACCGAGGCAGAGCTGATCAGTGTCCTGGCTCACGAGATCAACCACGTGGTGCACCGCCACAGCATGAAGCGGCTGAGCCAGATGCAGCTTGCCGGGGCAATCACGCAGATCGCTCTCGGAAATGCCGGGGATCTTCAGTACGCGGTGGCCAATCTTTTCACCAGCACCGGCATGTTGTATTACAGCCGAGAGGCAGAGCGGGAGGCAGACCGGGATGGCCTTCTGACCATGTACCGGGCGGGTTATGACCCTCAGGGCATGGTCGACATGTTCGAAAAGCTCAAAGCCAACCGGGAGGGGCCTGAGCCGGGAGGCTGGCAGCTACTTTTTTCTACACATCCGATTACCGGTGAAAGAATCGAAAATACAAAAAAAGAGATTGCCGGACTGCCTTCCAAACCGGATCTGATCATGAATTCACCGGAATGGTCACAAATCAGAAAATATTTGCAGGAGAAATACCCGCCTCCAAAAAAGTCAGAGAAGAAAGCAGGAGAAGGCAAAGGAGGGAATTAAGCGCTGAATCGGCAGAAGCAGGGGGTAAGGTGCGCTTTGGGGCCTTACACCAACTCCTTGATTCGGTAAATTTGAGATTTGACTGACATACCGTTTGATCAGCAGCACTCCAGAAACTTTCAGAACAATCATGTAACCTTGAGTTTTAGCGGACAGGTTTGCCTGTTGATCGGATGCTTGTCTGGTGGGATGATGAGAATCACCTGAGCCTGGGAGAACAATGTCTCTCTGAATGTTTTTCTTGTTTTTTGGAGTATGGGGGATAATTATTGATCTGTTGTTCTGGAGCCGAATAAGAGTGCAGAAAGCTTTGAAAACCGAATACTAGAAAACAGCTTCAGGCTAAAAGAGGGAGTTGGAAATGCGGAACCTTTCTGTTGAATACCTGGGATTGAAGCTCAAGAACCCGCTCATTGTAGCCTCGAGCGGACTTACCCGTAATGTAAAGCTCATTCAGCGCTGCGAACGAGCAGGCGCTGGCGCAGTGGTGATGAAAAGTATTTTCGAAGAGGATATCAGGAGAAGGGACACGACTTTCAGCGACTCCTTGATGTCCCATCCCGAAGCTGCGGGATATATTGATGCCCAGGTGGGATTAATCTACGGTTCGCAGCAGTACTGCGATGAGATAAAAAAGGCCAAGGACAAGGTATCGATCCCGGTAATTGCCTCAGTGAACTGTGCGGAATCGCGCTGGTGGATCGATTATGCCGCCCAGCTCGAGGGCTCGGGAGCGGATGCGGTCGAGCTCAACCTCTCGGTACCCTCTGTGGACCGGGAAGTCTCAGGCGCGCAAAGCGAGGCTGCTTTTTATGAAATAGTCTCCGCAGTGCGCTCCAGGGTTAAAATCCCGATCGCCGCTAAAATAAGCGGCCAGCTCACAGCGCCCCAGAACGTGGCCTGCAAGCTGGCGGGCGCCGGCGCGAACGGTTTAGTCATTTTCAACCGCCAAAGCGGGCTGGATATCGATATCAAGACCCGCCGGGCTTTTTCCTCAAAAGGCGGACAAGGCCTGACAACTCCGGCCAGTATCTATTATCCGCTGCGCTGGATCGCCATCCTGCACGAGCTGCTCCCGGATCTCGATCTTTCCGCCTCAGGAGGAGTGCACGACAGCGAGGCTTTCATTAAATATATTCTTGCCGGCGCCACCACGGTCCAGGTCTGTTCTCTGTTCTATCGTAAAGGTTTAAATCAGATCTCTTTGCTCCTCGAGGCCCTTGACTCTTACCTCGAGGACCAGGGAGCTGAAAGTGTAAAAGATATCAGGGCTACGGTGGTCCGCGATTTGGAAATCGGCACGCGGGAACAACAGCGCATGGAGTATGTCCAATTGGCCAAGGACCATTACCTCGAGGTCGATACGACCGATGGCGATGGGTTGATATACGAGTCCCACCCGGAGGATAAATCCTGAGAAACGGATTCTCTTAACCGAAGGGCAGCTTTCGCTACCGGGAGAGGAAAATATAAGTATTATCAGACAGAGGAATGACAAAAAAAGGCGATGCCAGATGAGTTCTTGACTCAAATGGGCACCGCCTTTTTCTGTTCGGAAAAACTTAAAATTTAAGCGCCAACAGCCGATTTCACCCAATCGATCCCTACGCTCTTGGGCCGGAAGATCGGTGCACCCCAGGCACGGTTCAGCACGAACTGGCTTAGCATACCCAAGGCCCTGGACACTCCGAAAAGCACTGTATAATAGTCGAATTCAGTCAGGCCGTAGTGGTACAGGAGGCTTCCCGAGCCTGCATCCACATTGGGGTATGGGTTCTTGGCCTTGCCGTGCTTTATCAATACATCCGGCACGACTGCGAACAGGCGGTCAACGATCTGAAAAATTTCCGAGTCTTTGCAATACTTGCGGCCGAAATTGATAAATGCGGTAAAGCGCGGGTCGGTTTCTCTTAATACCGCATGGCCGTAACCGGGGATGACCTTGCCGCTCTTGAGCGTATCCCAGCAGAACTCCCGCAGCTTGTCATCATTGGGTACGCCCTTGTATTTTTCTTGAATTTGCATCACAAAGGCAAGGCATTCCTGATTGGCCAGGCCGTGGAGCGGTCCCGCAAGCCCGTTAAGACCCGCAGGCACTGCATAGAAGGGATCGGAAAGCGCCGAGGCGACAACGTGCGTGGTCAAGGCGCTGACATTTCCGCTTTCATGGTCCGAGTGCAAAGTCAGATAGAGGCGTATCAGGTCGGCGAATTCACCTTTCGGGTCCGGAATTCCGAGCATGTAAGCGTAATTGCCTCCCCAGTCCAGGTTTTTTTGGGGCGGAATGGGATCTCCTTTGCCTGTATAAATCCGATACATCCCTGCCGCCAGCTCGGGCAGCATGGCCAGCAGCCTGATTGAATCATCCAGTGCCGGTTCCCAGTATTCCGTTTTTTTCATCCCTTCGTTATAACTCTTCCTGAATTTACTCTCTCTCTCAAAGCACATGATACCCATGCTCAGCCTGACCATGGGATGGGTATCCTTAGGCAGGGTCCTCATTATCTGCCAGACATAATCAGGCACAGGCTCTTGACTTGAAAGTTCTTTCTGGAAATCTTTCAGCTCTTCCTCCGTGGGTAACTCACCGAGCAACAGCAAGATGAATATCTCCTCCGGCAACCTGTCGGCCAGCTCGAGAATCGATTTTCCTCTGATAATCAGTCCCTTTATCGGGTCCACAAAAGAGGTTTCGCAGAGCAGGGATCTTACACCGCGCATACCTCCGAACATCTGTTGCAGAGTCACCTCGGATACTACTTTATCCCCATAATTCTTAAGAAGCTCTTGAAGCTCACTGCGCAATTGAGGCAGACGGGAAGCAAATTTTTCTTTAAGCTTTGACATCAAAATCCTCCAAGTTTGAGGTTTAGTCAGCTTTCCGGCCGAAGAGACAATTTGCAGATCTTCTTTGTTTGTTCATTCAGATTAACTGTCAGCCGGATCTTGATTAAGAATAAAAAAGAGTGGTTAAAGGGTTAAAAATATTGATCTCTGCAATCCGTCATAAAATTGCAAACAACGGCTTTGAAAATTAAATAAAAAAATCAAACACGGAAAAATAAAGGGCAATAAGGAATATATCCCCTAAGAAACATCCGTCTTTAAATAAACTAGTATGTCAATTTAAAAACATTGGTACTGAAAAATCAATAGAAACTCGTTTCAAATTGAAATTTGTGATTTTTGAAAAACAGCCGTTAATGAAGACAAGCTTATTTTATGCGCCTTTTTTTCAGATTTATAGCGGGGTCCTGCCTTGCGAAACATCCGCCGTAGCTATAAATATAATATAACCAGATAGCCAGGAAAAATAATTCAATCAGGTAGTAATCAAGCCACTCCGGTAAAAAGCTTGCGCGTTTTAAAATGACTACAAGTTTTCGCTCCTCGCAATCCAACTCATTTCAGAAAGACTAAAAAAGCTTTGTTTGAATCTTTGAGAATTTCAAAAGACCGGACTCGTGCTGAAAAAATCTAAAAGGACTATCTTGAAACCGTACTATTCATCTGTTGAAAACAGAACTTGTAAAATATTTACACCCGGCCAATGGAATTTTCAAAATAAGGCAGGCCTTTCGGTATATTTAAACCTTCAACCCTGAAGAGAAGGAGAAACCATGCAGGAGCCGAGCCGCATTTTGCCGTTGAAGTTGTCAGCCGGAGCTTTATTGATTGTTTTGACGACCGCCGCCGTTCCACTGAAAGCGCAAGGCGATAGTGCCTGCATAGATTGTCATAAGCAGCATGATCCCGGCATTGTAGCCCAATGGAGCGAATCAAAACACGGGGAGGCGGGAGTGACCTGTGATTTCTGTCACCAGGCGGACAAATCGGATCCCGACGCTTTTGAACATTACGGGCAGAATATTGCGACCATAGTTTCTCCAAAGGACTGCGCTAAATGTCACGAGGAGCAGTTCAGCGAGCAAAAGGGTTCTCATCACGCCAAGGCGGGACAGATTCTCGGTTCCCTGGACAATCTGCTTGGCGAGGTGGTAGGCGGGCAGCCGGCTGTTGATGCAGGCTGCCGCCAGTGCCACGGCTCAGAGGTCAGGGTGGATGACCACGGCCATCCGACAGCGGATACCTGGCCGAATACAGGCATGGGAAGAATCAATCCCGACGGCTCCTGGGGCTCCTGCACTGCCTGCCATACCCGCCACCATTTCAGCAAAGCCCAGGCCCGCCAGCCCGAGGCCTGCGGCAAGTGCCACCTCGGCCCGGACCACCCGCAAATCGAAGTCTGGAACGAATCCAAGCACGGCGTGCTTTATCATGCAAACCGTGAGAAGCTCAATCTGGAGAGTGATCTCTGGCGCGCCGGAAAGGAATATTTCGAGGGGCCGACCTGTGCCTCATGCCATATGAGCGCCGGGGGATCCCAGGAGACAACCCACGATGTGGGAGAGCGCATCTCCTGGACACTCAGGCCGCCGATCTCCAAGAAACTGAACATGGTTGTCTACGAGGATGACTCCAAGGAAGACCTGTTGGGAGATAGCCCTGAAATGCCTGCAATCGGCTCTCAGCAAAAGAATGAAAGCGGAGAGGTCAAAAAGGTCAAGGCTATCCGCAACTGGCGGGAGCGGCGGGCCAGCATGCAGGATATCTGCACACAATGCCATGGGGAGCCTTTTGTCAAAGGTTTCTATGCCCAGTTTGACGCGGTGGTGCTGCTCTATAACGAAAAATTCGCCGAGCCGGCCAGGGCAATTATCGAAGAGCTGAGAAAACAGGGTAAGATCACCCCTGAGGATTTCGACGATCCGATAGAATGGACCTGGTGGGAGCTCTGGCACCATGAGGGCCGCCGGACACGCCATGGAGCTTCGATGCAGGGTCCGGATTATACCTGGTGGCACGGGATGTACGAGGTGGGCAAGCATTTCTACAATAATTTCATCCCGGAGCTGAAACAGGCTGCAGGCGACAAACTGGCAAAAGAGCTGCTGGAAAAATATGTTTACAGCCAGGAGGGTCACCTTTGGCACAGGGATGGATTAAGCAAAGAGGTCAGGGAGAAAATCAGGCAGTTTTACGAAAAGCGGTACAAGCAATAAGCCGGGACAGCGGCCTGCTATTTATCAGCCGGATGCTGTTGGCTGTGTTTTCAGGAGCGGTGGGGGCCGGCATCCTTTTTGCTTTTTAACAAGGCAGTGATTATGCCCGCACCGGAGAGCGATTGCAAAAAGGATGCCGGCCCCCACCCCCGATCGAGGATCGAGTAGACCGTCCCTTCCCTCACCGGCCCATGATCCGGGAGATATTCTCGCGGCTCGGCAGTCTGATTATCCCTCTATCGGTAATAATAGCGGTGATCAGCTCTGCCGGGGTGACATCAAAAGCGGGGTTCAACACTTTGATCCCGGATGGCGCAAGGTGAAGCCCGAAAGGGGAGACCACTTCCCGGGAGTCTCTTTCCTCGATCGGGATGTGGCTTCCATCCGGAATGGAAAGGTCGAATGAGCTGAAAGGGGCCGCTATATAAAATGGGATCCCGTGTTTCTGCGCCAGACAGGCCACGCTGTATGTGCCGATCTTGTTGGCCGCGTCTCCGCATGCAGCGATCCGGTCGGCTCCGGTGATTACGAGGTCCACCAGGCCCCTGGACATTATGCTTCCGGCCATGTTGTCACAGATCAAGGTCGCCTCGATACCGGCCCTGGTCAGCTCCCAGGCTGTAAGCCTCGCTCCCTGGAGCAGGGGGCGGGTCTCGTCCACGAAAACTGAAATCTGTTTGCCCTGTTCTTGGGCTACATAGATTGCCGCCAGTGCAGTCCCGATGCCTGCAGTGGCAAGAGCCCCTGCATTACAGTGGGTCAGCACCCTGGCGCCGTTCTCGAGCAGCCCGGCGCCGTGCTCGCCGATTGCGCGGCAGAGCTTGCGGTCCTGTTCGAAAATGGCAAGGGCCTCTGCCTCGAGCAAGGCTAAAAGCTTCTGGCTGAGGCACGCGCTCGAGCGCTTTTTTCATCCTCTCGATGGCCCAGAAAAGGTTCACTGCCGTAGGCCGCGTGACTGAAAGCTCACCTGCCACCTCAATCATTCTCTTACGGAACTTTTCCGGGGGCAGACCAACCACTTCCTGCATCCCGAGCACCACCCCGAACGCCACGGCAACCCCGATCGCAGGTGCTCCGCGCACGGCCAGGTGGCGGATGTCATCAGCCAGAAGGCGGTAGTCAGTGCGTTCGAGATAAATTTCCCGGGCCGGAAGCTCTGTCTGGTCGATCAGCCTGACTCTGGCTCCGGGCGCTCTGCCGACCCATTTTATTGTCTCTACAGGCATTATCTCTCCGTTGTTGATTTTTCCACCGCTTGACCGTAAATTCACCAACAATTAAACTTTTTCCATCAACAGTTACGGGGCGTTTCCTATCGCCAAGAAAAGTTAAGCCTTGGGATAATAAAATTCAAGTCCATCATCACCTTTTCTGGAGGTGCCATTATGTTCTTAAGAAAGCTGGAAACCTGGGGATTGTTAGCTCTGTTATGGACCTGTTGCGCCGGATTGCTGTTTTCCGCTCCAGTTAAAAGAGCCTATACGCCTGAGGATGTGGTCAAAGTAAAAAGCGTCTCTGCTCCGGCACTTTCCCCGGATGGCGCCCAGATAGCCTACGTAGTCGGCTCATCAGACTATGCAGCCAACAAAAAAAGCACTGAGATCTACATTGTGCCTTCGGACAGAAGCGCCCTCCCGCGCAGGCTGACTTACTCCGGCAAGAGCAACGGGTCTCCCCAGTGGAGTCCGGACGGCAAAACGCTCGCCTTCCTCTCAGAGAGAGAAACCGCCAAAGGCGCGCAGATTTATCTCCTGCCCCTGGACAGGCCCGGGGAGGCGCGCAGCGTAACAAACTTTCCCGGCGGGATCAGTGATTTCATTTTCAGCCCGGATGGGAATTCTATAATATTTGCCGCCAGAGTGTATCCTGACAGCCCTTGTCTGGATACGGTAAGCGTGCGGGACAGCCTGAAAGAACAGTCAAAGATGAAGGCCAAGGTGCACGAGCGCCTGCTCTACCGTCACTGGGATATCTATTCGGACAGCAAGGCCACGCATCTTTTCCGCCTGAATGTCAGTGGGGACAGTCTGGTTGACCTCATCCCTGGGCTCGAGTTCGATGCTCTCAATTACTGGCTCGGCTCCGCAGGCCGCGAGTTTGCTGTTTCTCCGGATAGCAAGTGGGTCTATTTCGCCGGCAACCAGGACCCGGACCAGGCAGTAAGCTACAACTCCGAGGTCTATCGTGTCCCTCTGGCCGGGGGAGAGATTGAAAAGCTTACCGTCAACCCGGCCGCAGACAACTGCCCGCGGCCTTCCCCGGACAGCCGGTTTGTGGCCTGGCGCTCCACCAACCGTCCGTATTACGAATCCGATCAGTACGATCTCGTGGTCATGGATCTGAAAAGCGGCTCGCTCCAGAACCTCACCGCAGCTTTCGACCGCAGCGTAGGACTTATTTTCTGGTCTGCCTCATCCGATACCCTGTATTTCCAGGCTGAGGATCAGGGCGACAGCGATCTATTCGCCGTGGCCCGGAAAGGAGGCCCGGTAATTCGCGTGCTGGGAGCGGAACTCGGCGCCGGATCAGGCTACCATCTGGACTGTCAAGCCCCGGCAGGCGAGGGATTTTTTATTTTCCTTCACCGCCCCTATGCCTACCTTTCTGAAGTGGCCCGTTTCGACCGCGGGCAAGGCCGCCTTACTCTCGTGACCGGGCACAACGACAGTCTCTGGTCGCAGGTTTATGTTCCGGAAGGGGAGGATGTATATTATACCGGCGCTGGCGGCGATCATGTGCACGGCATGCTGTTCAAGCCGGTCAATTTCGATCCTCGGAAAAAATATCCCATGCTGGTGCGCATACACGGCGGTCCCCAGCAGATGTTCGGCCGGGCTTTCCGTCATGAATACGCCCTGTTTACCGGGGCGGGCTATGTGGTTTTTACCTGCAACCCGCGCGGCTCGACCGGTTATGGACAGCGCTTTACAGACCAGATCCGTGGTGACTGGGGAGGAATGGTTATCGAGGATATCAAGAAAGGCGTGAGACATGTCCTGGCTCAAAATCCCTTTATCGATCCCAAGGGTGTTGCGGCCTGGGGCGGCTCATACGGCGGGTTTGTCTGCAACTGGCTCGAAGGGCACAACGAGGATGGGTTGTTCGCGGCGCTGGTTTCCCACGCCGGTGATGCCGAGCAGTGGAGCTCTTACGGCAGTACTGAAGAACTCTGGTTCCCTGAATGGGAAATGTTCGGCACTCCCTGGGATAACCCTAAACTCTACGACAACCTCTCGCCGGTCCGCTATGCGAAAAAGTTCAAAACCCCCATGCTCCTGACCCATGGAGACCTCGACTGGCGGGTGCCGGTGACCGGAAGCGAGCAGATGTTCACTGCCCTCCAGCGCCTGGGTGTGCCGAGCAAGTTTATCCGCTTTCCGGATGAAGGACACTGGATCCTCAAGCCTCAGAACAATGTTTTCTGGTACAAATCAATTATCGAATGGGTGGATAAATGGTGTAAAAGATCCCAATGATAAAATGATAAACTAATCCCCCGACATTTGTTTCTCCTGGATCGAAAGGGCTAAGGGCACATCGCGTTTTTTGTGCCCTTAGCCCTTCAGAGTCTTTTCCTGCAAAACTTTAGCTAATGTCCCTTTCATATAAAAAACCAGAACAATTGAGCCCTGTTAAGTGTAATTAATATTAAGAGGCCTCAGAATAAAAAGTTTTAAAAGCTCACGATTTTTTTCATGTTCGGGTTTTTAATATTGACCTTTTCAGGGAGGGAAAAATGCGTTGCTCAAGAGTTTTAAGAGTTATGCTTCTGGTATCTCTCTCTTTAATAATGGCCAGCTCTCTCTGGGCCAGAAAGAATGTCGAGATACCGGCGAATTTCGGCAAGGATGATTGGTCGGTAACTCATTGGGAAGATGCAGTGAGGTATTTGAAATATATCGCGGACAACAATACCCGGCAGAAATTGCTGTCCGTTCCGGAAAGTCTGAGGCAGGAAGCCTGGGATGAATTCTGGAAGAAGCATGATCCGGTGAGCTCGACACCGGCCAATGAGTTCCGGGATCAATATTTTGCCAGAGTCAAGTATGCGAACGAAAATTACGGCACAAACCTTCGGGACGGATGGCTGAATGACATGGGAGAAGTTTACATCCGGATGGGCCAGCCAATGAGGACCGAAAAGTTTACCATGAGAGCCAGCGGCCGGGATCTGGAAGTCTGGGAATACTGGACAAACTACGATGTGCAACTGGTTTTTCTGGATCGCAGCGGTCTTGGGGATTTCGATCTCCTCAACCCCGCCGAAATGATAGATCAAGTGTACATCTATGGCAGCCGTTAATCCGTCGATAGTTTTTCAGCTTCAAGCGGCGGGGCTTTCTGGCCCCGCTTTTTTTTACTCCTTCGTTTGTAACTCAATTCAGGGCCTGGCTTGAAGGGTTGTCAGGCTGTGGCACGTAAATTTGAGGCGCGCCCTCGGGTTTAAGTATTTACGCAAGCTTTGGAGAAAGGCGGCTCAACAGAAAGGGATAATTTATTTTATTTGACAGTCGTCTTTAAAATTAATATTTTATTTTTTTAATCAACATGCTTGCTCAAGTGGGGCTGTAGCTCAGTTGGGAGAGCGCTTGAATGGCATTCAAGAGGCCAGGGGTTCGACCCCCCTCAGCTCCACCAGAAATAGCAAGGAATTGGTAGAATTTACGGCAGGTTATTCAAGTGTTCGATTTCAAAAGCTTGCCAATTCTTGCCAGTTCCTGGCCGATAAAATCCCCGGTAGTGGTGGACGCTGCCGGGGTTTTTTATTGCCTCCGCAGTACCGGAATCTTGTTAAGCTGCATTCCAACGGCAACCCGGTCTTCTGTGATATAATGGTCCGTCATTTTCCTGTCCTTGTGTCCCATGAGTGGTCTTATATCGTCTAGGCTTACACCCGCATCTCTGAGCCAAGTACCGAATACATGCCGTAAATCGTGGAATGTGATCTTTTGGCCGTCTTCCGTCTGCAATCTCAGCTTCCTGACTGCTTGGTTAAATGCTTTGTGGATGGAAAACCACCGGTTACCGGTTTGAGGATTCAGGAAGACATATCCTTCCTTGCGGCTGGCGATCAACCTTTTCAACAGGTTTACTGCTGGCCTGCCTAACATCTTGGTTTCCAGCCTGCCCCTTTTGAGAACAAGATCGACCTCTCCAGTTTCGGTCAGATCGTGAAACCGGATTTTTTCTATGCGGAGACTGAGGATATTTTCTTTCCTGAATCCCTGGTAGATTGCAAACTCAACAACATCGGCAAGCGGTGCCGG
>Ga0307379_10003144_pt1 | contig 24076 bp, 10 predicted proteins | sample UN2MG_FD_202237 | JGI IMG/M metagenome (GOLD analysis project Ga0307379, IMG submission 202237) | Soil microbial communities from Risofladan, Vaasa, Finland - UN-2 | ecosystem: Environmental > Terrestrial > Soil > Coastal area > Acid sulfate soil | place: Finland: Risofladan, Vaasa | collected...
GCTCGTATCCACGCTCGAGGCCGCCACCGCCTCGGAAAACGTCACCGTGATCTTAGCGTCCAGCGCCACTCCCTGGGACCCGTCCACCGGCACGCACGAAACCACTCGGGGGGCGGTCGTATCGGGCTCCGGCCCCGTTGTTTTGTCGTCCGAACAGCCGCCGACCACCAGGCCTGCTATGGCCGCAAGAGCGACGACATAATTCAACCACCGCCCGCCGACCGGCACCCGGCCCGGCCACGGCCTTACTATGATCTCATTACGTTCCGTGAGCATGACATGCTCCTCTTCTGATAACAAATAAGTTTTAGCATCCACTCAGCACGGGAGGGTTCCTCCGTCGATGCTGCTGGATGCGAGTTATTCCTCTTACCGGCGTAACTAAGAAGATTGATCTCTGGCTACCCGAACGCCGGGCGTCGATTGTGCCAACAACTTAGTATCTGTTGTCCGCGATGTCAAGCCCCGGCGAAGCAGGCAAAACAAAACCCGGGCGCGAGATGCCCTCGGCCCGGGTTGAAAAACTCTATTCCACTGGTGCCGGGAGCTTACATGACGACTTTCTCGACACCCCTTTCACCGGCCACTCCCGGGTTGCCGAAACTGCCGCCGCCTGAGCCGGCACTGCCGATGGTAAACGTGTTGTCGGCGGTTTCAACAAGGCTCCCGGCATCACGCACGATGCCATATGAGGAACCGCCGCCCCCGCCGCCGCCATGAGCGCCCGCGCCGCCGCTGCCTCCAGGACCACCCTTACCGCCGTTGCCCGTGTATAGTTCATATTTGTCACCACCGCTTCCGCCGGCGCCGCCGCCTGCGCCCGGAGCACCGCTGCCACTCGCGCCACCCGAGGCGCCGTTTGTCGTGGTGATGTCATTGCTATTCAGCACAACGTAGGAAGAGTTAGTCATAAGCAATCCGAAGGAGCCGCCACCGCCGCCGCCACCTTGGCCTGCTCCTCCCCCTTGTCCGCCGGCACCACCCCCGCCGCCGGCACCACCCCCCACCTGGAATCCATCGCCACTACCACCGCCGCCGCCACCACCACCACTGCCGTGGTCACCGGCACTGCCCGGCTGGCCATTCGAAGCCACGCACTCGCCCATACTCAGCGTGCCGAAAGCGCTACCTCCGGCACCATTAGCGCCGTTGGTGCCGTCTCCTCCTGCGCCACCCGGCGAGCCATCCCCTGCAATACCAGCTGACCCACCGGCTCCACCGCTCGGTCCCTGACCGGCGGCGCCGTCCGACGAGCCGAGCTCGCTGGTGGAGCCTCCAGACCCGCCGGACCTCCCGATGGCCGAGGATCCGCCAGCGCCCCCGGAGGCATTATCCCCCAATGGATGTGCGTCGTCGCCATCACCGCCTGCATTGCCCGGTGTACCTGGCGCTCCGCCTTCACCGATCAAACCCGCCGCCCCGGAGCCCGCTTCGATCCGGTTGCGCGAAATGACAATGTTCTGACTGTTGTTCAGATTGATCCCGACCGAACTCTCTCCCTCGGATGCCCCGTGATCGCTCTGAATTACCAGTCCGTCAAGCGTCAGAGCAGTCACGTCCTTGCCGCGAACGGCGGTCGGCTCACCGCGGATTATTGTTTCCACCGTCTCAACGTCTCGCCGCCACGTGCTCGCATTATATCCGCCGTACACACTCACGTTCGTCGCCAGCGTCAGACTCCCCCAGTAAATCCCCCCGGTCGCGTATACGTCGCCCGGCGGCGTCAGAGCCGCCGCCTGCGCAATGGCCGCCTGGATCGTCGCCAACGGCTCGTCCCGTGTCCCCGCGTTGCCGTCAAGGCCCGTTTGCGCATTGACAAACAACGCCCGGTCTCGATCCTCCAGCAGAAACACCATGACCGTGTCAGGTTCGCTGTCGTCGGTGCCGTTGCTCACCACCAGCTCAAACTCCAGCGTGCTCACCGTATCAGGAGCCGTGAACTCCGGCGACTCGTCCGTGAAGTCCCCCACCGCCGGACCGTATATCTGCCGCCAATCATAGGTCAACGCCAACCCCCGAGGATCACTGCTGCCGCTGCCGTCAAGGACCACCTGTTCGCCCAGCGTCACGTCCTGATCCGCTCCGGCGTCGGCCAGCGGCAAGGCTGTTGTTTCGAAGGTCGATGTAAACTCGCTGACCATGGCGTGACCCGCCGTGTCCGTCACGTCCGTCGTAATCGCCACCGTGTACGCCGTACCGGGCTCCAGGAGAGCGTCCGGCGTGAACATCGCCTCGTTGCCGACCGCCACCACCGTCCCCGTTACGCCACTGACCAGAAACGTGCTGGTCGTCACCGTCGTGACCTGCACCGGCACTGAAAAGGTCGCCGTGATCGTTACGTCCGTCGGCACCTTGGTCGCTAGATTCACCGGGTCAATCGCCACCACCGTCAGCGGCGCAAACGCCGTCGTAAACGTCGATGTATACTCGCTGGCCAGCCGGTTACCCGCTTTGTCTTTGATGCCGGTCGTCAACGTCACCGTGTACGCCGTCCCGGCACTCAGACCGCCATCAGGCGTAAAAGTCGCCTCGGCGCCGTCAACACTCACCGTCCCGGTGACGTCGCTCACCTTGAACGTGCTCGTATCCACGCTCGAGGCCGCCACCGCCTCGGAAAACGTCACCGTGATCTTAGCGTCCAGCGCCACTCCCTGGGACCCGTCCACCGGCACGCACGAAACGACGTGCGGGGCGGTCGTATCAGGCTCCGGTCCCGTTGTCTTGTCATCCGAACATCCTGCCAGCAGCACAACTGTCACTGGGCACATAACCCACGACAGCCACCGGGCCCCGCGTGTAACGGCCGGCAGCAAGCCGCTCACGATCGTCTCACGCCGATCTGCAAACATGGAACTTACCTCCTACGGGAATCGGGACGGGAAGCTTGGGAATCGAGCCAGGCTCCTCCCTGGTGTCATTGCTCAACCATCAGTGATCGCGCCGATACGCGATCTCGGAATGGTGAACCTCCGATGATAATTGCAAAGAGTCTGTTGCTGATTGAAATTACTCAGCCCGCGTTACTTTGTCAAGCACAGTTGCTGGTGACAGGACGTCGACGGGGTTGGTCACGCGACTGGCGAGCGCAAGATCCGCAGCCGCATAAGAAAAAACCCCCTCCCGGGGAGGGGGCTGAAAAGACGCGCGTCCCGGGCGCTAACGCGAAGTCGCGAAGGAGGATCGCCTGTTGGCAGGCAGGCCGCTCGGGTCGCCGGTTGCAATGTAATTGATCGCCGATTGCAGAAGGTCCAGAACATAGTTGGTGTTGTGCACACCCATCGAGCCGTCGTCCAGGACGAACAGGTAGTTGTAAACGGCGCCGGCGGAGTCGGCATCCGGAACGATCAGCGAGTCCTTTGGCTCTACTTCACCTTCATCGGTCGTGTCCACGAGGCCTGCGTCAAGCAGCAGGAACTTCAGGCTGTCGAGCAAGCCGGTGATTTCGTCACGCACAGTCTCTATTTCGGTATCTCCGTCGTAGTCGGCGAAGGCCAGCCGGTTAAGCGAATCGAGGGGCGGGTCCACGTGGCAACCATCCCGGTTGCAGCCGGTCAGGTTTTCAATATGGCGCTCGTGGTTGGCCACGTTCCAGCTATGGCCGCCGACCGAGGCGTGCACGGAGGCGGTCCGCATGTGACATTCCACGCAGCCTTCCGTGACCCCGGTGCTGTGCCAGGAGTTCCTGTAAGCGTACCCGTCATACTCGTACGCGTTGACACCGAGCAGCATGTCACTCTGGACACTGTAGTGGGGACTCCAGCGGGAAGTGAGCATGACACTGTCAACGACGTAGGTCGCCGCGTCGCGCCGTCCCTGGTGGCAGGCGGCACAGAGATTGGACGAACCCCGATCGTACGTCGTCACCTTGTCGGCCAGCGTCGCCGCGGCCTCGAGACGCAGCCCGAAGGCCCCGCTGGAATGCGGCTGGTGGCAGGTGAAGCAATCGATCCGCGTGAAGTAGTCACCGCTGGCGTCCTCACCCGTCACTTCGGCCACGAACCCCTGATGGGTGTGGCACTTTTCACAACTGCCGTAGCTCGACGAATACAGGCGATTCCGATTGGTGTTCTCACCGGTGGCGTGCTGCGAGTGCTTGTACTGTTCCTGGGCGACCTTGAGCACAACGTCCTTGTCGCTGTGACAGCTGAAACAGCCGGTGGAACCGGTATCCGCCAGTTGAACGTCGCCGGTGATTTCCCGGTCGCACCCGGCCCAGACAAGCGCAAGTGCCGCGAGGGCCAGCAGCATCAGCTTGATTCCTCTCATTATTTCCTCCCTTGGCAGTGCTTATTCTCTTTCAAAACCCGTTTCCCTTGTCTTCGCGTCTATCCCGTGGCCGTTCGGCCCGAGTCTGTCAGAGTTCCTTGATCAGGTTGACCTCAACTACGTTGGCCGTGTAATACTGCGTGTAGACGGGTGAGGGATCAGCCAGATCATCGAAGTTGAAAGCGCTGTAGATGACCTCCAGCTTGTGATCGCCGGCGAACGTGAACCTGGCCGTGAACCGCACCGAGTAGCTCTCGACGTCAAGATCCTGCCGGCTGCGCAGGTACGTTCCGCCGATCCCGCCCTGCAGGTGACGGTACCAGGTCGACAGCACTTCGCCGTCGATCACGTGCTCGCTGAAACTGAACTTGCCGCCGGCGTTTTCACACTCTCCGTCGTAGTACATGTACGCAGCCTGCAACTGCCCGTACCGGGACCACACCAGCGTGAGTTGTGACGCGGCCCTGATGAACCCGGCGCTGCTGCCGATGTCATCGTTCTGCGTCTTCCTGTTCTCGACCTGCACCTGAGCGGTGCCGTATTCAAACCGGTAACGCAGCGACCCCCGGTAGCGCGAAAAATCCTCGTCGCCGGTCAGCGTACGACCTTCCTCGACGTTCCTGCTCTGGGCCCCGTATCCGGCCTTGACGGTCAGTTCCGGCAGGACGTTGTACCACCCCGAAAAAGAGTACCCGTTGGTCGAGATCTCGTCGCGCACGTCGTCGTTAACGGCCACGCGATATCCGGCGGAGAATCCGCCCTGACGGGGCCACACTTTGCCGGCATAAACGGCATGGGAGATATTGTCGGTGGCCGAGAGGTCGCCGGTCCGCCGCGCCCGGTCAAACGCAAAACTGTAGCGGAGGCTGTAGCCCTCGCCGTAGTAAAAGCGGGCACCGCCCCAGATCGTATTAGCCGTCAGCGTATCCTGCCGCTCGGTGATTTCCTTCCGGTAATGCTGAAAGCCGACGTTGAGAAGCACGTTTTCGTATGACGGCACCGGAGCCGCGGCCGTCACCCTGAGCCGCTTGGACAGCCGGTCGTTCGTAGCATTGGTGTCATCGTTGAAGTCCGATCCCCGGTACTCAAACTGGGCCATCCTGCGCCCTTGCCGGAATCGGAAACCGGCGTTGAACTGCGTCTGCACGTAATCGATGCCGCGGGCTGCCGGGACACCGCTCGCGGCCGCCAGCTCAACCAGGTCGCCTTTCCTGCAGATGCGGTCGATACCTCCGAACAACCTGACGTATCGATGCGGCTCGACCCAGAACGCGGCCCCGCCGCGACGCCGCCGGGTGAAGCGATCGCCTTCAAAACTGTACGTGCGCCGGTACTGGTCATTCCTGACCGTGACCCCGTACACCCCGGGGCGCGATATTCCGGCGTAGAGATTGCGGTTGTTCAGGGTCAGGTTTTTCAGGGTGCCGAAAACGCGGGTGCCGTTGTCGAACTGATACCGGAACTTCTCCAGGGACAACGACAGTCCCTCATAGAGATTGTAGGTGGGTTGATTTACGCCTCGATTGCCTTCATCGTCAACGAGCACGAACCCCACCCGGACATTTCCACCGTATTCAGAACCAGCCGCGGCAGCGCCCAGGCCGGCAACGATGGCGAGCACCACGGTCAGTCTGCCTGCTGCTTTCAAACTCATGGCTCATCCCCCTACTTGCTGACGTGGTGGCAGAAACACGAGGTCTGGCTGCCGCCGAGTTTCAATCCCAGGAACGGGTCGAGCAGATAGGCATTCTTCGGCTCATTCGACCCGTGAACTTCACTATGGCAATCCACGCAACTAAATCCGGCGTATTGCCCGCCGTGCGCCGTCTGCGCATGCAGGGGGCCCACGAGGTGACACTGCCGGCAGAGCGCGGAGCCGGGCTGATCGAGCAGCCGCTCGTTCGAACTGCCGTGCGGCGAATGACAGGCTACACAGCCCCCGCCCTCCGTCGTAAAGGAGCTTCCGGCCTCGTGCTCCCAAAGGTACGGCCCGCTCTGCTCAGGATGACACCGATAGCAGTTGACGTTTCCGCCGTGCCCGTAGTCCGGCTCGTTCCGGCCGACAAAGTCGTGGCAGTCCAGGCAGGAGATGTTCCCGTCCGTCAGGGGATGATTCGACCGCCGTTGGAACTGGTTGCCGACGCTAACATGGCAATCTTTGCAGAACCGGGCCTCCTCGTCGACCAGCAGGCCCGCCAGGCCGCCGTGCACCGAGTGGCAGGCCGTACATGACAGGTCCGGACCCGCGTGCGGGTCCAGACCGAAAACGCCCGCCTGCCCGTGCGCCTGATGGCACTCAGTGCAAACTTTCTCCACCTCTAATCCGATCTGGCGGATCGGATTGGAAATGTTCTCCACCGACGGATCTTCAGCGTGCACTTCGCCGCCCTCATGACAGTTCACACACGCCACCTGTACCCTGGCCTCTGTCGACTGCGAGCTTAGCCGGTGAGGTCCAGGTCTGAGCGATTCGCCATAGGTAGCGTGGCAGGTCAGACACGTCTCGTCGTCCGGCTCCGGAACTCCCGCCCAGACCTGGAAGGTCCAGACCAGAAAAGCGGTCAGTACGACCATCCAGCCCGACGCATGCCTCTTGTTTCGGTCCCCTCGATTCATATTCTCCCCGTAAATGCTGTGCATTTGGTCGTGGTATGCTTATCGACCGTCTCGGAAAAAAAACAATATTAAAACTGTAGATTTTGTCCCGTAAGCCCTCGATTACGGCTGCAACCGAGCTCGGCCCGCTTAATCTATTGCAAATCTTCGAATTAGAACGGGAGCCAGAAGCCGGCTGCTATCATACTCCGTCACACTGTCCCCTTACCTTCGGCGGCAATTGTCAGGTTTCCGACCTGGGCTCATCTCATCAGCAGCCCTGTTACGGCTGCGGGTCGGCACGTCTAAGTCGGAGTTTGCTCGTGTGATGTCGGGATTGCCGGGGCTGCTTAAATGTCGGCGTCTACCGTGACCATTGTCAAGAGTAAATATCCCCGGTAGCAGGCTCGGCTGGACTTGCGATCAGGATGAATGGGGTAACAGATGGAAACGGCTCTGGACGGGATCATGTCTGCCGGTCCGGCACGGCCCCTCGATCCTGTGGCGCCACCGCTTCGGGGCAAGTGCGATCCAGTTCGAGTCTCACCGCCTCACCGAGCATTTCGCGGGTGAACGGCTTCTCCAGGAACTGACCGGCACACTGGGCCAGGAGTTGCTGCACCCGCCTGGTGGCCGTGAACCCGCTGACGACGACGGCCTTTTGGCCGGGATGATATTTTGCCATCTCCCGGTACGCATCCAGACCGTCAAAGTCTTTCTCAAGAATCATGTCGAGGACCACCAGATCAGGCGGCGTCCGTTGCACGCAGGCTGCGGCCTCCCTCCCGGTGCCGACACCTTCGACCACGTAGCCAAGGCCGGAGAGCAGTCGACAGGTCAACTCAAGCTGTTCGGGGACGTCGTCCACCACGAGAATGGACTCTGTGCCGGTGCGGGCCTCGGCCCGGGCAGCCTGGTCCGCGGCCACATGTGTAATCGGGAAATACATGGTGAAATCGCTGCCCGTGCCGACCTCCGAACGAACGTCGTAATAGCCCTCGTGATCTTTCAGAATGCCGTACACCACGGCCAGCCCAAGCCCGCTGCCGCTTCGTCCCATCTTCTTCTTGGAATAATAGGGTTCGAAGACGTTCGGAATGTCCTGCGGGTTGATGCCAATCCCGCTGTCAGTCACGGTCAGCAGCACGTATTCACCCTTGTCAATCTGGTCATACCCGCTCTGGAGTCGGTCGAGATAGGCCTGCCCGGTGCTGATGTTAAGCGTGCCGCCGTCCGGCATGGCGTCGTATGCGTTAATCACCAGATTCATGACTACCTTGGAAAGGTGAGCCGGTGACCCCATGACGTTGGCAATCGAGTGATCCAGGGGAGTATTCACCGCGACCGCCGGATGCCGCGATCTCTGGTCCCGAAAACCGGCCGAATCAAGGTATTCCTCGACAAGCTCGTTCAGGTTGACCGGTCTCATTTCGTAGCGGCCGCGGCGCGCCATCGCCAGCAGGTCCTGAACGACCTCGGCTGCCCGCCTGGCGGACTTACCGATAATCTCAAGGTCACGGCGAACGGGACTGTCGTCAGGAAGCTCCGAGAGTATGAGTTCCGGGTATGCAACCAGCGGGCCGATCATGTTGTTCAGGTCATGCGCCACCCCGCCCGCCAGCAGCCCAACCGACTCCATTCTGCGCGAGCGCTCGAGCTCCTGCTGGAGCTTCTGACGTTGTGCTTCGGCGCACTGACGTTCACGGACGAACCGGCGCGTATCACCGCGCCTGAGGAGCACCAGGCCGGCCATCAGTGCCAGGACCAGAGCGGTTGCAAGTCCTGCTATTGGAATTACCCAGTGATGAAGATACCCACCCTGTTCCAGGAGCACCGACTCATGGTATTGCACGGCCAGCCACAGCGGCTGCCCGGAGGGCAGAGTGGCCGTCCTCCACAGTATCATCCCCGACCCGATCCTGAACGCGGCGGGACGGTCGGCAAAGACGGAGGCCACCCCATGCTGGCGGAACCGCGAGTTGAACCAGTCATACATGGCCTCCGAACCTTCACCGCAACTTACAATCGTACCGCCTTCACCGGCCAGGAGAACCGAGGGCCGGTAGTCGTTGCTCTGCAGTTCTGCGGCGAGACTGCCGGTCGGAACCACACCGACAATCATACCGTCCAGTTTCCCCCCTGACCTGACCGGCACCGAGTAAAGCACGCACTCCGGACCGACATTCCGGAAAACGGGATCGCTCAAAAGCCCCCTGAGGTCCGGATTGCGGTCAAACGAGCTTCTCTGCATTTCGAGAGCAGATCGCACGCACCCGAGATCCGCAATCTCTGAGCCGTTATGGATACTGTCTCCGACGGGCACGAGCGGCCGCAGAGTCCAGTCCGGTTGATTTTCAAGGACGTACAACCCCTTCAACTCGCCTCGCTTCAGAGGTCCGGCTGCGATATCCTCAACCAGCGGATAAGAATGAAATCCGGACGTTGTCACGCCTGCGTCGTGGCTGATGAACGACAGCACGGTATGAATGCCGTTGAAGAACCCTCGCACGTGCTCGCACGTATCGTCCAGCCTGGCAGACTTCTCGAGCAGGAGTTGTCTTTTCAGCTCGGAGTGATGCGCCAGGTGGTCATACACGAGGAGACTCGTAATGGCCAGGGTCAGTAACATCGTGACCAGCGGCGCCGCCGCTGTCCAACGCTTCATGCCCCCTTGAGAACGAGCGTCCTGGGGAGGTGTGCTTGCAAATCTCCAGTTACCCATTAAGCCGCCTGCCCTACACAGTAGGGTCGTGTGTCCAGGTTCTTTGCAGCAAGACTACTCGTTGCGCAAACCCCTGTCGGACATTGTCACCCCTTTTATCGGCAGGTCATTAGACCCGTTAAGCAAGAAATCGTCACTGACAGATTCTGTCAGTACAACTTGAAGGACGAGTCATGTCCGGGAACATTGCGGGGCTGTCCTGGCGTGAAGAGGACACCCCCGCCTCAGGAAGATCCAATGACATCATCGGCCGACAACCAGGTTTGAGGACAGAATGTCAAGACGGGCGGCCGCAGGCACTGACATGACGAGTGGTGTGACTACCAAGCCCGCAGTCAGACAGCATTGATCCGAAACCACCGCTTGCGGTGACGATCCCTATTGTCCATCATCGTTTCAACGCAGAGACTAATCTCAGCCGCCAACCAGCGCCGGCCACCGTCGGCCGGGCGATCCGGGCTGAGGCTACCGGGCCGGGCGTGCGAGGTCGGTCGGCTATCCCAGGGCGACGTCGAGTACCATCATCACCGTAAATCCGAGCACGGCTCCCATGGTAGCGGCATCGGAGTGACCGCCGGTCTGTGATTCCGGAATCAGTTCCTCTACGACGACAAATATCATGGCTCCGGCTGCGAAGGCAAGTGCATAAGGGAGAATGGGTTGCACTATCAGTACCAGGGCGGCGCCGAGGACGCCCGCCGCCGGTTCCACCACTCCGGAAAGCTGACCGTACCAGAAACATCTCCCCCGAGACAGACCCTCCCGCCGCAGCGGCATTGAAACGGCCAGTCCTTCCGGGAAATTCTGTATGGCGATACCGATGGCCAGAGCAATGGCTCCGGTCAGCGTCGCCGACGGCAAACCGGCTGCAACGGCCCCGAAAGCTACACCCACCGCCAAGCCTTCAGGCACGTTGTGCAGGGTGATCGCCATAACCAGAAGCACGCTCCGCTGCCAACTGGTAGAGACACCTTCCACCCGGCCGTCCGGCATTCTCGGGTGAACGTGAGGCAGTATCCAGTCGACACCGCGCAGGCAAACGCCCCCCGCCAGAAAGCCGATGGCGGCAGGCATCCAGGCAGGCAGTGACTTTCCCTCGGACATCTCAATCGCGGGGGCCAGCAGCGACCAGAAGCTGGCCGCTATCATTATGCCGGCTGCGAATCCGAGCATTATGTCCATGGCCCGCTTTGTGGGTTGTCGAGCCAGGAATACGCCGGCGGCACCCGCCGCGGTGGCGGCCCATGTAAACAGAGTAGCCGCCAGTGCCTGCAAAATCGGATTCAGACCCAAAAACCAGTCCACTATCCCCATACTCGGCACCTCATCAGCTTGCCCACGTTGGTTATCGCCTGGACAAAAGGAACTCAGCCAAAGCGCCGTGACAAGCTTTTTTCTTCGGCGCTGCGAAAAACCACGGCCGCGGGGTTTCGAGACGGTCACAGGGGTGAGTCCCCTTGCGTTCGCTCGGCCACATCAGTAGACTACGGCATGCCGGCGGACCCGTTGGACATTCATCGGCGTGCCTTCGTCGCGGACCTTCACTGTGATACACTCCTGTTTATCAAGACCGGCCTCGACGTATCCATAAGAAACGAGACCGGCCACGTCGATCTGCCCCGGCTGAAGCAGGGCGGCGTCAACCTCCAGGTCTTCGCCTGTTTTCTGCCCGTACAAATCCCGGCCGACGAGGCCGTCGCCTGGGTTGACGAACTGCTCGGCTTGCTCGTTGTCACCACCGCCCGAAATGAACAGGAGGTCGCCATCTGCACGACGACGGCTGAAGCACGGCGGACTGTCGCCGAGGGCCGCATCGCCGCCGTGCTGTCAATCGAAAACGGGCAGGCCATCGCCGGTAACCTGCACAACCTGGAGTACTTCTATCGGCGCGGCGTCAGGTCCATGACGCTTGTGCACGCCGTCTCGCACGACTGGTGCATCTCATCGGCCGACCCCGAACCGGCCTTCGACGGCCTGACTGACTTTGGGCGCGACGTTGTGCGCGAAATGAACGGCCTCGGCATGATCGTCGATATCTCACACCTGTCTCTCGAGGCCGTCAGGCAGGTGCTCGAGGTATCGAAGGCTCCCATTATCGCGTCTCACTCGTGCGTCCACGCGCTCTGCCCCCATCACCGGAACCTGAGCGACGACCAGATTCAGGCCGTGGCCGACACCGGCGGTATGATCGGCGTGAACTTCTGCGGCGCCTTTCTCCTGCCCGAGTTCTTCCTGGTGTCCACTGCCTTCACCGAGGCTCACGAGGAGGAATACGAAGCCGTCCTGGAATTGATGAGCGGCATGCATAAAGACGACGCATATAGACTGCGTTTCAAGAAACTCTCACCCTTTTTGGACGCCTGGAGTACGAAGATGCTGTCCGTTCCGACCGCCGTGACCATGGTCGCAGATCACATCGACTACATTGTCAATTTGGTCGGTCCGGAATACGTCGGCCTCGGCTCCGATTTCGACGGCATAATTCACCCGCCGATCGACCTGGCGGACTGCTCGATGATGCCGAATATCACGCGCGAACTCGTCCGGCGCGGGTACGCCGAGGCTGACATCAGAAAGATTCTGGGCGAGAACTTCATGCGAGTGTTCGCCCAAGTGTGTGACCGGTAGGGGGTTAGCCCCTCGCACGGCCGGCTCGATTTCGACGCGGCGGGCCGGGCCTGAAGAACCACGTGAGTTCGGATCGCAGGCCGGCAGGTCATCGCGGCGCTGGTTCCGGGCGGGCCGGGATGCCGCTTCTGAAGGCGCGGAGACCTTTTCGGGGACCCGATCGAGCGCCCGCCCGGCCTATCAAACCAAACAAAAGCATTGACAATGGCGTCGAAAGTATTAAATTTCAGGTGATATGGTGGGGGTATGTATGCTCCACCGCATCGGTACTACTCTACTTGTCCTGTTTGCTCGCGAGTATTGGTCCCGCTGAAGGGCAGGATCTGCGCTATCTACCCGGATAAGAAGTTGTGCCGGGTGGGAGTGTTCTCTTTTGTGCGCCGGTTCTGTTCCCGTGGCGGCTCCTGCGTACGCAGCACGCAATTGGCACCGGCACAGATAACCTTATCGGACGCGTAAGTATGCACTAAGTTTCGGTCAAACGGGCGCAACGGCGTATTGTGCCGATTTCTGACTGGTCTTGCGCCCGACGAAGGGAGGTGATTTCGCAGAAACGAGTGACACGGACGCAATCTCCAGCTACAATCACGAGGCAAGACTGTTGCGTCGAGCAGGGCGGTGCTGCACATCCGCGCGCTGCTCTCGATTGCTGAGGTTGGGAAGAAATTTTGAGCATTGAAAGGAGCAAAGATGACAAAGAAGCTTTTGTCATTACTGGTCTTGGTTTCGCTGATGGTGGCCCTGATGGCGGCTACCGTGGCTTCCAAGGCCTGGTTTGACCCACGAAATCGCGTGACCAGTGACATATCCGACCGGGTCACCAAGTATAGTTTCCCCAAGGTTGCCTCAAAGCCGGTTGCCTGGGGTGACGTGCCTGACCAGGCTGAGGCGATTACCTCCTATCCATATGCCGGCCGATCGCTCGGCGCGGCAGCCGCTCCGGCGGCGGTGGAATCGCCCGGTTTCCCGGTTATAATCAGCTATAACGACGACCAGTTGTTCCCGGGCGGTAACCATCAGGTGGACTTTCGCGGTCCCGCACCGTCCGTACACTTCGTTTATGGCTGGGCCAGCGGTCCTTTGGTCAACGGTCTGATCGGTTACAACGTGTACGACCCGACGGGCGCCGGTGACTGGCCGCGCGGCGCCGGGGTGGGCTGTTTGATCAATGCGACCGACGAGGAAGGTCTGTGGCCGAATATGGCCGTCTCGCCGGCGGGGTATGTCGTTATAGGCGCCGTCGATAACGCCGGCGGTTCGCGCGACAACCACTTCTACTCGCAGCCTTCACAGCACAGCTGCTTTTTCGGCGCCGGCTGCCTGATCCTCCCGACGCAGTACAATGCGACGTTCCTGACACCGGCCAACTACCTGGGACACCCGAGGATCGAAATCCAGGAGTTCGGCGGCGACACCATTGTCCACTGCATCGCGGTGGAAAGCGAGTTTACGGTCACCCACGCGGGCAACCCGTTTGACATCCGCGGAAACACCATCAACTACTTCCGGAAGTTCGGGGAGAAGATGGATGCGACCTGCGCCTGGGAAGGGCCGTTTCTGATTGACATTATGAACTCTTCGTCCGGCGTGCAGGACATCTCGAACGGCTCTATTGCCGCCTCGAGGGTGTCCGGCAAAGTTGCGGTGGCCTACACCAAGCAGCACGCGCTCGGTATCGTGGAGAACCAGCGGTACGACGTGGAGGTGTACTTCCGAACGTCCACCAATGCCGGTGCGACCTGGGGTCCGCAGACGAACATGACGAACTACTCGCGGATCCTGCCCTCGCAGACGGCCTTTATTAACACCCATTCGATCTACGATTCGGAAGACTACCTGCACATTATCTGGACCGCCGACCAGACGGTGGAGAACGTCTACGACGATCCGATTTACTTCTGGGGCGACTTCTCGGCCAGCCTGTACCACTGGAGTGACCGGGTCCCCGGACCTAACGCCGGTGGTACCATTGTCAGGGCGCACAACGCCAACTGGGGTATCGCCTATAATACGCAGGTATGCGGTTTCGGGGCGCCCGGCGTCAGCTACATCGGTTATGAATCGATCGCCGAGTGTAACGGCCGTCTGTACTGCTTTTTCAGCCAGTGGCTCGATGCCTGGGGCATTTTCGGCCCCGCGCAGGTTGACGACTGTGCGAGCGGTTTCACGGACCGGTACTACGCGGCCAACGGTGAGGCGGCCATGGTGGTCTCAAGCTCTTTGGACGGCCTGCTGTGGGATGCAGCGCGAAACCTGAGCAAGAGCTACACGCCTGGATGCGACTCGGCCGGCTACGGCGGCGTATGCATGAACGATTCGCGTATTACCGTGTCCCGGTACGGGATGGACAGTGCGGCCTACGGCCAGGCCCTGACCTGGCCGGGTGACGAGCTCGTCGTTCCGGACAACGGCACCTGGACCGATCCGTACTATCTGCACGTCTTTTACACCGAGGACCACTACCCGGGCCCCGGTTGGAGAGATCCTGAGACGTACAACATGACCACACCGAATCCGCTGAAGTGGATGCGGATACCGTGTGTGGAACCCATCGAGGCTCCGCAGATAATACTGTCTGCGGATACGATCGGGTACCCGGATTACGTCCAGCACGGCGACACGACGCTCGAGACGATCATTGTCACCAACGACGGCAACGTGCCGCTTACGGTGGACTCGATCAAGGCATTCGAGACTTCCGCGCCGTCCGGTTGGCTCGGCATAACCAAGACCGACATGACGGTCGGGGCCGGCGTTCTCAACACGGAGACCTTCGGCATCATCATCAACAGTGGCGGGATTGTCAACGCCCCGGGGACCATCGTGGCTCTCAACGGCGAGGTCTCAGTGTGGTCCGACGCGGCCAACCGCGACTCCACGGGCGTCGTCATTCAGTACATTGTTGCTGACACCGTCGTCGGCATGGAGTGGGATACGCTCAGCACCTACACCGGTGGCGGCACCGATGACTTCGTGCAACTCGTCCTAGCCAACACGGGCGGCATGGGCCAGAACGGTCTGACTTCGGTAAACCTTGACTATACGGAGTCCGGCAACGAATGCGACGCTGTCGCCACCGTGTACCTTTACAGCGGCGGTCCGCTGGCCATGCGGCGCGACATTGTCGATACCGACACCTCGTTTGTCATGAGCTATTCCATGCACCAGGCGAATTTCGCCACCGACATTTCCTTCAAGCCGGTGCACGACAGGGCGTCGCCCGCACCGATCGCCGGCACCAACTTCGATGGCTGGTTTAGCGGCACCTTTGTCAACCGCGACACCACCATCGCCGCGGAGTGTGAGTGGTACGCGCCCACCGGCGGGGCCGACAGTTCCGACTTCGTTATCGTGCGCACCCGCTTCTTCTCCTACGACGGTAACCCCCATGAAAACATGGTGTTCGGCGAGGTAATCGACTGGGATATCGTCGCCGTGAACGGCACCGGTGATCAGTCCGGGGCGCTGCCGGAGTACAACACCGTCTACCAGCAGGGTACGGACACCACCACGACACCGTGCCAGCCGAACAACAATCGCTTCGGCGCTTCCATGCTGCTGGGATATTACACCAACGAGGAGTTCAACACCGATCCGTGCGCGGGAGTATGCACCCCCTATGGCGTGTACAGCGCCCGCAACGACAGTGATATCTTCGTTACCGACACCTTCCCGGATGGCTCGACGCGCCGCGACGGCAACCTTTACCCGCCGATGCTGTGGGAGAAGACCGACACCCTCGCGGGCATACACGCCATCGATGAGGTCGATGACCTGCATACGGTGTCGACGTGGTTGCACGACTGGACGCTGGGCGGCACCGACACGCTCGAAGTGTACTCGGTCGTGACGTCGGTGCACAATGGCACAGTCGTCGACCTTAAGGCCAATCTCGACGCCGCCTTCGAATGGTACCGCGTCAACCTTCGCGACGGCTGCGAAGATGTGTGCGGCTGCTGCAAGAACGTCGTGGGTAACGTCGACGGCGACCCGGGTGAAGTCGTCGACATCGGCGACCTGACGGCGCTGATCGACTACCTGTTCATCACCAAGCCGGCTCCGGTCCTGCCGTGTCCGGAGGAGGCCAATATCGACGCTGATCCCGCTGGTGTCATCGACATCGGCGACCTGACGGCGCTGATCGACTACCTGTTCATCACCAAGCCGGCACCTCCGCTCAATCCGTGCTAATGGCTGTGCTGAACGGTATTTAGTTAGATGCATAACCACCCTCGGCCCGGGGCCGGGGGTGGTTTTTTTGCCTGCGCGAACCGTCACCGGAACCCGCGCATGGGGTGCTGTACATACATAGCCCTTGACAAGCCGGGCCCGGCCCGGTATTGTATGGCAGGGAGGAGGCGTGTGATCGCAGCGCCCATGACTCGTCCGCAGCGCAGTCATGATCAGACTTCACTCTTTGCTGATCCCGAAATATGAGGGATTTCAGACTCCACCCGACCTGATCACAGCACCACGCATTCCGCCTCCGGGTTTCTTAGAGCCCGTGCGCGGGTGAGTTGCGGGCAGGGCCGCCACCGGTACCCGCAGATTTCCTCCTGACCGGTGCGGCGGCTCGCCGCGTTTTCCGGGCAAGTGGTTCCAAGCCGGATAGACGTCGCAACGACCGGTTCCGGAACAGATTTCCCAGGACCGGTGACGGTCTATACGCCCCCCAGGCAGCTTCTCGCGCTGGCGGAAACGGGGCGGTGAAGGGAGGTGATCCATAAGCGGAGAGTAACACAGTCGGCCTGGCAGAGTCCGTATGTCCGGTCAAGACAGGCGCAACTCCTAATATCCCAAGCTCTTCCAGCCGACAACATGTAGTATACGCTGTCACAAGGGTACTTAAATCGTTCGAGGAGAGTTGAAATGGCAAAACGTTATCTATCCTTGGCAATCCTGGTCTTGATCCTGTGCGCGCTGTTTGTGGGCACGGCCGTATCGAAGGCGGTCTACGACCGGCGTGATCGCGTCCAGGATGACCGGTTGACCAAGATCACAAGGTACGCCCTGCCGAGTGTCCGCGACAATTTGGTGGCGCGGGGCGTTCCGGAGGACTTTTCGGCCTGGCCGGCCGATCCCTCTCGTCGCGATGCCAGAGCGTCGCTCGGGGCCGCCCAGCCAGGCGCGGTTCAGTCGGCCGGTATGGTCGTAGACAACACGTACATGGATGACCAGTACCGCCCGCCGGCCGGGCATATGGTCAGTTTCGGCGGGCCGACCCCGTCGATCCATTTCACGTATTCGGACGCCACCTCCCCCTCGGCCAACTCCCGCTTCGGGTACAACATCTATGACCCGGTCGCTGCGGACTGGCCACGCGGTTCCGGGGTTGGCTGCGAGGTACAGCCCACGGACCAGACCGGCCAGTGGGTGATGAACGACATCGATCCGCGCGGACTGCTGGTTTTTGGTGGTGAAGACGACGCCGGCGGCAGTGCCGACAACCACTTCTATTTCCAGCCCTCACAACACAGTTGTTTCTTCGGCGCCGGCTCGGTGATCCCGGCGGTTCAGTACAACGACGGGCACTTCCTGGACGTCACCAACCACCTCACCTTCTGCAAAATCGAAGTCCAGGAATATAACAACGACACCATCATGCACGTTCTGGCCGGCGAGAGCTCGACCGTAGCGCATCCCACAGCCCGCAACCTGCTCGAGGGTGCCATCTCGTATTACCGCAAGCTGGGAACGGGAGACGCGGGAACGTGGGAAGGTCCGACGGTGATGGACACCACGGCTTTCTACGTCAACGGCAGCATTGCCGCGTCGCGCGTCTCCGGCGACGTAGCCGTGTCGTACACCCACTACCACGACATGGCCTATGCCAACAACCAGGTATATGATGTCGAGGTGTTTTTCAGGCTGTCGGACAACGGCGGGGCCAGTTGGGGTCTGCCTACCAACCTGACCAGTTACCCGCGCACGGGCACGCAGGCGTCCCACGCCGCCTGGGTAGAGACCAGTGCGCTGTACGACTCCGAGGGCGGCCTGCACATCGTTTTTAACGCCGAGCCGATTGTCGCCGACCCGTACAACGACCCGATCTTCTTCTGGGGTGATTTTTCGTCAAGCATGTTCCACTGGACCGATCGCGTCCCGGGTCCTAAAGCCGAAGGCACCATAACGCGCGTACATAACGCGGAATGGGGCATCAATTACAACACCCAGGTCTGCGGGTTCGGAAGCCCCGGGACGATGTACCTGGGTTACTTCTCCATCTCCGAATGCAACAGCCACCTGTACACGGTGTTCACCCAGTACCTTGACGCCTGGGGTAATTTCGGCCTGCCACAGACCGATGACTGCGCCAGCGGTTTTGCCGATCGCACCAGGGCGGCCAACGGTGAGATCGCCATCTGCGTCTCCACGACTCTCGACGGCATCCTCTGGGACGCAGCACGGGATCTGACCAACTCCTACACGCCCGGCTGTGATTCGGCCGGCTACGGCGGCACCTGCATGAACGATACGCGGCCTACGCTCAGCCGCTACGGCATGGACAGCTCCGCCTACGGCGTCGAGTTGAAATGGCCGGGTGCCGATTTCGTGGATCCGAGCGGTGAGTATACCGGCCACCACTATCTGCACGCGTTCTATACCGAGGACCACTATCCCGCCCCGGGCTGGCGGGACCCTGAGGCCAACAACATGCTTACGCTCAACCCCCTCAAGTGGATGCGGCTGGCCTGTGTCGATCCCGTTGACGCGCCCCAGATTGTGGTCGCGCCCGATGAGTTGGGGTACCCGAGCTACTGCAAGCACGGCCAGGCCGACACCATCCCCGTAACCGTCACCAACGACGGCAACGTCCCGCTATCGGTGGATTCGATTAAGGTATTCGAAGACGATACCGGCCCGTCAGACTGGCTTGACGTCTCGGCGGCCAGCCTTGCCGTAGGCGCCGGCGTCTACAACACCGGAACCTTTGACATCATCATCAACAAGGACGGGACCATCGACAGCCCGGGCACCATCGTCGCCCTGGACGGTGAGGTCTGCCTGTTCTCGGATGCGGACAACCGGGATTCCCTGCCCATCATGATCGCGTACATCGTCGCCGACACGGTTATCGGGATGGCTTGGGATACGCTGGCCACCTCGGGGTTGCTGCGCCCGGTCCACGAGGATGACTTCGTGCGGCTGGTCGTTTCCAACAATGCGGAAATGGGTGCCAACGGCGGCACCAACGGGCTCGTCAATCTCGACTTCGTGACTGATGGCGGCGAATGCAACAGCAGCGCCAGCGTGTATCTGTACAGCGGCGGTCCGCTGGTCATGCAGCGCGATATTGTCGATATTGACACGTCGTACGTGCTCAACTATGCCATGCACCAGGCCAGCTTCGCCACCTACCTGGCTTTCAAGCGCGTTGACGGTTTCGCCGCATCCGGCCCCGTTTCGGGAACCAACTTCGACGGCTACTTCACCGGTACCGTGGTCAATGCCGACACGACCATTGCGGTCGAGCGCGAGTATTTCGCCCCCACCGGCGGCGGCGACAGCACCGACTTTATCATTATGCGCACGCGCTTCTCCTCCCTTGACGGCAACCCGCACAGCAACCTCGTGATCGGTGAAGCCATCGACTGGGATATTCCCGCCGACAACGGAGCGAATAACGTCTCCGGCGTTCTTCCGGACCATAACGCGGTCTACCTGAAGGGGACCGACACCGCCACCGTGCCCGGCTGCCAGCTCAACGAGAGACGCTTTGGCTCCCACCGGCTGCTCGGCTTCCACACCGCCCAGGAACTGATCGACGATCCGTGCGCGGGAGTATGCACCCCCTATGGCGTGTACAGCGCCCGCAACGACAGTGACGTCTTCGTGGCCGACACCTTCCCGGACGGCTCGACGCGCCGCGACGGCAACCTCTACCCGCCGATGCTGTGGGAGAAGACCGACACCCTCAGCGGTGCCCTCTCCCCATACGCGGAGCCGGATACTACCGACATGCACATGGTCATGACCTACGTGCATGACTGGACGCTGGAGGCTGCCGACACCCTGACCGTTTACTCGGTAGTAACGTCGGTGCATGACGGTACGGTCGACGACGTCAAGGCCAATCTCGACGCCGCCTTCGAATGGTACCGCGTCAACCTTCGCGCCGGCTGCGAGGAACTGTGCGGCTGCTGCAAGAACGTCGTGGGTAACGTCGACGGCGACCCGGGTGAAGTCGTCGACATCGGCGACCTGACGGCGCTGATCGACTACCTGTTCATCACCAAGCCGGCTCCGGTTCTGCCGTGTCCGGAGGAGGCCAATATCGACGGTGATCCCGCTGGTGTCATCGACATCGGCGACCTGACGGCTCTGATCGACTACCTGTTTATCACCAAGCCGGCACCTCCACTCAATCCGTGCTAGTTATCTCTTTAAACGGTAAATAGTTACGCGCAAAACCACCCCCCGGCCCGGGGGTGGTTTTAGTTACCCCCTTAAGCCGGATGGGGAAATCCACCGCCGGGCACCAAAATCTACATAGGTCTTGACACCGCGCGATTCCCGAGTTATTCTACAGTGGTAAGAGGGGCGTGGCCGATAGGTTGCCGGCTCGTGTGCGGCTCAGTCGGCGCGGGTTGCCTCTGTGAACCGTACCAATGGCGATGGGTTCAGTGAACTTGGCCCGTCTCAAATTCGCCCCTGAAGGCTTGACTTCCAGGGGTTTTTTGTGACTCTTTCTGGGAGGAGTACACGCCAGTCCGCCGCATCGTCCCAAACCCGGGACTCACGGCGAAATTCCACGCATTCCGGCTTGCATCCGGAATGTGGGCGGCATTAATTCCAGCAAGAGCTTGGTTGAACGCGCTTTTTTTGGTATCTTGAACACACGGTCGACACCGGACGATATGCTACCTTTGTCGGCCGGGGCTGCGTCAACGCAGCCTGTGAAGGGAAAGGAGGTGAACCTCAGAAGGAGAGTAACCGCAGCACTTGCGTTGACCTCCGCCCGGTGCCGGCCGGGCACGTAAGGGCTGTCTGGTCTTATGGTTTCAGGTACAGACCCGCTTTCGGAGGGGCGGGCCCGGAATGATGAGTCATTAGGGCTACTGAAAGGAGCCAGGAATGACGAAAAAACTATTCTATCTTCTTCTTCTCACGACGGCGTGTGTTGCTCTGCTGGCCATCTCTGTCTCGGCCAGGGCCGTCTTTGACCAGGCCTCGGGGGACCGGGTGCTTGACAAGCGGACCAACAACATCACACAGTACGGCTTCCCGCGCATCGATCGCGAACCTGTAAGGGCGGTCGGGCTCAAGGATTATGATCCGCTTGCCACCGCACGCAACTGGATTTCGACGCGGTCTTCTCTGGGCACCGCCGGTCTCGCGGAGACTGATCCGTCACCGGGCCTCACGATCAAGCAGACCTGGGATGACTGGCAGTGGAGCTACAACGGCGGGAGAGTGGAGTTCACCAGCGATGTCCCGTCGATTCAGTTCGCCTACGGTGATCTGGGGGCCGCCGACGGCTCGCTGGGGTTTGGCTACAACGCCTACGACCCGACCGGTACGGGCGGCTGGCCGCGCGGGATCGGCGTCGGTTGCCGCGTGCAGAACACCGATGAGGTGGGTGAGTGGCCGACCCTGTCGCTGTACCCGAACGGATTCGTCATCATTGCAGGTAATGATGATCTCGAAGCGACCGGGCTGTCCATCCATCACATGTACGGCAACATCGCCCTGCACGGTTGCTTCTGGAGCGGCGGCAGCCAGATCCCGCCGGAACAGTACCAGACCGGCTTTATCCGTGACCAGACTCACGCGACACCGGCCGTAATGCGCTGGCCGCGCGTGGACGTACAGGTCTGGAACAACGACACCATCACCCACCTGATCGCCGGCGAGCGGTTCTTCTACTTCGTCGATGGCTTCTCGGCGGATGATCCCAATCCGGTCTCGACCTCGGTTATCCAGTATTTCAACAGGCTGGGTACGGACGGCATTACCGGCGCTATCTGGAACGGTCCGATCTCGCTCGACACCTGTACTTCTCGCGGCTTTCTGACCTCCTCGCCGGTTGACGGCAAGGTGGCGGTGGTCTATCTGGACACGACCGCCTGGTCGGTGCCTGAGCGCAACGGTAACGACCAGGATGTGTTCTACCGGGAGTCGACGAACGGCGGTGCCAGTTGGAACCCGGTCGTAAACATCACCAACTACGACCGGAACCTCAGGTCCTACACGCCGTGGATCGAGACCTACGCGATGTACGATACCGACGGTTACCTGCACATCCTGTGGAACGCCAACCCGTATCCGCCGGACGTGTACAACGTGCCGGGCTTTTTCTTCAACGACCTCAGTTGCTCGCTCTTCCACTGGACGACGCGGACGGACCAGATCAGCCGCGTGGCCAACCGTGACTACGGCATCAACTGGAACACGCAGGTCTGCGGGTTTGGCGGTTACAACGTCTTGTACCTGGGCAATTTCAGCCTTGCTGAGTGCAATGGCCGCCTGTACTGCGTCTACTCCGGCTGGAACGACATCTACGCCGACCCGCCGATCATCGACGACTGTGCGTCCTCGTTCGGCACGGCCCCCAGCCGCGTGTTTCAGGCCAACGGCGAGATGTACATGGACGTGTCGACCACGCTTGACGGTCTGCTGTGGGATGCTCCTCGCAACATCACCAACAGCTACACGCCCGATTGTGACTCGGCGGCCGATGGCGGCACCTGCCGCAACGACACCAAGGCCACGCTTGCGCCGTACGGTATGGACGTGACCGCCTACGGCGGGGCTCTCACCTGGCCGGGCACGGAACTCGTCGTCGTTGATCCCGAATACAGCGGCAACCACTTCCTGAATCTGCTGTACGTCGAGGATCACTTCCCGGGCAACTTTTCAGCGGGCGGCGGCGATCCGTCGAACAACGACCTGAAGTGGATGCGCATCGGCTGTATCGATCCGGTCACGGCGCCGCAGATCGCATTCACACCTGAGGCAATTGGCTATCCGTCGTGGGTGCACCACGGCGTCGCCGACACTGTCACCGTTGAGGTGGTCAACGACGGTAACACGACCCTGATCGTTGACAGCATCGTCCTGACCGAGACCTCGCCGGTGAGCGGCTGGCTGGCGACCAGCACCACCGTGCTGTACATCAGCGCCGGTACCGGCAACACGGCAACGTTTGACGTGTACATCAACCATAACGGCACGGTCAACAACCCCGGCACGATCGTGGCGCTGGATGGCGCGGTCTCCATGTGGTCCGACGCGCCCGGTCCGAGAGACTCGGTCGCGTTCGTCATCACGGACTTCCTCGTGGCGGACACGGTTGTCGGGCTGGCCTTTGACACCTTGTCGACGGCTGCAACGGCGCGGTCGCCCGAGGAACTGGACTTCGTCGAGCTGATCGTCACGAACAACGGTGAGGCGGGCTTCAACGGCAACTCCGGCGCCGGAACTCTGAACCTGGACTACGTGTCGGCGGACACACTGATTAGTCCTGGTGACTGCGAGGCCGGCGCGACCGTCTACCTGTACTCGGGCAGCCCCATCATCGTGCAGGACGTTCCCGGTGAGGGCTACCGGATGAGCTATTCGATGCAATCCCAGGGGTTTGCCAACGATCACGCCTTCTACCCGGTGACCGGTGGTGCCGATCCGGAGTCGATCGACGGCCCGAACTACCAGGCGTACTTTACCGGTACGTTCGTGAACTGGGATTCGACTTTGGCCGTGGAGAAGACGACATACGCCCCGACGGGCGGCGGCGACAGCGCTTTCTTCATGATCCAGAAGACCCAGGTGTTTTCGAACGACGGCAACCCGCACGATAGCCTGGTCTTTGGTGAACTCATCGACTGGGATATCCCGGCGAGCACCGGTTCGAACAACAACGGGATT
>Ga0307379_10003148_pt1 | contig 24069 bp, 18 predicted proteins | sample UN2MG_FD_202237 | JGI IMG/M metagenome (GOLD analysis project Ga0307379, IMG submission 202237) | Soil microbial communities from Risofladan, Vaasa, Finland - UN-2 | ecosystem: Environmental > Terrestrial > Soil > Coastal area > Acid sulfate soil | place: Finland: Risofladan, Vaasa | collected...
TTGGCTAACCATGCTTTTACCAGGTCGTCATTGTTCATAAACAACCCTTCCCTCCCGTAGGACTGTGGCCACGAAAGACAGCCGCACTTCCTTCCATTTCTCCACCTCTTCGTGCGTATAGAAAAGAATATCCGTGGGCACATCCGGCTCCGGCAGCGCCAGACGTGTCTGCAGCCCTCTTTTATGCCTCGGCAAATGTTTCTCCCGATCCGATATGACCATGATATCCAAATCGCTCTTTTCGTCCTGTTCGCCATGGGCGCACGAGCCGAAAACTATGACTTTATCCGGCTGATAGGTATGGATAATAGTATCCGTAATATGACTTATTTGCTCCTGGGTAATCATAATCATGCCGTACCTACATAATTGTAATCTTGCCATTCCCGAAGATGTCCATCACCTTGGCTATGATTTTGCGCCGCCTGGTTGGCTTTAGTTTTTTTACCATATTTTTCTTTTATATTATTACATTTTATTAATTATTTCAATAAATCAGCAAGATTTTTGTTTTTCAAAAACCTCACCTCACCGCTGTCCGGTCCAGGCTCCGGTACTGGATCGCCTCGGCCACATGCTCGGGATTAAGCTCCGGGCTGCCGGCCAGGTCTGCAATGGTGCGGCTCACTTTGAGAATCCGGTCGTGCGCCCTGGCGGAGAGTCCGAAATGGGACATGGCCTGGCGAAGGAGGCTCTCGGTTTCCCGGCTCAGGCTGCAGAATTCCCGCAGGTGCGAGCGCCCCATATGCGCGTTCGAGTAAATTCCATCCTCTCCTTTGAACCTTTCGAGCTGAATCTCACGGCTCGCTTCCACCCGTCTGCGGATCGCCTCAGAGGGTTCCCCGGGCTTTTTGTCTGCCAGGTGCTCGTAAGGCACTGCAGGGACTTCCAGGTGGATATCGATCCTGTCCAGCAGGGGGCCGCTGATATTGCCCACGTAGCGTTTGATCTGCACCGGGGTGCAGTTGCAGGCGTGGTTCGGGTCTGTCAGGTAGCCGCAGGGACAGGGGTTCATGGCGCAGGCCAGCATGAAGCGGGCGGGATAGACAATCGAGGCCATCGCCCGGCTGATTGACACCTCTCTGTCCTCCATGGGCTGACGGAGCACCTCCAGGACATTCTTGTTGAACTCGGGCATCTCATCCAGGAAGAGCACTCCATTGTGGGCCAGGCTCACCTCTCCTGGTTTGGGAATCCTGCCGCCCCCGACCAGCCCGACATCGCTGATAGTGTGGTGGGGACTGCGGAACGGGCGGGTGGCGACCAGGGACTGCTTCCTGCCCGTGAGGCCGGCCACGCTGTGGATCCGCGTGGTTTCGATAGCCTCCTTGAGGGTCATTTTCGGCAGAATAGTCACCAGCCTGCGGGCGAGCATGGTTTTCCCGGAGCCCGGCGGGCCGATCAGCAAAACATTGTGCCCTCCGGCAGCGGCCACCTCCAGGGCCCTTTTGGCGTGCTCCTGGCCCTTGACTTCGCTGAAATCCACCGGGTAGCGGCACTGGACATCGAAGAGCTTCTCAGGGTCCACCCGGGTCGGCGGGATCTCTTTCTGGCCGGCCAGGAACTGTGCCGCCTCGCCAAGGGAGCTTACTCCGATCACCTCGATATCTGAGACCACCGCAGCCTCGACAGCGTTTTCCTGGGGCAGCAGCAGGCCCCTGAGACCGAACTTGCGGCAGTTTGCAGCCAGGGGAAGCGCCCCGCGAACCGGCTTCAAGTTCCCGTCGAGGCTCAGCTCTCCCAGAACCAGGTATTCACCCAGACGCTCCGAGGACAACTGGCCGCTGGCTGTTAGAAGTCCGATAGCGATCGGCAGGTCGAAAGAGGCGCCTTCTTTTTTTATGTCCGCTGGAGCGAGATTGATAGTGACGCGCTTAAGGGGGAAAGAGTAGCTGATATTGCTGATCGCTGAGCTTACCCGTTCTCGGCTTTCACGCACTGCATTGTCCGGCAGGCCGACCAGGGTATAGCAGGGAAGACCGGGACTGATATCGGTTTCCACTTCCACAAGGTAAGCGTCAATCCCCATCACCGCCCCGGAGACTACCTTACTCAGCAAGAGAGCGCACCTTTACGATGAGAGAACCGGTTGATTAGAGGATGGGATTGAAAAATAATCAGGCAAGCTGAGGAGTTCAGCTTGCAGGCTCTTCTTTTTCTTCTTTTTCTTCGATTTCCTTTTCGGGAGCTTCGTTTTCTGAAGCGTAGCGGCGCTTATCCATCAAATCCATGTATTTGGCGTATTTAAGGTATCCGATAACATTAGCCATGCGCATATCGGTTTCCACGCTGGCCAGCTTTATCTGGCCCTCGATCATTTTCTCCAGGATCGGCGCCAGGTCAGAGCTGCCGCCCCCGGAAAGCAGGACAAACTCAAGGTCCCAGTCATCGGCCCAGAGCCTTTCCATATCGCTCACAATAGCGTTGGCCAGTTGTTTCATCACCTCATCCCGCAGTTCGGTAAGGGAATACTCTTTACCGTGAATCCGGATGCGGCCCTTTCTGACAGGCTCAAAGAGGCGATAAAGCTCGACATTGATTCCGCTCTGTTCGAGGATTTTTTTGCTGATCACCCCAAAGGCCTTCGAGATTCCTGTATCTGTTGTCCTGCTCCCCCGTTCTATATAGCGGAGCCGGTCTGTAATAGTGTAGTCCGTGGTGCGGAAACCGATATCTATGATACCGAACTTGTCTCTGGCCACATCCCGGTCTATTATCCGGCCGTGGTTGTTCATCAGCAGGCTGAAAACCGCGCCGAACGGCTGCGGAAGGACGCGCACCTTTTTGAAGGTCAGTATTTTTTCCTGAACTTCCCCGCGGTTGTGCAAAAGGACCCGGTGCGTACCCTCGAGCATGGAGGTATAGCGGGCCCGGTACTGTTTGAAAAAGCGGATTGGAAGCCCTGTAACTACACTGCATTCAAGGGGCTTGGGACCAGCGAAAAAGGAGGCCATGGACAGGGCGAACACTTTGGCGAAACTCTCTACCAAGGTGTTCTGATCGAGCGTAAACTCCCTCAAGTTCGATTGTTTCTCCGCCAGGTCGCCCAGATAGTATTGTTTTTCGTCAATGGTCACATGCAGGTTTTCCAGCATCCCGCCTTCTGAGAAGCCGGATTGAAACTGTATTTCCGCTGCGTCTCCGATAACAGATTTGATAATTACCGAACGCTCTCCATCATAGGCTTTTGTATACCCGAAACCGACATCTATACCCAGGTACTCCATGGAATGACTCCTTGATTTGTAGAGAATGCACCTCGCCTAAGAGCGAAATGCATCGGTTATATGTTCCAGATAAACCTTCCCATCACTTTCCGGGGGATGCAAAAGTATGACATCGAATCGGTACTGGCGCTCGGGCCCCCCCGGTTCTTTATCGAGTAGATAACCGCGGGCGGCCTCGACCAGCTTGCGCTGCTTGCTGGGGGGAATGCTCGTGACCGCCGGTCCGAATGACTCATTTCCCCTGCTCTTAACTTCTACAAAGACTACCAGCTCATCTTTGCGCGCTATTAAGTCTATCTCCTTGTGGCCGAAACGGTATCTGTGCTCGAGGATTTCGAAACCACGATCCTCAAGATATCGGGCCGCAGCCTCCTCCCCGCACAAACCTTTGCGCTGGCGATAAGACATAGTAAATCTTGGGTTTATATCACAAGCCGCTCTTAATTAATATTTCGAGCGGGAATCATAAGAACTTTACCTAAAATAATCCGCAATTTTTCACGGAAGCTACATAGATGAAGATAGAGCATAATTAACCGGTGTCAAGTTTCTCATTCATGTTAATATTATCGGAACCCTATTTTTTCAAAAATAGGTCTTCTATCGACTTCTGGCCTCTGAGAATTTGATAGCGCACCAAACTGACATATTCAGGGAGGGTGCCATTGGATTCGTTTTCTGTGTACAAGTAAATATCTGCCGCCTGTTCCATGGATATTTTATAGTATTTGGCCAGATTATCCCAGATCTGCGGCAGCGCCTGCTCTGCACTATCGCCTAATTGCTCCCGTGCGGCGTTCAATTGGTTTTGGGCCATGCCGTACAAATCATAGCTGAAAGCTTCATAGGATTTCCGGGCGGTTTCTATCTCGGCCTGCATGTCGTAGATTTCACGGATATTGCAGCCGGTCAATTGCTTGATGCGCCTGTCGGCCCTGTTGAAATTTTCCGGGTCTCTTTTGAAAACAAGCAGGTAATGATCGATTGCATTATCCCTCAATCCTTGCTGCTCGAGATGCTCGGCCAGCCTGAATTGGTATTCGCTCATTTTGCGGAACGCCTCCATCAGTCCCGGGAATTGTTTTTCTGTTCTGTCGTAGCGGCTGCCCAGGCCGGAAATCTGTCGAAGGTAATGCGGGTACCCGCTCAGAATGAGGACCATTGTGTATCCTGTCGGGTATCCGGGAATTCTTCCCAGAGTAAGGCTGTCTGCCTTGGCCCACTCGGCTGCGGCACGCTCCCAGTCCTCTTTCCCCTCGGAAAGAAAAGACAGGGCCCGGCCCGCATAATAGTCCATCAGAAAGACCTGCATATCGGCCAATCTCTGGTGGTAGTGCAGACGCTCGGCCTCGGTGACCAGGGTCTCCCGGCTGCGCTGGAAATCTACTGTTGTCAGAAAAAAGAAAAGGCTCTGGTTGGCAAAACGAACTCTGCCTTCCACAGAAGATTTCTTTTTCATGGACTGCCACCTGTCGATCCGGTTGTTCAGGCGGATTATGTTCAGACGGCAGCCTGCTGCAACCAGCAAGATAAGAGCACAGCAGACGAGAAACAATATCTTTCGCTTTTGCATCACATCCCTCGTTCTCTTTGAGTTAAAAATAAACACGAATTTTCGCACTCATAACCTAAATATCCTGGCGCTCCAGAATCCGTTTGAGAAAGGTGCCGGTGTATGATTTCTTCACTTTGGCGATATTCTCAGGAGAGGCTGCGGATACAACCCACCCGCCTTTTTCCCCGCCTTCAGGCCCCAGATCTATGATATAATCTGCGGTCTTGATTACCTCGAGGTTGTGCTCGATTACAATAACCGTGTTGCCCATGTCCACCAGACGGTGCAGCACGCCCAGAAGCATTTTTACATCATGGAAATGCAGACCTGTGGTCGGCTCATCTAAAATATACAGGGTGCGGCCTGTGCCGCGTTTATTGAGTTCAGAGGCCAGTTTGACTCTCTGCGCTTCGCCGCCGGAAAGCGTGGTCGCCGACTGCCCCAGGTGGATGTAACCTAATCCTACCTGGCTCAGGGTTTCAAGCTTCGTGCGGATCACCGGGATGTTGCGGAAAAACTGCAGCGCCTCATCCACAGTCATCCGGAGCACATCGGCGATCGAGCGGCCTTTATAGGTCACCTCCAGGGTCTCCCGGTTGTACCGTTTGCCCCGGCAGAGGTCGCAGGTAATGTATACATCGGGCAGAAAGTGCATCTCGATTTTTATCGATCCCTCTCCCTCACAGGCCTCGCAGCGGCCGCCTTTGACATTGAAACTGAAACGGCCCGGCCTGTAACCGCGCATCTTGGATTCCGGCAGCTCGGCGAACACCTCGCGAATCGGGCCGAACACCCCGGTGTACGTGGCGGGATTGGAGCGCGGTGTCCTGCCTATGGGGCTTTGATCTACATCGATAACTTTATCTATGTTTTCCGCCCCCAGGATATCCCGCGTGGCTCCCGCTGTTCGCCTGGATTTATACAGGCGGCGGGCCAGATGGCGATGCAGTACATCCTGGACCAGCGTGCTTTTACCCGAGCCTGAAACCCCGGTAACACTGATAAAAGTGCCTAAGGGGAAGGGGACATCGATATTCTTGAGATTGTTCGCCGTGGCGCCGACAACTGTCAGATATTGGCCGTTCCCTTTACGGCGCTTGCGGGGAATGGGGATTGTTTTCTCGCGTTTCAGGTAAGCTCCGGTAATCGAGTCCCGGGCCGCTAATATATCCTGGAAAGTTCCTTGCGCCACAATCCGGCCGCCCTGTTTCCCGGCCCCGGGCCCCAGGTCGATCACATGGTCCGCCGAGCGGATTGTCTCCTCATCGTGTTCCACCACGATGACTGTATTTCCCTGATCCCGCAGGCGCCAGAGCGTCTCGATAAGTCTTTTGTTGTCTCTTTGATGCAGTCCCACAGAAGGCTCATCGAGAATATAGAGCACTCCCACCAGGTGGGAGCCGATCTGGGTCGCCAGGCGGATTCTCTGGGCTTCACCGCCTGAAAGCGAGTCTGCCGAGCGTTCCAAAGTAAGGTAGTCGAGACCCACATCGATCATGAAACCCAGACGCTCGCGAATTTCTTTGAGCACCTGATGGCCGATCAAACGCTGGCGCTCCTCGAGCTTGATATCACAAAACGCCGCGAACAGTCTGTCGATAGGCATCTCGACTATTTCACCAATCGTGTATTGCGCTACTTTCACAGCCAGGCTCTGCTGCTTGAGCCTTTTGCCTCCGCAGAACGGGCAGGACCTGGTGCGCATAAACTCTTCGATCTGGCTCTTGACTGAGGAACTGGTGGTTTCGTAGTATCGGCGGTTGAGGCTCCCGATTACCCCCTCGTATTTGCTGCGGTATTCACCCTTGAACTTGGTTGAAGAATACCCGAACGGGATCTCATCCAGTCCCGAGCCGAAGAGGACTACCCGCCTGACTTTTTCCGGGAGCTCTTCCCACGGAGTGTTGGGATGAAAGCCGTAATATTCGCTCAAACCCTGCAGGATCGAGGTGCGGATGCTCCCCGAGGGCTCGCCCCAGGGCTTGATCACTCCCTCCAGAATGGAAAGACGGCTGTCACCCACTACCAGCTCTGGATCCACTTCCATCCGCGTGCCTAATCCCCCGCAGCCCTCGCATGCCCCGTAGGGGCTGTTAAAACTGAACATGCGCGGGGAGAGTTCTTCATAGTTTATTTCGCAATCGTGGCAGGCAAGCTCCTCGCTGAAAATCTGTTCTATCTTATCCGGAAAGAGTATCTGGACCAGCCCTCCGGCAAGGTTGACCGCGGTTTCCACGGAATCGGCCAGGCGGTTGTGCGCCTCTGCATTTACCTTGAGTCTGTCCACTACCGCCTCGATCCGGTGTTTGCGGTTTTTATCGAGCTTCGGCACCTCCTCCAGCCTGTAAAGTGTACCATCCACCCGCACGCGCACAAAACCTTTCTTTTTTACCTGCTCGAGTAATTCCCGGTACTCTCCCTTGCGGTCGCGTATTAGAGGGGACAAGATCGTGATCTGTCTGCCCTGAGCCGTCTCCTGGAGAATCTCTGCAATCTGGCTTACGCTCTGGCGCTCGATTTGTTTGCCGCATTTGTGGCAGTGCTGGACACCGACACGGGCGAAAAGAAGCCTCAGATAGTCGTAGATCTCGGTAATCGTGCCCACTGTGGAGCGCGGGTTGCGGCTGGCGCTTTTCTGCTCGATGGAAATCGCCGGAGACAGGCCGTCGATAAAGTCCACATCCGGCTTGTCCATCAGACCGAGAAACTGGCGGGCATAGGCGGAAAGGCTTTCCACATAACGACGTTGTCCCTCGGCGTAGATCGTGTCAAAAGCGAGCGAGCTTTTCCCGCTGCCGGACAATCCGGTAATCACTGTGAGCTTGCCGCGGGGGATTATGACATCGATATTTTGCAGGTTGTGTTCCCGGGCGCCCTTGATTACTAAATTTGATCCATCCAGACGAGTATCCGATGCCATTGCCGGTTTTCCTTTTTTTGATTTTCGGGTAAGTTTTATAATTTATATTTTTTTTAACCGTTTGTCAAAACTCCTGTTGATAGAATTACTTTCGGATCCCCAGAATTCAGCGCGTTATGCCTCATCTTTTCCGCCCCTTGCATAGGCTGAATTGTTTATTGACATGGGGTTTTGACATGGTAATATTTAAACCCGCCAGGCAGGGGCGCGGCATGCCGTGTCCCCGCTGTCTGTTTTTCTTCTATTCATAAGGTCAAAAAAAATTGCGCATAATTACGATTTCCAATTTTAGACCAGACAAAATAAATCATGCTTCAGGAGTCAGGAGTCAGCCATTCATGGCGCTGGAGCGTCGCCCGGAAAGAAACGAAAATATATAGATCTGTAGGGACACAGCATGCTGTGTCCGTTCATTGATCATTATTTAAACCAAGATATTCGACCAATTAGATATGTATTTTCATAGCAGGAGACAGGAGTCAGAATAAAAACGGATAAATCCCCGCTAAACCCTTTTTCAAAGAGGGACAGGTAGTTCTCCTGATCGCATATCAGACTGGTAACCGCAGAAGAAAATGGAAAAAGCCTTAAAACTCTTTTCTCCAGGCAGCAGCGATTCTTTTTTTACCAAAAGCGTAGTCGCTGCACCTTCTGACTTCTGACTCCTGTCTTCTGACTTCTCATCGAAAAAACTTTTGTGGATGTCAGGCCCTTAAAGGCCTGCTTCCTTTCAGAAAGCCACGTGTCAAACTCAGGGAGGCATGATGAATTGCGAGCGCAAAATCATAACCGCAGCGTGCATAATGGTGCTGGCTGCGACGCTCTTTTCGGCCTGCGGGGGCCGCGGTAAAATAAAACTGCCGGTAATAAAAGACACTGTGGCCTGGATGTACCGTGGTGAGCCGACATACGATTTCGGCGCGGCGGAGCCTCTTTTTGTCGAGGGGGCCCATTATGTGGCGCTGCTCGGTTTTGATATGCGGCCCGCGGCAGGGATGAGGGTTTTAAAGGCCAGGCTGTGGCTGCACCGGGAGGGAAAGGCGCAACTGGTGCAGCTCGTGCTTTCAACTATCAGCGTGGACTGGATCGAGGGCCAGGGCACTGGACAAGGCGCGGACCCGGGCGGGAGCTCCGCGGCTTACGTGCGTATCGATCCCGGCACCGGGAAGACGGTACGCTGGGCTGGACCGGGCAGCGACATTACGGATGTGATCATGTCCCAGGGCAACACTCTGCGCGCCGAGTGCCCGGTCCGCCAGGAATCCGCAGGCTGGCAGTCGGTTGAGGTGCCCTCGCCCATAATAGAGGCGCTGCTGAACGGGGACTCCTATGGTCTGGCGCTGGTTGACGGCAAGGGGCAGCTTCGGGACAAGGATGGCTCGTTTATTTTTAAAAAGTTTAACAGCCGCGATGCCGGAAGGTTTGCGCCTTATCTGGAAGTGGTGCTCCAGGAGCCGCTGTCAGCGGAGGGCCCGAATGCGCCCCGGAGGGTCGAGCTTGCCGCTGCTCCGGGGATTGCCGGACTGGCAAGCGGTGCTCTCAAGGTGATTGTCGCGCCCCAGGGCGAGGGTGACAAGCGCGGTTTTCTTTATGAAATGGTGACTTCGGATAAGGAAATGAATAAAGATGATCTCGGATCCCTGCCCTGTGTGCCGCGCTATCTCCTGCCGCACATCAGTCAAGCTGCCCAGGATTCTGTCCTCATTCGGGACCTGCCTCCCCAGTCGCGGCAGTATGTGGCTGTGCGCACGGTTGACTGTGTGGGGCGTAAAAGCGACTGGGTTTTCGCGCGAGGATTCGCTTCCGATCAAGCTGCGATGCCCAGGCTGGAGAGAGAGAAGCGCCAGAGCCTGGGAGGCCAGATCAAGGTTTGGGCCTGCGGGCCGGATGAAAAGGTCAATCCGGTAAACGGGCGTTTGCTTGAGGAGAATCCCGGACTGTATGAGTTGGAGGGAGAAAGTAACTACGATTACATGTACGGTAACTGCCTCTGGAGCGCTGCGGGCTCGAGGGTGAGCCTCGAGGCGGCGCTGGGTGGGACAGCGGCCTTCCATATCGTGGTGGAGCCCGAGCGGGAGAGCCTGGATGGTATCACGGTCCAGGCAAACTGGGTCGGCAATGTACCGGGGCATGCGCTGTCAAGGTTTCCGGTGAAAGTTTATAAAGACTGGTATATCAAATCGACCAAAACCGGTGCCTGGTACCCCGAGGTTGCGGTCCCTCTCAAGGATCAAGAGCAGTTCAGCATCCCGGATCCGGCCAACAAGATCGGGCGGCAGCGCAACCAGTCAGTTCTTGTCGAGTTCTACGTACCCCGCTCGGCAAGGCCCGGCTCCTACCGCGGCCTGGTGGTGGTGGGCGCCAGGGGGCTGTTGTCAAGAAGGATCGAGGTAAATATTGAGGTGCACGGAGTGATGTTGCCTGAGGAGCTGCCTTTTGTGAGCGAGCTCAATGTTTACGGTCCTGTGGGAGGGCCTTACGGGCTGGAAAGCAGCAGCGATGAGTATTTCGAAATCGAGGAAAAATACTACCGCGCTGCCCACGAGCACCTGTGCGCGATCAATCAGCTCCCATACAGCCAGAACGGTACTGTACATACTGCAGGGGCGCCGGTGCTCGAGGGCGAGGGCGCTGGGATGAGGGTCGCCGACTGGTCGCTCTGGGACAAAAGGTTCGGCCGGTATCTGGACGGCAGCGCTTTCGAGAGCACTGACCGGAGAGTTCCGGTGCCTGTGATGTACCTGCCGTTCCATGAAAACTGGCCCGCGAGCTTGAAAAAATACTACCGGTTTACCCCGCAGGATACCTCATATATCGGCATGATCAACGAGCACGCACTCAAGGCTCCGCCGGTCGAGGAGGCTTTCGATCCGGCCTATGAAGAGGCTTTCGTGGGAGTGTTCAGGCAGTTTGCCGAGCATTTCAGGGAAAAGGGATGGACACGCACCGAGTTTCAATTCTACCTGAATAACAAGTACTACTGGAAAAATAAAGAGCCGGGACGGAGGGGGGACGGTATTTCCTGGTGGCTGCTCGATGAACCCTACCACTGGGATGATTTCAAGGCCCTCGGCTATTACGGCCGTCTGTTCATGGCCGCGGTGGGCGATGTGCGCGAGGTGGATTTTGTCTACCGCCTGGATATCAGCCGCCCTCAATTGCAGTTCGGCCTGCTGGACGGCCTGAGGAGCGTAACCTACTCCAGCGCCTATTTTTACGAGAAAAACGCGTTCCTGCGCCAGCGCAAGGAAGCTTTCGGCAATGAGATGCGCAACTACGGCTCGTTTAACGACCTCGAGGTCTCGAACCTCACCACCACCGCCTGGCCGCTCAAGGTTTACCTGAACAACGGCAGCGGGCTCCTGCCCTGGCAGACAATCGGGAGCGATGAAAATTTTGAGTCTTTCCAGAATACGGCGGTCCTGTATCCGGGACTCCGTTTCGGCATCCGGGGACCTGTGGCAAGCCTCAGGCTCAAGGCGGTGCGGCAGGGGACTGAAGATGTCCTGCTGCTCGATATGCTCGCCCGGCGCGAGGGCTGGTCCCGCGAGCAGGCGGCTGTTGCCGTGGCAGGCTGCGTGGACCTGGGAGGCGGAACTGTAACGAAATTTTTCGATGATGCAGGGCAGGTCTCATTCGGCAGCCTGAAGCCGGAGGACCTCTCGATCCTGCGCCGGGCACTCCTGAGAAGCCTGGACAGGTGAAGTTTTTAAACAGGAAATGGCCTGTTAGGCGCTTAGATTCTTACACATTCAGTCTGAGAGAATATCTCTTACATTTTTAACCACAAAGACACTAAGTAACTATGTTGCTTAGTGGTTAGATAAAATAAATTTCAAATATTTTTGGCTTGAATTTAAGTAATTGTTGCCCTGTTTATAACGGAGTAAAAAGTTGTCGTATTATTAGAATCATGTTAGATTAAGGCCGTTTGTTCAACCCTGACCAGTATTTCCAAATCATTGAATGAATTCTGCTTCATGGATGGTTTTAAAACCCGGCAACTTAAACTAAAAAAATGATATGACCCTTGAAAACGGTCCTTATACCAGAATGCAGAAACTATGGATGGCCTTTTTCTTTTTGGTCTATCTTTACCTGTTTCTACTCAGCATTCAGTTGATGGGAGCGGCTTTTAAGTTTTTCGGCAGGGGTTTCGCAGAGACTTTAATTCAGACCACGTCAAGCCCGCTGGTCGGACTTTTTATCGGCTTGCTGGCCACATCAGTGACCCAGAGTTCATCGAGCACCACTTCAATAGTGGTAGGACTGGTGGCGAGCGGCGCCCTGACTTTGCATAATGCGGTCCCGATTGTGATGGGGGCCAATATCGGCACCACGGTGACCAACATCATTGTTTCGCTTGGATATATCGGTCGCCGGGATGACTTTTGCCGCGCGTTCTCGGCATCCCTCGTGCATGACAATTTCAATGTCCTGAGCGTGCTTATTTTCTTTCCGCTGCAATATTACACGAGATATCTGGAAAAGATTTCACTTTTTCTGAGCGGAATTTTTAAAAGCGCGGGAGGATTAGAATTCGCCAGCCCGCTGAAATTGATCACCGCTCCGGTCGCTGAGGCCATAGCCGATACAATAGGGCACCACCCGTGGATTATTCTGCCTGTTGCTCTAATTTTGCTGTTTCTCTCCCTGCATTACATGGTGCGCTATATGAAAGCTCTGATCATGTCCAAAGCCGAGGTTGTTTTCGAGCGCACTATTTTTAAAACGCATGTCCACGGCTTCCTTTTCGGAATGCTGCTGACCGCCCTGGTGCAGAGCTCCTCTGTAACCACAAGCCTCATGGTGCCGCTTGTCGGTGCAGGGCTGATCGACCTGGAGAGGGTCTTTCCTTATACTATGGGAGCAAATGTCGGTACCACGATTACCGCAATGCTGGCCGCCATGGCTATAGTCAATCCGACTGCGGTGGCAGTGGCTTTCTCGCACCTGATGTTTAATGTATCGGGAATTGCAATTTTCTGGTGGATACAATTTGTCCCGATTAAAATAGCCCGGATAATTGCTTCTTATGGGGCTAAAAATCGAATTCTCGCGCTTGTGTATATAGGCATGATGTTTTATATAATCCCGTTAGTTGTAATTTACCTGATGAGGTAATTGACTATGTTCAAAAAATTAGTACAGTGGTTCAAGGGGGAGGGCCTTCTGTCCCAGGCCAAGGAAGAGGTTCTCGAAATGCTCAAAGAAAACCTGAGTATGTTCAGGGATTCGGTAAAATTACTCTGGACTAATGAAGGCGCCTCGCTGGACGAGATAAGGGAGCGCGACCGCCAGATAAACCGCAACGTGAGGGATGTAAGAAAGAAGGTGCTCACGCACCTGGTTTTCAGCGGATCGAGTGGTCTGGAAACCTCGCTCGCACTGATCAGCATAGTGCGCGACATCGAGCGTATCGGGGATCACGCCAAGGATATCTGCTATCTGGCAACTGATTTTCCGGGAAGTTTCAAGCCAGGCGATTTCAAAGATGATTTGCAAGAGTTTGAGAATGCAATAGCTGAAAGACTCCAAATACTTGTGGAAATTTTTGAAAGTGGAGATGAGGAAAACAAGAAAGCCGCCAGGCTGACCACTACTCACAAGGATATCGACAGGCAATATAGAAGTATGCTTTTAAAGCTGATCACCGAGGAAAACGAGAGCCTCTCTTCAGGCCAGAGCGCAATACTGGCCCTTTACATGCGCTACCTGCGCCGGATCGAGGGACACATTTTCAACATCGCCTCGGCGGAAGTGAACCCCTTCCACAGGATCGGCTTCAGAGCCAAAGACAAGGAAAAGTCAAAAAAAAGGGCTTGAACGCAGCGAGCCGGGAGCTGTGGCAGCAGGAATTTTCGGGTCTGGAGTGAATTCAGGCGAAAAAGTGCGGTTTACAATTACGCCTGGTCTTTCAATTTGGGGAGGGTGACAGTAAAGCGCGATCCTTTTCCGGGTGTGCTTTCGACCTCAATCATGCCGCCGTGACCGTCGACTATCTCCCAGACTATGGACAACCCTAAGCCTGTGCCTTCATATTTATCTTTGGCCTGAGCGCCGCGGTAGAATTCCTCGAAAATCATTTCCTGTTCCTCTTCGCTCATCCCGATTCCCGTATCCGTGACACTGAGCTCGATAAACTCTCCATTGGCAGCAGCTTCGACTTTGACCGCGCCTTTTTCGGTATATTTAACAGCGTTGGATAAGAGATTCATAATCATCTGTTCCAATGCTTCCTGATCACCCAACACCATCGGCAAGTCTTCGGAAAATTTGGTTTCCAGGGTGATTGCCTTATCCTCGGCCTGGGAGCGCATCATTTCCATCTGCTTGGTGATAATCGATTTCAGATCGACCGGCTGCATTTGAAAATGGTAGTCTGCGATCTGCATTCTGGAAAGACTGAGCAGGCGCCGGATCAATACAAGCAGGTTATGGGTGCGCTTTTCGGCCCTCACGAGCAGCTCAGTTATTTTAGGCGTAAGGCTGTCCGGGAAGCTGGTGAGAATCACAGTCAGCAGGCTTTGGATAGCTGCCAGCGGTGCTTTGAGTTCGTGTTCCACTTTGAGGATGAACCGGCTGCGGTACTCGTAGATTTTGTGCATTTCAAGGTTCGTTTGCTCCAGCGAGTCTTTGAGCTCGAGCAGTTCACCCTCGCGCGTGCGAAGTTTACTGACGATTGAGGTGGCCATATAGACCGATAGATAGATCGTGGAAGTAAAAACAGCCGACAGGCCCAGGAGAAAAATCGGGTTGTCGTAAACCGCCTTCTCGAAGAACGGGAAAAGCCGGTGGTGAGGAATCAGTCCCAGCCATTCGAAAAGCAGCATGAGGTTAAACAGCAGCACGGCCAGTGTGGCCTGAAGGTAGCTGGCGGTGGTGGAAAGCAGGATGCTGGCGATTATCATGTGGAAAATGAAATAGAAAAAGAATGGGTTCTCCGCACCGCCTGAGAAATAAATAAGGGTGATCAGTATTATCAAGTCCACGGAGATCTGGACATTGGCGAAGATGTCGACCCGCCGGTGGCAGGAGGGTTGTTCGTATATGGCGCGGAGCCGGCGATAATAAATTAAATAGATAATGTTGCAGATAAAAATGGATGAGGAAACCAGAAGCAGCAGGTTGCGGTCGAATAATAAATCGAACAGGATTGAACTCACGATTACGGTAGTGCTCACCCCCAGTCCAGCCAGCCACCGGACCATAATCAGCCAGCCGACTCTTTCAACAAGCTCATCCTTGTAGGTCAGGACGAACTTTTTAATAACCTTCTGCTTGTTCAATTGGGAAGTGGGCATTTTAAAACACAGATTAGCTTTCCTGAGCGGTTTTCACGAGATCCCGGCTCTGGTGTTTTAAATCAAAAACAAAATGCATCTGGTCTGGTTTTGAAATTACTCGCAGTTTATTTGTCAGGTATGTTCAGCTTTCGCCTGATTAAGGGGATCAGCACGGAAGGCATGACCGGTTTTTGTATGACACCGGCGAAACCCATCGAGGCGATATCCAGATTGTAGCTGGTGGCCTCTCCGATCGAGCTTAAGAGCAGGATCGGGGCGCTGCAGCCTGTATTCTTCAATTCTTCTGTCACTTTGACCCCGGCATCCACTGTCTCCATCATCATGTCCACGATGATAAGATTGGGATTGGTTTCCTTGACCTTTGCCAGACCATGCATACTGTCAATGGCGGTCTCAACCCCAAAGCCCGCTGTCTCGAGCATGATTCTTATCGCTTCCAGGATGTCCCTGTCATCATCAATTACCAGAATTAACTTTTGTCCAGCAGCTTCCATGTGAAAATCTCCTTCTGACAGTACGATTTCGTTCTTGAAAAAGCCGTGTTTGTAAAAAGGTTTCCGAAGGCTCAGCCGCCGCTGGCTGCAGCCGCCAGGCATCGATCGAGCACATCTCCCGGTTTAAGCAGATCGGCAAGGAATCTTTCGGCATCTTTCAGGTGAAGTTTTGCGCTGGGGCTCAGCTCCTCACCCAAGTCAAAATTTTCTCCGCGTAAACCCAGCACAAAAGCCGGGGGCAGCTTGCCAAAAACCTCCTGGCAAGTCGCCAGCACGGTCTCTGGCTCCATGGCATGTGTGGTGCAGGCAATTTTCCCGACCGGATAGATCCGGTAAAAGCTGAAAGGAGGCGGCGCTTCAAGGGAAGCATCGATAAAAAGCACCACGTCCGCCTCGGAAACCTCCAATGCATACTCGATATTGAGCTGGTAGTCGATTGAGACCCTGATTCCCGGGTTATCCCAGCTTTCAACTTTTTCGGCCAGGGCGGGTCCCAAACCGTCATCCGTGCGGCCCGGGTTGCCGATGCCGATAATAAGTGTCTTCAAAATCAAGCGGCTCCGCGAACTTTGCGCTGGATCAGTTCACCTTTGGAATCTTTCAGCTCCACGACAAGGGGCATTTGGCCCAAGGCGTGAGTAGCGCAACTGAGGCACGGATCGTAGGCCCGGATCGCCACCTCGATATGGTTCAAGAGCCCCTCAGTCAGTTCCCGTCCCTCCAGAAACTGGTAGGCGACCTTGGTTACAGCCTGGTTCATAGGCTCGTTGTTGTTAGTTGTGGAAACGATCAAATTGCACATGGCGATCTGGCTGTTCTCATTGATCCGGTAATGGTGGAACAGAGTTCCCCGCGGGGCTTCAACCAGACCTACCCCCTCGAATTTCCTTTCACCTTTGCGCACCAGCTCCTCTCCCTGGAGGTCCTTGTCGTGCAACAGCTCTTTGATCACCTCGGCTGCGTGCAGCATCTCGATCATCCGTGCCCAGTGGTAATGCAGGCTGAAATTGTTCGGTTTACCGTTTGTATAGGCCTTGAAGAGCTCCAGCTCCTTCTGGGCCAGCGGGCTGGGGATGAAATCACAGCAGTTGAGCCGGGCCAGCGGGCCAACCCGGTACCAGCCTTTTCTCTTGCCTACCTGGCGGATGAATGGAAACTTCATATAGCTCCAGGCACGCACCTCCTCGGCGATATACTTAAGGTAATCGGCGTAATCCACCTGATCGAGTATCTTGTTTCCATCCGCGTCTTTCGCCCGCAGATTGCCGTGGTAGAAATCAAGGGCCCCGTCTTTGCGCACCAGGCTCAGGTGATTCGACTGGAAAGAGCCGAAGCTGTCGAAAAAGCCCGGGTCCTTGGCGTGCAGCTTCTTGACCAGTTCCACAGCACCCAGCGACCACTCGATCATCTGGCCGATATCCTTGAGGAAAACGTCCCTTTCCTCGAGCGAAAGGTTTTTATTGATTCCGCCGGGGATAGCCCCGGTGCCGTGTATCTTTTTACCGGCAGTGGCTTTGATGATCTCCTGGCCGTAGCGCCGCAGGAGAATCCCCTGCCTGGCGATTTCCGGATACTCATGGGCCACGGCGATCACATTGCGCTTGAGCACATCCGAATCAAAGCCGAACAGGAGATCCGGGGAGCAGAGGTGATAGAAATGGAGCGCATGTGATTGCAGCATTTGCCCGTAATGCATGAGCCTGCGCATTTTCTCCGCCGTGGGACTCAGCCCCTCGGGCCCCACTCCGACTATTATGTCTGTTGCCTTGGCTGCAGCCAGATGGTGGCTCACCGGGCAGATCCCGCAAAGGCGCTCCACTATCACTGGGGCTTCCCAGTATGGCCGGCCCTGGACAAAGCGCTCGAAGCCGCGAAATTCGACTATATGTAAGCGGGTCCGCTCGACATGCCCGTTCCCATCTAGGATAAGAGTCACTTTACCGTGACCCTCCACTCGCGTCACCGGCTCAATGGTCACCTGTTTCATTGGCTTTTCGAAATGATGTTTAAGTGGAATGCTCATTTTAAAGCTCTCCGTTATCAATCGTATTTGATCAATTCGTAAGGCAGCTCGGCCTCTTTGCCGGATAAAAGCGCCACCAGGGCTTCCCAGATCAGGTCCGCCGAGGGAGGGCACCCGGGCAGGAAGTAGTCGATTTTGACCACTTCATGGCAGGGATAGACTTTATTCAGCAATAAAGGCAGCTCGGGATCGTTGGGAATTCTACCGTCTTCCACCGAGGGGCCGTCGATAAAAGCCTCTCTCATGCATTCTTCCAGGGGAATGCCGTTTCTCATGGCCGGCAGCCCGCCCATTATGGCGCACTCCCCCATTGAGATCAAAATCTTGCAGTGCTTGCGGAAGGAGCGCAGCACCTCCACATTTTCGGAGTTGCAGCAGCCGCCCTCGATAAGGCCTACCTCGCACTGGCCGGTAAAGTGCTTGATGTCGTTGATCGGCGATTTGTCAAAGTCAACAAGCTCTACCAGCTTCAGGATGCGTTCGTCAATGTCGAGAATCGACATGTGGCAGCCAAAACAGCCGGCCAGTGAAGTTGTAGCGATTTTTGGCTTGGACATCTTTTCCTCTATTTCCGTTGCCGGTTCTCAGGTTTACAATAAATGGGGCCGCTCAGCTCTTCTGAGCCTTGGCTTCGATATCGGAACCGATCAGCTGTTTATCGTAAGTCCGCTTGCCGATCGGGGTGCGGTAGCTTGTGTCTTTGACAATGATCGCACCGACCGGGCAGACATTCACGCAATGGTCATCCGGCTTGATATCCACACCCGCCAGTCCGCGGGAGGAGCTGGCTTTGATCCGCAAGTCTCCGCCGCGGCCGATGAAGCCCAGGATGATTTTTTTATCCAGTTGTTCAGCTGCCCTCACGCAGCGGCCGCATTGGATACAGCGGTTACCGTCGACAAAGATTGCCGGATGGGTAGCATCCAGAGTGCGCTTGGGAAACATGAAAGGAAAGCGGGGGGCCATGATTTTCAGCCTGTAAGCCAGAGCCTGCAGCTCGCAGTTGCCACTCTTTTCGCAAGAGGGGCAGAAATGGTTGCCCTCGATAAAGAGCATCTCCACGATGGCCCGGCGCACGTCCATCAACTCGGGACTTTCGTTAATTACTACCATCCCCTCGGCTATCGGGGTTGTGCAGGCTGCCATGTCGCGGCCGTTGGCATTGACTGTGCAAATCCGGCAGCTCCCGCTGGGTTTGAGCTCCGGGTGGTAGCACAGACGGGGGATATAGATCCCGTTGTCATCAGCCGCCTGGATGATCGACTGCCCGGCTTTGCCAATGCATTCGGTCCCGTCTATGGTGAAAGTGATCTTTTGGTTCATTTTCTCCTCTAATCCAGGTTAGGATTTCTGCCCGTGGCTTCGCAAGCATCGGCAACCGCCGATTCAAGGTCAAAGCCGGTCAGGTATTCATCTTCTTTTATATGCTTCGCGTAAACTGCGCGGAAGGTGTTTATGGTGGTTAAAACCGGATTGGGAGCGGTCTGTCCCAGGCCGCAGCGGGAGGAAGATTTGATTATCTTGCTCCATTCTTCGAGCTCCTGGAGATCTTTCCGCGTGCCCTGACCCTGGAGGATCTTTTCGAGCTTTCTTTTCATCAGGATTGTGCCCACCCGGCAGGGTACGCACCAGCCGCAGGATTCATCCTCGAAGAAGCGGATGAAGTTGTAGACCACTTTCAAAAGGTCTCGCTGCGGGCCGATTATAATGAGCGCTCCACCAGTGGGCAAATCATCGTAGCAGATCTTGCGGTCGAAATCTTTTTCACTGATAATAGTACCGCTCGGCCCGCCTACCACTACCGCCTGGGCCTCTTCATTACCCACCACTGAGAGGATCATGCGCAGCGGGATGCCTGTCGGCAGCTCGTAAACTCCGGGGCGCTTGCAGTCACCGGAGATGCTGAGCAGCTTGGTACCGGTTGAAAACTCGCTGCCTATAGCGCTAAACCATTCGCCGCCCATCTCCACAATCCGCGCGGCTGCGGCCAGTGTTTCCACATTGTTTACCAGGGTCGGTTTTCCGAGGTAGCCATCCTGGACCGGGAACGGCGGCCGGTCTCTGGGCTCTCCGCGCTTGCCTTCAGTTGAGTTGATCATTGCAGATTCTTCACCGCAGATATAAGCACCTGCGCCTGGCTGAATGCGGATATCAAAGTCGAATCCGGTTTTTCCGGCCACGTTTTTACCGAGCAGTCCATCGGCGCGACGCTTTTCGAGCACATCTTCGAGAAATCTCATGAGGTACTCGTACTCCTGACGGAGGTAGAGGATGCCTCTGTGGGAGCCGATAGCATAACCGGCAATTGTCATACCTTCAAAAACCAGATTCGGGTTTTCGGTCAGCAGCACCCGGTCGGTGAAAGTTCCCGGCTCACCCTCATCCGCGTTGCAGAAAACGTAATGGCGCTCGCCCGCTGCCCGGCGGCAGAAATCCCATTTCAAGCCTGTTGGAAAACCGGCCCCGCCGCGTCCGCGCAGCTTGCTCACCTTGACCCGCTCGATCACTTCTTCCGGTTTCATGGAAACAGCCTTATGAATGGCCGCACCCCGCTTCATCTGGGAGAAAAGCACCTGGCCTTTTTTCCTCAGGTTGTTTTTGACCTCGGAACGCACCAGTGGATTGGCGTTGTTACCATCGCCATATCCGGACTCATCTACTAGTTGCTGCGGCGTTTTTCCAGCCCTCAAACCGTTGACAATCCGGTGCGCCTTATCCGGAGTCAGACTGGTAAAAGGCACATTGCCGATAAGGGCCGCCGGCTCCTGGTCGCTCATTCCAATGCAGGAGGTCGCGGCCAGTGAGATCAAGCCATCAGCGGTCGTCTCACCGAACTTGACCCCTGCGGCTTCCTCGAAAGCAGCGGCTACCTGGTCGGATCCCATCATCTCGGAAACCACGCTGTTGTTTAAATAGATCGGGTAGCGGCCTGCCTTCTCCCATCTTAGAAAATGGTAGAATGATACTACACCATCGACTTCAATGCGCGGAATTCCGAATGCCTCGGCGATCAGGTCGATCATCAAGCTGGATATTTGACCGTAGGAGTGTTGAACTTTGCGGACCACGTTTATCAACCGGGTCCGCCTGTTGCCTTCTGTGGCGGCAATCGCCTTGATTTCTTCGGACAATGCTTTGGCGTCCAGGTCTTCCATATACATCCTCCAAAAGGAAATAACTATCAAGAGTAATCAACAGGTAAAAGGGCGGTCAAAACCGATCGTTTGCCCTGAGAACAGAAACTTAAGCCGACAGGCTTCAAGCTGAATGAGAGGCGTGCAATCCACACAGATCGAATCGCTGGTTATGTTCTGCGCCTTTATTTCGCTTAGCTCGATTACACCCGCTGAATCTGACAGGTTTCCCGGTGCGCAGAGATATCCCTCTCAGTTGTAAGCAGCGGATTTCTCTCCTAAGTTTAACGAAAAAGGGATAATAATGTTTGAAAATTGTTTCTGTAAAAAGAGATTCCCACTCCGAGGATTTGAGGTCGGCTTAGGAATAACTTGTCCGAAATGAAACTCGGAGTCGGCCTCTCTATCGGCCTCTCATAATATTATTAACTGAAATTTTAACTTACTAAAACTAAAATATTGTGTCAATAGAATTGTACCTTAATAAAATTCAGGGCATTACTTAATCCGGAGGGAGAATTTTCATAATTTCCGGTTCTCCGTACAATTGGGTTATCCGGGAAAAAGAGCTTGACACCTTGAAAAAAATTATGCTAAGATAAATTAACGTATTGCTGAATAAATATTGTCTTTTGAAGTGTTAAACACTTAGCTGGTCGGAATCACTTAAGATCAGTCCAGCCGAACACAAAACTTTTAATATGTTAATGATACCAGACCCGGCCCAGGAAAAAAGAAACCAGGATGTAGACAGTGACAAACTTCTGCCGCTGCTGGAAGAGCGCAGCCGTCTCAAGGAAGTTCTGCGCCTGATCGAGAGCAAGGGGAAAGAAGTCAGCGCAGAGGTGTTTTTGCGGGTCAGGTCGGATTACCAGGCGAGGCTTGACGGGCTGAATAGAGAAATAAACCGTCAGGCGCGCAATTTTGAGACTACGCTCAAGGATTATCGGGAACTGGTCGAACACCTGGAGCGCGCTGTCGATCTGGGAGTAAAGTCTCTGGAGGAGTTAAAGGTACGTTACGCTTTGGGTGAATATCTCGAGGAGGAGTTCGAAACAATCGCCAGGGAAAAGAAGGCCAAAATCGATTTTTATCGCGGGAAAATCAAGAATTACAGGGCCAACATGGATCGCCTGGAGAACGTGCTTACGCATCTTGAAACCAGTTGAATTTCCCGTTTCCTGCGCTGCAGGGTCCTGTAGCCGATACATAAGGGTTAAAAGCAGTCAATATGGAAAAGAGCAAGACAGATAAGATACCGGTCGGGATTCACTTTATGGGCCGGGACTTAGGCGAATTACTTGAGCTTAAGGCCAAGTGCCGCCGCAGGCTCGAATTCCTCGATAAAAACAAAGACCGGATCTCGGCCTATGTCTACGACAAGCTCCGCAATGAGTACCGATCCTATCTGGATGCAGTGGATGGAGAAGTATCGGTGAGCCTATGCGATTACGAGGTCAAGCTGGTTGAAATACGCCTTTTTTCGAATCAGCTTAAGCTTTTGGAGAAGAGTTACTCCGAAAAACTGGAGGAAATCCAGCTCCGCTATGCGCTGGGAGAATATACTAAGGAACAAAGCGACAGGCTTTGCAGGGAACATAAGGAAAGGATGCAGCGTTTTGAGGAGAGTATCAGGAAATACAGCGGGGAGGAGCAGAAGCTAAAGGCATTTTTGGAGAGAGCGGGGGTGGAGGGTTTGGCTGGAGCACTCTGGGAGGCTCCGGAGGAAATCGAGCGGGAAGAAAGAAAGCCGGTTGGTGTGATCGGAAAAGAGGAAGAGCCCGCGGCTGTCATCAAGGATGAGCTCGAGCCAGAGGAGACCCTGGAAGAAACTTTTTTCGCCGCGGAGGAAAAGCTGGAGGAGGAAAGAGCAGAGGCTGAACCTGTGCCTGAGCTGGCTGCCGAAATTCCGGATTCAGCAGCAGCGGAACCGGTTACCCGGGAAGAAAGGCTTCCTGAACCGGCGCTTGAAAGTACCGTAAAGGAATCCCCGGTGGATGATTTTCTCTCCGGCCTGGATGAAACCCAGGTTTCTGCCCCAAGCGAAATCCCACAAGCAGAGCGGTCGGCAGCCGGGATCGAGGAGAAAGCCGCTGCAGAAATACCGGTAAGTGAGCAAAAAGAAGAGAGCTCCGCCGGGAGCATCGATCTCGAAGAAATCATGTCGCCGAAGACTGGGTCGGAAAAAGAAAAAGGGAGTGCCCCTATTCTGGAAGATGCCGGCCGGGCTGAAGCTCCGGATCTGGTTGAAGATCTGGGGGAATTTGCCGGGGAGGCGCCTCCTGTGGAGGAAAAATCGCCCGACGAGCTTTCCGGAGTCGAAGAGTTAATTGAGACAAGTACGCCGCAGGAAATTGGCCAGCCAGTAGAGGAATCCGCGGAAGAAGCTGGAACTGCGGTTGAAGAGCCGGAATCCCTGGATTTGGATGCAATAATGAGCGCTGCCGGAACCGTAGAGACCGCGGTCAAGGGTCGGGAAGAGCTGGCGGCTCGAAAAGATAAACCCGGCGGCTTATCGGATTTCGAAATGCAGGACTCGGCTCCTTCAGGTATTGAAGCCGGGATGGATCTCGCCGAAGAAAAGGCCGAAGATCGAGGCTCAGAGCTCGTTTTTGAATCTTTGGAAAGCTCCGGCGACTTTCAGGAAGCTGTCGAGGAATTGCCGGAAGACTTAGAAAAGCCGGAAGAGCCGCTGGAACAGATAGAACCCTTGGAACCGGCTGAGACCGTAAAAAACGACGGCCGGAAGGATGAGGAAAAAATTGAGCGTGTTGTCTCGCTTGACGAGAAGATCGAGCTAAGCCTGGATCTGGACCGCACAGGCAACGAATTCCAGAAGGTGTTAACCGTGGATCAGACCATTGACGCGATCAAGAAGAAAACAGTAAAATGCCCGGTCTGCGGCACTATGAATTATGCAATCCGCTGGTATTGCGAAAATTGCGAGGCCACACTGACCGCCCTTTAAAAGGAAACAAAGCTTGCGGCCACAGCCGGCGGACAGTTTCTTCCGCCGGCTTTTTTGTGCCCCGGCCTGTGCCTAAACCGGTTGCCGCTGATCAGAATATGAGTTATATTTTTTCTACATCGATCACGATAATGTTTTTGAATAACCCGCAGACTGACCGAACGGATGCCAGGGAATCATACTCTTGAATAAAAACCTGTCACTGCCCGGTCGTATTATACAGGAATAAAAGATTTGAGATCTTTGAGAAAATCCTAGCCAAAAATATTTGAAATTTATTGTAATCTATTCAGTTGATCGACCTGAGATCATTCTCAATCTGTTTTTCAGGAGAATTCAGGAGACAGGAGTAGGGGCATAGCATCATAAGCGCTAAGTATTTATTGTTGACAGTTAATCTTCAGGATGATTTGAATGACACACCCCGTCGACTGCGTCGCC
>Ga0307379_10003149_pt1 | contig 24067 bp, 40 predicted proteins | sample UN2MG_FD_202237 | JGI IMG/M metagenome (GOLD analysis project Ga0307379, IMG submission 202237) | Soil microbial communities from Risofladan, Vaasa, Finland - UN-2 | ecosystem: Environmental > Terrestrial > Soil > Coastal area > Acid sulfate soil | place: Finland: Risofladan, Vaasa | collected...
GATACTGTGTTCCGTACTGGCCTGGTGGTGCAGGCGGTCTGTTCGGGTACGGATCCACCGGCCAGGGCTGCTGCGGAGCCTGTTGTTGCTGTTGGGGCTGTGGCGGCGGATATCGCGAAGATGCCGGCGGGTATTGCTGCGGCGGCGGCGGATGCCCTGATGAGGGTTGCTGCGGTGCCTCTTTTCTCATTTCGTAATCTCGCCATGCGCTCTCCACGTGCGTATTGTACCGATCCTCCAGCTTCTCGTACTTACCCCCAACTTTTATCACATCGGCACGTAGCTCATTGATGTCGTTCGCCATCGCTTGCGGCTGATGCTTGACCGCCGAGATGAATGACGAGATGGACCAGATCACGCCGCAGAAAGCGACAATGCCTAAGATGGCTTGCATCGGCTTGTCGAAATCCGCCCATCTCATTGGCAGCCTCTCACGACGTAGGCGATGGTGAAGACGACCGACATCAATGCGATCGTTCCGCAAGCGTTCGAGATCTTCTCTAGGATCTTGATCATGTTGGTCTGATTCACGGCTTCGAATACACGAGCCACCCCGACACGATCGCTAATACGATCGCCGTCCTCATCGCCCCCAGTGAATCGTTCCGGTGCCCCCATGAGTTCAGGGTTATGCTCACCAGCAATAGGACGCAACCAGCTATCATCGCCCCTGCTCGGAAACCTTGTCGTGCGTGGCTGTTTCTTCCGTGGCATCAGAGCATCTTCTGCGATGCGCGGTCCTTCTTGTCCCGCTTCGGACTCTTGCGGCGCAACAGACCGAGCGATTTGGCGACGGCCTTGCATCGTCGACACGTCTCGGTGAACTCGTCCTCGTCCCAGTGGGCTTCGCAGAGTTCACAGTGGGTCGCTAGCTTCAGCTTCCGACCGACCACCCTATACAGTCGGCCGTCGTCCTGTCGGATCACGTCCGTCATGACTTAACACCATCGCCTCAAGGGTCTTCACTTCTTCGATCAGCGCCTTGATCCGCAAGTCCCGCTCCCTGATCGCCCTTCCCAATTGACTGATCGCGCGGACGAAGAAGAGAATGGTCCTCAGCCGCACTTCGCGGCGTTGACGATCATCTCCGCGTTCTTGTCGGCCCCTTGCTGGAACAGTGGCCAGAGACGATCGCGCAGTTCAGTCACCTGACCCTGTGTCGACGCTTGGTCCTGTTTCAGGATCGCGTTCTGGATCTCCAGCTGCGCCATCTTCGCCTTGAGGATGTCGTTCTCCACTTGAAGTGCCGTCACGTCTGCTCTGACTCCCATCGTCTTCCTCCAGGGGCGGTGCGTCTGGATTCCAGAACACACGCTCGATTGACCAGCCGATCGCACGAGCGATCTCGTGTGCCACCTTGACGTTCGGTATGAACTGCTGGTTCTTCACTCGGATGACGGTCGTGTGGCTCACGCCGCCTGCTGCTCGCCGTTCGATTTCCATTGAACTGAGGCCCGTCTCTTCCATCGCGTACCAGAGACTGTTGGGCCATGAGCCTGCACGGCCTTTCATGTGGTGTTTAGCTGTCACGGCAAGTAGGGCACTCCGTTGATACGTTCTTGCGTCGTTGGTCGTAAGTGACATCGCATGCCAGAAAATATCGATCGCACGCGGTGCATTGGTGTTGAACCGGGGGGCAAGCTGGGCAGTCGGCACGCCAAGCATGCTTACAGACCAGTTGTATCAGTCCCGTGCTGTCCGGTTGCCGGTCTTCCCATCGTAGCGTTTCTGTAGCAGTCCCAGCAGAATCGCAAGGCCCACTCGATTCGTTTTCTGCAGATGCGGTTGGCGCACTTTGGTACCCCGTTAGGAGCCAGAGCATCTCGGTAGGCATCCAGCTTGGCCACCGGAAGCATGCCTTTATCATGATTCCGGTTTGCCATCCGCTTGTAGCCGACGCTGAAGATCTTCCAGCGCGGTTGTATATTCGTCAGCGAAAGTCTTACACGCTTCCACCCCGTCGGGATGAAAGAGGATGAGGTTCTCGACGACACCGGGTGGCTGCGCAGCAAAGCACGACATGCCGGTAAGGATTGCGCCTGTCTTCGGATCGATAGGACAGAAGCAGAAGCACCCGTATGTTTCCGGTGCCTGTGACGCATCAATCGCCCACTTCGTCCACATCTTCTTCTTCTTCTTCGTCTGGTACGTGTGGTGGGTCGATGATGCCGATCGAATCGAAGTAGGCCATCAGCCGAGCCGCTACACTGCCAGCTTCAGGATACTCATTCCGGATGCCCCTGAGAAACTCGTACCAGCGTTGCTGCTGATCTTCGTCGTCGAACACGAGGTTGTAGGCGATCGTGACTTCTTTCACCGCCGTCGAGTCCCCGATGGCCTTGTCCTCTTCATCCGCAGCCGCACTGATCCCGCCGGCATCGGCCAGGTCGTCCAGCAGGGCGGATATGGCCAGGTCGTCACTCTGCACAGTCTCTAGCAGACTTTCGAGGCGTTCGGGGTCGATCCCCGCCATCGCACCCAGCGGATCGAGGGTCGCAAGCACCAACGCCTCCTCTTCTTCTGTGAGTGAGACGTACACGACGGGAATCTGTTTCTCGCCGTTCTCGATTGCCAATGCACAACGCAGGTGACCGTCCACCAGATGGCCGGTGGTCCGGTTCACGATGCATCTCTGGACCCATCCCACGGTGTCGAGCACGGCCTGCATCGTATGCTTTTGCCGTTCTGAATGGGTGCGCCAGTTGCTTGGGTTCGGAAGAATATCGGTGGGGACTTCGACCCCCTGTCCCTCAATCCGATTTTGCCAAGGATCTGCGTTGTCGTTGGTAGTCTCGGGATCTACGTCTTCTGCACTCAATGCAATACCTCCGTCCGTTACTGACGTACGTATTACGTTCGTCATACGGGTGCCCTTGTGGGCAGTTGGTTCGTGTTCGCTGCTTGTTCCCTGCGCTACCTCTTCGGCAGTTTTCGCGATGAGTGACGGGCTCTAGGTGTTCAGGGCGGCAACACAATGTCTTGCGACAAAGATGATCGAGTTCGAGATTCGCAGGTATAGGGCCGACTAGTGATTGATAAGCCACTCGGTGAACAAGGGCTAGGCGTCGCGATCCGTCAGTACGAGAACCTACGCGGATTCGACCATACCCGTTGATGGTGCGTGCTCCGTTCCAAATCCAGCAACCGTCATTCGTCACCGTTACCCGCCGCAGAATGCGATCCATTGTCACCTCGCACCGCTGCAGAGACCCAGTCCCGCAGCTGCTCTCCGTTGAGGCGGAACCCGTCCACCGTGAACGTGCTCACGACCTCGATCACGAACTCAGGATGTAGAAGTGCGGCGATCTCATCGTCGTCGATGAAGTCGCACAGGATCGCTTCGCCCAGAAGCTCTTGGCCGCGTGTAGTGATCCAGTCGCAGCGCTTCCGGTCGATGCCGGTGACGACAGGAACCCAACCGTCTCGAACCACAGTGATCGCACCTGGTTCGATGTCGTAGCGGGTACCCGCGTAGAATGTGCTATCGCTTCGCATAGCAAGCCTGGAGTTTGTCGAACTCACTGACTGAGCGATAGCAAGAAGTTTCAGGTTTTTCAATGCGAAGACGAGAAAACCCCGCAGGCCGTTGTGCGTTGCGTAGACCGCGACCTGCGGGGCTCACCAGGTAGCATTGCTGCTACCTGCGGGGGGAACGTAGTCCGGTGGACAGCAGGTCGGAGAACCCATCATCTTGCGCGCGGCCGAATGAGCTAAAAACACCGTCAGCCCAAGGCTAGCCATCCACCGGACAGTCGTTATGTCATGCTGCCTTCGGCAGGGCCAGGGATAGCTGGCACATGACGAGCCGACGCAGTATCGCTGCGCGCGGCCGATCTTCTTTCTTCGCGATGCGATCGAGTTGCTTGATCATCCTCTCGCTCACTCGCATGAACACCGTGACGTGGTCGTCGTCCTGGTGTCGTCGTAGGAACTTCTCCACCTTCTTCGGCTGCTTCTTGTCGTTGGCAGCTAAGCCGAGTTCGGTCAGGTTCACGAGCATCCAGTTGCGCGACCGCTCCTGCACCTCGCATTGTATATCGACAAGGTCAATCACGGGACGAGCGAGGCCGAAGTAGATGAGCTTCTTGGGCTCGTTCGATCGCCTGGTCTTGACCCTGCCTTCCCTTACTTTTGACATTCCATCTCCTATCTCCCACCCCGCTATCACTCTGCTACCATGGTAGCTGAAAGTCACTGGTACGCCTACCAACCTGTGCGGTCAACCTGCCCCAGTAATATCGTGGGCTTACGCCGTCGCTGCGCAGATCGCTTGACTGGGCATCCCCGATCTCCCCCTCGTGGCTCCCCCTTGGCCTCGTGGCCCACGAGCCAGCGAGTGGGTGGTCCGAAAAAGAAGGTTGTAAACCTGGCCAGCTGGCTATGGCCTGGCCATGGCCATAGCCGTTTCACTTCTTCCCTTTCCCCGGATGGCCGAGCCGCCGCCAATCGGTGACCCGGTTGGACCTGGGCATGGTCAGGTATTCGTCCTCGACCAGCCGTGACCGAAGCACGTCGTCGAGGTGCGCCCAGACCTTGGCTTGGGCGAGCAGCGTATCGACGCCGTCGCATCCGAAGTTGATGTCGAGGACCAGGTCTTCCTGATCCTTCGGCACCGTGAGATCGAAGACCGACAGGAAGTAGTATTGGAGCGGTCGGTCGAAACCGACACGCACCTCATGCTTCTTGTCGAGCGGAACAAGCATGTGGATGGTCACTGCGTCTCCAGGAGGGCTCCGACTTGCTGGTCCATGTCGTCCACGGTCTCGCAGGCCGAGCGGGTTGTCGCGATAGCCTCTGTACCTTGCTTGCGAAGGGCAAGGGCTGTTCCAGAACCAGATGCCATGTCGACGACGGTGCCACACTTCAACACGTACGCGTCGAGTAGCGCGTCCAAAGCATCGCAATCGCGATACACCTTACGGCAGATGGCCGACATCCGAGGAAGGCCAGCAATCGCATCCCCCCCCTTCGCGATGGCCGTCATCTTACCCATGTCGTCTGCGATCGAGGTGCTGTAGCTGCCAATCTCCTCGCCTCTCAATAAGCACCTCTCGAAAGAGTCCGATGCTGACGCCGCCCCGGCTGAGATGGCGATGGCAATCAACGCGGTGACGATTGCGATAAGGCTGATGACGTTTGTTCTTTGGTTGTAGGTCACGCTGCACCCCCTTGCGCAGAGATGTCCTGCGCGATCAGCTGGACGCTGGTAAGGTTACCATCACCGTCCTTCGTGAATCGGATCATCCCATGCATCATCAACCACCGCTCCACCGTTGGATGGACTTGGGCTGCCCAGTCGGACAGCGAGATCGTGCCGTCGTTGTTTAGTAGGAGATCAAGCGCGCGTGCGCGCGGCTTGGTCTTCTCGTTGCTTGGTAGTATCGGGTGTCCCTCGTATCGCCGTGTCCGGTGATCGGGACAGAAGGCGCGGCTGTTCTTCGACTGCTCGCTGGCCATCTCCCACCCCGCACGCCGGAACCAGCTGACCGCGAACTGCGCCGTGTCGACCTGGATGGTCTTCTGCGCCCTGCACTCGGGGTGATCGCAGCTGACCTCCATGACGGTCTTCCTGTAGTGGCGGTAGCCCATCAGAAGGTGACCGCCTTGAAGGTGTAGTCATCGATGTTGTCGACGTTGATCGGCCCCGGAAACCGCTGTGGGTTCGTGCTCTCCCGCATCTCGTCGCGGTGTACCCAGACTGTCCAGATCCCCCGGAACCCAGCGTGTGGCTTCTCGGTTCTCTTGGCCAGGACTGGCTTGATCATCCCCGACCGGCGCAGCGCCGTGAACGTCTTCGGCGCTACCCGGTGAACCTGCAACGGCCAGTTCGTGGGCGTGTGTAGTATGGCAACCTGGCTGGTCGGCCGGATGAAGATCCAGCCGCCGTTGCAGATCACGTCCAGGATGTCGCGCTGTATCTTGGTCAGTTTCATACTCGCTCTTCTCCATTGAGCCATTCCTCGACCTTCTCGTGGGTTCTCCAGCAGACCGAGGGCAGTTCGTTGTAGACCAACATGCAGATCTGGTGCAGGGCGACTCGGTTTTTTTCGTCGGCCTTGCCCATCGCCTCGAACAGGTCGTTGGTCAGGACCGCGTAGAGGAAGCCCCCCGTGGGGATCCTCTGTTCGACGTATCGCTGAAGAGTGTCCCACGTCGACTTCTTGATCAGGTTGTAGTTCGGTCCGAGCTTCAGCATTTCCCAGTTGCGTTCCATCAGTCGAGCCTGTCGTCGCCCGTCAGGACGATGGCATCGCCAACGAGGCTGCACCCAGCCATCGTCGAGGCGCTATCGTTATAGGGCTTCTTCTTCAGCAGCCCTTCCTCGTCAACGATGATCTGGACCTCGGACAGCGTGGTGCCGGGAGCGAACTCGATGTAGCCCCCAACCGCCTCCTGGCAGAACGCGCGCCGGTCCTTGTTGAACTCGGCCTTAGCCTCTTCGTCCTCGACGGTTTCGATGAAACCAGTCGTTCGGTAGATCTGAATCATTTCGTACCCCTACAACACCGGCTCTTCTTCGGTGAAGCAGCCGGAAGCCATGGCGTCTTCTGCGCAGGTCTCACAGAAGGCAGTGCCGTCCACATCAAGCATGTCTACGCGGAACAGTACGATGGAGGACCACAGGTCGCAGTCCCCACCGCACAGACACTGAGGGTCCGCGCAGTCACAGGCCATCGCGGTGCCGCCACCGCGCACGAGTCCGTTTACAAAGTCAGCTGCTCTCATCGTAGCCCCTCCACCTCATCCGCGCTGATCGCGTCCTTCGTTTCGTCATCCTTCGGGGTGAAGTGCTCATGCACGATGCATCGGCTGAGGACCGTCGACTTGCGGCCCTCATGCTCGTCGTGCTTCTTCACGGTACCCGTGAGCTTCACCTTGTCGCCCTTCTCGAAGGGCCGGTCGCCCGTGGCCCACCAGGTGTACCCACGGCCCTCGGCGTCCTCGAACTTGGCCAGGGTGCTGATGCCCCAGTCACCGCCGTCCTGGTACTTCGAGAACACGACGGTGAGGTCGAGATCGCGAAGCCGTTCCTTAATGCTGCCGACGTGCTCGTTGAGCTTGCCCTCACGAGCCTTCTTCGCGGCCTCGATGCGTTCGGCGTCTCGCACGATCGAGTTGATGCCAGCGGCGAGGACACCGGCACGGCGGTGACTGACGCCAGGCAGGCGCGCGGCGGTCTTCGCGTTCTGCTGGAACTCGTTGCGGGGGTCTTGCTTGCGCAGAAGCTCAAGCGCCTGCATCGAGTCTGTGAGGTCGCGCTTCTCGACGAGATCCTCGACCTTGGGACGCGGACGCCTGTCGTTCACGTCGCGAGGGCCGTACACGTCACACAGGAAGTAGAACGCTTCGTTGGCCGTGGAAGTCAGCTGGCGTGCGTCCGTGCTTTCTTCGCGAGCCTTCTTGCCGCTGATGAACGGGGCCTTGCGGATGAAGGCCGAGACGACGGCCGCGAACAGCTTGGTTGGCCACGCGAAGTCCTCGCGATGCTCGGACACCGGCCATCCCTTCACGGCAAGCTCCATCCACGAGGAGAGAAACTGGGCGTACTTCTTGGCGTCGTTGTCGCCCAGGTACTGGTCGAGGCAGTTCTTGCCGACGACCTTGATCTCGTCCTTCTCGAAGTCGAGGTCGATGTAGTTGCCATCCGCCTCGCCGTCCTTCGTCTTGCGGATGATGATGGTCTCGTTGCGACGACGCTTGGTGGAGCAGTGGTCGCAGATGTTCTCACGAGTGTGGAGGTAGTTGCTGATCCGAACATCGATGAGGTCGGACTGGAACCGGGGGGCGAACGCCACGATGTTGGCAGGTTCCGGCTTGCGATCGATCGCGGCGATTGCCTCGGCATCGGTCGGCTCTGCGAGGTGATGCTCGATCGTGCCGACGAACTCCCAGCCAGGCAGAACGACAGGAGGGCCTTCGAGCGTGTAGCGTACGGCCTCGAAGAAGATCTCGTCGTAGATCTTCACGTCGGTCGAACGGCAATGGCTGTCTTGCTCGTAGCCGACGAACTTCAGGTAGCGAGCGATGAACGGCTCGCCGTAGGTCAGGGTGATGGGCGCGAGGTTGAGCTTCGCAGCTTTCTTGTTGAGTGCCTTGACGGCCTTCTCCAGACGGCCGATGTTCTCGCCCGTCCCGATCATGCCAGATTGCAGATCGTTGTCGTCGATCTGGGTGTGCTCGAACTGGAGGATGTCTTTGCTCATTTCGTTTCCTCTACCGGCCTGTTGCCGATGCCCCATTATAGGGCTGATAGCTGACACAAAGCAACCTGCTATGCCTGTGCTCCGAAACCCCCATTTGGCGGGGCTTTCCGGGTGGCCTTGGCCGGGGGCAGCTGCTCTCGCCAGATTCTGGCCTTGCTCTCCAGATCCCACCGTTGGCCGAGCTTGCCCTTAGTCAGGCACGCTTCGCGGTAGGCTGAGGCCCAGGCGATCGGAGGCGTGGGGCAAGAGTGTTTGGTCGCGAGGCGCACGCGACGTTCTCGCGCTGAGGCGACGAATGTCTTTTCGTCATAGTCGCCGTACCGAACGTAGAGGTTGATGAGTATGCGAGCGAAGGTGCGGCCGTGCCATCCTTCGATCCCGTCATGCTTGTCGTAGTTGTAGTGCATCGCCAGGCCGTGGGCGCACTCGTGCAGAATAATGTTGACGTTCAGAGACTTGGCCTTGGGGAGGACGATGATGCGGTCTGACCCGCGTGCCCAGGTGTATCGATCGTTGACGACTCGGATCTCGGGTGTCGGTAGGCAGTACCGACGATAGACGCGTTCGATGAGTCGTCGTGTGTGGTCGCCAAGCAGCACTTGGTCGCGCAGGTTGGCGCGTTCCCATGCGTAGACTTTCGAGCGTTGTGAGTCGCGAGGTACTTCGTTTTTCCAGCTTCGGGGTATGCGCCACATTATCCGTGCACCAACCTTGCGACCGTCTCGATCGCGACCTCCTTGGTGCGTGCTTCCTTTCGTCCATGCTCCGGAACGATGACCGCCCACCGTCCCCGCTCCTTGATGATACTTCCGATCACCTCGCCATTGACCGTTACCGCGAACGGCTTGGTCGTTCGGCCACACTTCAATGCGTGTAGCTCATAAGCGATTCCTTCTATGTTCATAGTGCCCTTCTCCTCATTGTTGATAGACCAGTATAGCAATGTGCCATACCTAAAACAAACTGCTACCATTCTGTTACAAGAGCAGTGTGCGGTGGGAAGTTGACTTTGTGCTTCGGTTTTCGTTAGTTACGCGACGTGGTTGTATCGTTCTGGAGGCGCGCTTGGATGCTGCAGCAAACCCCGACACTAACAACTGAATCGAAGCTCGTCCGTTGCGGTTCGAGGGACGAGTGGAAGACGAAGCGGATGCTGGGTCTTACCGGAACCGACGCCGGCATTATCGCTGGCGTCACCCGTAAGTACGGCAGCCGTTATGAACTATACCTCAAGAAGACTGGGCAGCTGGTCGACGTTGAGGAAGAAGTCTACACGCACCCCGAAGATCGATACGGTCCTCGGTACTGGGGCATCGAGCAAGAGCCGATACTCCTCAAGACGTTCCGTGATGACAAGGGCCTGTCCGTTCACACCGATCCGGAATGGTCGATCCGTCGTCACCCAACGCTCAAGTGGATGTTGGCCACACCCGATGGCCACGTCTACGATCCGAAGCTGGGCTGGGGCGTCTTGGAGATCAAGACGGCCGGCCTCTTCAAGGAGAGCGAGTGGAAGTATGGCCGCGTGCCGAAGAGCTACCTGCTCCAGGTCTTCCACTACATGATCGTGATGAACTATCAGTACGCATGGTTTGCCGCGCTCATCGGTGGTCAGAAGTATCGGACGTTCTTCATCCCTCGTGACGACAGCTTCTGCGAGATGCTCGTTGCTGCTGAACGACGGTTCTGGGCACGCATACAGAACCGCGAGCCTCCAGAGATCGACGGGCATCCCGCCACGACTCAAGCTGTCGCAGCGATGCATCCCGAATGGGAAGACGAGGTAACTGAGCTTGAGACCGAGTCGCTGTCGTGGGACATGCAGCGTGCCAAGGCGATCGAGGATCAAGAGGAGTCGACTACGAGACGCGCCGAAGCCGAGAACAAGATCAAGGATGCGATCGGTGAAGCGGCGTACGGCATCCTCCCCAATAGCGCGGGGAGGTATTCATGGAAGGGTAAGCCACGGAGGCTTCTGCGGCTGAAGAGCAAGGAGGAAGGGTGAATGGGCGATAACGAACGAGACATGGAGGTCGAGGTTCTTACCAACGGCAAGCTTCACAAGACCAAGGCCGGGAAGAGGAACTGCAAGTTCGATGCGGAGATAGATGGCGAGCGCGTGTGCGTAACAGTCTGGACCCGTGACATGGAGCGGCTGCCGGGTGAAGGCGAGGGTCTGCGGCCAGGGTGTCGTGTCCACGGCAAGTTCACCGAGAAGGATGAGTACGACGGGAAGGCTCAGTTCTGGTGCAGCCCCGGTAGCGTGATCATCCCCGACGACCTGCCGGTCGAGACCGCCAAGAAAGAGGAGAACCCCCGGAAGGAGAGGGCTGCGAATCGTGCGATGCCGTACGGGCTGAACATCAACTTCATGAACACGACGTACGCCCAGATGGTGTCCGTTGTGCGCAGACAGGCGAACGCGAAGGCAAGCGAGGATGCGATCCTCGACATCGCGTGCCGGCTCACGACCACTGTCTACATCTCATGGAAGGATGGGTACGTGAAGATCACTGCCCCGAAACCTGAAGAGACTAAGAGCGGTCCTGCTGAGGGCCAAAATGTCGACGTGAAGGCAATGCTCGCTGAGGTTTCAGCGTTGCTGGAGGTGGATTACTGATGCTGTCCAAGGCAATTCTAGTAGGAAGGATCGGCAAAGATCCTGAGAAGAAAATTGCGAAGAACGGAAGTTCGTACTGTCGCATGCGGATCTGCTGCAACCATACTTGGGTGAACAAGGACGGCGAGAAGCAGGAGGTTCCGTACTGGTTCTCGATCTCGGCGTTCGGCAAGACCGCAGACAACTGCGCGCAGTATCTGCAACGCGGCTCGCTTGTGTATGTGGAAGGTCGGCTACAGTCCGACAAGCCGGAAGAGGGAGGGTGGGATCGAGTTGAAGTCGTCATCGACGAAATCAAGTTCCTCGCGCGGCCCAGGCCGAGGTCGGAAGACGAAGAAGGCCAAGCGGCGGCAGCCGCCGAAGGAGACCAAGGCCCCGGTCTCGCGCCGCCAGCGGACGACGACATCCCGTTTGCTTGGGTGGGGCCATTGCTCGCGGCCGGGGCGGGGTTGTGGCCGTTCGTCGCGTAAGAAAGCGCTGCTTCAAGTGCGGGGAGGTAAGACCCCTCGTACAATTCTACTGCCACAAGGGGATGGCGGATGGGCATCTGAACAAGTGCAAGGAATGTACGAAGTCGGATGTCCGTCGCCATCGGCGGGAGAACGACTCAGTTCGCGAGTACGATCGCTTGCGCGGCAATCGGCAGGATGTCGAGTACCGGCGTACCTACAACGAGAAGAACAAAGAGAAGCGACAGGCGTATGGCGTGGTATGGCGTGCGATTGTCAGGGGCGACTTGGTGCGAGGTCGATGTCGGGTTGATGGCTGCGAAGCGGAAAAAGTCCACGCGCATCACGAAGACTACTCGAAGCCGCTCGAAGTCGAATGGCTCTGCGCGGTCCACCACCGTCGCTTCCACGCCGCGCAAGAAGGGGCAAGGTAATCGATCTCCCTGGAGATGGACGCCTGCGGTCTATGGGCGCGGGGGACTGGCGAAGCCGGAACCGGAACGATGCTTTATACTGAATGCTTCCGAGCGCGCACGGATCGAGCGAGCAGTCGGTGTGACACTCGAAGGCACGGAGCAGTACCGGAAGCACCATGGCACTCGCTTCCTACTGGGCGAGTTGCGTTTGGTGTTGGCAGTTGTTGACGATGCGCTACGTCTATACCTGCGAGGCATCGACCCGTCCCTCGCGCCCAGCCAGGGCGTCAGGAAGTATCCTACGCGGCGAGACAAGGAGTGGGAGGAAGTCAAGGCCTGGTTCGAAGACGACAACGGCCACGCTGATCCGTGGAGCTTCAGGTGGTGTATAGAGATCATCAACCACTTAACGGAGACGTGTCTTGAGTTCGATACGCTTCAGCGGATCTTGCTCGATCTACCGGACAGGTACGTATGTCCGATCGCATCGTAAACATACTGGGCATCGACCCAGGCTCGATCATTACCGGTTGGTGTTTGCTCACGAACGGCAAGCGCAAGGACAGTGGCGTGATCAAGGTGAGCGCGAAGCTGGACTTCGAGGCGCGACGCGAACTTCTGCGTGACGAACTGATGGAACTGTACAGGCGACTTTGGGTTTCGTGTAAGGGGCGACTGTCGGTGGCCCTCGAAGATCCGCAGAGCAGGGGGATGGATGTAGCCAAGAAGCTTGCGTGTATCCGGACGATGTTCGAGGAACGTGCGACCGACTATCGATGGCCGTACATCAAGGTCTATCCTGCCGAGTGGCAGGCGTTGCTACGCAGAGCGGTCCCTCCAGTTGAGGGAGAGAAGATTAAGGCGTTGAGCTTGCGCGGTGCATACGAGGCAGTGGGGATTGAGAAGCCGGATGAAGCAGATGCGTACTGGGTCGCTAGATACCTGTGGGAAGCAGGACAGCAAATATCTTGATTGGATGCGGAAGCAGCCGTGCGTTGTGTGCCGAAGGGTGCCCAGCGACCCCGACCACCACCCATCCAGAGGATCTGGACGCGGGACGGACCGACGTACTTACCCAGTGTGCCGGATGCACCATGTTGAGCGGCACCGTATCGGCATCTACACCTTCCAGCGCAAGTATGGGATTGATGTGGAGAGTGAGATTAGTTCCCACGAGCGGAGGTATGAGAAGTGGATGTTGAGGAACAAATCGAGCACGTCGTAATTTGGGAAGATTGCGTGAACGTCGGCATCGAGATCGTCGGCTACGAGACGGAGGCGAACTGGTTACTCGGTTGCCTCGCCAATAGGATCTGTCGGTTGGACTTCCATGATCCGAACCTCACCAGCCAGACCGCGACGCTCAAGGCGTTCGCTGGCGAAATCAAGCAACACTACGAGACCGTGAAGGACGCCTACCGCGTGGTGTCCAGGATCGACCGGCCGTTGCGGGACGAGTACCCGATGTTGAGCTACGGTCATTGGCGCGAGATCACCCGGCGCGGTAAGGCCAAGGACAAGAAGGCTCTCAGGGCCTGGGCCATCCGGTCCACGGACCATGGATGGAGCGTATCGCAGCTGCGCGAGCAGCTACGTGGGAATCGGAACGTCAAGAGCGCCGACCCGGTGAAGCTGATGCGGAAGGTGGTGGGAGTCGTCGGTGATCTAGCGGTGCTAGACATGGAAGCTTGCTGGAAGAACGAAGCTGACGAGATCAATGACGTGCTCTTGGCGCTTGAGGCCGCAGTCGATCGTATCGACACGACGAGGCGGAAGATGATGGATGGCTAAGATTGCTGAAGTTGCATCGAGCGAGTTCCCTCCTGGCCAGATCGTCACGTACGCATCGCCGGAATGTCTTTGCGGTATCGAAGAGATAATCCTCTACTCGCGCTCCAACCGAGACGAGTTGCTGGAATGGATTCAGCTGTACGAGTTCCCTGCATGGAAGGCGCGCGGCAAGTGGCGGTCGAGTCGCACGGCAATCGATGACTGGTATCGATCGGCTTATCAATACTTCAAGGGGCAAGACGGCGCGCGATACAACGACAAGTTCTTCGAGACGCCAACGATCGATAGGGGGTAGGCATGCGTTCGGTATACGTTCACTATCTTGTTCGCCTCATGTCGCCACAGTACACTGAGTGCCGTGGTGGTGTGGCGGTAGGCACTGAGGGGCGGCCGTCCTGGCAGGTGTTTGGGGAGTAGGTGAGGAGCCTGCTCCCCTTTTTTTATGAAAAAAATCATCACGAAAGTTGTCGGCCTGAAGCACATCCCGTGGGAGATTCTTCAGGGTTACGAGTTCAACGACCTGAAGGAGGTCGACAGCCGTGACGTGAGCAAGCTCAAGCGCGCGATCATCGAGCAGGGCTTCTGCTTCCCGATCGAGATCTGGGCTGGCCACCAGTACGTCATCGATGGCCGTGGCCGTGATGAAGCGCTGACGCAATTGGAGCAGGAAGGCTACGAGATCCCTCCCCTCCCCGTCATCGAGATCGAGGCACCGGATCGCGAGACCGCCAAGAGGCTCGTGCTGATGCGATCGTCGCAGCATGGACGGTTCACTCAATCGCAGCTGGAGGCCTTCGTGGCCGACATCCCGGTCGATGATCTAGATACCGTCGTCAGTATTCCCGGCTTGGACATCGGAGTCCTGGGCTCGGACGTGGAGGACGCGGTCCCCCCTGACGACTTCGAGACGTTTGACGACGACATCAAGACGAAGCACCGTTGTCCGTCCTGCGGGTACGAATGGTGACGCCCTACTATATACAGCGTGGCCGACGGCTGTTCATCGAACGCTATCGGTACCTTGACCCGAACAACGAGGCCGAGATCATGCTGTCGGGTGGGGTCGACTCGGCTACCGTTCTATTCGCTGCGCTTGAGAACGGGCACAAGCCGCGTTGTCACACCTTCTTCCTTGCCGATCGGATCTCGGACGACCTGAAAGTCGCACGGTCGATGACGAAGCGTCTCGGTGTTGAACTCAACGAGGTACCGATCAGCGTAGACCTGGACTCCCTGGTCCAGGATGTCGCGCGTGTGATGCGCGAGATCGAATGGCGCTTCCACAAAGGGCCGCGTCCGACGTTGATCCAGACGTGCCATCCGTTCCTCTACGTCTTGCCGCAAGTGAAGTCGGAGATTCTCATCACTGGCCTGGGGGCTGACGAACTGGCCGTGACGAATCGGCAGTCTGCGATGGCTATGCGGGTGGACCCTCGATGCCTGGATCGAGTCATGCGCAATCCGTTGCATAGGGGCGCAGGCGATAACTATCGTGAGTACGAGAGAATGGCGGGGAAGCGCGGGATCGCGCTGCGGAACTTCTTTGAAGGTGGCTCCATTATTAAATGGGCGTGGTGTGTGAGCCACGTAGACTTCAATGCCCCCCGGCAGAAATGGGCGATCGTTGCGCCGTTCAAGGATTGGTGGAGTAAGGGCAAATGGTACCGGCGGAACTCGCCGTTCCAGATCGGCAGTGGGTTACGCGACCTGCACGACAAGCTGCTGACGACTGAATGGAACGAAGGGGGACGCGCGGTGTCCTTCGTCTACAACCGGATGGCGCGATCGATCTGCACGCCTGACTTGGGCAAGCACTACGAGACGGGATGGGACATCATGGGTCAGCCTTGCGATGCAGTGTTCCAGTGGCCAACGCTAGGCAGCGATGATTGATCGCGAGTTTTATAACCAGATCATCATGCGCGGCGTCTTGAACGTCCTGCCGAACCGACTGCGCGTGATGTTCCTGGACGACGACGGGCAGTACGTGAAGGGGTCGTTCTGGGTCGAGAACGTGAAGGCCGATCGGGACGAGGACGGCGTCATGTACATCGCGGCTGACGACTGCGTGTTCGAGATGGAGCCGGGAACCGTGATCACGCAGATGGAGCTACGGACCATGGATGGACAAGAGGTTGCGCGGTTTGTACGAACTGTGCGAGTAGAAGGACCGACGTTGCTCATCTGGTGGTATGGGTCAATCCATGGAAAAGACGGTCGCATCTGCACCTTCGACATCGGGGGGATCGAGTAAGCATGCCCTGGTCATTCCGACGATGGCGGAAATTCATTCCGTCCCGCGTAATGGATACAACGTGGTCTCTACCTTCAGTGGGTGCGGAGGTTCGTGCCTGGGGTTTGAAATGGATGGCTACCGAACCCTCTGGGCAAACGAGTTCAGCACCCAAGCCGCCCGTACGTACCAAGTTAATCACCGTGGAGTTCCCCTGGATCGGCGCGACATACGTTTGGTTTGTGCGAGTGAAATACAGGCAGCACGAAGACCAGGGGAGATAGACGTGCTCGAAGGCTCGCCGCCATGTGCGAGCTTTTCAGAGGCAGGGCATAAGAAGGAAGGATGGGGGAAGGTCAAGCGTTACAACGCGGAGATGCGACAGCGCACGGACGATCTGTTCTTCCACTTCGCTCGTATCGTCCACGACCTACAGCCGAAGGTGTTCGTTGCCGAGAACACGCTAGGCCTGGTTCGTGGCTATGCGAAGGGGCACTTCAAGATCTTCCTCAGCCATCTGCGCGAACAGGGCTACCGTGTAGAGGCGAAGTTGTTGGATGCGATGTGGTTGGGTGTTCCTCAAAGGCGGCAGCGGTTGTTCTTCATCGGTGTTCGGAAGGATCTTGGCCTTCCTCCTGTATTCCCCCAGCCGTACCCGTGGCGATACGTGATGGCAGATGTTCTTCCCCATGTCGCCTACTTCCACCGGCCTGGCCTGACCAGCCGCAAGGTTCCTCGGCCCTGGTACAACGCGAAGCGCGAGGTGGTCAATGCGATAACGACCCATGCGATTCGCGCTTCGAAGAAGGCGTGGTTTAGTTCATCGGGGATGGTTGAATTGGTTGACGGAACGAGACGGCGACTGACCGTTGACGAGATCAAGGTCTTGCACACGTACCCAGAGGACTTCGAGCTAACGGGCAACGTCTACGATGCATGGGAAAGGGTCGGTCGCTCGGTGCCGCCCCGTATGATGTACGAGGTGGCGAAGACAATCCGGACGGGGATTCTTGAAAGATGTATTTCGTAATGCGAAAGATCCACGTTGGAGTTGACGGGTGTTGGCTATGGACGGGGTCTCGGTGCAACGGTGGTTACGCTCAGGTCAGGCGTAAGGGGCGGATGATTATGCTTCATCGATATGTGCATGAAGCCATGGTGGGGCCTATCTCTGATGGGCTCGACTTGGATCATCTTTGCCGGGTGCGTCACTGTTGCAACCCTCGACACCTAGAGCCGGTTACGCGAAAAGAGAATATTGCTAGGGGGGAGTTACGGAACGTGATTCAGGAGTTGGCACAGGCTCGTACGGAATGCTGTAAGGGGCATTCTTATGAAGACGCATATATTTACAATGGCAAGAGGTACTGTCGTGGATGCAGACGTGAAGCGGATCGACGAAGGCACGCAAAAGGCAAGCTCGCTAGGTCATGAGCCGTCGCCTGACTGGCGGTTCGATGAGTCGGTGGTTGCCGTCTTCGAGGACATGTTGGCTCGCTCGATTCCCGACTACGAAGGGATGCGGAAGCTAACGACGGATCTCGCCGCGCAGTTCTTCATTGACTACAGTAACGTACTCGACCTTGGCTGCAGTAAGGGGGCGATGTACGAGACGATGGGTCAGCACAAGTTCTGGCCTGAGCATCAGACGTACGTTGGTCTGGATAGTAGCCTTCCAATGATCGAGCACTGTCGTGCGACGTATGGTGCGGGTACGGGGTTCTGGTTGCTGGACCTCACCGTGGATGAGTTGCCCGTGCATCCGGAATCGTGCTCGGTGGTTCTCAGTGTCTTGACCATGCAGTTCGTGCCGATCAACTACCGCCAGGAGCTTTTGCGCCGGATCTACGACGCGATTCGGCCTGGTGGTGCATTCATCATGGTCGAGAAAGTCCTGGGCGAAAGCGCAGGTATGACAAAATTGTGGACATCCTTATACTGGGACATGAAGGAAGAGCATGGCTACACGATGGAAGAGATCGACCGTAAGCGCATATCACTCGATGGTGTGCTTGTGCCGGTCACTGCCTCGTGGAACCAAGACTTGTTGGAAAAGGCTGGCTTCTCAACAGTAGACTGCTACTGGCGTTGTATGAACTTCGCCGGATGGATCGCAGTCAAGGAGTGAAACCATGGGTCTAAAGAATGGCGTTCCGAAAGGAACCGGCAGCACGAGCACCGGCAAGGACGTACAAGCCCCGGCCGACGCCGTGACCAAGCCGAGAAAGTAGTACGCAGCATCACGCCTGACGATAGTTCCTGTGTGACAGCGTCAGGCGCTGCCCGCTGGCTTAGCACCCGCGCTGTCTGCAGCACAACGGAGGCTAGTGGGACGAAGACCGGTACCAGGGTGCGGCAGCTGCAATCGTCGGTACCGGTCAATTATTAGCACGGGGCGGGGTTACGCCGCAGAACGAAACAACCCTTCCTCTCGTAGTGGCCTCGTCCCGTGTTTACTTAGTGGAGTGGTGGTGATGTCGAAAGTCCTGGATCTCGGAAAGAAGAACAAGCGCAAGGGCGGCAGGCCAACGGCTGCGGAGACACGCGACGAGTGTCGGCGTATCGCCGCGTTACTGGCGTCTGGTTTCGGCCCTGCCGACATCCGCAAGGAACTGAACCTCACCGAGCGGCAGTACAAGTATCGGATGAAGCTGCTACGGCAGCGGTCGCACGATGCGAAGGAAGTGTGGCCGAAGTACGTCGCGAAGGTCGACACCCGGTATCGCCAGTTCGAGGTGATCCGACAGAAGGCGCTGGCCGGCAACGACCTCAACGCAGCCATGCGTGCGATTGAGAACCTGCGTCGCTTGGATCTCGAAGTCATCCAGGTCGGCCAGGAGCTAGGCGAGTACGAGCGTCAGGCGCGCAAGAGCGAACTGACGATCAACGCCCCTACGCTCGGGATGTTCCACGACAAGCCTCCGGAGGTCGAGGGCCGAGAGAAGGCCAAGGCCGAGAAGGCTGCCGAGTCCGAGAAGCCGACCGTCCACTAGATGGCACTCGCCGAACATCAGTGGACGGAAGGGGACTTCCGTGAAATCAACACGCGCATTGATCGATGGCGCGTCGACCCAGTAGCCTTCGTTCGCGAATCAATCGGGATGAACCCGAATCCACATCAGCAGCAGATGCTGAAGTCGATTCAGGAGTTCGTTTCTGGTGGTGGTAAGTTCGGGACGAGCATTCGATCAGGCCAGGGCTGCGGCAAGTCATGTGGCGCGGCGATGGCCATCCTCTGGTTCCTGGTGTGCTTCCGGAACTCCCTGATCCACTGCACGGCCCCGACAGAGAAGCAGCTGAACACGGTCCTCTGGGGCGAGCTTGAGAAGATGATCAGGAACTCCCCCTTCCTGAGACAGTTCTTGGAATGGCGTGCGACACGGATCTGCGTACGTGGCGAGTCGGTGAACTGGTCTGCGATTGCTTGTACGGCGCGTAACGTCGAGGCCATTCAGGGTAAGCACAGAACCGACATGCTAGTCGTTGTCGATGAGGCGTCGGGTGTAGAGGACAAGTTCCTGGACGCGCTTCTTGGCGGCATGTCGGAGCCGCACAACCTGGCGTTGATGATTAGCAATCCGACGATCCCGTATGGGATCTTCTACGAATCTCACACCAAGGATCAGCATCTCTGGGACTCGATGCGATTCTCGGCACGTGAGTCGATGCTCGTTACTGACGCTCACATCGATAGGATGGAGCGCAAATACGGACCCGAATCTCCGATCGTCAGGGTTCGTGTTGATGGCGAGTTCCCAGAGCAGTCCGAGATGTCTCTCATGAACCGGGTGCAGGTGCAGGAGTGCTGCAACCAAGATGAGTTCGAGGTCGAGGACAGTCTCTGGCACATGGGGATTGATGTTGCCCGGTATGGCGCGGACCAATCGGCTGCGGTTGTTCGTTCTGGCAGGAACGTCAAGTTCATCGATCGATGGCATGGCGCATCGTTAGGTGAATCGTGTGGACGGATCATTGGCATGCTGGGCGAGCTACCGCTCGTTCGGTGCGTCAAGGTTGACGAGATCGGAGTGGGTGCGGGGCTGTACGATATGCTAGTAGAGCAGCAGGGCGCGGGGAAGATCGATCAGGACGTCCTCCTGGTGCCTATCAATGTTGCGCATCGAGCGTACGACGACGAGCGTTATCCTCGGCTGCGAGACCAGCTGTGGTTCGAGCTAGCCGATGTGGTGAACGCAGGGCAGATAGCTTTCTCGGACGATTGCGAGCGGGAACTCGTGGACGGGTTCGCGTCCGAGGTGGTGCCGATGGAATACAAGTTCACCATCGACGGACGGCGAGTGGTGGACAAGAAAGACGACATGAGGGCGAAGCTGGGTTATTCGCCTGACATTGGAGATGCGATGTGCTTGGCCTTCCATGAGGAATCGGCAGGGCTTGTCGGGTTTGTGGATCTAGGCGTGGTTGCATGAAGTGGGATGAGCAAGCACCGCCGATCGAGGTCACGCAGCACCAGAAAGAAATCATCGCCGCTGCTGTCACTCGGCTCCGAGAATGGAAGGGAGAAGCCTTACCTGAAGGTCGTGCCCTCGAAATCATCTGTGTCGACTTCATCGAGTCCTTCAAGGAATAACCTATGGGGCAACATCAGAGTTCTACTATGGATGGGGCACAAGCCAGTACGCATTGCGAAGATCTATGCGTTCCGTGGAATCGATGCGCAGCAGATCCGTTGGCAGAATTTCAAGCGATGGAGGATCGACGCGAAGACCGGCTCGAAGAGAGGCCCCCGCTGCCCCGGCTGCCGCAAGCGCAAGCCATGCTTCAAGACCGACCTCTGCAAGACGTGCTACTGGACTTCGCAGCGCAAGGGACGACCCAGCGGCCCCGCCGCCCCAGGCTGGAAGGGCGGAAGGACATTGACGCCGGATCAGGTACGGTTGACGCCGCAGTACCGAGCGTTCAGACGCCGTATCTTGAAGCGAGACAAGTATCGCTGCACCAAGTGTGGTGCGGAGCGAGTCGATGGCGCGAAGCTCGAAGTCGATCATGTGGTGCCGCAAGCGGCGAGGAAGGATCTGATTCTGGACGAGTCGAATGCGCGGACGTTGTGCGTGACCTGTCACCAGGGGACGGATACGTGGGGCAATCGTGCCAAGTACCACAGGCATTTGGAGCGGAAGCGGAGGCGGGATGGGTAATCTAGTCCCCATCGGAAAGGCAGCTAGGGAGTCGCTATTGGCGATGGCCGAGAACATCGTCGACAACGCGCACGAGTGGGAAGGGGCGCTGCTGATCTACAAGAACGCTGACGGGCAGTTGGTGCTTTCGTCCGCGTGCGTGGAGGATGGGACAGCGGTATCCTGGCTGGAGCTTACGAAAACCCAGGTTTGTCGTGATATTGTGGGGGAGCGGTGAGGCGGATGAGATGGCAAACGACCTGACGCTGTTCGATGCAAACGGCCGGGAATTGAAGAGCCCGTCTGTGGAACTCGAACAGCGGACCAACTTCGACGAGATCGTTTCCTCGTTCATGAGAGGCGTGCCGATGACCGGTGCGCCAGTCGTCACTGAGAGGAACGCGTACCAGAAGCAGGTGTGGGTGTTCGCCTGCGTCACTGCTATCGCCAGGCTCGTCGCCTCGATCCCTATCGAGATTAGGAACATCTCATCCGGCAAACCGGTGAAAGAGGGACTGGTCCCTGACCTATTCCTCCGTCGCCCCGCCATCCGTCGGTCACGCTACGAACTGATCTTCACCACGCTTGCCCACCTAGAGCTTTCAGGGAATGCGCTCTGGTTGATGGACCAGTCGTTAGGGGATGACCAGCCGCCGTTCAGCCTGAAGCCGCTCAATCCTCGCCGTACTATCCCGGTTCGTCGTCCGCACTCGCTGGACGTGATCGGCTACATGTACATGCCGGATCCGAACAACGACTCGCTGAAGATTCCGTTGCGGCTCGACGAGGTGATCCACTTCAAGTACCCGAACCCCGAAGACGATGGCTGGGGACAGTCGCCGCTCGAAGCCGGGATGTTCGCCGTTCGTACGGACGTGAAGGCAGCGGCGTACAACGAGAAGTTCTTCGACAACTCGGCGCAGCCTGGAGGCATTCTGCTTCACAAGCGTCCCCTGACGACTCCGCAGCGCGAGCAGATCGCAACGCAGTTCGAGGAAGAGTACGGCGGGGTGAACCAGTCGCATCGCACGGCGGTGTTGGCCGGCGAGTGGTCATACCAACAGGTTGGCTTGAACCAACGTGACATGGACTACCTCAATCAGAGGCAGTTCAGCAGGGAGCAGATCGGAGCCGTCTTTGGCGTTCCTGGAATCCTGATCAACGACCCGAACCGTTCGAACTACTCGACCGCATCGATCGAGATGCGGCTGTTCGCTGATAGCAACTGGGTACCGAAGGTCAAGTATATCGAGGACGTGATGCGGTCGCAGTTCTTCCGGCGCTTCGCTCCGGAACTGGAGATGCGTTTCCAGACGGCTGAGGCTCCCGGCCTTCGCGAGGCTACGAGCGAACGCATCGGTCAGATGATCGACCTCAACAAGGCCGGCGTGCCGATGGCCGATCTGATCAGGCACTTCGAGATGCCTTGGAAGATCTACCCACACATGAAGCACTGGTGGATCCCGATCAGCATGGTCCCGGCCGATCCGGAGAGCGCGGCCAGCCTGCAGGAGATCAAGACGGACAAGACGATTCTGGGACAGGGCGAGGGTGGGCGACCGGCCGAGGGAGCGAAGTCGGACGGCGGCAAGCTGCCGGGTACGAAGGACAGCGACACCGCCACCCCACCCGAAGACAAGAAGCCGAAGGCCGTGGCCGCTGTTGGCGGTGGCCGTGCGGCCTACGTCGACAACCGGCGTGCGGTTTACTGGCGGTCCTACGACCGACTGTTGCAGAGCTACATTTCCATAGCCGAACGAAAGGTCAGCCGCGCGTTCTTTGAGTCGCGGCAGCGAGTTCTCGGGAACACGTTGCTGACGGGTAACAGCGCCGGGGATTTCTACAACGTGGACTACGAAGTCGAGGAACTTCAGAAGCTGCTCGGCCCAATCGTCGGAGACGTATTGGAGCGTGCGGGGCAGATGGTCTTCGATGAACTGCAGCTAGAGCGGGAGTTTTTGCTGCACGAGGACGTTCCTCCGGAGCAGTATTCCGCTGCGCTTGAGGGATTGTCACAAATTCCGGAGACTATTAAGCCTGTATTGAATCACGCCGTGGAGGCAGGTGAGGTCCGGAGGGTATTCGATCTGCTAGGAAGCAAGTCGAAGTTGATTGCGCGTGCTGAACTCTCACGCTCCGTGAACCGTGGCCGTATGATCGCGATGCGTCTTGCTGGTATCGACCAGCATCAGTGGATCGCGGCACGAGCCGCAAGGGGAGTCGGGTGTGGCCACCTCAACGATGGCGAGGTTCGTCAGATAGGCGAGCCGTTCAGTAACGGCATGGTACATCCAGCGGAAGTAGCGGTGAATGGCGGGTGCTGTGGATGCATCACATTGCCGATGCCATAGGAGTGTGTGGTCATGAGTGAGAAGAAGTTCGAATACCGATCGTTCGACATCAGCAAGCGTGTTGTCGACGACGATCAGAGACTGATCGATTACTGTGCGTCGACAACCGGTATCGATCGGTACAAGACGCGTGTGCTGGATTGGAACGAAGACGGCATTGCGCGTTACCTGGGTCAGAACCCGGTCGTGCTCTGGGCTCACAACAGCCACATGCCGCCGATCGCCAGAACCCTGGCCATCAAGCACGAGCCAGGCAGGATGCTCACCCGCATCCAGTTCGCGCCGAAGGAAGTGTACGAGTTCGCGGACACTATCTACAAGCTCAACCGCGAAGGCTTCCTGTCGGGACTGTCCGTCGGCTTCATGCCGGGGAAGAGGGAGTTCAACGAGGAACTCAAGTGTCTCGACCTCATGGACAACGTCCTCTTCGAGCAATCGTGCGTGCCCATCCCCGGCAATGGCGATGCGGGGCGTCTCGAAAACGCCTTGCGTGATATGTCGATTCCCGAACCCCATCAGCACCTGCTCGTCGCGAACTACGCGATGAAGGCTGAGGGTATCGAGGGGATCAACGACATGAGCGCTCTGCAGAAGGACGTTCTGGGCTGGGCCGAGACCGAGCAGTTCGGTCGGTCGATCCAGGTCGATGTTCCCATCGAGTTCGAGGAGCCGGAAGGCGACGAGCCGGGACTGGGCGCGAAGGCCCCCGCCCCTGTCGTCAGCCAGCGAGCCCTGGAGCGGATCGAGGAACTCACTGAGGAGGTTCGGCTGGGCCAGACCCTGGCCGAGGAACTCACCCAGGATCTCAAGGTACAGACGGACGAGAACGTGGCGATGCGTGCCTGGGTTCGCATTATCGCTGCAA
>Ga0307379_10003153_pt1 | contig 24044 bp, 19 predicted proteins | sample UN2MG_FD_202237 | JGI IMG/M metagenome (GOLD analysis project Ga0307379, IMG submission 202237) | Soil microbial communities from Risofladan, Vaasa, Finland - UN-2 | ecosystem: Environmental > Terrestrial > Soil > Coastal area > Acid sulfate soil | place: Finland: Risofladan, Vaasa | collected...
AGCTTGTTTGGCACATGGCACATTAGGGGTCTTGACATGCTGGATTCATGCAGGCAGATGCTCACCGGCAGATCCGTCCTCTTCCCCGCCTGACAAAACTCTTATCCCCAAGCGTGAACTGTTACCTATTGACGGCTCGACAGGTGAGGAGTAAGATGGATGATAGTCGGATCGGGACATATTAGGGCAGAGGAGAACAAAGATGAACAAGGTCTTCGTACTAATCGCTGTTTTGCTGTGCCTGGGCGGGCTTGCTCAGGCGGTCGTCATTGACACCGTCCCGGTCGGCGACCCGGGTAACGCCGGCGAGCTCTCCGGTGAGAGTGCGGGCGGATGGGGCCCGGACAGAATCTGCGGCTCGGTAGGTTACTCATACAACATCGGCAAGTATGAAGTCACCGCCGGGCAGTACACAGATTTCCTGAACAAAGTCGCTGCCACGGATACCTACGCGCTCTACAACACCGCCATGTCGCGTACCGACTACGGAAGCGGGATCACGCGGGGCGGCGCTTCCCCTAGCTACACCTACTCCGTGGCGACCGACTTCATCAATCGCCCGGTCAACTACGTTTCCTGGGGCGACTCTGCACGGTTCGCCAACTGGCTTCACAACGGCCAGCCGACGGGACCGCAAGACGCCTCCACCACCGAGGACGGGGCTTACTACCTCAATGGCGCAACGACCCATGCGGCACTGATGGCCGTAACGCGCAAGGCAGGCTGGACGTGGGCGATGACCAGCGAGGACGAGTGGTATAAGGCTGCCTATTACAAGGGCGGCGGAACCAGCGCCGGATACTGGGATTACCCCACGAGCAGCGACACGGCCCCGGGTCGGGACATGGCCGACGCCTCCGGCAACAACGCCAACTATTACACGGGCTACGGTGCCTACCCCATAGACAACGGCAAGTACACCACGGTCGCCGGCGAGTTCCAGAACTCCGACAGCCCTTACGGCACATTTGATCAGGGCGGCAACGTGTGGGAGTGGAACGAGGCTTTGCTTTATGGCACCGCTCGTGGCTTACGTCAAGGTTCGTTCGGCAGCTACGACTACAACCTCCAGGCCTCGCTTCGCGGCAGCGCCGGCCCGGCGGGCGAGGACTACAGTGTCGGGTTCCGAGTTTCCGAAGTTGTTCCTGAGCCGTCTTCGCTCATGATCCTGGCCGGCGGCTTGGTGTCACTTCTGGGATTGAAGCGGCGCAGGGTCTAGCCCTTTTCCCTTTATCCCTTTTACCCTTTACGCCCGCCACTTGGGAGCGCCGATGTCCTCATCGGCTCCGGAGCATGTGAGGCTACATGCGCTCCTACGCCTCCCCATTGGCCATCAACCATCAAGCACGATAGTGCTTGGCAATCTCGGACATATATCGTGTCCCGATCCAATCCGCACTCTCGGTAAGCCACGCGCTCAAGAGCGTGTGGCCGGTCGGTTCCTGGTTGGAGACAAGGAGATTCGCCAGCAGCCCCTTGACCTCGTCGCTGGTCAGGACGACGTCCCTCAGCGCATAGCCTAGCAGCCTGGACATCGGGTATGCAAGGCGCGGATTCAGGTGAATGACCATTGTCTTGCTATTCACGATGTCCTTGATCAGCCTCAGCAGCCGGTTGAATGTATAAGCCTCCGGGCCGACGGCATCCAGGATCACGTTCTCATCCTTCGATCCCTGAGTCACAGCGATCTCGGCCAGGTCCTCCACGAATATCGGCTGAAGGCGGTATTCGCCGTCTCCCGGCGCGACGAACACTGGCATATGGCGAAGAAACCAGGCGATGTTGTTGATGAGTATTCCCTTGTCGCCGAAGATCACCGCCGGCCTCAGGATGCCATATGTCATCCCCGACTCGCGGATCGCCTCTTCGACGATCGCCTTGCCTCGGTAGTAGGGCAGGGGGGAATCGGGCGAGGGGTTCGCGATGCTGATGTGGACAATCCGCCGCACGCCCGCATCCTTCGCCGCCCGTATGAGGGTCTTGGAGTTCGCAATCGCCTTCTCGAAGGTCATATCGCCGTGCGCAAAGCGGATCCAGTACGTGCTGTAAAATGTCGTCACCCCAGCCATGCTTCTTGCAAGTTCATCCGGCTTGTCGAAGTTAAACGGGACCGTGGTTATCCCCTCGGCCTGCTTGCCCTCGGGGTGACCCGTCAGAGTCAGAACCTGTTTGCCCGCCGCCACTAACCTCCGGGCAATGTGACTCCCCGTGAATCCGAATGCTCCTGTAACTGCGACCAATTCCGCCATTGCTCGCCTCCCAGATTGTCCAACAAGGAAACTTCGGTCTGCGCCCCGAAACTCCTTTATTGATCATGTCTGCCTTTGATGAATTCTCATTCCTGTTTTCCCAGGATGGCGGATATCTGCGCATCCCGATCTGGGGCCACATCCCGTTGAGCCTCGCCGCGCGCCGGATCATCGAGCACCCGGATTTCGTCCGCCTCCAGAAGATCCGCCAGCTCGGGTGGGTCTACTACGTCTTCCCCGGTGCGTCTCACACGCGGTTTGAGCACTCGATTGGGGCATATCACCTCTCGGTGCTGATGCTCCAGCGCCTCGTGATGAATCCGGTCAACTGGGACTCCGGCGTTCCCAAGATCACTCCCGAAGAAGCCAGGGTGTTTCTCGCCGCCTCACTCCTCCATGACATCGGCCACTACCCATTCGCCCACCTGGTGGATCGGCTGTCCGGCTTCGAGTCGCACGAGGAGCGGGTGAGATCATATGTACTCGAAGGAAGCCTTTCCTCCGTCCTCGCCAATGACTGGGACGTGGGCCCGGAGGGCGTCGCCAATGCCATCATCAATCCCATGGACGCCGGCCTGCCGGGCCGCATGCTGAGCGGCATACTCGATCCCGACAAGATGGACTACCTCATGCGCGATGCGTGGGCGTGCGCCGTCCCTTATGGCAATATAGACACCGACCGCCTGATCGAGTCCATCGTGCTCGATACCGAGCGCCGCCGCCTTGGAATCACCGAGAAGGGGGTCGCGCCCCTGGAGAGCCTGGTTTTCGCCAAGTACATGATGTTCCGCCATATCTACTGGCATCACGCCGTTCGCATCGCGGTCGCCATGTTCACGCGCTTCGTCCAGGACGGCCTGGAGGAGGAAACCATCGAGCCGTCGAGCTTCTATCGCCTACCCGATGACGCCCTCGTCGAGGAGTTGGCTTCCAGAGCCGGCCGCATCCCCTCCGGCGAATTGATGACCAGCCTTAAGCAGCGCAATCTCTACAAGCGCGCTTTTACCCTCTATCCCGAGCAAGGGGCGGGGGAGGAGGAGTTCACCATCGCCGGCCCGGAGCTCGAGAAGGTGAGGGAACTTTACTGGCGGCCGGACACTCGAAAGGAAAAGGAGATCGCCATCTGCCGGCTCATCAGCCGCGAAGAGGGCATCAGGCTGGCGGGCCACGAGGTCTTGCTCGATATTCCGAGGGTTGTTACAGTGTTTGATGTGGACGACTTCCGGGAGCTTCGGGTGCTGGTCAGCTCTCAATCAGGCGGGGAAGACCGGTTCGTGCCGTTCGACTCCTACGGCTTCACCCAGCTCACGGCGGATTTCGTCCAGGAGTTCGAGCGCTTCAGCCGCCGGGTCCAGGTGATCTGCCGGCCTGACCTCCGCGAGGCGTTGATTCGTAATCGAAGAGAAGTCAAATCGGTCGTAGTGAGTTAGAAATCGAGTTGCCGATCAGCGGCGTGTTAATAGAAGGGAGATTCGGGTGTCCAGTTACCTACGTGTTTCGGATCTGTTGGAAAGAGACGGGGCTGCAAGAGAGCGGAACATGGGTTTTCTCCAGGAGACTCTTTCGGTCTTTCCGCCTCTTCTAAGCCCGCTCGGCTTTCGTCTCATGAGGGCAAGTCCATTTGCCGTGAGATTCGAGTCCGACCGAATGTTCTGCGAGATTTCCCATGACCGCCATCATGACCGGATTGAGATCGGCATAGGCAGACTGCCATACGTGCCTGGCGCTCAAAAGTATACGCTGCCGAACATACTGCATTTCCTGGAAGTGGCCGAGCCTTCTGATTATGTGGCGCCTGCGAGCAATGTGGAGCAGGTACGTGAAAGAGTACGGCGGGTTGCAGACCTGGTGGAGAAACACTGCATCGAGGCCCTTAAGGGGGATGACGACTTCCTGAAACGCTTGCATGAGGAAACATCCGATGTGAGTTCCGTGCCGACGGTTCATCGGCACCCCATTCTCAGCCAGTTGGAGAAGGAGTGGCCCGCCAGAGAGCGGCGCATAGGTTTCATACAAGAGGCTCTCGCAATCTTCGGTCCTCTTCTAACACCTTTCGGTTATCGTCTCATGAGTGCGAACCCCTACATGGTCAGATTCGAATCCGACCGGATGTTTCTTATGATCTCCCACGATGAGGACACTTACAGCTTGGAGGTAAGCCTCGGCAAACTGCCTTATTTCATCGACGTGGAAGAGTACAAGTTGCCCATAATACTGCATTTCCTGAACGTCTCATTTCCTGAGGACTACATGGCACCGGCAAGTGATGCTAATGAGGTTTCCCAGAGAATGCGGCAGCTTGCTGATCTTATGCAGAAACACTGCGCTGACGCTCTCTCCGGAGATGAGGGCTTCCTTGCAGGCCTGCACAATGCCAGTTTTGTACCCCAGCCGCAGTACGAATTGGAAGATCGGTTAGAAAAAGAGGGTCCTGGGAGAGAACGGCGTATAGGTTTCCTTCAGGAAGTCCTCACGGTCTTAGGACCTCTCCTGGGCCACTTAGACTTTCGTCTCATGAAGGCAAGCCCATTCATCGTAAGGTTTGAGTCCGACGGCATGTTCTTGGACATTTCTCATGACAGACTTGCGTATACTCTGCAGGTCGGCATCGGTATGCTTCCTTATCAGACCGGCCGTGTGGAGTATTCCCTGGAGAATATACTCCATTTCCTTAGAGCCCCGAATCCCTCGGAGTACATGGCCCCAACAAGCAATGCAGAGCAGATGCATGAAAGGATTCGGCTGGTCGCAGAGCTTGTGGAGAAATACTGCAAAGAGGCTCTCAGGGGAGATGAGGACTTCCTTAGCAGCCTGCACAAAGCTAGTTTTGCCTCCCAACGAGGTATCGGCAGTTTCATAGGAGAAGGGCCGGCGAGAGAGCGGCGGACCGGTTTCATTCAGGAGGTTCTCTCAGTTTTTCGGCCCGCTCTAGCCTCATTTGGCTATCGTCTCATCAGCGCCAATGCGTTCTTCGTAAGATTCGAGTCTGACGGAATGTTCTGCGAGGTCTCACATGACCGTTTAAACTACATAGTGGATGTTGGCATTGGCGAGCTTCCTTACAGGCTAGGCGTACCGAAATACACCCTGTCGAACCTAGTGCATTTCCTGAAAACTCAGGCCGGGGATTTTACCTTGCCTGCAAGCAATGAGAAGCAGGTTCATGAAAGAGTGCGTCAGATCGCGGATCTGATTGAGAAGCGCTTGAGTAAGGCTCTTGCCGGGGACCCTGCATTCTTTCCGCGCTTGAAAAAGGCTCTCTCTTCTGAGAATTTAGCAGTTGTTTCCAACCCTGCCTTAGATGAATGGGTTGGGGGACTCCACCTGGAAAGCAGCAGCTCTGAAAGAGAGCGGACTTTCGGTTTTCTTCGAGAGGTCCTTTCGGCCTTTTCCCCTCTCCTAAGCCCGCTCGGTTATCGTCTCGTGAGCGCCGATGCATTCATCGTAGAATTCGAGTCCGACCAAATGAGCTTTTTCATCGCTCACGAGGACGATGACTGTACCATTGATTTTACCGTCAGTAGGTTGCAGGGCACCGGGTATTCAACTTTCGAGATACGCAACTTCCTTGGCATCTCTGAGTCCAACTATAGTACATATTCGAGGAGTGCAAAGTTGGTGCGTGAACGGGTCTGGCAGTTGGCAGACTTGGTTCGGGAGCAATTAGCGGATCTCCTCAAAGGAGATGAGGAACTACTTAGCAAGCTTGACCACTTTCTGCTGCCCGGACGCCGAAGGTATAATTATCGGGCGAGACATGGGGAAGATCCCCCTGAGGGCTGGGACCCGTATAGCGATAACTGGTGGATCTAGATGCTTTCCTTCCGTGCAATCTGTGGTTTTCTGTGTAATCTGTGTGCTTGGAGAGTAAGACCATGGTTTCATGTGGAATCGTCGGGCTGCCTAATGTAGGCAAGACAACCTTGTTCAACGCCATCACCCGAGCAAGCGCGGAGGTCTCGAACTACCCGTTCACGACCGTCGGGAAGAACGAGGCCATCGTCCCGGTCCCCGACCCTCGGCTGGAGGAACTGCGGGAAATCGCCGAGCAGGAGGAGGCCAAGCCCGCCACATTCCGCCTGGTTGATATCGCCGGCTTGGTGAGGGGCGCGAGCACGGGAGAGGGGCTGGGGAACGAGTTCCTGGGCTACGTCCGCAACGTGGACGCCGTCATGCAAGTCCTCCGGTGCTTCGAAGCTGCGCACATCTCCCACGTGGAGGGCGAGCCCGACCCGATCCGCGACCTGGAGATCATTGACACCGAGCTCCGACTCGCCGACATGGTGATCGTTGACCGGCGTCTCGACAAGGTCGGCAAGAATCCCACCCTCCGCGAGCAAAAGGAGGAGCGTGAGGCCCTCCTCGCCGTCTTCGATGCCCTCAACACCGGCAAGAACCTCCGCAAGGGAGCGGTCTCAGCCGATTTCATGGAGAAGGCCGAGCCCCTCGATCTCCTTTCCGCCAAGCCCCGGATGCTCGTTGCGAACGTTGGCGAGAACGGTGACAACGAGTGCATAATCGGCCTCCGAGCCTATGCGGAGCAGAACGGCGAATTGCTCTATGAAGTCCCCGCCAAGCTGGCCTCGGATCTCGCCGAGCTTTCGCCCGAAGAGGCAGCTGAGTACACCGAGGAGCTTTACATCTCGGTGAATGCCCTTGCCGGAACGCTGACCGCTGCATATGAGCTGCTCGATCTGATTACTTTTTACACAATAGTGGGTAAATGCGTGACCGCATGGCCCATTCGCAGGGGGACGGATACATACGCTGCCGCAGGAATGATCCACAAGGACATACAGGCACATTTCGTGAAGGCGGAGGTCGTCCACTTCGATGATCTCAAGGCGACCGGCTCGTGGGCCGAGGCACGCCATCATGGCAAGCTTCTCCTCGAAGGCCGGGAGTATGTCATCCGGGATGGGGATGTTGTGCTGTTTAAGCATACGGGATAGGGGAAGTAATCCGTAAGGTTTTCCGGTTACGCATTACTCGTTACTGATTATGATTCTTGACGCTTTCAACGCCTGTTGGTATGATGTTTCTTGCACACGAGCGAAAGGAGCACGAACGAATGCCGCACAATTCCGCTGACTCTTATCGCCTGGAGGCCGTCAAGATCTGCGGGACGACCTGCATCGAGGACCGCGACCTGGCAGCCGATGCCGGAGCGGACAGCTTCGGCGTTCTGGTAGACGTAGGATATTCGACAAGGTCGCTCACACTTGAACAAGCGATCCCCCTGTTCGATTCGCCGCCCATCCCCGGAGTCGCGTTGCTCTTCAATCCCAGCGCCGGCCGAGTATGGACGGCGGTTCAGCAGCTCAAGCCATTCGCCGTCCAACTACTGGGCCACGAGATGCCGGACTTCATCGCATCCCTGAAAAGCGAGTTGGAGTGCCAGATTTGGAAATCACTTCATATCCCTGCAAGGAATCACGGCTCGATTGACGTCGAGTCAATGAAGGCCCTGGCCGAGGAGTACGAGGACTCCGGTGTGGACGTTATATGCTTCACAACCGTTGATGCTACGAGCGGCATGGCGAAGTTCGGCACCGGAATGGTCGGCGATTGGAGTCTCATTCGAGGTCTCGCGAATGGCCGAGCAGTCCCGACATACCTGGGAGGCGGCATAGATCCGAGCAACGTGGTCGCCGCCATTCAGTCGGTCAGGCCGCACGGTATTGATGTGTGCTCCGGAGTCGAGGCTTCGCGAGGCAAGAAAGATGCCGAGAAGCTGAAGGCCCTCTTCGAGGCACTCGCGGCATTCAGGGCTAAGGCATAATCCGAAGTTGAAAGTTGAGAGTTGAACGTTGAACGTTCGGAGTCTCCCATTCCCCCTTTCTCCCCCTCCCTCACGCCTGGCTTGCCAAGAACAGCCGCCACAAGGTACAATAACCCCACTTTCGAAAAGTGGAGGCAGCCATGAACTTCCAGGGAGCCTGGACAGCGCTCATAACCCCAATGACCACCGACGGCGGTGTTGATTGGGCGGGCTTGGAGAAGAACCTTCAATTCCAGGCCGAGCAGGGGATCACGGGAGTTGTCCCGACCGGCACCACAGGCGAATCCCCGACCCTCGTGTGGGACGAGCACAACAAGATCATCGAGCGCACGCTCAAGACTCTTGCGGGGAAATGCGAGGTCATCGTCGGCACTGGAAGCAACTCGACTCAGGAAGCCGTCGAGAGCACGGAGCGCGCCGCCGAGCATGGCGCGAAGGCCGCCTTGCTCGTTGACTGCTACTACAACGGTCCGTCCTCCCTGGAACTCAGGAATGAATACTACGGCGTCCTGGCCGAGATGTTTCCTGACATCTTCTTCATCCCTTACGTCATCCCCGGCCGATCGGGCACTGCGCTGGCCGTGGAGGATCTCGCCATCCTCGCGGGCGAATACCCGAATATCCATGCAGTGAAGGAAGCGACCGGCGACCTGGAGCGCATGGCGAAGACCCGCTCGCTCCTCGGCCCTGATTTCTTCATCCTCTCGGGCGATGACGATATCACCTACAAGATGATGACCAGCCCCGAGATCAAGGCCGCGGGCGTGATCTCGGTTATCTCGAATGTCGCTCCCGCGGCGGTGAAGCAGATGGTCGCGAAGACCCTTTCAGGCGACTTGGCGACGGCATCGGCCCTGCGAGACGCGCTTGCCCCGCTGTTCGGCATTGTGACGGTCAAGGTAGATAGCACTCGCGCCCTGCCAAATGGCAAGACGGCCGTCGTTCAGGACCGATTCAGGAATCCGCTCGCCATCAAGACCCTCATGAGCGCGCTCGGCATGCCCGCCGGTCCCGGCCGTCAGCCCCTCGGGAGAATGACCGCCGATGGCGTCAATGTCGTGCGAAATGCCGCTCGTACCGTCTGGGAGAACAATCCCGAGATTCTCGCCCCGGTTGGCGACTTCTTCGGCGTGAACGTAGAAGGCCGCATCGCCGAGGACTCAGTCTGGGCCGAGCTCAGCTATCCGTAGGCTCGCCCGCCGTAGCCTTGGCGAAGGAGGGTCCTATGCCATCCGATACTCTCTTGTGTCTTGGGATGATATGCCTGGTGCTCGGGGCGAATGCCTCGGCTGATTCCCTCGTCCGTGGAAACGCCCGATTTCAGGTGCTCTCTCCGACCCTCATCCGCATGGAGTACTCGCCGACCGCCCACTTCATTGACGAGCCCAGTGTGGCGGCGTCCGACCGGTCTGACCCGTCTGACCCGTCTGACACCAAGACCACCGAGAAAGACGGCTGGCTCACCATCAACACCGGCAAGATGACCCTCTCATACAAGCTTGGCCCGCCCCGATTCCTCGGGGATTCCGGCCCATTTACCGCCGAAAACCTGAAGATCACGTGGGATGACCATGCCTGGAAACCCGGCGACAAGGATGACAGGAATCTTGGCGGAATCCCCGCCAGCCTCGACAATCGAAGCACAGTCGCCGTAACTGATCCCGGTCCGCTCTCGCGAAACGGCTGGTTCTTCCTCGATGACAGCCATACCGCCCTCTTCACCAAGGACTGGGTCAAACCGCGCCCTGAGAAGGATGCCCAGGACTGGTACTTCTTCGTCTACCGGCAGGACTATCCCCACCTGCTCTCAGAGCTTGCCAAACTCCTCGGGCCGATTCCCATGGTCCCGCGATACGTCTTCGGATCATGGTTTGGCTCGCGGGCGGGCTACTCGGACGTCGAGTGGAAGATGATCGTTGACCAGTTCCGCGAAGAGGGCCTGCCGCTCGACCTCCTGGTGCTGGATTCCGACTCGACCACCAAGATCACCTGGTCCGGGTATGACTGGGATCCCGACCAGATGCCCGACCCCAACGGTTTCTTCAAATGGATGAAGCAGCGGGGCGTCCGCGTGACGATCAACGAGCATTACGGCCCCCTGACCCCGGTGAATGATAGCCATTTTGAGGAGATTCGCCAGGCGATGGGCCTGCCGCCGGACACCGGGGAAATCCCCCATGACCTCGCCAACCAGAAATACGCCACCTTGTTCATGGACCTTCTCCATAAGCCCGCGCTCGATATGGGGATGGCGTTCTGGTGGCAGGACGGCGCTGCCCCCGCGAATATGGAGGGCCTCGACCCGTATCTGTGGACGCGCCACATCGAGTACACGGGGAGCGAGCGGATCACCGGCCGGCGCGCGTATGCCTTCTGCCGCCTCGGACCTGCCTGGGGATCACACCGCTATGGGGGCTACTTCACCGGCGACCTCCACGGCGTCTGGGAATCGCTGCCCGTGCTCATCCCGGCGACCGTCCGCTCGGGCAACATGCTCGTTCCCTATGTGAACAACCTCTGCGGCGGCGTGTTCGTCGTTGATCTGCCTACCGAACTCTACCAGCGCTGGGTGCAGTTCGGCGCTTTCAGCCCGATCATCTGGTTTCACGGATTGTGGGGTCAGCGTCTGCCCTGGGAGTATGGCGAAGAGGGCATCGAGACCTACCGCAAGTTCGTCGGCCTTCGCTATGAGTTGATTCCCTATACCTACACCTATTCGCGCATCGCCCATGAGACCGGTCTGCCGGTCGTTCGGGGGATGTACCTCGAATATCCCGACCAGGAAGCCGCCTACACGCACGATCAGCAGTACATGTTCGGCAAGAAGTTCCTCGTCGCGCCGATCACTACCCCGGGTAAGACGGCTACTAAGGAAGTCTATCTCCCGGCGGGCGAGGATTGGTTCGATTTCTTCACGGGCGACATCTACCCAGGCGGGCGAACGATCAAGTATGAGTGCCCGATTGACCGCATGCCCGTCTTCGTCAAGGCCGGCTCGATCATACCGATGGCCCCGCCAATGGATTACTCCGATCAGAGGCCGGTTGATCCGCTCACGCTGGACGTCTATGCCGGTCGGCCCGCCGAGTTCCGGCTCTACGAGGACGACGGCATGTCCCTGGACTACCGCAAGGGCGCATATGCTTGGACCACATTCACTTTCAAGCCTGGCGTCTTGACGATTAGTGCGTCTCCAAAGAAGTTCAAGGGTCAGTTGACCAAGCGCGCGTACATCATCCGCCTGCACGGTCTCCTGAAGCCTGAGAGCATCACGCTCGGCGAAAAGAAGTTGCCATGGACCTGGGATGCGAAAACTCGCATCACCACCATCCGACTCAGCGCCGTCGTGACTAAGGACGAGACAACCATAGTGATCAAAGGCGCAGGGAACTACGCCGACGCCCTCGTCCTCCAGAAAGCCCTCAATCTGCGATCTCAGATTCGCAAGGCCAAGCGCCTCATGAAGCTCAAGCACGCCGAACTCCTGGGCGGCGGCGATGTCAAGAAGATGCCTCGGGTCGTCGAGCGAACGGAAGAGGTCGAACGGCAGTTGACCGAGATTATAAACTCGCCGAGGGGCAAGTCGCCCGATTTCGGCGCTTTGCATCAGCGAGTGCTCGATGCACTGGTGGACCATCCTTTCGCCACCGACCGTGCCATCCCCGACGCCGACCCCGAGTCTGCCGGATATGAGAAGAAGATCGCTGACGCGCAGTTCACCCCCGCCGAGATCGAGGCGATCACCAAACTGATTCGGGGAGCGGATGTGCCTGCGCAGTAGTCTTGCCCTGCTCACGTGGATTCACCGAAGTTAGGCGCACTCTAGCACGTCTTGCAGATCACAGAAGATAGTCCTGCCCAGATTGTTCGGCGAATTGCCGCTTGTATTCGCCAATACTTGAGGAGAGCTCTTCACTGCCGAATGCTGCGGCTGCGAGGGCAAAGGTACATATGCCTCGGAAGAAGTAGTTCCAGAGATCTGCCCGGTGGGCTTCCTGTATTGGCGTGTCGCACATACCTGATACGTGGAAGTGTGCTGGATATCCGCCGTATAGGTCCATGATCTGCGGGGACGCGGCATGGACGTAGCCTGAATAGGCTTTGCTAATGGTTCGGGTTACTGCTCCCATCCGGCTGTCGTGGCAGCCTTCCCCTTTTATCTTGGCAAGGTATGCCCGAATCTTTTGACGAGGTATCATTGGACGCTTTTGAGTAGAGGCAGACGGATCGTCCAGATTGTCGAACTCTTCCTCATAGAAGGCATCGAGATAGGACTGATGCAATTCAGTGATGTCGCTGTAAATGACCCCAAAAGAAAGAAAGTTTACATCCTCCATAAACTCATCGAGCATTCTGTGGAGAGCCCCCTGCTCCTGCACGAAGCCATATTCAAGTAGAATCCGGGCCGCATGGAGACCGCTCGTCAGTCGAGCCAGCTTCTGTATGATTGCTTGATGTATGGACTGTTCTACATAGCGAAACACAAAGCTGTCACCGACTGGCTTACGCTGAGGCTGTGGTACTTGAGCCTCTAAGAAGTGTAAGGTCGTTTCCATTTTCTGGAGGGTCTGGATGTATAGGGCATCTATGGGGTTCCCATTTGGCATTGAATGTTCTACCTGCTGATGTCATGAGAATCGTATCAAAGAAGTACCGGTGTGTCAACCAGAGAATAAAGCGCTCCAGAGTCGCCAACGCCGTGGTCACCCGCACCTGGTGGCGGATGGAGAAGGAAATATAGGTTTTAGGTTTTGAGTTGTAGGTTGTAGGGTTTCCCAATACTCCATCACTCCAATACTCCGCCTTGTTATTGGAACCAACCCTCGAAATGTGTTAATGTAGGTAACCAGTGCGCACTATGGAGCGAGGGACGTGCCAGCAAATCTTACGCCACAATACCGAGAAGCCGAAGATAAGTACCGCCAGGCCAAGACTACCGAGGAGAAGATGGCCGCCCTTGAGGAGATGATGGCGATCATCCCCAAGCATAAGGGCACGGAGCACCTCCAGGGTGATATCAAGCGCCGGATATCCAAGCTCAAGGCTGCGGAGGAGCAGAAGACTTCCCATGGCAAGCGCACGGTCCTATACCAGGTCGAGCGAGAGGGTGGGGGGCAGGTCGCACTCGTCGGCCCTCCGAACGTCGGCAAGTCAAAGCTTCTCTCACGCCTGACGAATGCTCAGCCCGAGATCGGCGACTACCCGTTCACGACGCAGAAGCCCCTCCCCGGCATGATGGAGTACGAGGACATCAAGATCCAGATCGTTGACATGCCCCCCATCGCCGAGGAGTTCACCGAGCCGTGGATGGCCGCCATCGCCCGCAACGCCGACGCCGTGCTCCTGATCGTTGACGCGAGCGATGGGTCGGTCCTCGATCAGATCGAGTCCGTCCTCTCGATCCTTGAGCAGTTCCGAGTCAGGCTCTATGGATGGGATAAGCCGGTTCCGCAGGATGAGTTGGGATTGATAATCCCGAGGAAGTCAATACTCATCTCGAACAAGATGGATCGTCCTGAGAGCCCAGAGAATCTCGATGTCATCCGCGACCTCTATGCCGATCGCTTTCCCATAATACCCGTATCTTCCGAAACTTGCTCAGGCATCGAAGAGATCAGGGTGCAAGTCTTCCGCATGCTCGATATCGTCAGGGTATACACCAAGATTCCCGGCAAGCCCGCCGACATGGACACGCCCTATGTCGTTCCGCGAGGCAGCACCGTTCAAGACGTGGCGACAATGGTGCACAAGGATTTTGCCCAGAGGCTGAAGTTCGCCAAGCTTTGGGGCGGCACGAAGTTCGAGGGCCAGATGGTCAGCCGCGATCACGTCTTGGAGGACCGGGATATCATCGAGTTGCACGCATGAGCATCAACTTACTTATAGACTCGGGCGGCATAATGCTCAGCTACAAGTGCAATTCACAGTGCCGCCACTGCCTTTATGCCGCCGGCCCGGAATGGAAGGATTGGCTGGATGTTCAGGATGCCGGCCGCATCTTCGAGGGTCTGGTCGAAACCCAGCCCTACCTCCGTGGATTCCACCTCGCGGGCGGTGAGCCGTTCCTAGACTTCGAGCGCCTGCTGGGAGTCCAGCGAATGGCAACCGAGTTCGGCATCCCCATTGAGTACGTGGAGACGAACGCCGGCTGGTGCACGGATGAGGCGGACGCGCTGGACAAGTTCCGCCAACTCCGCGATGTGGGCGCCCCCGGCATACTAGTCTCATGCTCGCCGTTCCACTCGGAGCACATTCCCTTGGATCGCGTGGGGGCCGCCGTCAGAGCCGGATATGACGCCTTTGGGCCGAATGGAGTCGTTCTCTGGGCGCCCGAGTTCTACCGGCGGATTTCGGAGATCGCGACCGACCGCACAATCCCGCTGGATGAATACGTGAAGTCGGTCGGAAAGAAAGCTGCCGGGCAGGCGATTCGAACGGGCTACAGCCTGATCTCAGGCGGTCGAGTTGGCTACCGGTTGACCGAGTTCTTCGACCTCCAGCCGGCCAGTGTCTGCCGGGAGGATCGCTGCCGTCTGGAGCTCCTCGAATCCGCCCACGCCCACTTTGACCCTTATGGCAACCTGATCCCATCCTTCTGCTCGGGGATCTCACTCGGCGACGGCCGGGATCTCATGGGCCTGATGCAGAGCTTCGACTTGAGCAGTCTGCCTCTGGTCAAGATGCTCGTCGAAGGCGGGCCGTATGCGCTCTACAAGTATGCGGCGAAAGAGTGGGATTATCGGCCTCTCGACGACGGCTATGTCGGCAAATGCCACCTGTGTGTGGACATCCGCCGGTGGATTCAGCAGAAGACGAGCCAGTTCACCGAGCTGGCCCCAGCCCAGTTTTATGAACAGCTAAAATAAAAACCGGCATCCAGGTCGGATGCCGGCTACTGTTCACTGTTTACTGTTCACCGTTCACTTTGCCGCCGCCACTGCCTCTTCTGCCGCCGGCACCCCCGCCTTCTCCGGATCCTTGAAGAACACCAGGAAAGCAATCGCGCAGGTGACGGTCAGTGCGCATGGCACCAGGAAGACTTTGGTCCAGTTCATCACATCGGCTGCAGGGTTGAACATATTCATGATGTAGCCTGTGAACTGCACGCCTAGCCACGTGCCGACCCCGAGGGTAACAAGCGCCAGCAAACTCTGAGCGGACGCTCGAATATCCTTTGTAGCCACCATATCCACGAATATCTGGCTTGCCACGAAGAAGAACGCATAGCCCAAACCATGGAAGGTGAGCGATGCTATGACCAGCGGGCGCATGACTGCCAGTGGGCCATAAGGAGCGGCGGCGAAGACGACATACCTCAGCGGCCATGCAATCACCCCGAGTGCGAGCGTCTTCCGGACTCCCCATTTGCGCAAGGCAATCGGCAGGAGGAACGCCAAAGCAACGATTTCCGCAACCTGAGCAACCGGCATTATCCAAGGAGTGAACTTACCGGGGATTGATAGTCCGCTTACCAGGAATCTCTCGGTAGGACCGTAGTAGAACTGCAACTCGGTGGTCACCACAAAAGCGATCAGCATGAACACGAGGAAATTGCTATTACGTAGCAGTACAAATGCCTTGCGGAAAGCGAGAGGGTCCTCTGCTTTGTCCCTTGCTGGAGGTGTATGCGGCAGAAAGAAGCAGTAAATCCCCATCACCAGACCGAACACACCAGCAAGCATCAGACAGTCAATCACCCCCCGTGGAACCCCGATCATGCGCCATCCGCCTAACAGCACTTCTGCAACGATCCAACCGATGGTACCCCAGACCCGGATGCTGCCGAAGTCCTTCTGATTCCCTATGTGATGGAAAGCAAGCGAATTGGTTAGAGCGAGCGTCGGCGCATAAAGAATGCAGTAGCCGACCATTAGCCAATTGATGCTGGAGAAGCTGGTCGCTTTGGCTGCAAGTATGAGGAAAACGCCGCCCAGGAGATGGACTATACCCAGAAAGCGTTGAGTGGGTACCCATCGATCGGCAATCTGTCCGCCGGTAAACGGCGACAAAATACATGCCAGCGAAAGGAGGCCAAAGATCCACGCCGTTTGTGGATCCGACAGCCCCATTCCCCCAGCCGGCTTTGGCGTCGTCAGTATTCTCCATAGGAATGGCGCCCATGCGCCCCATATGGCGTATTGCAGGAACATCATCGCGCTAAGACGAAAGCGTAGGCTAAAACCCATTCTTGTCCTCCGAGGGATCGTATTGATCTCAATGGACGTTCGACAAACAAGCTCGTCATTCCTTCATGATGAAACTTAGATCAAGGCTGGCTGATATATGGGAACTAGCGGGCAGTGATCCGACTACCGCCCTCGAGTCGGCACGACGCCTTCTGCGCGAGCATCCTAAGGACCCGGATGTTCTCGCTCTAGTCGCTGAGTGCTGCTTGACGGCAAGGAACGATGTCGCCGCGAGACGGTATGCAAAACGGGCACTGACTCTGAGACCTGGTAATGGACCGGCTAACCTTGTGGTCGGGAAGCTGTACATGGAGCAGAACCGACTGCGGAAAGCCATTTCCTATCTCCGCAAGGCGATGCGTTCATCTGAATCACGAGTAGCGGCCCATAAGGAGATATCGAAGCCCTTGTTCGAGCTTGCCCGCTCGTCCCGTCAGTATGACGAGGCTCGCAACCATCTGAGGTCCTATCTCGGCCGATGTCCCAACGACGTTGATGGTTGGATGGACCTTGCCTGGGAGTGCTACTACTGCGGCCGATGGGATGAGTGCGACGAGATATGTGAGAAGGTGAAAGCACTCGACCCGAAGAGCGCTCGACCGTTCATCATGGAAGGCTGGTCCAGGCATATGCAGGGCAGATATGCCGATGCTATGGCCTGCTTCCGTTCGGCCATTGATGTTGATCCCGGGAGTGCCCAGGCATATGAGCGCCTCGGACTACTTAAGGAGGTCCTCAACGACTACGTTGGGGCTGTGGAATGTCTCCTCTTCTCGCTCCAACTGGATATCAAGAGAACTCGCGGTTGGGATATGCTATTGAATGTGCTGGGAGGAGCTATGCAACAATGGCTGTTTCCCAGTTCAGAATCAGCGGTGATGCCCGATCTCATCCAGCGGATATGCGAATCTGCCCTCATACATGCGTCCGATGACTCAATGAATGCGATCATATTGCGCTATCATGTGTACCAACGCCTGGGTAACGAAGTAGCATCCTTGGCCGAGGGCCAGAAGTACGTGAAGCTATTCCCCGACACCAAGGTCGCGGAGATGATGCGCGGAGTACTTAGAAGCAGAGCGATACCTGAACAAGACGATGACGAAGATGAAGTCGGCCAGGAGTTCCTCTCTACCTTCGGTCATCTACTCCCTTCGGCGCCAATCGAGAGCAATGAGGCTCAGGAAATCGAGCGGCTGTGGGAGTTGTTCCAGGCCGGAAGTCTCGCCATTCCTGAGATATAGTTAGAATAGGCCGGTTTGACTTCCAAACGAGCGGAAGGTAAGATGATGTGGGAGGCTGCTCTTGAAATCACACACCGAATACCTCTGGATGAATACGCCCACTCGGCGGGAGTACGTGAATATCACCGAGGAGTGCGCTCGGATACTGCGAAACAGCGGGATCAAGGAGGGCATGATGCTCGTTTCGGCGATGCATATCACCGCGGGCGTCTGGGTGAACGACAACGAGCCCGGCATCCTCCAGGACGCGGATGATATGCTGGAGAGGCTTGCTCCCTTCAACCCCAAGTATCGCCATCACGCTACCGGCGAGGATAACGGCGACGCCCACCTGAAGAACCTCCTTGTCGGCCATCAGGTCATAATCCCGATCACCGCCGGCCAACTCGATCTTGGCCCCTGGCAGACGATCTTCTACTGTGAGTTCGACGGCCGCCGGCGCAAGCGAGTAGTCGTAAAGGTGATGGGGGAATGATCCACGTATTGTCCGAAAAAGCGTCACCCGAGCAGATCGAGGACATGCTCCAGGAGTTGGGGAGTTATATCAAGTTGGCCGTTGACATTCGACTTGGCGTACTGGCAGGCGGAGGTGCCATGCACGCGGATTGCGAATCGGCGCTTCTTGAGGCTGGCTCTCAGCAGGAGAATGTCTGGGGGGCAAGTTGGTTGCCCGTCTCGGAAGAGATTCTGTTTCGATCCCAGATCAACACTCGCCAAAGAAACCGAAGTATGACTATACAAGAACCTGAGGTGAGAAAGCGGATCGAATCCATAGTCGGTAGGATACTCGGGGGACGTGGTGAAGAACCTTAGTGCTCCGCTGCTACTCAGATACTTACTTCTGATATTTGTGCTTCTCTTGCCAAGTCTAGCCCAAGGAGACTCACCTATGCCCAAGCCCGAATCCCTTCAGGACATCTTCTCTCGGAAGCTGGCATACACGAAGGCCAGCCCGTTCTTCAAGGAACTCCACACGCCCCACCTCAAGCGCTTCCTGCCCAAGCCCTGGAAACCCGGGCCCGGCGAGTTCCTCCTTGGCCCTGAGTGGGGCGTCCGCGCCGAGGGAATGAGCCAAGTCCCCGGGCCGTCTGCGGTCGAGGAGTTGAGGACCTTCTTTACCGACAATGAGATCAGTCTGAGCAACGAGCCCAGGAAGCACCTCATCCTGCGAGTCGCAGGCAAGGCATCCGACCGAATCTCCGCGGACAGCTATACCCTCAAGGCAACGGACTCCGCCATCGAGATCACCAGTCCCTCGTCGAGGGGGGTCTTGTACGGCGTCTACTACCTGGAGCAGCTTCTCCTCGACCGAGGCATCCCTGCCATGAAGCCCATGTCCGTCGAGCGCAAGCCGCTCTTCGACGTCCGCATGTTCGGCGAGGTCTTCGGCACGTTCACCATCAGCGGCCTGAAGATGGACCGCCCGGTCACCCAGGACACATTTTCCGCCCTGAGCCGCTTCGGGGCGAATGCCAGCTTCACCTTCGTCCGATTGGGGGATTACCTCGGCCCTGGAGTCTACCCCGAACTGGAGAATCCCGACCGGGCGAAGAACCTGGCCGAACTCAAGCATCTTGCGGATATGTCGAAGTCCGCCGGCATTGAACTCTATCTCGACGCCTATAACCCCAAGCTCCCGTCGAGCCATCCGGTCTTCAAGGCCCACCCGAACGCCATGGGCGCAACCCAGCATGGCGGCGACATCCGGTGTCTCTGCCCATCGGATCCCGAGACCCTGAAGTACATCGCCGACTCATGGGCCGATGTCTTTCGCCAGGTGCCCTCGCTTGGCGGAATGGTGATTATCATTGGCGGCGAGGGGTTCTATCACTGCTGGATGCGCCGGGTAGGGGATAAGCCCGACTGCCCTCGATGCAGCAAGCGCGCGCCCGAGGACGTCGTCGCTGATCTGACGAACGCCGTCTTCCGCGCGATTCGCAAAGTCAAGCCGGACGCGGAGTTCTTCGCGTGGCCCTATTCGGCGTTCATCTGGTCGAAGGAGCCCTTCCAGCTCGACCTCATCTCCAAGCTCGATCCAGGCATCCACCTCGTCTCCGAGATTGACAAGGATTATCTCTACCAGAAGGACGGCTATGTGAAGAACATCTGGGACTACTCGATTGACTTCCTCGGCCCGAGCGACCGGTTCGTCTCCCAGTCGAAGGCGATTCGCGAGCGCGGCCTCAGCCAGTGCTGCAAGACCGAGACCGCGACTGCCTGGGAGCATACCGGCGTGCCGTACATCCCATGCATGCAGCGATGGGGTGAGCGGATGGACATCATTCGCAAGCAGAAGCCACGCTCGATCATGTATGCCTACGACTGCACGGGCTTCACTCGCTCCCGGCCCGAGGAACTTGCCGGTCGCATGAGCTGGTCGCCCTCGGGGGATGAGATCGGGAAGATTGCGCTCAGGGATTTCGGCCCTGCCGCCCCGAAGGTCGTCGAGGCATGGGAGTTGTTCAGCGAGGCGCTCGGCCACGTCCCCTATCTCACGCACGGCTACTACAAAGGCCCGAGCTTCATCGGCCCCGGCCAGCCCTTGATGCTTTCTGAGGAAGGACTGCCGTCCGAGCTGTTCGGCCGGTTCTTCTATCTGGCGGAAAACGATCTGACCGAAGGCACTTCCCAGGCAGCGATGCTTCGCCCGATCTACTCGCCGGACATCAATGCCTCGCCCGCCGAGATGGCCGACATGGACAAGGCGCTCGCACTCTGGGAGCAGGGGGTTCAAATCCTCGAGTCAGCGGAGGTCTCCGAGCCCTACAAGAAGGAGTATCAGCGGGAGCTCGACATGGCGGCTTATCTCCAGGCATGCTTCCGCGCGGTCGTCTACGGCAATCGCTTCTTCGCGCTCAGGCGGCAGGACCGAACCCCCGAAACCCTTGCGGAGATGCGCAAGATCGTCGAAGCCGACCTGATCAACGCCCGCCAAGCCCTCCCCATCGTCCGCCGAAATCCCAATTTGGACTTGGCCGTCCGCATGGACATGGACTACCCGCCCCTCGCCAAAACCCTCGAAACGAAGATTGGTTATGCGGAGCGGGTGTTCAGGGAACAGTTGAGGTAACACGGGGCCTGGGCATCCCAGGCCCCAAGAAGAGGTTCAGATCCCTCCGTCGATAGTCCATTGCCGGTTTGGGTTGTCGTTCCTCACTGCCAGGTTGAACTTCTTCAACTCGCCGGACTTGAGCCTTATTTCATACGGCACGAGCCATCCTGCATACTGCCCGGGCTTTTGATAAGGCTTGCCGATGCTGATGACTTCCAGCCCACCATAATATTGCAGCAGAATCTGACTGCTATCGCCGGCAAGGGGCTTCAGTGCTCCTGCATCATTGGCAGCCAGGGCCTTAAAGAAAAGCTCCGCCGTCTCCTTTGGCCCAGCTATAGGAGTGACCTCTGGTGTCTTTTCCGGCCAGTACATCCAGATTGCCGCACACAAGCCCACCAATAGTATGACAACCGCGATTACTGACTTTTTCATCAGAATCCCCCATCAAGCATCCACTGCTTCTTCTCGTTGTCGTTCCTGATCGCCAGGTTCATCTTCTTGACGTCACCCGACCTGAACCGAATTTCATAGGGTACGAACCAGCCCGGGTACTGCCCCGACTTGAATGGCTCGCCGATGCTGATGACCTGCAGACCGCCTACGTAGTCTCGGAGCTTGGGATCATCCGCCAGCGTCCCGGCAAACCCTCGCAGGCCATCCCAGTCTTCAGCAGCCATGGCTTGGAAGACAGCCTCCGCAACTTGCTTCGGCGAGAGCGACGAGTTGTCGGGCAGCCCCATCTCATCCGGCGTCTTATACCAGATCGCGTCCTTCGGCACGTCCAACTGGAACAGGCTCGCGCTCAACTGCGAGTCATATTCGACCTTGTCCGTCTTGAAGACGAGCACATTGTCTTTGCCCGTGTTGACATACACCTGCAGGCCCAGAAGCCGATGAGTCTGCGAATCGAAAGTATAGACCCGAACGTTATCGGACATCAGGATTGACTTGTTCTTCATATAGTCGGACTCACTGTAATCGCCCTGAGCAGCGGCCTGGATCGTCAGGACGGTTGTCGGGCCGTTGCTCTCGATCTTGACTCGTGCCCCTTCCTCACGGGCGATTTCCTGCTCGCGCTGGAACAGCGAGTTCACGTCCAGCAACGGCGCAAGCCACTGGGCGATACCCGCTCCCGGCGAGGCCTTGACCGCCATTGGACTTGCATCGCCCGGTTTGATCAACATGACAATCTCATTGCCGTCCATAACTGCCACTCGGCCCGGCTTCTCGATGCGCCACTTGGCGGTCTCTCCCGACACCTTCCACAGTTCCACAGGTACGAGATCGCCTTCAGGGACAATCATATCGAAGTTGTCGTGGGGTACTGTGCGCATTTGCGCGACGATGTGAATAGTCCCAAGCCTCTCCGAGGCCTCGGCTGCCTGGGCCAGTATCGTGAAGGCACTATCGGGCCTGCCCTGCAAGAGCCACCCACCCAGCAGGCCGATGACTACCAGCGCGATTGCCACATACGATAGCCGGGGCAGCCAGCCCCGATATCTCTTCATATCCTCAACTGTTTCCAACTCGGTTACCTTACTCATGATCCGCTCCTTCAGATTCGATTCCCGATAAGGGGATTGGATCGGACTCAGGGCGGTCAGGAGCGCCCGTGCCTCGGCAAGCTCGCGAGCACATTCTGTGCATGTTTCCGCATGCCGAAGCAGATTGGGGTCCGGATTTGCATCCAGCATCTCGACCTGCCTCTTGCGAAACGTTTTGCAGTTCATAGTGATTCCTCCCTCGTCTGAGGAATGATGCGGCGCAGTTTCTGCAGTCCGTATTGGAGTCGAGACTTCACCGTTGGAAGGCTGCAGCCGACTATCTCGGCGATCTCGGCGAACGTGAACTGATCCAAGACCTTGAGCCGGATGACTTCGGCCTGACGCTCCGGCAGGCGGCGAAGAAGCTGCTCGATCCGCTGAATGAACTCAGCGGCGGCCGTTTGCTCCTGGACTTCGCTCTGCCTATCCGGCAGGTCCTCCGGCCCGAGTTCTTCGAGCGAGAGGACCCTACGCCCTCGCCTGCGCTCTATGCAGGCATTAGCCACCATCCGGTAGAGATAAGGGCCGACCCTCCGCACTCTCCGCAGCCTCACTCGGTCGGCATAAGCTTTGACGAATACGTCCTGAACCACGTCCTCCGCGTCTTCCATGCTTCCCAGCCGGTGAAAGGCAATGCGAACCAGCCGATCCAGGAAGACGTCTACAAACGACTCGAACTCCTGTCTGGATTGAGGCCAGCCCTGGTCCCACGCCTCCACGGCCCGGCATGTTCCCGGAAACTCCATCGCGGCTCCTTCAGATTGCACCAAATCCTCCATCTCGACCATTCGTCCGTACCACTATGATGACGGTCCGAAATGTGGATTTGGATTTAGGAATGTTCATCAAGGATAGCACAGATCTCAATCCTGGCGTCCGATTCCCCAACACCAAACACCTCCCACCCAACACCCATCCTTGACATCGGTGGAATGTAAACGTATACTTTCCTCAGAAACGCAGTTCGGACGAAGGAGTAAGCGCAATGGGTGGAGTGGAATTAAGTGCGGCGGATCGAGCCACGGTGAACCTGGTCCTGGGCAAGGACCCTCGATCCGAGGGATTCATGCCCGGATGGGCGATCGAGCTGGCGAGGCAGAAACTGCTCTTCTTCACACTCCCCAAGGATTTAACTGCCAGCCTTGATGACATCATCCAGGCGCTGGACGCGGAGTTCCAGTGTGGCGATGAGACCACTCGCACCAGGTGCATTGCCTTCCTCCTTGGGGTCGCCGACTCGCTCAATTCCATCGTCGAGCTGCATCACAATCTTCAGAGCGCAAAGCTCCACGGCGACGGCATCCTTCCCGATTCCGAAGCAGCCGCCTGCCGGGAGATGGCCCAGTTGCAAATCGTCGGCTGGGAGGCTCAATCGCCCGAAGCCGCTCGAACCGTCCTCGATTGCATCAAGACCGAGGACTTGGCCGCGAATAAGGGCGACAACCTTTTCATCTCGTGGGCGAAGAGCTGGGAGGCCGAGCACGGAGTCGAGCCGTACTCCTCGACCGCCGAGTTCCTGAAGTGCTTCAAGGGGCTCTATCAGCCGGGGACATACTATGTTGACCTCTTCCTCGCCTGGGAGCAAGGCGAAACCAAGACACAGTTCTTCAACGACTACGGCCTCCAGGCCGCGAGATGTCGCAAGATCGGAAGTCTCGGCGGCACGACTAACCCCGCGATCGCCGTCATGGGCGAGGATGATTTCGACGGCAAGGGCAACATCTGGGGTGACGCCGCACGTAACTTCATCACCAGGACCCCGAACAAGTGGCGTGAGGTACGGAAGGTAATCGCCAAAGAGCAGACCGAGCGCAAACAGAAGGACGATTGGGGCGCGACCGCCTTCACCGAGTGGGTGGTCGTGGATGCCATGCTCGGCCTCCGCTCGATATTCCTTCTGGAGGGGCTCGGACGGGTGGCATTCCAGCTCAGGCCCGATTGGCATGATGACGAGAAGAAGCTTACCTATGCCGGCGGACAGATC
>Ga0307379_10003154_pt1 | contig 24043 bp, 20 predicted proteins | sample UN2MG_FD_202237 | JGI IMG/M metagenome (GOLD analysis project Ga0307379, IMG submission 202237) | Soil microbial communities from Risofladan, Vaasa, Finland - UN-2 | ecosystem: Environmental > Terrestrial > Soil > Coastal area > Acid sulfate soil | place: Finland: Risofladan, Vaasa | collected...
CGTCAACCTGACCGAGAGCCCGCAGGGCGGCCTCGGCGGGGTTCTCAAGCGGGCGTTCGACCTGGTATTCGCGGCCGCGGGGCTGATCGTCCTGTCGCCGCTGATGGGCGCCATTGCCCTTTGGGTCAGGTGCACTTCCGCAGGCCCGTCTGTTTACCGCCAGCAGCGCGCGAGCCTGGGCGGGAAGCGCTTCACGATCCTGAAGTTCCGCTCGATGGTGCACCCCGCCGAGACCGCCGGCGACGCCGTGTGGGGCGCGGCGCCCAATGACCCGCGCGTGACGCCCGTCGGGCGGGTGCTCCGAAAGCTCAGCCTCGACGAGCTGCCCCAACTGATCAACGTCCTCCGCGGGGATATGTCGCTGGTGGGCCCCCGGCCCGAGCGGCCGGAGTTCATAAAGCGCTTCACCGGGCAAATCCCCCGCTACATTCTGCGCCACCACGTCAAGGCCGGCCTGACGGGCTGGGCGCAGGTGCACGGCTATCGCGGGCGCAGCAATCTCCGAAAGCGAATCCAGTACGACCTGGACTACATCAACCGCTGGTCGCTGGGGCTGGACGTGTGGATCATCGTGCTGACGGTGTTCCGCGGCTTCGTCAATCCCCGCGACTGACCAGCCGGCCTGCCGGAGCCGCCCGTGTTCGCGACGGAAGACACCATTGTCGCCACTTCGACGGCCGCCGGCTCGTCCGCCCGTGCCATCGTCCGATTGAGCGGGCCGCTGGCCGTCGAGCTGGCGCGGACGGTCTTCGCATCCAACGGCACGCCCCTGGTGGGGCTGGGGGGCTTTCGCGCCGTGGACGGTCGCGTGCGGGTCGCCTCGGCCGGCATCGAGGCCCCCGCGCAGGCGTACGTCTTCCGCGCCCCGCGAAGCTACACGCGGCAGGACGTGGTCGAGCTGCACGTGCCGGGGGCAGCCGCCCTGGCGGCGGCCCTGAACGAAGCCCTGGTCGATGCGGGCGCCCGCGCCGCCGGGCCCGGAGAGTTCACCGCGCGGGCCTTCTTGGCCGGACGGATCGACCTGTCCCGCGCGCAGGCCGTCGCCGACCTGATATCCGCGGCCGACGATGCGCAGCGGCGCTCGGCGATGAGCGTGCTCGGAGGCCAGGTCCACCGCCTCTGCGGCCAGGCCGCCTCCCGCGCCGCCGAGGTGCTCGCGTCGGTGGAGGCATCCATCGACCTGGGCGACGAGGACATCGCTTTGGCCTCGCCGCGACAGCTCGCCGCCGAGCTGAACGCGCTTGGCCGGGAGCTGCGCGGCACGGCCGAGAAGGCCGACGACGTGCCCGACACGGCCGACACGCCGCAGGTCGTCATCACCGGCCGGCCGAACGTCGGGAAGAGCTCGCTCCTGAACGCCCTGAGCGGGACCGACCGGGCCATCGTCTGCGCGCTGGCCGGAACCACGCGCGACGTGCTGACCGCCTCGATGAGCCTGCCGGGCGCCGGCCCCGTCGTGCTGACGGACGCCGCCGGCTTCACCGAGTCGCCGACGCTCCATAGCTATGGCGACGGAGCGCCGGATGACGCCCTCAGCGCGGCGGCCGGCGCGGCCGCCGGGCGGGCGGTGGCGGCCGCCGACATGGTGATCTTCCTGTTCGACGCAGCCGACGACGACGCCCGCGCGGACCGCGCGCTTCTGAACGAGGTCCGCCGCCTGAACGCCCGCGCGCCGCTGCTGCTGGCCGCCAACAAGATCGACCAGCTGGACGAGGCCGACCTTCCCGCGCGACTGGCCGAGATGGCGCCCCCCGACGGCAGCCCGCCGCCCCTGGCGATCTCCTGCCTGACAGCCCGGGGCCTGCCCGAGCTCCGCGAGGCAATCGCCGGGTGCCTGCACCTGAAGGCCGCCCGCGGCGGAGAAGGGCTGGGCCTGCATCAGCGTCAGAGGCGATGTCTCATCGCCGCCGCCGAGGCCGCCGCACGCGCCGCCGAACTGCTGGCCGGCGCGGACGATGCCGCGGACGTGGCCGAGCTGGCCGCCGTCGAGCTGCGCCTGGCACTCGCCGAGCTGGGCCAGATAAGCGGCCAGATCGTCACAGAGGACATCCTCGGCCGAATCTTCGCCCGATTCTGCGTGGGGAAGTAGGGCGTAGTGGTAGCACGGGCGTCTCGCCCGCGGGATATCGGCTTGTAGATTGCGGATTCAGAAACGCGGAGCGCGAAGCGCGAAGTGAGGAGCGCGGAGCTCTGGGGGGCCGTGGAGTACCTTGCGGGCGGGTGATCGGTTTGTCTTCGCCTCCGCGTGCAACAAGTCGCACCCCCTACGAGACTGTCGACCAGCACAGGATCACGGCAAATACTGTTGACATTTTGTCATCGACTGCCGATAATGCGGTATGGATGAGGATCATCAAGACGAGCACGCTGAAGGCCTTCTATGCGGAGCGCCGGGAGGCCGAGGCGTCGTTGAAGACCTGGATCGCGTTGAGTCGGGCGGCCGAGTGGCGGTCATTTGCCGACGTTCGCAAGACGTTCCCGACCGCCGATGCGGTCGTGGTCGCCAGCGGTCGCAGCGTGGTGGTTTTCAATATCGCCCATAACCGCTACCGCCTCATCACGGCGGTCCACTACAGATCGCAGATCGTGTTCACGCTGAGGGTCCTGGCCCACAAGGAGTACGACCGCGATCTCTGGAGACAGCAGCTATGAGTCCGCGCACTATCACGCACGAGGACATTCCGGCCGGCTACGAGCAGCTCACTCGCCTCTTCATGCCGCGCCCCATCCGCGACGAGGTGGACTACCGCAACGCCCTGGAGGTGCTGGAGGCGATGGCCGGCTTCGAAATGAGCAACGACCAGCACGACTATTTCGAGGCCATCTCCACGTTTGTGGAGAGATACGAGGCCGAGCATCACGCGATCGAACTGAAAACGCTTTCGCCCAACGAGATCCTTCGCCGCCTGATGGAAGAGCACGGGATGAGCGAGTCGGACCTGGGCCGGCTTCTCGGCGACCGCAGCCTGGGCCACCGCATCCTTTCGGGCGAGCGCGATCTCAGCAAGGCCCACATTCGCACCCTCGCCGAGCACTTCGCCCTCAGCCCGGCCGTCCTGCTGTCATAGTGGTAGCACGGGCGTCTCGCCCGTGGGATCTCGGATTGCAGATTGCGGATTGAAAAACGCGGAGCGCGAAGCGAGGAGCGCGGACCTGTAGGGCGGGCCACCTGCCCTCCGTAGCCGGAGGCGAAGGAGGGTGCTCGCCGTCGAGCTGCCGTCGGCAGGGATCACGTCATGGCCTTGCCCTTCGGCCCCGCGCGGTAGATCACGATCAGCGCCGCCGACAGCAGCCAGATCAGCAGGCCGCCCAACTGGAACATCCGCCGCGGATACAGCGAGGCCTGATTGGCGGCCGCCGCGAAGACGACGATGCCGGCCGTCCCCACGAGCGCCCCGATCAGCGGCATTCTCTGGCGCGCCCATCGCCCGGCGGTGAAGTCGCGGCCGGCCTGCTGGACCACGAGCACCATGCACCCCAGCAGCACGAGCTGGAGCGAGTATCCCCAGCGCTGGAAGTTCAGGACCTCCAGCTTCCAGACACCTGCCAGCAGCAGCGCCGCCGGGAGGAACACTCCGGCCAGCAGTCCGCGCCCTCGCCCCGCCAGGAACGCCGCGCCTGCCAGCACGGCCGCCGCGGGCGCCTTCAGGTCGTCCACCAATCTGGTGGGCACCGGGGCCGCGTTGTGCTCCATCAGCCACAGCGCCCCTGCCGCCGCCGCCAGCGCGCCCGAGACGGCCATCGCCGCCAGCAGCACCGGCCGGCTGCCCGGCGAGGGCGGCCGACGCACGAACCAGTCAAACGCCAGCAGAACCAGCATGACCAGCGAGTACAGCCCGCCGACGATCAGCATCCGGGTAAGGACCAGCGGCTGGGACTCGCCCAGGCTGATCTGCCATCCGGCGAATGAGTACTCCGGCAGTTCGATCTGCCTGCCCTGGGGGCATACGGCCTGCGTCGCCCACATCAGCGCCAGCCCGGTCGCGACCGTCACGGCGATGCTGGGCAGCCGCGCGAACGCAACCAGCAGCCCGTTGACCGCGCCGACGGCCGCCCCGGCCCCCACCCCCAACAGCACCGCGGGCAGCGTCGCCATCCCGGCCTTGATGCAGCCGGCCGCCACCAATCCGCCCACAGCCGACACCACCCACACGCTGGCGTCGATGGCCCCGCAGCGAAGGCACAGCAGCAGCCCCAGCGCCAGCAGCAGGTAGATCGAGGTCATCGCGCCGGTGAGCCCCTGGATAAGCGCCCCGGTCGGCGGCTCGGCGCCGAGCGGCCCTTGCGCCCCTTCGATTGCGCCCCCCGCGCCTGAGAAGTCCACCCGCATCGCCGGCGCCAGGACCACCGCCAGGCCCACGAGCAGCGCGACGCCCAGCAGGTCTCGCGGCCAGGCGCGGGCCAGAAACGGCGGGCGAATGCGGTCTTCCAGGGTCCTCAAGCGAAGGCTCCAGGGGGCGGACGCAGGACCACTATGACCGAAAACCACACCGAGGTGCAAGGCCCCGGCCGGCCAACGCCCGCTCACCGCCGCAGCTTCAGCACCTGCAAGAGCGTCTGCTCGTCCTCCGTGGGCTTGACCAGCCCAGATATCGCGCAGAGGATCGCAACGCCGAAGCCGGCGAGGAAGCCCCCGGCATGTGCCCAGTGTCCCACACAGGTCTGGGTCCCCATCGCCAGATAGAACAGGTCCCAGGCTATCCAGAACAGGATCATCCAGATGCTGGACAACGTGAACCGCCGGGCAATGAAGTAGTACGGTGGGAAGTACATCAGGAACAGACAGGATATGTTGTTGCGGGGGAAGAACACGAGGAAGGCCCCCATCACGCCGTTGATCGCGCCGGACGCCCCGACGGCCGGTCGTCCATCCAGACCGTAGTGCGCCAGACCGCCGACCATCGCCGCCGCCAGGTACAGCCCCGCGTAGCCCAGGTGCCCGAACTTGTAGTTCACCGCGTTGCCGAAGATCCACAGGAACAGCATGTTCCCGATCAGGTGAACCCACCCCCCATGGAGAAACGACGAGCTCACCGCGTACACCGGCCAAAGACCGGCGTTCTGTGTCAATCCGCCCCCCTCGACTCCGGCCATGTCGTAGAGAAGCCCCACGTCGTAGAACGCCGCAATGCTCATGCAGATGATGACGGCCATCAGCACCCAATTCACGAACGGGCGCCGCCAGGTCGGCACGTCAACTCTCAGTGGAATGATCATGATCGGCTCTCCGTCGCGCCGGCCGTGCCCCAAGAAAACCAGCCAGGTCGCGGAGACGGATCGATCTGCGCCACGCTTCCCGCCTTTCGATTATCCACCTGGACGTGCTGGGGCTATCTGGCCGGCACTATACTGACCCGCCCTGCGGGGGAGGTCAAGCGCCCGCCCTATCTGCGGCGCGGGCTGGACGGGCGGCCCGGCAGAGCGGACAATCCGCAGAACCTGGCGCCTGGACAAGCGTTCAGAGCAAAGGAGTCGGCCAATGCCCGCCAAGCAGAACTACCAGTTGAAGAACGACCGGATCGCCGCCGCGTTCGCGGAGCTGAGGTCCAAGCACCCCGAGCGCCTCAAGGGCCGGCTGAGCCTGTCCTGGAGCAACTGGGGCTTCGGGATGGAGCCGCTGGCCGTCTCGGTCAAGCGCCTCAAGGGCGCGGGCATCGACTTCATCGAGCTGCACGGCAACCACTACGGGCCGGACCTGGGCTACAAGGCCGCCGAGGTCCGCAAGGTGCTGGCCGACAACGGCGTGAAGGCCGCGGGCGTCTGCGGGATGTTCTCGGCCGAGAACGATCTTTCCAGCAACAGCGGCGTGTCGCGCCAGCGTGCGATCGACTACCTCAAGCGGACGATCCCCTTCGCGGCCGAGGTCGGCGGCGAATACGTGCTTGTGGCGCCCGGGGCGGTGGGCCGACCGGTCAAGTACGACGACTCCGAGTTCGAGCGCTCGGCGCAGACGCTGAGGCTGGTGGCGGACCTGTTCGTGCAGCACAAGGTCAAGGCCGCCATCGAGCCCATCCGCTCGGCCGAGGTGAGTCTGTGCCACACCGTCGCCGACGCACAGCGATACATCCAGGCGGTGGATCATCCCGGCGTGCAGCACATCAACGGCGACGTCTATCACATGCAGAGCGAGGAGAGCCACATCGGCGAGGCGATTCTGGCGGCCGACGACCGCCTGACGAACCTGCACCTGGCCGACAGCAACCGCTGCGCCCTGGGCGACGGCTCGCTCGACGTGGACACGCTGATCATGGCCTTGTACGTGATCGGCTACAACCGCCCCGGGTGCTACGTGACGCCCGAACCGCTCGGACCCGGCGGCGACCCCTACCCGGCGATGCATGGCCGACCGGACGCCGCCAAGCTGGATAGAATGGTGAAGCAGACGGCCGAGTACTTCCGCCAACGCGAGGAGGCGGTCCTGTCGGCCTGACAGGCAGGAGGCACAGACAGATGCGCAAGCTCATCCCCACGTTCGCAGTTGCCCTGGTCGTCGCCACGGCGTCGGTGCACGGCGTCGACGAGGCGGCCGACAGCAAGGCGCCGGCGACCCAGCCCGCGCGCAAGCAGTTGAAGAACCTCGGCGAGACCCCCAAGCAGCCTCGCTTCCCGCTCACCGAGCGCGTCTGGCCGGCCAAGCCGGGCGAGGCCCACGTGTGCCTCTGGGCCGACGACAAGTATGCAGCCTTCAGCTTCACCGTGGACGACAACATGTCGCAGGACCACGCCTGGTGGCGCCAGACGGCCGACAAGTACGGCTTCAAGGTCACCTGGTTCGTCATCACCGGGCGCGTCGGCACGAGCGGGCCGTGGGGCACCTGGGAGGGCTGGAAGAAGCTCCAGGCCGCCGGCCATGACGTCCAGTCCCACACCGTCACCCACCTGCACGCCGAGGAGCCCGGATGGAAGGGCGTCGAGTGGGAATACACCGACGCGATCAAGCACGTCGAGCAGAACGTGCCCGACCACAAGGTGCTCACCCTGGCCTACCCCGGCGGGAAGAACTCCAAGCTGAACAGCCGCGAGCTCGCCGCCAAGCTCTACATCGCCGCGCGCGGCACGCAGGGCATCCCCAACGCGGCGAACCAGACGGACTACTTCAATATCAACGCGACCGGCGGCCTGCACGTCGGGGGGCCCAAGGCCCCCTGGGCGGACATCCGCAACATGTTTAGGCCGGTCGCGCGGAACTACGTGCGGTTCCGCCGCGGGTGGTACGTGCTGCTGTGCCACGGCGTGAAGGACGACGCCAAGCCGGGCGTGCTGAAGATCTGCGACTACCTCCACGAGCACAAGGACGACGTGTGGATCGGCCTGTTCACGGAGGTCGCCCAGTACGGCCAGGAGCGCGACACGGCCAAGCTGACGGTGACCGCGTCGAGCGACTCGAAGACCGCCCTGACGCTCACCGACGAGATGGACGACAAGCTGTTCGACTTCCCTCTGACGGTCAAGGTCCGCCTGCCGGAGGCGTGGACCGCCGTGGCGGCCGTGCAAGGCGACAAGCCCGTCGAGGCGAAGATCGTCGAGCACGAAGGCGGCAAGTTCGCCCTGGTGAAGGCCGTTCCCGATCGCGGCGCCGTAACGTTGACGCCCGTGGCCCAGTGATCGCCGACGCCCACAGGCCGACCCATCCCCCGTCTGGATGCGCCGGTCCACAGGGGTGCCCCGGGCAAGCGGAGCTTGCCCGGTTGCCGTGGGCGTGCCGCAGGGTTGCCGGGCAAACTTCGCTCTGCTCGTTTGCCCGGGGCACCCGACATGGGCAGCACCCACCGTCGCAGGGGCTTGCATTTCGTCGAGGCGAACCATTCCCTATGGGCGATGGCAGACCGGGAAACAAAGGCGCGACAGCGCCGCGTGCTGATTCTGACGGCCTCGCTCGGTGCCGGCCACAAGGCCGCAGCCGGCGCGCTGGCGCACGCGCTCCAGGCCGCCAAGCCGGCCCCCGAGCTGCGCATCATCGACGCCCTGGACTATGCGCACCGATTCTTCCGATTCTACTATGCCGGGCTTTTCGTCGCCGGGATGACCCGGCTGTCAAGGCTGTGGGGGTGGGGGTTTGACCTCGCCGACGGGCCGCACGTCCCCGGCCGCACGAACCTGGAGAAGCTGCGCCTGTGGACGGAGCGCCGGGCCCTGCGCAGGCTGGCCGAAGAGGTGACAGCCTGGCGGCCGGACGTGGTTCTGAACACGCATTTCGTCTCGGCGCCCCTGGTCGGGCGGCTGATTGCGCACGGCTCGCTTCAAGCTGTCCATATGGTCGTGGGCACCGACCACAACATGCACCGGTGGTGGTTCGCCGAGAACGTGGATCAGTGGTTCATGCCTGACGAGGCCAGCCGCGCCAGGGCGCGCCGCTGGGGCGTGCCGAACGATCGCATCGCCGTCACGGGCATCCCGATCCACCCCAAGTGGACCCAGCGGCTCGACCGCCGGAAGGTCTGCGCCGACTGGTCGCTGCCGGCCGAGACGCCAATCGTGATCGTCACCGGCGGCACGGAGTTCACCTGCGGGCCGGTCGTAGCGCTTGCCGTGGGCATCCTGCGGGCCTGCCCGCGCTCGCACGTGGTTGTGCTGGCCGGTCGAAACAAGCGGCTGCTGGCCGAGCTGTCGCGCCTGGAGGCCGCGGGGCGGCGCCTGAGCCCCGTGTCATTCACCGACCGAGTGCACGAGCTGGTCGAAGTGGCTTCGCTGATCGTCACCAAGCCCGGCGGCATCACCACCGCCGAGTGCTGCGCCAAGGGCACGCCGATGGTCCTGCTGCCGCCGGTGCCCGGCCAGGAGGCGGCCAACGCGCGGCACCTGTGCGAGCACGGGGCGGCCGTCACCCCCGGCGGGCCGGCCAAGGTCGTCGGGGCTGTCCAACGCCTGCTCGACAACCCCGGTGAGCTGGCGCGGATGTCCGACTGCGCCCGAGGCCTCTACCGCCCTGCCACCTCGACCATCGTCGAGGCTATCTGCCGGGCGCTGTAGAGGTCTTCGCCGGCTGGCTGGACGGGGCGGGTTTGGGCCGGGCCAGCTCGACGAGCACCTCCGGGTGGCGGTTGGTCGGCAGCTTGAAGGCGCCGGTGAACGTCGCGCCGTCGGCCTGCGTCAGAATCAGCGTCGGGTAGTTGCCCTTCTTGCCGAGCGACCACTCGCCCAGGCCCGGGGCCTTCTTCAGGGTGTCCTGCACCAGCGACTGCGGCAGCCACAGACGCGGGTGCTTGGCCCCGTCGATCTGGATCTTCCCTTCGCCCGCCGCCTTGAAGAACTCCTCCGCCTTGTCGAACTCCATCTTCAGGAAACGCGCGCGGGCCAGAAAGCTCGTCAGCGTCGCCACGACCGCCTCGGTGTAGTTGTCGGCCGTCGGGTTGGCCGGCAGAGACGTCCACCACTGCTCGTATCGCGCCTGGAACGCGCGGTCGTCCCGCCCGAAACGCCTCTCGAACGAAAGCGCCACCGACTGGCCGCGGCTGATGTCGTTGATGTGGTCTGTGAAGGCCTTCACGTACTTGCCGTTGTCCCCATGCACCAGGAAGTGCACCATGGACCATGCCTGGTCGTAATTGCGGGTGCTCATGGCGTCGTTCCACTCCTGGTTGCTCATGTCCAGCATCTTGCTGAACCGGAGGGTCTGCTTGTCCCGGATGAGAGACTGCACTCGCCTCATCCGCGTTGGGGGGATGATCCCGCTGACCATGCCGTCGCCAGTCCAGATGGCGTGGCCGAAGTACTCGGCCATCCCCTCGTTCGCCCAGATGGGCAGGCGTCGCGAGATCATCGCGTGCGCGAACTGGTGGAACCCCTCATGCTGGAGCACGTGCCACAGGTGCCCGCGCATCCCGGGGGTGGCCATGGCCATCAGGCGCGCGCCCGTGTACACCCCTGCGCTGCCCGGGAGGCCGCCGGCGTCGTAGTAGTCCTCGGCCTTGCTGAACAGGTAGAACGAGAACTTGCGCCTGATCGCCCCAGTAAAGCCCTTGGTCCGGTTGTGATACTCCTCGGCCATCGCGGTCAGGCGGGCGTAGGCCTCCCTGACCGTATTGGGCTCCAGGTCGGTATAGATGATATAGTACGGCGTCTCGTACCGCGGCAGCTTGGGCGCAGCCGGGGCCGGCGCCGCCGTGCAGAGGACGGCCGCGCAAAACGCCCCCGCCGCGGCCATCCGCCCGCCGCGCCGTCCGATGCCGCAATTGCCCGCCACGCCCATCGCCATTCGCCCCTTGGGTCTTCACGCCCCGGCTACGCCATTCTACGCCGCCGGCGGCACGGAGGAAACCGTGTCGTGCCTGACGGCAGGCCCGTCCCGCAAGGGACGGCGCGGCAATAGCCCAGCCCTTCAGGGCTGGGGCGCGAGGCGAGGCGCACGTCGATGGGAGTCCCGTAGGGACGAATGAACCCATGGCCTCAGCCGTCCCTACGGGACTCCAACGGCGCAGATGCCTCCACCGGCTTCCCAGCAGTGAACTGCTGGGCTATTCCCGTTCGGTCCCTACGGGACCAAGCGTCGGGTCCTCGATTGCCGGTTGGCGATTGACGACTTGTACGGGGGGCCCGGGCTGCGCAAAGCGTGGTGCCCGGCGGCCCCAAATCGGCAATCGGAGATCGCGAATCAAAGGTTCCTCCTCTCCACACAACCATCGGTTGCTTGACCTGCCAGGCCCCAAGGGGTATCCATCGGATCGGACGCCCGCAGCGGGCGAAGGCGTCACGCCGCCGGGCGGCCGATTCACCCTTCAATGCACCGAAGCGCACGATGAAGTCAATACACGTCGTCGAGCCGTCGCTCCCCCTGGCCTGGGAGAAGGCCGTCATAGCCTGCTGGCGCGAGGGCGAGAGCTTCCCCACCGAGTATGACAAGCCGGGCGACCCGGCCAGCCGCGACGTCACCGCGCTCATCCACGTTACCGACCCGTTCGCCGAGCCGCGAATCCACCGCGCCTTCCCCGGCGGCCTGGAAGACCTGGAGAAGTATCGCGCCGAGGTGGTCTACGGCGTGCACGACCACTGGATCGACCCGGCCGCCGGCAAGTGGGAGTACACCTACCACGAACGGCTCAGCGCCTACGACGTGCCGGGCGTCGGCGTGTTCGACCAGCTCGCCGGCCTGATCGCCAAGCTCAAGCAGGTGCCCCACACGCGGCGGGCGCAGGCCGTCACCTGGCAGGTCTGGAACGACATGAACATCGACGACCCCGCCTGCCTCCAGCGGCTGTGGTTCCGCATCTCCGAAGGCCGCCTGCACCTCAACGCGCACATTCGCTCCAACGACGCGTTCAAGGCCGCCTTCATGAACATGTACGCCTTCACCGAGCTCCAGAGCATGGTCGCGGCCGAGCTGGGCATCGAACCGGGCCACTACATGCACATCGCCGACTCGTTCCACATCTACGGCAGCTACTTCCAGGAGTTCGAGGGCTTCCTCAAGACGGTCGAGTCGCGCGACGAGGCCGACCGGCTGTTTTCCACCGACTTCGCGCGCGACATTTTCGTCGAGGGCTGCGACGCCATGTTGGCCGAGAACGATATGCCTGAAGACAAGAAGGCCCTCGTCCGCAGGCGCAAGTCCGAGCTGGGCCACACGTGATCAGGCGCGAGGTGCGGGCGCTTCCTTGCCTCACTCCGGTCCGACGATTCGGATACGGTTCTTTCCGGCGCGTTTGGCCTCCAGCATGGCGCTGTCGGCGGCGGCCAGCAGCTCCTCGCACGTTCGGCCGTCACGGGGGAAAGAGGCCAGCCCGCCTGAGACGGTCAGCACGCCGCGGGCCTTCGGGCCGAGCGAGGGGAACTGCAGGTCGCTGACGGCCCGGCGGAAGCGGTCGGCCAGCACGTAGGGAGACTCCGGCGGCTTGCTGTCGGGCGAGCGCGGCGGCTCGGCGTCCCAGAACAGCACCGCGAACTCCTCGCCCCCGACCCGGGCGACCACGTCCTGCGACCGCGTGATCCGCCTCATCAGCGCCGCCGTCTGGCGGAGGATGTCGTCGCCGGCGGCGTGCCCGTACGTGTCGTTGTACTTCTTGAAGTCGTCGATGTCGTACAAGAGCATCGTGATTCGGGAGTACTTCTGCTGCGCGCGCTGAAGGATCTTGTCGGTCAGGTGAAAGAAGTAGCGGCGATTGTACGCCCCGGTCAGGTAGTCGGTGCTGGCCATCCTGTGCAGCGACTGGGTCCTGCGGGCCACCGCCTGAAGCGCCGGCAGCGACTGCTGCAACTGCGCCAGGACGGCCCGCCCGGCCGGGTCGATGGGCCGGGACGAGTCCGTCGCCACCAGCGCCCGGGGCGGCTCGGGGGCCCTCAAGAGAACCTCGCCCTCAACAGACGACGAGGCGCCGGAGTCGATCCACTGCACGGGCAGTCCGATGCGCTGGCCCACTAGGCGCGTCACGGCCAGCTCCAGTGCCCACAGACTCCCGGTGGACTGCACCAACTGGGCGTATTCGTCGGCCGACAACCCGCCGGGCGCCGGCGCGGCGGGCGGCTGCGGCTCCACGGGCGCAGCGCGGGTCTCGCCCACGATGGCGGCCAGCTCCGAGCTGCTGGGCGGATAGATCAGGTAGTCGTCCAGTACACCACCCGCCAGAGGCAGCACCTCGTGCTCATCCGCCGGCGAACAGAGGGCAACGATCCTGGCCTGCTTCGCAAGCCGCCGAGACGCGCGGGCCAGACCGGCCAGCTCCGAATCGGGCGCCGCCAGGATGACCGCCTCCCACGGGCGGCGGGCCATCTCCAGCAGGGCCTCGTACGGATCGGCGCAGGGGTGCCCTCGATTCTCGCCCAGCTCCGCGGAGAGCTTCCGCCCCACTGACGGCTCGCCAATGACAAGTACCTGCGGCTGGTCGCTCACGGCTCATTCTCCAGCAGCGCGGAAAGCTCCTCGGCGCTCAGCAGGCTCCCCGGGTCCGGCGCCTGCGTGGCGGGCATTGCGGGCTTCTTGCCCGACCGGACGGGGCCCGCGTCGGAGACGTACTGCTCCGTGCGGTCCGGCGAGGGGTCCTGTTCGGCCGGCTGCGGGCCGGCGGATTCCTCGTACTCAACCGCCGCGCCAGCCAGCCTCGCCAGCGCGCCCTGAACCTCCGAGCGGGCCAGCAGCCGCACCCCGTTCAGGTCCTCCGCGCTCAAGCCGATAGGGATGCCGCCGACCGCAAGTAGCTCGACGCTCAACTGCCGGGCGATCTGAAGCAGTCGAAGATGCCGCGGGCCGAACAGGCGCAGGTCGATCACCAGCGCCAAGACCGGCGCGGAGATCAACTCTGCCGCCGCCTCATAGGCGCTGCCGACGGGAACACACTCCAGCCCGTCCGAGCTAAGCTCTTGCAGCATAGAGGCTTTCGCGGCGGTATCCGGCAGCAGCGCAACCACGCGCCCGCCGGCAGAGCATGCTGGGCTGTCAGCCATGAGATGCCCGCCTCCCTCAACCTTTCCAACACCTCAACGTTACCAGATGGGGCGGATTCCGACAAGACACATTCACCCGCCACGCGGCGGGCTGCTGTGCGATTGGCCCCGATGTGCGGCCGACTTGACGACTTCGCCGAGGCGCGTTGCGTGGACTCGATGGCCGGGAAGAGGCAGTAGTAGGCGACGCGGGAGAAATGTGGTGAATCGGGAAACCCACCACGCAGGGCGTGCGAAAGACCGCTCAGCACAGCGCCTGGGCGAACCTCACCCCGGCCATCACCCGCCCGGCGGCCGGCAACGCCCGGCGATCGACCCGCACAACCGTTGCCTCGACGGGTCTGCCGGACGGCGGGGCGAAACGGACATCCCCCGGGCCTGGAAGGGCCAACAGCCGAATGGGCTGCCCTGCGCGCAGCGGCGCGGCGACCGGCACGAACATCATCATCCCGCCCTTGGAGATGTTGACGGTTCGGGCCGGCAGCTCCCGTCCGCTTGGCCCGTGAAAGAAACGCACGTTGGCGGACAGGGCCAGCCGTGGATACTGCCTGCGCTCTGTCGAGGGCGTCTGCACCATAGGCGGGGACCGGTTTGTCCTTGCATCCCTCTGCTGATATTAGTATCGGAATGACGAGGCCGCCGGTTCGGTAGAATCTCACTTGTCGGCGCGGGCCGGGGCGGCAGACTGGGTTGAAGGCGTCAAGGAAGAGGCCATGTCCAGCAGACTCAGACGGATCGGGATTCTGACGGCAGGGGGCGACTGCCCGGGGCTCAACGCGGTGATTCGGGCGGTGGCCAAGTCGGCGATGGGCGGGGGCATCGAGGTGATCGGCATCGAGGACGGCTACCTGGGGCTGATCCACAATCACTTCCGCGTGCTCACCCGCAACGACGTCAGCAACATACTCACCCAGGGCGGCACGATCCTCGGCGCCTGCAACAAGGCCAACCCGGCCGCCCACCCCATGTTGGAGGGGGTCAAGTGGGTCGTCCGCGACGTGCGCGATCAGATCGTGGAGCATTGCCGCTCGGCGGGCCTGGACGCCGTGGTGGTCATCGGCGGCGACGGCACGATGTCGGGGGCCGCCAGCCTGGTCGATCGCGGGCTGAACCTCGTCGGCGTGCCCAAGACCATCGACAACGACCTGTGGGGAACGGAGATCACCTTCGGGCACGACACGGCCGTCACCACCGCCACCGAGGCGCTGGACAAGGTGCACACCACCGCTTCCAGCCACCACCGTGTGATGGTCGTCGAGCTGATGGGGCGCTACGCCGGCTGGCTGGCGCTGCACGCGGGCGTGGCGTCGGGCGCCGACGTGATCCTGATCCCGGAGATTCCCTTCTCCATCGAGAGCGTGGCCGACACGTGCCTCGAGCGCAGCAAGAGCGGCAAGCGGTTTACGATTATCGCGGTCGGCGAGGGGGCCAAGCCCGAGGGTGGCGAGATGTTCGTCGATCACATCGACAAGAGCTCACCCGACCCGATCCGCCTTGGCGGGGTGGCCAAGTTCGTCGCCGGGCAGGTCGAGAAGGTCACGGCCCTGGAGGCCAGGTACATCGTGCTGGGGCACGTCCAGAGAGGCGGAACGCCCACTCCGCGCGACCGCCTGCTGGCCACCCAGTTCGGCTACCATGCTTTCGAGCTGCTGTCCTCCGGGCAGTTCAACCGGCTGGTGGTGCAGCAGGCGTCGCGGATCACGTCCATCCCGATCACGGACGCCGCCGGCAAGGTCCGCACGGTCCCGCTCGATGATCCGCTGGTGATGGCCGCGAGAAAGATCGGAACCCACTTCGGTGATTGAACGATGCCGTGTAACGCGCCGGCCGCACCGCTCCGCCGATTCACCGCCGTTGTCTTCCTGCTGCTGTGGGGGTTTGCCTGTCCGTCCTCGGCGCCGGGCGCAGTAGATGCAAACTCGATCCAGCAGCAGGCCTCCGCGGCGGTCGATGCGTACGTGGCCCAATCCAAAGCGGTCGTGGGCCTCTGCGCAGTTGACCTTCGCGGCGGCGAGACCTGGATCGACCTGCGGCCGGACGAGCTTCTGACAACCGCCAGCAACCAGAAGCTCCTGACGGCGGCCGTCGCGCTGGCCCGCCTGGGCGGGGAGTTCCAGTTCGTCACAGCGCCGTGCCGGATCGGCGACGACCTGTGGGTGCTGGGCTCGGGCGATCCGACCTTCGGCGACCCGCAGCTAGCGCGGGAGGCCAACACCACCATCTACAGCGAGATGGACCGCTGGGCCGCCGTCGTCCGCAAGGCCATGCCGGGCGGTATCCCCGGGGATCTGATCGTCTGCGGGGCCTTCGGCGCCAACCAGACCTCCGGACAGGAGAGCTTCAGGCACCCCGACTGGCCGAAGGCGCACCATCACGTATGGTACGCCGCGCCGGCCGCCGCCTTGAATTTCAACGACAACTGCCTGGACGTGACCTTCCGCGTCGCCGACGGAACCGTCACGCCGAGCATCGTGCCGCAGAGCCGCTTCATCCGCGCAGTCAGCCGGATCAAGCTCGGACGCCGGCACATCTGGTCTGTCCAATACTCGCAGAGCGACTCGGTGGTCACGCTGACCGGCTCGGCCCGGACCTCGTCGCTCGATCCGATCAGCGTGCCGGTCAATAACCCGCTGCTGCTGTTCGGGCGGGTGCTGGCCGACCGGCTGGCCCGCGCCGGGGTGAAGGTCAACGGCCGAATCAGGACCATAGCCGCGGCGCCGGACGGCGGCACCGTCCGCCCTCTGTGCCAAACGCGGGTCGGGCTGTCGCGCGTGCTGCGGCGCGCCAACAAGCGAAGCCTGAACATGGCGGCCGAGTGCGTCTTCCTCCGCGCCGGCGACGGCACCTGGGCCGGCAGCGCGAAGATCGCCACGACGACACTGCTCAAGGACTACGGCCTGGACGCCAACAGCTTCGTCATCCGCGACGGCGGGGGGCTCTCGCGCTACAACCGCGTGTCGCCGCGGGCGATGGTAAGGCTGCTTTCGGCGGCCGCCGGGCGAAAGGACGCCAACGTCCTGCTGGCCAGCCTCCCCGTCAGCGGGACCGACGGGACAATGCGAACGCGCCTGACGGCCGCGCCGTACCGGGGGCGGGTGCGGGCCAAGACCGGCTACATCTCGGGCGTCTGCTGCCTCAGCGGCTACGTTTGCGACGCCGACGGCCGCCCGGCCGTGGCGTTCTCGATGTTGGTCAATCGAGTGCCGCCCGGCAAGGCGTGGCAGGCGAAGCAGCTCCAGGACTCCATCTGCCGCATGCTCGTGGACAGCCTGGAGCAACGGCGCCGCCAGGCCGACCCCTAGCGCGCCGCGCTGGCAGGCCGGCTCGCCGGCGAGGTTGAGGGTAGCGTATGCCGCGCCGGCCTGGTGGTCGCCCCCAGCAGCCTGAGCTGCTCGACGGCCAGTTCCTTCCACGGATTCGAGAATTCCTCCCTCACCGCCAGGAAGTATTCTCGCGGCGGCTTGACGTCGGGCCTGGCCCGGATGGAAGGATGCCGCAAGAGCAGTTGCCCCAGCGCGAATGCGGCCTCCACGGCGGTGTCCCAATCCTCGTCCTGCTCGGCCAGCAGGACGAGCTGGTCGGCGCGGCGGTTCGGGTCGACGGCGGCCAAGGCCACCGCTAGCTTGAGGTTCTTGGCCATGTGGGTGTCCTCGTACCGGCCGGCCAGCTCGCATAGCTGCTGAAGGTGCTCCTCGGGGGTGATGCCGAACCTGTTGACGTGCAGATACGCCGCCAGTGCCTGCGCCGAGCGCCAGTCGTTCAGCACGTCGTTGGTCCTCATCAGCCACAGCAGCCGCTCCAGGCGGTACAGCGCCTGCTCGTAGTACTCGCGCGGCGGCACGGGCGGAGGTGCGGCGAACACGCTCGAACCGCGGCCGGCCTCGGCCAGGCCGGCGGGCCTTGCTGCCGCGCCCCGGACTCCCTCCCGGGCCGCCTGAAGCTCGTTGTATGCCTGACGAATAAGCGCCTCGCCGCGCGGCCGGGGCGTGCCCGGCAGGACCGAGCGGCGAATGTCCAGCTCCGCCAGGCGCCACTGCGCCAATGCCGCCTGCGGACTGAAGCCGTAGTCGCGGCGCAGGCGCTCCCACGATCCGGCGGTCGACGCGATGACCTCCGGCAGCTCCCAGGTCCGCTGCGGGTCCTGCCTGTACTCGTCGGGAACCGGCGCGAGGTGGGCGGCCGTGCACTTGACCCATCCCTCGCTCAGTGCGCGCCGATCCAGTTGCAGGCTGCCGCTCTGGGCGAGTATCCACGCCACCGAAGGCGCCTGCTCACTCCGCGGGTAGCGACGGAGAAACCGCTCGCACTCCTGCCGGAGGCGATGCTTGCCCTCGACGAGGCGGCCCTGGGCCCGTTGCAGCAGGGACTGGGGGCTCAGGCCCTCCGCGGCGTTCCTGGCGATCCAAGTATCCAGATCGACCGGCTCGAAGACCGCGTCGCCGGGCGAGAGATGCTTGACGATCAACTGGTAGTCGAGCTCGGCCGGCCCGATCTTCCAGAAGAATACCGTCACCGGCCCGGCGAGCATGATGGCCAGCACCGGCCAGACCGCGCCCGGGCGGTATCGGGTGACCTTCGCCAGGCCCACGACCACGGCGAAGGCCAGCACCGCCGACAGCACCGCCACCACGAACGGTGCCTTCAGCACCCACCTCTGTATGGGCAGCACGGCCACCGCCGACGAGCCGGCCGACGCGAACAGGTACAGGTACAGGCCCAGCGGCAGCAGCCCGAGCATCGCCGCGAGAAACGGCATGTCGCTCCGCATGGTCGTCCTGCCCGCCAGCAGGCACCCGATGGCCAGCGCCAGCGCCATCGCCGGCGCGTGCCCGACGGCAGCCACCAGCACCACGAACGCCGCCGCGTATCTCAGCCGGTACAGCACCGACACGATGATCGGTATGAAGATCACCACCCCCAGTAGCAGCCCGCCCACCAGCACCATCCACGGGTGGGTCAAGACGTTCAGCGTCCTCTCGAACAGGTCCGGCAGCGTGGTGGGGTTGGTGATGTCGGCCACGTACGAGCTCGGCCGCACGTCCAGCCACCGACCGGTGGACAGGTACAGCCAAAAGGCGTTGACCAGCGCAAAGCCGATCAGGTTCACGCCGAGGAAGATAGCCGACCGCAGCCGCCCCGTGGGACGCAGCAGCGGCTGAACGCCCCGATGATGGTCATAGCGCTCGCCCACGGCCATGATCGTATGCCGGCGCCCTGCTCGCGGGCAACGCCCTCTGTCGCCCAGCTTCCGCGTGATCTTGCGGTAGCCCGGCGCGATGCAAGGGGCGAGGCGTGCTTATCCCTTCCTTGACCCCAGCCCCACGTAAACGCGCTTGCCGATGCGCTCGAAGCCGACCTTGGCGGCGACCCGGAGGGAGGCCGCGTTGGACTGCCCGGCCGACCACACGGGTACGAGGCCGGCCGCCTGGACCGCCCGCGCCACCGCCGACGCGGCGGCCGTCGCGTAGCCCCGCCTGCGGAACGGCTCCAGTGTGCAGACGCCGATGTCCGCATGCACGCCCGTCCGCGCGCTGGTGTGCGCGATGGACACGACCTTCCCTTCCACAAGCCCCGCGGCCGCAAAGCCCTCCTGCAGCATGGCGCGCGTGGAGCCGAACCCCGCCCCGCGGACCGGCGGCTCAGCCGCTTCAAGCAGCGGCGCGTCGTCCCGGGTCAACAGCCGCACGTGCGGGTGTCCACAGACCGTAGCGGGACGCCTCAGCTCGTGGAAGATGTCCTCGTAGAGCCAAGTCTTCTGCTCCCTCCGGCCCCGCATGATCTCCGCAAGCGAGCGCGCTGTGTCCGCATCCACCTCCACGCACTGCCAGCCGCCGACTCGTTGAAGAATATCCCAGATCGCCGCCGGCTCGCCGTAAGCGTCCGGCTCGGCCGGCACCGCGCGTCGCTGCACGACGGCCGCCCGGAAGTCGCCCGGCCCGCCCACAACCCACGCCCTGCACAGCCCCCGCCGAAGCGCATCGACAGGACCAACAGTCAGGGGCGTGTCTCCAAGCGCCTTCGCCAGCGCGTGTTGGCCCGCCTGGTCCAGCAGCAGGGGGTCCATCGCGCTCACTTGCCGACGGCGTCCCTGGCCGGGCCGGGCCGCCAGCGGACGGCCTCCAGGAGGGCCGGGCGGTTGGCCTGCCAGCAGACCTCGCTCTTGACGGCGGCCGGCAGCTCCAGCGTGACCATGGCGATCTTGCGGTCGATGCCCGCCCATGAGCCCATGGAGCCCGGCGTGGGATAGCCGATTGTGCCCATGGCGGGGTAGCCGTTGTGGGCGGCCATCTTCCGGGCGAGCGCCTCGGCCGGGCCGTCCCAGTTGTTGCACTGCTTACCACCGGCGATCGAGTGAATGGAGATGATCGTCTTGGGTGTGAGTTGGCGAACGGCCTTGATGATTGCGCGGGTTTCCGGCTCGCAGGCCGCCTTGGCGCCTCCGTGATATCGCCCGGTTTTGCTTTCGCGCCAGTTGGCGGCCGGGAAGTTGCGGTTAAGGTCCACGCCGCGGCTGTTGGCCCGCGTTCCCGCCTCCAGGCCGTCGGGGTTGGCCCGCGGCAGCACCGCCACTGTGCGGTCCTGCCAGATCGACGGGTCGGCCCGCAGGTGCTCCAGCAGGCGCTCGGCGACGGCGGCGCTTGCCGGCTCGTCGCCGTGGATGCCGCCGAGGATGAAGATCGCCGGGGCGCCGTCACCGAAGACGTGCATGACCAGCTTCGTGCCCTTGACGGACCGCCCGAGGACAACGGTGCGCTCCCTGGGCTCGGGCTGCTTCGGCTCGGGGATCTCCGGCGGCTCGTACCGCTCGACAGGCGGCGCGGGCAGCGTCACGTGCACGACCGTCGGCTCGTGCGACACCTGCTTCTGCTGGCAGCCGGACAGAACGGCACAGCACCATGCGCTGAGGAGCAGCGCACGCGCCGCCCAGCGCCTGCCGGCCAACCTGTACCCGATCGGATCAGCATCTGTCATCTGAGGTCCAGTGCGATTCAATAGAGCCGCGATTATCGCCGCAACGCCCCGCGAGCCCAAACCTATTCCTCACCGGAGGCGAGGACCCGCAGTGCGATGTCCACCTCAAACGCCGGGCAGGCGAAGGCCCGTCGGCCGCTGGCGTGATAGAACCGCTCGGCCGTGCGGACGGCGCCGCTCGCCGGGTCGATCCACTCGGCAAGATATCGGCCGGCCGGAAGGTCCAGCACAAGCTCGGCCTGCCCGTCCCGCCCCGGGCCGGCGGGCTTGACGGCCTCGGCGGGCGACGGCGAATCCGGCGTGATCGCCTTGCGGTCGGGGTCCTTGTAGGCGTTGACGTACACGGCATACCCGGCGCCCGGCTGCACCAGCGCGCGGGCCGTCGCCGCCGGCCAGCTCCAGCCCTTGATGACCGAGTTGTCCGGGCGCATGTGGATGAAGTCCAGGGCGTTGATGAACTCCCGCAGCACTGCCAGTTGTTCGCGGACCTCGGCGGTCGTGGAACCCGGCGCGTCGTTCGCCACGTCAGTTCCGTCAGGCCGGGCGACGGTGTAGCCGTAGTCCAGGTTGTTGTACAGCCCGCCGCCTGCAATCAGGAAATCCCACGCCTCGGTGCGATAGGGCGCGGCGTGGCTGCCGCGGAAGCCAGTCTCGTCGTCGCCGATGACTCGGCCCAGCCCGTAGTTCATCTCCACCGTCACCGGCGGGAAGGCGTAGTGGAAGTTGAGAATCGAGACCGCCGGGTGAGGCCGCTCGACCTTCTTGTGGTGGTTGGCGATGTTCTGCGCGATCAGGTGCCGCGCCGGCAGTGGCGATTCGGCCTGGGCGATCGCGTCGGTCACGTGCGCCTGGAAATCGTCGCCGATCCCGAAGTACGGCTCGTTGGCGATTTCGTAGAACAGGTTGTCGAACCCGCTCAGCTCCGAGACGATCTTGCGGACCATGGCCTCCTGAACGGCCAGCAGCTTCGTGTTGGCCAGCGAGTAGGCGTCCTCGCGGGAGCAGTCGCCGACGCCGTTGACGTTGTTGGCCGCGTGCAGCGGGCTGGCCTGCCAGAGCTGCTCGGGGGCCTCCTTCCGCTGGTAGTACGGACAGAACAGGCTCATCTCCACGACGATGCCGCGCCCGCCCGCCTGCGAGACGAAGTCCTTCAGCCGCGCGAAGTACGCTTCGTCCCAGCGGGCCAGGTCGAACTTGTTGCCGCCCTCGACGTAGCCTGCCTGTTCGCTGCGGGCCCAGGGGCAGATCAGCCGCCCGGGCGCCGGCCGCAGGTTGTTCCGCTCGATCCGGAACGACCCGGCCACCTCGCGATACGCACCGCTGAAGATGCGGGTGTAGTTGAAGCCCTTCGACCCGAGCGCGTCGAGGTAGCAGACGTAGTCGAAGTCCAGGTTCAACACCGCGCCGTAGTGCTCGGCCGAGCTAAGCAGTATCGTCGGCCGCCCGCGGAACTCGAAGTAGTGCGGGTTGTCCGGATGAAGTCGGATGGGTTGGCTGCTCATTGCGTCAGTGCCTTTGCTCAACCGGCTCGGCGGCCTGGATCGCCTCGGCGGCCGCGAACGATGCCACGGCATCCTCCAGCGCGGGCTCGAACGGCCGACGGCCCCGAAGCGACTCGACGAAGGCCCGCGTCTCGTCCAGCGTGCCGTTGGCGTCAACGGGCGGGGAGTCTGCCGGCACGCGCCAGTTCAGGACTTCCTGGCGAGCGTCGTGGATGGTGACGCCGGCGGCGAGGGCGTCGATGAGGATGCGATAGTCCTCGCCGAGGATCTCGTAGGTCTCTTCATGGAAGCCGACTGCGGATGCAAAGACCAGCTCCGCGGCTGCACCCGAATCGAATGTCAGCGTGCCCTGATACAGATGCGAGTCGGGGTCGCCGGTTGCGACGCGCCTGGCGACGACCTCGCACGGCCGGCCGAGGAACGAGCAGACCGCATCCACCAGATGGATGCCGGTCTGAGCGACGAAGCCGGCCTCGCGGCGCTTGTGGCGGAGCATCCGCGCGACGATGAGCCTCGGCGGGCGCTTCGCTTGATCCGCCAGCCACTGCCTCGCCCTGACGACGGCCGGGCAGAAGCGGCGATTCATAGAGACCATGTGCGGCGTGCCGGTCTCGCGCGCTACGGCCAGCAGGCGCCGCCCCTCGCCCACGTCCAGCCCCGGCGGCTTCTCGATCACGACCGGCACCTTCGCCCGGAGAATCCGCGAGGCGATCTCCAGCGTCCGCTCCATGGGCGTGACGGCCACGATGCCGTCCAGCCGCTCCGAGGCGAGCATCGTCTCCAGATCGTCGTACACGCGCACGAAACCGAACTCGCGGGCGTAGCTACGGGCCTTGGCGCGGTCGATGTCGCAGACGGCCGCCAGCTCCACCTCGCCCGGCAGCTCGTCGTGAACGATCTTCAGCGCCGGGCCGTGAAAGGTCCGCGAATGCGAGCCCGCACCAAGAAGGCCGATCGAGAGCATCTGGACACCTCACCCGATTCCCTGCGCCTTGAGCCGCTCCACGGCCCGGCCGACGCCAACTTCCGCGCCCTCGGCCAGCGGCGCCGGCAGCTCGTACTCGAAGAAGCTCTCCACCTCGTAGCCGCCCTCGGGCAGCATGTGCGACACGGGCAGGTAGAGGCCCTGCCCGTTGGCGTAGCCCAGGGGGATCGTCAGGCCGCCGCCGAACGCCCCCTCCACGCACGGGCCCAGCTCAGCCACCGGCTCGCCCTCGATGGCGACGAGGCGCAGCCCTTGGCCGAGCTGCACGCCCTGCACCAGGATGCCCACCGAGTCGGCCAGCCGCCCCCGGCGATCCAGAAGCTCAAGCTGCCGATGCGCCCACAGCACGCGGAGGTCCTGGTCCAGCGGGGAGATGTCGGCCCGATAGTCCTTAGCGATTGCGTCAAATTCCCGGCGCGACGGCGGGCCTGCCAGCGGGAGGCGCTCCTCGACAATCGCCGTCCGCAGCTCCGGCTGCACCCGCGCCAGTGAGTCGGCCATCACGTCGGCCGCCTCTTGGGCGAGCGTGCGGCCGGCCTGATCGACCAGGCTCCAGTCGTTGTAGGCCCAGCGCTCGCGCCCGCGGCCGGAATTCGCCGGCTTGGCGTCGCCGGCCACTCCTTGCAGGAACATGCTCACCGGCGCGCCCAGTTGCTCGTCGAGCGCCGCGCAGGTGACGCCCGGGAACTCCGCGGACACCTCGAAGCCGCTTGCGATTGACGGATGGCACGAGGCCGACACCATAGCGCAGACCGGCCGACCGGCGGAATCCTCAAGCAGAACCACCGACAGGGCCTCATGCACCACGCCGTCCGGATAGGGAGCGAACCTGGCCTTGCCGTCGGGGCCGGGCCTGCGCCGGCTCATCGGCAGCGTGGTCGTGCCCGCCCCGGCGCGGACGCCGACCTCGGCCGGGGCGTCCTTGGCTTGTCCCGCCGCCTTCAGCAGCGCCGCCTGAAGCTCCTGGAGGTACAGCTCATCGGGGGGGAGATACCCGTGCCGCGCCCAGGTGCCGACCGACGGGCTCGCGTGCGTGTGCGTCGTCGCCAGAAGGACCTGCCGCGCCGCCAGGCCCGTCGCCGCCCCCAGGGCGCCCTTGAATCGGTCGGCATCGGCCCGGCCGAGGAACAGAAGGTCGAACGAGACGATCAGGGCCTCCTCAGCCTTATGCGCGAGATAGAGGGCGCGAACAAACAGGTCGTCGTGAATC
>Ga0307379_10003157_pt1 | contig 24034 bp, 29 predicted proteins | sample UN2MG_FD_202237 | JGI IMG/M metagenome (GOLD analysis project Ga0307379, IMG submission 202237) | Soil microbial communities from Risofladan, Vaasa, Finland - UN-2 | ecosystem: Environmental > Terrestrial > Soil > Coastal area > Acid sulfate soil | place: Finland: Risofladan, Vaasa | collected...
GCCAGGTACTGTAAATAGTGCTTAAAAGACCAACTTTTAGGGTGGTAGACATGTTATTCCAAATAATCCTGAAGTTTTTTTCTTCTTGACGGATGCTTTAACTTTCTTAAGGCTTTTGCTTCAATCTGGCGAATTCGCTCTCGGGTAACACCAAATTCTCTTCCCACTTCTTCCAAGGTCATCGGCCTGAAGCCATCAAGTCCAAACCTCATTTTTAAAACTTTGGCCTCTCTGTCAGAAAGGGTATGAAGTACTTCTTCAATATTCTCTTTTAAAAGTTGTCTGGAGGTGGTGTCTAAGGGTGTTGGCTGAGAAGTGTCTTGAATAAAATCACCCAATAAAGAGTCGCCATCATCCCCAACTGGTTTTTCCAAAGAAGCGGTTTTTTGGGCAATTTTGAAAATTTCCTGGACACGCTGGGGGGTCAACTCCATCTCTTTGCCAATCTCTTCTGGGGTCGGTTCTCTACCTAAATTCTGCATCAAACGCCGGGCGGTTCGAATGAGTCGGTTGATTGTCTCCACCATGTGAACCGGAATTCTAATGGTTCTGGCTTGGTCAGCAATTGCCCGGGTAATCGCTTGTCTAATCCACCAGGTAGCGTAAGTGGAGAATTTATAGCCTCTTCGCCAGTCATATTTTTCCACCGCCCGCATCAGCCCCTGGTTGCCTTCTTGGATTAAATCAAGAAAGCCTAAACCTCGACCGACATATTTCTTAGCAATGGAAACAACCAGGCGAAGATTTGACTGGGTTAATTTTTTTCTGGCTGCCCAACTGCCTTTTTCAATTCTTTGAGCTAAATCGATTTCCTCTTGAGCGACTAAAAGCCGAATCCGACCAATCTCCTTAAGATACATCCGGACTGGATCAGTTAAAGTTTTATCCTCTAAGGTGGCCAAAATCTCCAACTCTTTGGCTAATTCTGTCGTCGCTTTCTCATCTTCGGCCATCTCCTCCTCAGTCACCGTCTCAAAAACATCAATCTTTTTTTTCAAAAGCGTGTCATAAAGATCATCAAGTTCCTCAAGACGTTTCTCAGCATCAGCAAAAAGTTTTAAGACTTCTTCTTGGGTAACAAAACCCTGTTTTTTACCCTTTTTGATCAGCTGACTGGTATCAATTTTTTTCTTTTTAGCCATAACTACATTTTACACTACATTTAATTCCTGAGAAAGCTGACTAAACTCAAGGTTTAATTTATCCAAAGTTTTTAACTCCTTCCCTGTCAATTTACTTTTTTCTTCTAAAGTTTTAATTTTCGCGGCAATTTCTTCTAATTTTTCTTTCAAATTAAGCATTTCCAATTGCTGAACAGCTTTAACCAGTTCCCGCTCAAATTTCATCTCGTCCTTAACCAAATCACTTAAATCCAAAAAATACAACCGATTGAAACTGGCAAGCAGCTCAGGTGCCAACATCTTGGCCAATCTTTCGCTTTTCAAACCCTTAAAACGCTTTAAATACTGACCTAAAGTTTCTAAAATTCTGGCAAAACGAGGCGTTTTTATTAAAGAATAAATTTTTCTTTTCCGCAAAAAAGCCCAATTTTCCGACTGAAAACACAAACCTAAAAGATGCTCTTCCAAAATTTCTCGCCGGCTTTTTTCTTCCACGGCTGCTTTAATACCTGTTAAAATATCACCTTTCTCTTTTTTAACTAATTTTTCTATTTCGGCCAGTACCGCCTCTTCTCGAACACCTAACCTTTCGGTTAAAACCAGAAGATAATGGGACTGAACAATTTTATCAGTAATTTTGGCTAAAACCGGAATCGTTTCCTGGCCAATTTTCCTTTTTCCTTCAGCCGTTGAACTGCCAAACCGAGCAAAAGCCGAATCCAAAAGATAATCATAAACCGGAACTGCTTTAGCCACTAATTCCTGCCATAACTCAGGTTTTTTTTGTGCCACTTCATCCGGGTCTTTACCACCTTTAATGGCGACCACTTTAATCGCCAGGCCAGCGGCATCAGCAATTTCAATGCCTCGACGGGCAGCTTGGTTGCCAGCAATATCCGCATCTAAAGCAAAAGTGATGTTTTTGGTAAAACGACCCAAAAGTTGAACCTGATTTAAGGTCAAAGCTGAGCCTTTAATGGCGGCCACATTTTTTACTCCCGCCTGATAAGAAGAAATGGCATCCAATTCTCCTTCAACCAAAACAGCTTCGTTTTTCTTTTTTATCTCTTGGCTGGTTTCGCCAAGACCATATAAAAGATTAGATTTGTGATAGGCAAGAGTTTCTGGTGTGTTGACGTATTTGGCTTCTTTAACTTCGGGCACAATCACTCTGCCCGCAAAACCACAAATATTGCCCCGGTGGTCTTTTAAAGGAAACACCACTCGAGCCCGAAAACGATCATAAAAACCGCGCCGGCCTTTGATAACCAAACCCGCTTTTTCTAAATTCTGAACTGAATAATTTTTTTTACCGACCAAAAATTTTTGCAAACCCTCCCACATATTAGGCGCAAAGCCAATTTTAAACTTTTCAAGCGAGTCTTTGCTAATCCCCCGACCTTGAATATAGGCTAAAGCCTCTTTACCGGCTGGGTGATTAAGCAAAACATAATGGTAATATTCTGAGGATAAATGATTAATCTCATAAAGTTCTTGTTTTTGGCGCTCAGATTGCGAAGGCTGGTAGCGGGCCAATCTCACCCCCGCTCTTTTGGCCAAAATCCGCAAGGCTTCGCCAAACTCAACCCCCTCCATTTTCATCAAAAAGCCAAAAATGTCGCCACCTTCTCCACAGGATCCAAAACAATGCCAAATTTGTCTTTCCGGAGAAACAATAAAAGAAGGTGTTTTTTCAGAATGAAAGGGGCAAAGCGCTTTAAAATTCCGACCAACCTTTTTCAAAGGCACAAACTCACTGATTAACTCAACAATGTCAATCTTTCTTTTGATTTCCTCTAATTCATCAGCCATTTTCCTAACCTAATTTTACCATACCCAAGGCTAAAATGCTCCTTTGCGCATCCATCTAGATTCTGCGGTAATAATTACCGCAGAATTACCGCATTATTTCCGCGAGTTTTCTTCTTCCCATTCCATGATATAAAAGCCATGTTTTTTTAGCTGTTTTTGAGTCCAGTATCTGGCTGGGCTTTCATGTTTGGTCACCCGTTTAACTGTTTTTATGTATTCCCGACCAGTGTATGTCTTTGTCTCAGGATTCCATTCCCGAAAACGAATTTGATCACCATCTTTTAAATCAAAATCGGCCAAACGAAAATCAACCGGCAGCTCCTTGTCATTCTCAAACATATCTGGCCAAATTTTTTTATCAATAATTCTCATGCGGAGAGGGTGGGATTCGAACCCACGATGACTTTGCAGCCACGCACGCTTTCCAAGCGTGTCCGTTCGTCCACTCCGGCACCTCTCCCCGCAAAATCGTGCTTTCGCCCCCGAAAAGGCCTGCGGCCCTCGGGGCTTTGCAGGCGAAGGCGAAATTTGCGCGATCGCGTGGTTCAAGCCTCGCTTGACGCAAGGCGTCAATTTGCGAGGCACCTAAAATAACTTTTGTTGTTTCTGTAGTTCTTCTAACAGTTTCCTGGCTTTTTTTAAAACCTCTTTGGCACCTTTGAATTGTAGTCTTTTTAAGGCTTCTTTGTAAGGCAGCCAAACTACCTCTTCCATCTCAAACGAGTGATCCTCTGTCTTACCCGAAACATACTCCATCAAAAAATAAACAACTCTCTTGAAAATTTTCGTCCCTTCACTTTGGTAAACATAGGTTTCAGGTTCGGGAATTTTGGCAATCAGCTTAGCTTTAATCCCAGTCTCTTCTTTAACCTCTCTTAAAGCCGTTTCTCCAGATTTTTCTCCTGGCTCAACGATTCCTTTGGGTAAAACCCATTTGTGATAACCTGAATGTTTACAAACCGACCATAAAATCTTGTCTTTGGTTTTTTTATAAACTACTCCACCAGCTGAAAATTCGCGTTTAGTTTTTGTGGCCATGTGCCCCTGGAGGGACTCGAACCCCCAATCTCTGGCTCCGGAAGCCACCGCTTTATCCATTAAGCTACAGGGGCAAACTTTGCTTCAAATGCTTATTAAATGTCAAGACTGTTCTGATACTCAGTTTTTTCATAACAATCAAGGAATAACAATCTACCCAGCTAATATTTTTCGACTTTGTTTTTTTAAAAAGAACAAAAGCCTGTTTTACCAGCTCTGATTTTTCAAAGACTATCCTTGTTCTGCTCTTCAAAATTTCCCCAACAAACCTAACAGTTAGAACTTTATTAAAACGCTGACTACCAACTGTCAAAACTTCTCCCAAAACCATCTGGGTGGTAACATATTCTTCATCTTTATACTTTCTGCCAATTTTAACTGCCTTTTCGTGATTAGAATCATTGGGATTTAGAAGCGACAAATAAAAAGAGGCATCAATAAAGATCATTTAGAAGCAATTTTGCCGTACAAGTAATCTTTGTAATTTTCAGACAAATCCCTAGGAGCATTGGCCACTTTTTTACTTCTGCCGATTGCCGCCAACTTGGCAAACAAATCTTTTTCGCCTCGAGTTTTAGCAACATAATCCTTAATTGCTATCCTGGTAATTTGAGCCACAGAAACATTTTTGCTGTTGGCAATAATCTCAAGCATTAATTTTTGTTCCTCTGGTATTCGAACAACTAAAGGATGATTCATAATTCTAAAAACTTTGTAATACAAAATACATAATACAAAAAATTCTGTTCGTTGTCAAGGGAATCCACATTAGATGATCAGTTTCCCCTTTGGCGGTGGGGGCGAGATTCGAACTCGCGTAGGTCTTGCGACCTGCAAGCTTTTCGAGAGCTGCCCGTTTAGCCAGACTCCGGCACCCCACCAATGCGTCCCTGGCAGGAGTCGAACCTGCAACCTTTTCGTCCGCAACGAAATGCTCTATCCATTGAGCTACAGGGACAAATTAAGAACTTCGTTCAAGAGGTATTTTGTTCGAGAGCCAGTCGCCGGCTTTATCCATCCAAGCTTTCCCTGGCTTCTCAAAAAGAAGATAATCGTCAAGAAGCTGCCTTAACTCTTTTTTATCAGTCTCGCCTAAAAGCATCATTAGCCTCCGGGGGAAAGGCAATCTGGTTTCGACATACAAAATTTTTTGGCCTAATCTTTCATCAAACCAAAACATTTCTAAACTTTGCCAGCGATAGGTTTTACCACCGGTAATAATCCCTCTAGTGGTAATTTTATGTTCCACTTTTTCCGGCTGAATCGTTCCTAAAATAAAAACCATAAAACCTAAAGCAATAATGACTGCAATCAACAGCCACTCTTGAAAAAATATCAAAATCACCGCCAACAAAAAGGCGATGGCTCCAGCAGTGGTAAAATACTCTCTTTCTCTTTTTTTAAAAAGTCTGCTAGGCGCTGACCAGACAAACAAAGTTTTCAAAGGGCGTAATCTGCCTCTTGGGCGACTAGTTTGAACCTTATTTGGTTTTTCTTGAACTTTTCGGACAGGCATTATTCTTAAAATACCATTTTTCAAGCTTTTTTTAAAGGCTTAGGCGGTGGGGGCGAGATTCGAACTCGCGTGACCCTTGCGGATCGCATGGTTTTCAAAACCAGCCCGTTTGGCCGCTCCGGCACCCCACCCAAACTTGCTACGTGGGAGCGTAGTGACTTTACCTGGCGGAGAGTGTGGGACTCGAACCCACAAGTCCCTTGCGGGACGCAGGTTTAGCAAACCTGTGCCTTGCCATTCGGCGCAACTCTCCTAATTAAACAATCAATTGTTTTGGTATTTCAACAGCCTTGGATTATGCGTTCCTACTAACTTTAAATATTGCTCAACCTCGTCCTTATTATACAGCCAAACCTTCTTGTTTTCCACCTTATCAATCACTTTTGGAGATAGGCCCAATTCTCCCATTACTTTGGCAGCAAAATAGAGCAACGGAATTGAACGATTAGAAAAACAAATTTTTTTGTATGTGTAAAGCTTTCCTCCCACTCTGTATCTATGTAAAAAAACTCCCCCGTCTGTATCCATCAGCCCCCTAAGACAAGCCACTCGATACTCCTTAGATAATTTGATCCAACCGGGAACATCAACTTGTTGTTTAACTTTATTGCCAGTTTTCAAGCCAATTTTAATCAAATATTTAACTAAAGCCACTCCACTGTAGCAAATCATTAATGCTTTGCTATCACTGCGCTTTGAAACCCGAGGTTCTTCCCCAAATAAATGCTTCCCCAAGAAAATTACAAACGGAACATAATCTTTATCGGCCACGCTATTCAAGGTTATACAAACTTGGCCTGGAGTTAGTCCCCCATCGCCCAATAAAATTCCTACAAATTCTGCTAATTGATCGCTAAAATCGGATGGAAATTTGAATTCCTTGGGCCAAGGAATTATTCCTCTTTTTCGCAAAATATTTAAAGCTGTTCTTCCTCCTTTTCTCCTTCCTTCCAAAGTTCCGAAATCCCCATATTTTTTGTAACGAGAGTGACCGCCTTTTTGAGAAGCCCTCCTTCTAGCCTCTTTCCATCTTGTTATCATCTTCCCTTTTCCCTCAGGCAAAACAAGATTAAATCTTTCGCAAAAAATCTCTGCCCCTTTGCAAGACATTGTTAGTTTTTCTCTTTTCCAATCCCGATAACTTCTAGGAACCACCCCTGCTAATCTCGCCAATTCATCTGTCGGCAATCCACTTTTTTCGGCTACTTGCAACAAAAAATCTCTTTGCTTGCCAGGTAAAAATTTTAGACGAATCTCCATATCTGCTATGCCACACCTCCATTATGGAGTGTTACCTTGCCAGTGTCAAACCCCAAACTTTTTTAGCTCCATTTCTTTTTAAAACCCTGGCTGCTTCCTTTAAGGTAGCACCACTGGTCCAAACATCATCGAATAATAAGAATTTAGCCTGCCCCGCAAACCCTCCGAATCGGAGGGGAAGTGGGGAATTTTTATTGAGAGCAAAAGCATCTCTAATATTTCTCTTCCGCTCTTCTTTTTTAAGCTCAACTTGCGGTTTGGTTTTCTTCACCCTGAGTAATAAATCAGGCAAAAAAGGAATTTTCAAATTTGCTGCTATCATTTCTCCTAAAAGTTCAGCTTGATTAAAACCCCGCCAACGAAATCTTGTTGGATGAAGAGGAATAGGAACAAAAAACACATCTTTTTCTTGACAAACCTGAGTAAAAACTTTGTCTTCACCACAAAAACTTAAAAAAAGCTCAACTAAATCTTTGGCCAAATCAGAAACAAACTTATATTTCAATTTTTTAATTGCTTTTCTGATCACACCTCGATAAGCAAAAACTGTGGTTAAACCATCCAGGCCATGAGGCCGAATGCATTGTGAATGAGTTTTGCCACCAAAAGAAGTCTGTCTACACATTGGACAGATTCGCTGAGGCTCAAGAGAAACCAAATTAAGACATGAGGAACAAAAATAACCACCCCTTTGACCACAACCTAGACATTTACGAGGAAACAGAAAGTTAACCAACACAAATTGATTTTAGCAAATTTGAGGTTGCCACGCGAAGCCCCGACGAAGTGAAAGAGTGTGGCCGTGCCACGCGAAGCCCCGCATTTATGCGGGGCGAAGTGTGGAGATGGCCGGGGTGAACCGGCGTCCAAGAAAAACAAATTAAAACTTCTACAAGCTTAGTTAGTTCTATTTCATGATGAGGCAAACTAACAAACCCTGTTCATCATGATTTTGGTCTTTAAGCTCCACCCCGCATCCGACCATTGGTGCGGGACTGACGCCCTGACTCTGTTGTCACCCACCAAGCTTCGCCAGGGAAAAACTTGCTGAATGCCACTTAGCTTAGGTTGTTTTTAGGCAACCGCTGCGTAAGCAGGAGCAACTTTAGATGTGTTGCCAGTTAAATTTTAAGACTTTTTTACGGCTTGTCTTTAGCCGGCCTGCAGTTTTAAAGAGCTTGTTCCTGTCGAAACTTACATCCCCAGGTTAAAATTTCTAATTACTTCTAAGTTCTCTTTCCAAATCTCGCTTTTTTATTGCTTTTCGTTTTTCGTACTTCTTTTTCCCTCTTGCCAAAGCAATTACAAGCTTGATTATCTGGCGCTTAGTGTAGCACAAAATGGGCACGATTGTCAAATTTTTTTGCTTGGTTTCTCGCTGCAATTTTAAAAGTTCATTTTTATGTAAAAGAAGCTTTCTGGCTCTTCTTGGGTCATAGTCACGATTATCCGCAAAAAGATAAGGATGAATATGGGCATTAAAAAGCCAAGCTTCACCATTACGAATCTGGACAAAACTTTCATTCAAACTCATATGCCCACCTTTTACTGATTTCACCTCAGGGCCAGTCAAAGCAATTCCAGCTTCAAATTTTTCTAAAAGCTGATAATCATAGCGAGCCCGACGGTTGATAATTTTTTTCACTTTAATTTAATTTCATAAATCTGACTATCTTGCCAAAGAAAAATCTTGCCTTCTTTTTCCAAAACCACCAGGCCATTAACATCTTTTATTCCCTCCCACATATATTGAGAATGATATTCGCCTGATTTCTCTAAAACTACCACTCGCCGGTTGCCTTTATCTAAAATATAAAGGTTTTGACAGTTATCGTCAGTAAAAATCAGTTGCGGTTGAGCAAAACCCTCCGAATCGGAGGGCAAACCTGCCACCCCAAAAGGGTCTTTTTGACCTCTGGTCAATTTGACAATGGTGCCGTCGGTTTGCAAAACCCAAATTGAACCATCAATGGCCATCGAAACTGCCGAAGACAAATCAATTTTGGTCTCGCTTTTAAACCAACGCTTTTTGCTACCAAAACCGCCTTCAGTACCTAAATATTGCCAAATTGTTTTATCGGTCAAAAGATAAAGGTTACCGGCAAAAGTTTGAAAATCAATGATTTTACCCCAGTCTTCATCAAACTCTATTACCAAATGAAGTTTTTTTGAATCTTTTTCAACCTCAACAATCCCTTTTTCAGTTAAAACAAAAACCCGCGGCCAAAAGGCAGCTAATTGGGTACTGGTCCCAAACTCCTCACCACCGGCTGCAATGGCTGATTTTCTATCAGCCAAATTAAGCTGATAAACCGCTTTTTTTTCTTTGTCTAAAACCACCAATTTTTCGGCGGCAATGACAGCATCTGTTACCGTCGCGCTATCCTTAATAAAAATCAAATCAAAAAACAAATCGGGCTCAACTTCATGCTCCCGTAAAACTTGGGTTAAACTTTTTTCTAAATCCTCTTTAAAGGCTAAGAAATCCTTGTCATCTTTTACCTCTGGTTCAATCTGTTGGGCCAAACTTTGAGCTTCTAAAAGTAATTCTTTGGCACGAACGGGGTTAAGTTCAATAAGAGCCTCCGCTTCCTCTTTTTTAAAATGAGCTTCTTCCAAAAAACTATTAATCCTTTCTTGTTTTACTCGGCGACTTCTTTGTTGCCGACCAAAAACAACACTCATCCCCAAAAGCAAGAGCAAGAGCAAAGCCACCGTCAAAAGGTTCTTTTTCGATCTTTTTTTTCTTTCTTGCCGAAGAAAAATTACTCGGCGGGTTAATTTGCCAAAATAGCTTTTTAAAAAAAGCAAAACTGGTTCCAGTTTGGCAGGTTTTTGGGTTTTCTCTTCTGCCTTGGCTACCACCGCCGCCATCAAGCTGCTTTCATCTTGACCATAAACCACCGGCGCTAATATCTCCACTGCCTCCTCGGTCGTCTTGCTGGCCATCGCTGTCTGAATTACTTCAGAAGAAATAAACTTGAAAAATTCGCTTGTTCCCAAAAGAATCAAATCATTATTTTCAAACCGGCCACTAGCGGTCACTGCCTCGTTGACATCCGCTACCCCTTTCAAAATTGTCACTACTTTATCTTTTCTGACCAAAATCAATCTACCCTCACCTAAAATAGCCAGATAACAAACATCGTCGATTAAAGCCGCTGCCGTAATTTCGGCGCCGGATTCTATGGCTACTTTTTCAACCGCTTCTTTTAACTTTGCCAAAGCCGGTGTCTCCAATTCACCGTAGTATTCTTCATGAAGACGGGTAATTAGCTCCCGGCCTTGACTGGCTAGTCTATCTTTTTTTCCTCCCTCCTCAGCCTGCTCCTCTCGGGAGTCAACAACTGGCAAATCTCCCTCCCTAACTGGCAAACTGACCGCCGCCAAAAGCTGGCCGCGCAAACGCAATTTTTTTTCTTCCTCAGGACAAAAAGTGTGAACTTGTGACCAGCCTTTTTCAGCCAAAGTTCCAACCACTTTGGCTATTTGAAGTGAAAACTTAGTCATCCTTTCCTCTAAAGAACTGTTAAGGCTAAAATAAAAACGCCAATTGCGGCTACTAAATGAATTAAAGAAAACAATCGCAAAGGAATATCAAAAAGACCATTTAAAGTCCGACTCATCAATTTGACCTGACGAACGACAATGACAGCAAAAGCCAGATATAAGCCTAAGCCAATCAAAACCAAAAACTTAACCAAAATCCAAGGGTTATTGGCTATTGAGGTAAAAAACTGAATTATACCTTCCGGTGTCATTATCTCACCCTGCCTTCTAGCTTTTCTTTTTCTTCTTCTAAAATCAATTCGTCAAGCAGTTTGGAAACTTGCTCCGGCCGCGGCACAGCCTCAAAGCAAATTTCTGGCTCTGCACCAGCAGTTTGAATCGAAACATCGCCATAATTTAAAAGCGAGCGAATAAAACCACCCACTTTGATAGTCACATCTTGAACTTGGTCAATCTTGGTAGAACTAATGTGCCGATACAAAATGCTGGGAAAATCAATATCGACAATCCGTTCATCAGTAATAATGTTGACATTGAAAAACCAAGTCAGAAATTTCTTAAAAACATAGCCGGTGGTTACTAAATACCAACTCAGTAGAGTAATGAATTGAAATCGTTCAGGTAAAAAATTTAAAAGACTAAACCTTTGGACAAAAACCGGCGCCACTATCAACAAACAAGCAAGTAAAACCCAAGACACATTAGTGATTAGATGGCGTCGCAAAAATAGGACAACCTTCTCTTCTTTTTCCTGGGTTTCAAAGCGAATGTTTTTTGGCTTGAAAACAAAAGTAGACAAAACGTTAGCCACTTTTGAGTCAACAACTTTCTTCTTTTTTATTTCTGCCTCGCTTCTTTTTACTGTAACTTTTTTTGTTCTTGCTGTTTCTTTTTTCTTGGTGGCCACAAAAATATCAGGCATCGTCGCTTTTCATTATACTATTTCCTGCTACTTCTTCTCAATGTTAAAAAGTGCTGACTTTAAGTGAATAGCCCCCGGAGCGCGACGATTAAAAGCCTTATAAAAACTTAAACCTTCTATTTCTACTGAACCCTTATCAGTTTGAAAAACAACTTTACTTGTTATCCCACCAGTACTGTAAGTAATGGAAAAGTCATTTACGCTGCTTGCTCCGGCACCATATTTCGCCGCTTCTTCTCTCATTTTTGTTTTTGACCAAACGTCCGCACCAGAAGGATAGCAATTATCTTCTTGCCAGATATGAGAAATTATCTCGTCATTTGTCTTGTTATTTTGATAAACAGCCGCCGCATTCACCATATCTGCCATTTCTTCACTGGTTAACCAAGGATGTGAGTGACCGCAGGATTTTCCAGACCTTGATTTATACCAACCTTTATAAAACCAAGGAGAGCCTGCAATTTTTTCCCAAGCGCCTTCAGTCCAACAAGACTGGTTTCCACAATTAGTATCCCAAAATCCAGGCGTACTATAGCCATTAGAAGTATAAGATTCTTGATAACCTCCTGAAGTGGAAGCATACCAAGCAGAAAACGGCTGGCCATTGGCCATCAACACCCAACCACGAGTTTCGTTTACCGCTCTTTCCCAGTTGCCGCCCTTATTTGTTGGTTTGTAAACTTGGCAATATTCTGTGGCACAAATTGACCCGGCACCATTGTTGGTCCGAGCTAAAGCATACGACCTAGCCGCCACTGCTTGCGCTTTTAAAGCTGCCATCCCTTCTTGATCACCCCAAGAATTTGGCACTTCATAAATACGATGAGTGTAGGTTTCAATATCAACTGCTCCATACCCCTCAACATTAATCATAATACTTGTTGAATAATCCTTCTTAATTTCAATTCCTCCGCCATAATAGGCGCGCAAAATATCTTCAGCTGATTGACCGTTTTTTGCCCTTCCAAAAGCGCCATACTGGCTCATGCCTTTAAAATGAGGAGCACCAAACGAAAAAGCGGCAAAAGCAGGCCGGAAACCTGGATCATAATCAGGTCTGGCATTAGGATCATCAGCCAACGGCACTTCGCCAACAGAAGTTTGAAAAGTTCCTGTTTTTTCTGCTAATAAAGCTTTTTGTTTTGCAATCAGCTGACCGATGGTAGCACTGACTTCACTGAAATAGCCCTCGACTTTTTCAACTTCTGTTTTTAACGATTGAGCTTGTTGGCCAACACTATTTTTGGTTTTAGTTAACCAACTTCGACTTTCCTCCAAATCTTTTTTATCCGCGGTTAACTTTTTTAAATCTTGACCAATATTGACAATCACCTTTTTATCTTCATTTGTGGCCGTCTGGCGATAAGAAAGTTCCCGAAGCAAATCAGCCGCATTGGCCGAAGCTAAAAAAAGCAAAAATGGTGAATAACGCCGGCTTCTTTTGTAATAAGAACGAACGCGGGCAGCCAGAATTTCTTTTTGATAGCCTAACTCAACTTCACGATTAAAGATTTCTTGGTCTAAGTTGTTGATTTGTCTCTCGGCAGACTCAATCAATTTTTGGGTGGTGGCCAGTTTTGCCTCAAGATTGGCTAAATCCTGTTTGTTTTTACTGTGAGCTCCCATCCGAGCATCAATTTCTTCCTGACATTCCTCAATCGCTTTTTGATATTCCTCAGGTGATGAATAATCCCGCACTTCACACACCGCCAAAACACTTGAAGAAAAAATCATTCCTATTACTAACAAGGCAAGCAACCATTTTGGAATCTTCATCCTAACCCAAGTATACCATGAGGATATTGCCTATCTCTCTTCCTTTATGCTAGACTGAAAATGATGAAAAAAATTATTAATTTACTATTTTTTCTTCTGATAATAGTCCTCTTTTTGAGTCCCAAATTATCAGTTGTTTACTCTCAAGAAACTTGTGAAATTTACCCTGAATCCTTCCTTTATGGTTTTCAAGGGGAAATCGAAATCAGAGCCTCAGGAATTGAAAAAGGAAAAAAGTACGGCTTGATTCTTCCAACTGATATGGGATATTTAGAAGTCACTGCCATAGATGACCAATTAATTAAAGCTAATTTGCTTTATGACAATTCTTTACAAAGAAGCGGGGAAATAGAAGTCCGAAGAGCAAACATTGGTAGGACGCTCATCTGCACCGCTAACATCGTCGTGGAAGCAGAAGAGACACCTCCTCTACCAGAGGAAGAAGAGGAGCCAGAAGCACCGAGTTATATTGATACCGCCATTGGCCGCATTGATGTTAGCAGCCCAGAAGCTTTTGTTAATAAAATCTTAACTTTCGCTCTTGGCATTGGTGGGGGTATTGCGATTCTTCTAATTATCATTGGTGGTGTTCAAGTCCTCACCTCAGCCGGCAATCCAGATAAAGTCAAAGCGGGCCAAGAATTAATCACTTCAGCGGTTAGTGGTTTACTATTAATTATTTTTGCCGTTTTTTTGCTAAAATTAATCGGTAAAGATATACTAAAAATACCAGGTTTTGAACCATAGTAAAAATCAATGAAAAAATTAGCTTTAAATTTACCAGATGGTTATGAGATTCAAGACCCCATCCCAACAATCACCTTGCCCGGAGGAGGAGAAAAGCCGCGCTTTGAAAACATCGGCGACATTATTAACACCCTTATTCCCTATATTTTTGCCCTGGCCGGCATTATTTTACTTTTTTTTATTATTTTTGGAGGGTTTGAACTTTTAACTTCTGGGGGTGATCCTAAAAAAGTGGAATCAGCTAAAGGAAAAATTACTCACGCCATTGTTGGTTTTATTATCATCTTCGTTGCTTACTGGTTAGTCCAGATTTTAGAAACTATCTTCGGTATTCAAATTTTTTAATCACTTGCCAAAATTCCGTTTACGCCGCTGATACTCGGCAATTGCCTTATCGAATTGCCCAGGTCCAAAATCAGGCCAAAGCATGTCGGTAAAGTAAAGTTCAGCATAAGAAAGCTGCCAGAGTAAAAAATTAGAAAGCCTAACTTCACCACCAGTTCTAATAATTAAATCCGGGTCAGGCTGACCATTGGTATAAAGGTGCTCGGCTACTAACTTCTCATTAATTTTTTCCGGCGGAATACCTTCTTTAACAATATTTTTAATCGCCCTGATAATCTCATCTCGACCGCCATAATTTAAAGCCACATTCACCTTCATTCGTTCGTGTTTAAGGACAATTTTTAACATCTCTTCAATTGCCCGAGCCACTTTTTTGGGAAAGGCCTGGAAATTGCCCAAAACAAATAATCTCACTCCTCTTTTTTGGTACTCTTCCTTTTTTTCTCTAATCATTCTCAAAAGTAAGCCAAAAATGCCTTTCACTTCTTTTTTTGTCCTTTTCCGCCAATTTTCAGTTGAAAGGGTGTAAACGGTGAGGTGCTTAACCCCCAATTCTTCAGCCCGTTTAACAAGCCTGTCTAAATTTTTTGCCCCTGCTTCATGGCCTTCATTGGCACCCAAACCCTTTTTTTGCGCCCACCTTCGGTTACCATCCATAATAATGCCAACGTGTTTGGGAATATTATTCTTTTTATCGAGCTTCGTTTTCATCGATGGGCCATATTTTAACACACTTCTTAATTTTAGTCGTTACTTTCTTTCCATTTCACTCGCTCAATTGACAAAATTTGACACTCTTAATTAAGCTTGATAAACTCAAGTTGTGAGAAAATTGCTGGCTTTTAATATTGGCGAACAACTCTGGATTAAAGAAGGAAAGGGGGTTGAAACACTAGGTACTCTGGGTAACATTATCTCTAACATTCTCCCTAATATCTATATTTTCGCCGGCGTCGTTCTTTTCATTCTTTTAATTTTTGGTGGCTTGACGGTGATTATCAACGCTGGCAAAGACAATCCTGAAGAAACGGCCAAAGGTCAAAAAGCCATCACCACGGCCGTCATTGGTTTCTTGATTATTTTTTGTTCTTATTGGATAATAAGAATCATTGAAGTAGTTACTGGAGTAGATATTTTTAGCCCAGGAATTTAATGCTATTAGCACCATTACTGCAAACACCAATTTTTGGCGAAATTTTACCACCACCTGGCGTCTCAAAATGGAAAGTAGGCGGAGGTAAAGTTGAAGGCTTAATTCCTTTCTTGAATGGTCTTATCAGACTGCTCATTGTTGGCGGTGGAATTTTTGCTCTTTTGAATATCATTTTGGCAGGCTATGGTTTCTTAAGCGCTGGTGATGACCCAAAAAAAATCGAAGCAGCTTGGAAAAAGATCTGGCAGTCACTTTTGGGTCTTTTGTTTATTGCTGGCGCCTTTGTTTTGGCTGGTATTTTTGGTTACTTAATTTTTGGAAACTGGGGTGCAATTTTAAACCCAGACATTACTGGCCCGTAAAACAATGATTACTATTGTTTTTGCACAAACTCCAGAGCCCATAGGTGGCGGTTTTCGAGGTTTGGGGCCATTTGGTCTCGAAAATTTGCCGATGGACATCGGTGCCGGAGACATCATGCCTGTTTTCGTCAGAATCATTTCCAACATCATCGGCATTATGACCATTATTGCCGGCATTTGGTTTATTTTTCAATTTATTATTGGTGGCTTAGGTTTCATGACCGCTGGTGGCGACCCTAAAAAAATGAGTGAAACCACTAAAAAAATCACTTCTGCTTTGATTGGCTTGGTAGTTGTGGTGGCCGCTTATGCCATTATTCATTTATTGGGTGCAATTTTAGGCTTTGATATTTTAAACCCCCAAGATATTATTGAAACTTTAGGACCTGGAGGTGTTGGCTAAATGAAACCTGTTTTTGCCGATGCTCCTGAAGGCATTTATAATCCCGCCCTACCAAGTTTTGGCCGAGGTGAAGGAGCCACACTTATCGCCGAAATTATTGCCAATGCTTTAAAAGTTATTTTTGCCATCAGTGGCGTTATTTTAATGGCAATGATTATTTTTTCTGGCATCCAGTGGATGACTGCTGGTGGTGACAAAGAGGCGCTTGCCAATGCTAAAAAAAGGTTGACTTCGGCTTTTATCGGCTTTATTATTTTTGTTTCTGTCTTTGCCATTATTAATTTTATTGCCCCCTTCCTAGGTCTTGGATTCTTGCAAATATTAAAGATTGATTGGCCAACACCTTAAGATGATTTTTACAACTCCACCAATAACAGACATAGGAGAGCATTTAGAAGGGCATCCTTGGTGGCAAATTCAAGATTTAAATACCATCATTCCTGGCTTGATTCATTTGGTTTTGATTGTGGCCGCGGTTGTTTTTTTTGTTCTTATCTTAGTTGGAGGTATCCAGTGGATAACCGCTGGTGGTGATAAAGAAGCGCTGAGCAATACCAAAAAAAGACTGACTTCAGCTTTAATTGGTTTTGTGATTGTTCTTTCTGCCTGGGCGATTCTCAGTTTAGTCAGAGGCTTTTTTGGACTGGAACCTTTTAGAAACGGCGGCGGGGTTGGACAATTTGATTGCTGCACTATTGTCGGTGGCGAAATGGAAAATCTAGTTGAGTGTTGCAAACTCGTCAGTAGAAAAGGCTGTGTTACCAATCGCTATCAATCAAGCAGCTCAGAATGTCATAAATTAAGAATTGATTGGGATTGTTGGGCAAGAAAATTTGAAGGTGGTCAAAACCCAGACCCCAAAGGCTATTGCATTTCTGATTAACTGGATATTATAATGCTCTAAGAGAATTATAAGAACCTGCTTGCGCAGAACCTTGTTTCTCGCAAGCTCGAAATATGAGCGTTACTGCGAAGTATAATCTAAGAGCGTATCGAAGGGAGGTGAGAAAGCAAAAAATGAAAAAAATTACCAATTATCTAAATAAACTTCTTTTAGTGGGCGTAGTTCATGCACAAGAGATTAACATTGAACCGCCTGCAGGTTGGGGTAATCTCGCTAACATTACCGTTCCAAATGTTGTGGCCACCATTATCAAATTAATCTTAATTGTGGCTGCAATAATTGCCTTTGTTTTTCTCGTTTTTGGTGGCATAAAATGGATTACCTCAGGTGGAGACAAAGAAGGTACTCAAGCTGCTCAAAAAACCCTCACTGCTGCTTTGATTGGCTTGTTAATTGTCTTTGCTGCCTGGGCCATTATGACGTTGCTTAACACCTTCTTTAATATTGACATTTTAGGAAATCTGGAAGTACCTAGCATTCCTATTGGGGAATAGCCCGTAAGATATGCAACACCATCCGTCCAACTTGACGAGTGGTGTTTTTTTGGAGTAAAGTTAAGCTTATGCAAGACCCAGCAGAAATAAAAGATTTTGAAGAAATCGTCCGAAACATTTTAAACATTGCCATCCGGCTAGCTGGTGTGGCTCTTTTTATCATGCTTATTGTCGGCGGTTTCAAATACTTAACCGCTGGCGGTGATCCCAAAAAAGCCGAAGCCGCTCAAAAAACCCTCACTTATGCCATTGGCGGATTAGTCCTTGTTATCCTTGCCTGGTTCATCCTCCTTTTCATCAAAGAATTCACTGGTGTTGACGTCACCAAATTCCAGATCATTCCAACACCATAATGAAAAAGTGTTTGGCCGTTTTTTTATCTGCTTTATTTCTTTTGGCTCTCAGCCAACCTGCTTTGGCTCAAATTATCTACCCTGAAAATTCAATCATCTGCAATGATTTTGAGATTGAATACCAATACCAAAAAGAAGCAACCAGCGCGATGACACCGTTGGTACAGGGCGTTACTGCCGAAGAACGTCTAAAAGAACTCAGTGGTGAACTTCGGCTAGAACAAGCTGATTTTCCGGATTTTTCTAGCATAGATGCCAATTTCTATCAAGCTCTTCAACGAATTTTACCTGCCCATCTTCAACAAGAAATCTCTCTACCCGAAACACCTCTTAATACTCAAATGACCCATTTTGTTATTGGCCGAGATGAAGACGGTAATCCAATTCCACCTCAAAAAAAACCAGAAACTACTTTTAGCCAACCCGGATGGTTTACTAAGCTTTTAGGAGAAACAAAAATTCTCTGTGGACTATTTGGTACCTGCCCAGCCCCAAAAGGCCTAGCTATCAAAGTCACTCAACCAGCACTTCAGCCTCTTTCGGAAGCCCAAGGTGGTTGCTCTCCTGGTTCAAACATTCTCGGCGAATCAACCTCTAGCCTTGAACACCCCCAACAAGAATTCATCAGCCAAACTTGGTGGCAAAAAGTTGTCAGTATAATTGAAGACTTAATTAACCGTATCATTAAAACAAAAACCACGGAAACCGCCAGTTTTCAAAAACAAAGCCGAGGCTATTTAGTGGGTGGTAGAACACTGACCAACCAAGCTAAATTTCTTGATTCCTTTTTGCCCGCCAGCATCGCTCAACCTGGCAACGGACCACTGACTAATAACGCCAATTTTTATTTATCAGAAGGATTTTCTATCCAAGGTGAAGAAAATCTAAATTATCCTTTGGTTAAAACCCAAAAAAGTTTTTGCTCGACAATGTGTGCCCTTCATCCTGCTAACATCAATATTACTGAAGTTTTTCCCTTTTGCCCCTCCTGTAACCCTGATGATTACCAATTAATCGCCAATTATGATGCTGACCTAGGCAGTGGTTTTCCGGTCCCGCCTCAAGCCTGTAGTGCCGACGCTCCTCATGAAATCATTCCCTCTTGCACTATCTGTGACAACATCCTCTTTTGCTATGGCAATAAATACCGCCGCTGCGAAACCGATTCAAAAATCCCGGCTCCAACCGGAAATTTAACTCAGTGGCTATCTCCAAGTGATTTCCCTACAAATTTTTTTCTTTACAATAGTGTCTCTTTTCCTGTTCCTGGAGGCGGAGTTTTTGTTTGTGATGCCAATGTTTTTGGTTGTGCCAACAAAAGATGTCGCTAAAAATTGACAAAAATTTATAAAAAGTTTAGTCTTAAATCAAGAGATGAAATTACTTAAAATTGGTTTTTTAGTTTTCTTACTCCTCACTTTAACCAGCACCAACGTTTTTGCTTATTATGAGCAGGGAGCCAATGGCGGTGGGGGCAGTATTACAGACTGGGAAGACGCTGTTTACGGAATGCCCCAAGAATACAATCTTCAAAGCCACACCAATGAAACTTTTAGAAATCTATCTATTTCTATTTCAGCAGCCATTTTGGGACCAACTGAAAAGTATAGTGAAATTATTGGCGGCGGAGTCGTAGGAACTCTAGGTAATCTTATCGCCGGCATGTATACTAGCCCCCCAGTCTCTTCAACTGAATATTTTGCCGACCTAGGCGGCAAGCTAAAAGTTGTCAAACCTGTTTATGCCCAAGGGGTTGGCTTTGAAGGCTTAAGATCAATTTTGGATATTTGGAAAATTTTCCGTAATATTACTTATCTCTTTTTTGTCATTATCTTTGTTGTTATTGGCTTTGCCATTATGTTTCGGGTGAAGCTTAACCCACAAACTGTTATCTCTATTCAAAATGCTCTACCTAAAATAATCATCGCTTTAATTCTAGTTACCTTTTCCTACGCCATCGCCGGACTATTAATTGACTTACTTTACGTTGCCACTTCTTTAATTTTAACCTTGCTTGACTCTTCTCTCGATTACAATCAAAATGTTTTTAAAGTCGCCGGTGGCATGCTTGGCATCGGCACTTTTGAGGGAATAACATCAACCGCTGCTGGACAAATAAAAGAATTGGTTCAAAGTATATTTCGAGGCATAGAAGGTCCTATTTTCGGTTTCACCGCAGATGTTTTAGCAAGAGTTGTATTTGCTATCGCTATCGCTTTTTCTTTGTTTAAGCTCTTTTTTACTCTTTTGATGTCGTATATTAGCATTCTTCTAGGAGTCATTTTTGCTCCGTTTATGTTAATGCTTTCTGCTTTGCCAGGTCAAAAAGGTGTTAGCAACTGGTTGAAATTGATGTTGTCAAATATCATTCCGTTCCCCCTCACAGCCGCCATCTTTGCCTTAACATATAAGTTCGTGGCGATTACCAAAGACGCACCATCAGGAACAACTTGGTTGCCTCCCTTTTTAGGCATAGCCACTAAAGCTTACATACCGGTCTTAATCGGTTTAGGAATGATTCTTCTAGCGCCTCAAATCGTTGATGGTGTCAAAAAAGCCATCGGCGCTCCGGGAATTGCGGGAATAGCGGGAGCGCTTGCTCCGGGCGTTGCTCCAATAAAATGGGGGGCTCAATATCGAGCTCAAGTGGCAGAAGAAAAACACAAAGCAAGAGAGGAGGTGGGTACTCCAACTAAGCCACACGAGCATGGAGAGCGGGCCTTTTGGAATGTTTTAAGAACATCTGGAAAGGTCAGATAACTATTTAATTTAAATTAAGGCTTTATCACTGACTCAAAAGAACGTCCTATATCGACTGCCTGTCTTATCACTGAACCCCCTAAGCCACCTTTTAAGCCACGTTTTATTTTATTTTTAATTCTGCGGGAATTTCTAAATGGTGCCAATAGTCTTGGATTTAAAATTGCATCTAAATAAATATCATAAAAGCGATCAGGAATTGCCAAAACCAAACGAGAAGTGTGCGTTCTCAATCCAATTGCAGAGCAAATGCAAAACATAAGATAATTATGATCTTGATAATATTCCCTAAAACCTTTTCCACCTAATTTGGAGATTACATCCGCCAGTCTTCCTGTCCATTCCTGAATATTTTTTTTATCCATTCTTTCTAAAGGTACTTTACCGGTGGCATAAGTGTAACCTTTGTAAGCGGAATCCCAAATATCACAATATTCCCCAAAGATGTCTCCCCCTTCACTCTCAGATGCACAAAAAACTTGCTCTTTCTCCAAAAATCGTTTCGCCAATGTTTTTTCTGGTATTTCCTCTCCATTTGGATCCTCATGTTGTGAATCTTTAATTATTTCAAATAAACTTGTTAGCATTGTCTCCGGAAAAGGTTTAATTTCACCACTGGCAAATTTTTCTCTAAATCCTGGGTCTCTGACTACTCTCTCAGTCAACCAAACTCCTAAAATGCCACCCCATCCCTCTTCAGTTCCCACCTCTTTGGAAGGTCCCCTATCTTTTAATATTTTGTCTTTGCTTTTCATCAATGGATGCATATTTGCTCGTACCTGTTCACCATAAACAATTGAGGGAACAACTAGTCGCTCACGATCAGCCGATTCAATCGCATTGCCAGTAAAAATCAAATTCCAAACAGAGGCAAAAGCAGCTCTAGCCTCCAATTCACCCAAGCCGTCTTCCTCCAATTCTTTTTTAAGTCTTTCAATAATTTCTTTTCTCCACTGAATAAAGGTCTTCAATCTTATTGGTGCTTCTTTAGTTAACCCTAAACCTTTATATTTGTGACTTTCTTTTTTTTCCTTTTCTATCCATTTGGCTTCACCATTCTTATCTTTTCCATCAAAATAACCTACCTTCCCTTTTTTAAATTCGTAACATAACTTACTCTTCTCATCTTCGAAAGCTTCTACAAACAACTCTTCAAAAACATTCTCAAATGCCATTCTTACTCCAGGCATGTTATAAATCAGCATAAACTCTCTCCATGTCAAAGAAAGTTGTTCATTATCCTTAGCAGCCTCAGGATTAATGTTGGCCACTTTTCTTTTAATAAAAGCAGCGTTAGCCATCCGGATTCTTGCTCGAATAAGATCTTGCCAATCCTCCGTTTCTCCCTCAAACCATTCTGGCGGTTTTTTAAACCACCCTGGTGGGAATGTATCTACTTGGAGTGCAATTGGTGCTTGATAAAGTTCAGCACCAATAAAAATGTCATAAGTTGATTCCGTTCTTAGTGTTTCCCCTAAAATTTGCAGGGCATTTTCAAGATTTCCGCCTGTTCCACCAGCCTGAGTCATTGTTTCGATCGACAATATTAATCTCTGCATTTCCCTTGTAATAGGCTCTTTGGCTGCCTTCGCTTCAATAATTCTTTCTTCCAATTCGACGTACGCGTCTCTAATTAAGACCAAATTTGCTTCTTCAACTTCTTCCTGAAGTTCGGGATTGTCAGGAAAAAGTCTTTCACAGGCGGCTTCGACTCTTCTTTCAGATCGCCTGTAATCTGAATCCCTATATCTTCCTGCCTGAATCAAGCTTTTAAGCTTTATCGCTTGTCTCGTCCCAGAGGCATACAGTTTGTTTTTTCTATCAACCAAGGCTCTTGTTTCTACTGATAAAACACTCGCCTCTTCTTCCGTTATATCCCTTTTTCTTTTAGAGCCTCTAACTTGTCCTTCTATTTCTCTCAGTTCTGTCAGTCTTTTCTCTACAGCCCTAATTCCCCATTCGGAAACGGGCTTTTCTGGAATAGTGCCTTTTGGGGCAGCTCCTTCTGATGCTGACTGCGGAATTTCTGGACTCATATCTCCGGGCATATGGTTTATTTTACCACAGCTCCCTCTCTTCTTGGCAAGTTTTCATCGTTTTAAAAAATTAGACCACTGCTTGATTTTTGACCATCTTGGTCAACGCAGTGGTCTATCTAGATTCGCTATACTCAATCTAACTCAACACAACCGCTTGGCACAGTTTTGACAAATGCCTTTGTGAATATGTTCTTCGCAAGCCCATTGCCCGCATTGAGAACACTTTTTAAGTCCCCCTGTGGGAATGCGCCAATGCGGTCCCGGTTCATCGACCCAGCCTGGCCAGTCCGATATGGGAACTCCAGTTAACCCCATGAAAGGTCCAGGACTGGGTTTCCCGCAAACACAGCAGTGGAAGCGCCTTTGGTGTTCAGTAAGTTTTTCTGCCTCCTCCTTTTCCCGTCTTCTCTTCTGCTTTTCTGTTTCTCTTGCCGCTACTTTTTCCCTCTTTTCTCTTTCTTTCTCAAGCCAATGGTCAATTCTACCTTTCCAACCGTCCATCTCGCTTCCTCCTAGCACTTTGCTACTAGTGCTGCGCGAATTTTTAAGTTGCGAATCTAAACTTGGATGAGTATACTACTTTTCCAATCTAAAGTCAAACTATAGGCTTTCCTTATCTTTACTAAACTCTTTTTTATACACTTTGTTCTCTTGAACAGGAGCTGTGAAGAAAAAAAGAATAAAAAAGAAGCTATCACTCTCCAAACAATTTTTTCCTAACGCAAACGCCTCTCGATTTCTTCTAGTTTTGCACTAACCTGTCTTGCAGCCATTTGCTGAAGAATCAACTGCATTTCCAGAGAAGGCCCTGCTGGAACTGGAATGACCACGGCGTCCCATCTCTTTCCTTCCTCTTTTGCCTTTCCAAGTTCTGTGTTCTCTTTTTGGGGGTCGTATTCCGACTTAAGATAAGCATAAGCTAGAATTTCCCCAATCTCGCCTGGAGATTTCATAATCGTTTCGCTACGATCACCAAGACCCCACAATTTCTCCTCAAAGTTTTGAGTTTTCGCGTTTAACGAGACGTAGGAAAAATATGGAGCAAAAAGGCCACTTTCTATCCAAACCTTGTGCTGAACATCATTTTTCTTCCATCGCAGCTGAAACACAATATCAACCCGCGCGGTGTTGTTGGTAGCAAGTGGGTTATTGCCAACCAAAGAATTTGTCGGTCGCTCTATCAATCTATCAAAATGATGCTTCTGCATCAATTTAGCAGCAAGTTCTGCCTCCATTTCTGGAGTTATTGAAGTAAACTCCCATCGTCTCTTATCAAAGCCGAAAAGTTTCTCTTTTGCCGCATAATCTAGAGTACTCCTAACCAATGACTTGGATTTTACAGATTCAAACCTTAAAACTCTCTCAATAACAGGACTTTGTTCAGGAGAAATAAGTTCATCTTTTAAGTGGGTTAAATGATCGAAAGCGTTTATCTCCTGAAGGCGTTCAAGAGGAATATGGGTAAATACTCCTTCGTTACCAAAAAACAAATTTTCTATTTCTTCTTTCTAAAGAGGAT
>Ga0307379_10003158_pt1 | contig 24030 bp, 18 predicted proteins | sample UN2MG_FD_202237 | JGI IMG/M metagenome (GOLD analysis project Ga0307379, IMG submission 202237) | Soil microbial communities from Risofladan, Vaasa, Finland - UN-2 | ecosystem: Environmental > Terrestrial > Soil > Coastal area > Acid sulfate soil | place: Finland: Risofladan, Vaasa | collected...
CCGTGTCGAGGGCGCCCCAGAATTATTCTCCTACCCGCTGAAGGCGAGCTATCGTTATTTCGGAACCGTGTTGGCGTACTCTCTCCTCAGCTCCTGTATCAGACCGCTAACGGCGTTCTTGGTGTCCGCCAGCTGCTTCAGCGTTGCCTCGTCCTTGGTCATTCTGGCGAGGCTATCTATCTGCACAAACGTCATCTGAAGGTCTTTTATCTGCTCGTTGAAGAAAGTGTTTAGGATCCTCATGTCCGCCGTCTTGAGCCTTGCATTCAGATCGATTCTCATCTTGGCAATTGACGTCTCCGTTGCCTTAACCTTCTGGTCCACATTCTGCTTCAGCGTGGCAATAGCATTCTGCGTAGCCGCGTTGTGCCCCCAAACGCTCACCCACATGACAATGGAGACGATTGCGAGAATGAGGGCAAGCCAAGCGATACCTCTTCCGGTTCTGACTCTCGCCGGCGGCCGATATGTACTCTTGACCGCTGGTCTCGGCGGGACCTTTGGAGGTTCTCTTTTCTCCGGAGCCTTTTTGAGCTCCGGCTTGAGCGATGGCTTCGTGGGTGCGGGTCCCTTAGCTGCCTCGATGTCCGACTTGCCAGTGAGAAGATACACATCGTTGACTCTCTTTAGCACTCCCGAGTCTAGATGAGGCTTCATCGCTGCCGCCAACTTCTGACGTGTGTGTTTGGTCTTGGCGGCCATGTCGGCGATCTTCATCCCCTTCGGTGTGGCCTTCAAGAGAGCAAGCACGTCCTTGAAGACCTTCTCCTGGTCCATCGTTGCCGGGACAACCGCGGCATCCTTGCTGCAATAGACGACCCTGTCCTTGACCTCAACCTTCTTGATCTCTCCTTTCTTGAGAGGGGGCAACGCAATGAATGTCAGCTTAGAGGTCGAAATCCGCAGCTGTTTGGCCAGGTCAACTGCCCGGAGCCCTTCGGGCGCCTTCTTCAGCTTCTCCAACAGCGCCGCTTGCAGATTCTTTACCTCGGCAGGGGTCACATGCACCTTCTTCTTGCCAACAGGTTTTGAAGTGGCGCCCTTGGAGGGTCTTGCCGGCGTCTTGGCGGGTTTTGGCGGCGTCTTGGCGTCCATTGACGAAACGCCCGCCGCCGCGGGTCTCCCGGGACCGGGACCCGCTGGGCTACTCTTCACGGTCTCCCCAGGCTTGCTCATCGGCGCACCAGGTTTCTCGGCTGGTTTTGTCGGCATTGCGCCCTTCTGATCGAACGGTTTTGAGTCCATAGGTCTCCCTCCTAATTATGTTATCAAGTCCTTACGACCCCATACTAATCGTGTAGGGTTTTCGGAATCTTAATTTGCGGGTCTTGCGGGGTCAAGCGGAATCTTCCCCCACCTTACAGGAGACGAGCGGCCGCAGGGCGCACACGGAGCTGGCGAGACCCTGTGGGTCAGGTCCTGGCTGACCCGTCCGGGGGCATTGTTTTGCCCAGGAACTCCGCAACGAACCCGGCCGCCCTCTTGGACGCTCCGCACTCACCCAACAGACCCGTTACCCTCTTCAGCTCATCTTTCTGCTGTTTGCGCAGCCCGGCATCTTCTAGGAGCGAGGCGAGCTCACGTCCTAGTCTTTCGGGTGTGAGGTCGGACTGTATCAGTTCCGGCACGACCCTCTTGCCGGCGATTATGTTTGGAAGCGCGACGTGATCGACCCTGATGAGGAGCTTTCCGACCAGATAGGTGGGGAACGAGACCTTGTAGCCAACTATCATCGGAACACCAAGGATGGCGGCCTCAAGCGTCGCCGTCCCCGAAGCCACAAGCGCCGCGTCCGAGGCAGCAAGCGCGTCGTAGGTCTGCCCCCGGACGACGACTACCTCTGGGTAGCGACTCAGCATGTGAGCAACAAGCTTGGGGTCAATCGTTTTGGCCAGCGCAAGTATCATCTGTAGCGGCTTGGAGTCGAGCAGGGATGAGGCGAACCTGGCCGCCTCGAGAAAGACCGGCAGCAACCTCTCGATCTCGCTGGTCCGGCTGCCGGGCAGCAGGGCGACCACAGGTTTACCCTGGTCGAAGCGCACGCGCTCAAGAAACTCCTCCTTGTCCAGCGTGGGTTTCACTGTGTCGAGAAGCGGGTGACCAACGAACCTCACATCCACTCCCGCCAGCTCGTAAAGCTCCTTCTCGAACTGGAACAGAACCAACATCTCGTCCACCAGCTGCGCGATTCTTCGGACCCGGCCGCGTCGCCACGCCCAAACCTGCGGGCTGATGTAGTAAAGGACGGGGACTTCGCACTTGCGCGCCCGTGCGGCGAGCCTTAGGTTAAAGTCGGGATAGTCAACGAAGATCGCTGCCGCTATCTCGCCCGACCGCATGAGCCTCGTCGCCTGCCTGTAGGCTGCAAGTATCCGGCTCAGTTTCTTAAACACTTCCGAGACACCCACCACGCCCAGCTCCCTAACGTCAGCGAACAGCTCGACGCCCTGAGCACGCATGTTCTCGCCGCCTACCCCGACAAACCCGAGGTCCGGCCGAAGCGATTTCAGCTCATTGATCAACGAGGCGCAGTGCAGGTCGCTCGATGCTTCCCCAGCGACGACCAGAACTCTTCTGCGGTTGGCTGCGGGCCGGTGTAGCCGGATGCTACCCATTGCTACCGGTGAAGACGGGTGTGAAATGCCGGTCTATGGAGTCCTTGATCGCGAATGCCCAGGTAAGCGCGCGGAGACCATCGGCGCCAGAGACAACTGCGGGGCTCTTGCTCTCGAGTGAGTGAACGAACGCACTAAGCTCCGCCTGAAGCGGCTCAAAATCCACTACCCGAATGGACTGCCTCTTGATATAGCGGGCGATTCTGAGCGCCGTCAGCGGCTTCTTGTGGTCGGGCTCCCCCTGCTTGTGATACATCTTGACCCTGTGAGAAAGAAGGTTGACCGATATGTATGTGTCGGGCTGGAAGAATCTGATCTTCCGCATTTTCGAGACGCTTATCCTGCTGGCCACGAGGTTCGCGACTGCGCCGTTCGGGAACTCGAGCCTGGCATTTGCGATATCGACATTGTCCGACAGGACCGGCACGCCAACGGCGGAGATGGACGATGGGGCATCGCTGAAGCAGCTGGCTACGAGGTCGATGTCATGTATCATCAGGTCGAGTATGACGTCAACGTCAAGGCCCCGGCCCGCGGACCGCGTCAGCCTGTGGGTCTCGATGAACCTTGGCCCGTGGATGAACTTCCTGACGGCCACAAACGCTGGGTTGAACCGCTCGGAGTGCCCTACCTGGAGCAGCGCCCCGGATGCGTTCGCAAGCCTCACCATATCCCGCCCGGCCTCGAGAGTGTCGGCGATCGGTTTCTCCACGAGAACCGCCCGACCGAGGTTCAAGCATTGGCTTGCGACCTCAAGGTGCGTCCGTGTGGGGGTCGCCACGACCACCGCGTCTGCCGCCTCAGCTAGCTCCTCAGTGGACATGAAAGTGCGGCAGTGGCATTTTTGGGCGGTCTTTTTCTGGGCAGCCTCGTCAATATCGTGGACACCCAGAAGCTCCACACCTTGCATCTCGCTGAGAATCCTTGCATGACGGGAGCCAAGATACCCCACACCAACCACACCGATTCTTACCTTGGACATGTCAAGCCCCAACCCTCTACCGATGAGTGTCTCTGCTCGAGCGCGCCGACAGCACCGCGTCTTGCCCCCTCCATGAACCAGGCCTCACGACCCTATCAGCGCACCCGACCCACACGCGCGAGACCTGACACCCAACATGCACACACTACTCTGAACACAGGCCGCGCCTCGAGCGCCTAATGAAGTCGATAACATGCCTTGCCTCCGCGAACTCACCGAACTCCTCCTCAATCCGAGCGAGCGCATCTTGCCGCTTGAGGTCTGCTCTGAATAGGAGACGGTATATCTCCTTGAGCATTGCTATCTTCTCGGACGAGAATCCCGCACGGCGCAGGCCGACAATGTTGGGCCCGAAATGCCTCGCGCGGACGCCCGCTGCTTGTGTGTATGGCAGAACATCCCTGTCCACAGCGGAACAACCGCCCGTCATCGAGTACGTCCCGATCTGCACGAACTGATGCACGCCGACCAGCCCTCCAAGCACTGCGTAATCCTCGATAACGATATGCCCTGCAAGCGACGCCGCATTCGCCAAGACCGTGTGGTTACCAATCGTGCAATCGTGGGCGACATGGCTGTAGGCCATCAGAAGGTTGTTGTTGCCGATGCGTGTTACACCACTCCCGTCCTTCGTTCCGCGATGGACAGTTGCGAATTCACGAATGATGTTGTCGTCGCCGATCACGACCGATGTCTTCTCACCTTTGAACTTCAAGTCCTGCGGCACGACTCCGATGATCGCGTAGGGGAATATCTGGCAGTTCTGGCCGATCGTTGTGTCGCCGGTTATATACGCCCCCATCTGGACCGACGTGCCGGGGCCTATCTTCACCCCGTCGTCAATAACACAGTGAGGCCCGATGACAACGTCGCCTGCGATCTCGGCCCCAGAGGAGACTATCGCCGTCTCATGGGCTCTCATTACTCGCCCCTCTCGACCACAGCTGTGCTCATTACCACCTCGGCTGCGACCTTCCCCTCGACCGTTGCCTTGCCCTTCATCCTGAAGTAGCTCCCCCGCTGCGCGGTCTTTCTGACCTCAAGTGTCAGCTGGTCCCCAGGAACAACCGGACGGCGGAACTTGGCGTTATCGATCGTCATAAAGACAAGGAGCTTATTCTCGATATCGTCCAGCATGTTCATCAGGAGCACCCCGCCGGTCTGAGCGAGCGACTCTACGAGCAAGACGCCGGGCATGACCTTCTGCTCAGGGAAATGCCCCTGAAAGAACCACTCGTTCGCCGAGACATTCTTAAGACCCGTGATGGTCCCCTGCTCAACGTCCATCTCAAGTATCCTGTCAACCAAGAGAAACGGAAATCGATGTGGCAAGAAGCGCATGATCCCCTGCACGTCCAACACTTGATCCACCTGCAACACCTCACACCTGTTTGTTAAGATTCCGACCGGCCAAGACGTTCGGTGAGCATCTTGACCTGTTTCCTCAGCTCTTTGACCTCACTCATCAGGGTGGGCAGCCGTAAAACTCCCGCAACCTGCCTACGCCACATATCGATCGGAACCGCAGGTATCCCTCCGACCACCGAGCCCTCCGCGAGGTCTCGCGGGATGCCGGCCTTGCTCGCCGCAATCACGTTATCACCTATCGATATGTGCCCCGCGACGCCAACTTGACCCGCAAGGGTGCAGTTGCTCCCAATACTGGTGCTTCCGGCTATCCCCACCTGCGCAACCAACAAGGTGTTCTTGCCAACCGTTACGTTGTGCGCCACGTGAACCAGGTTATCTATCTTGCAGCCCGAACCGATCGTCGTGCTCCCGAAAGTAGCCCTATCAATAGCAACAGACGCCCCCACCTCCACATCATCTCCTATCACGACGTTACCGATCTGCGGTATCTTCACATGCTGACCCTTGTCTTTGATGAACCCATACCCGTCGCTGCCGATAACTGCCCCCGAGTGCACGATGCACCTCTCGCCGATTATCGTGTCATCAATTATCGAGACCTGCGGCTTGATGACCGTACCCCGACCTATCTCAACGTTTCGGCCGACATAAACCTGTGGGTAAATAACGCAGTCCGGGCCTATCGAGGCGCCAGCCTCAACACAGCAGAACGCGCCGATAGCCGCGCTGCTCGCGACCCGGGCCTCTTGGCTGACGGCCGCATTCTGGGAGATGCCCGGCTCGGGCCTGAACGTCGGATGAAAGACGTTCACAAGCTTCACGAAGGACAGATAAGGATTTCGGGAGACTATGTGCGGCAGTCGGCACTCCTCAAAACCCTCAAAGATGATAACCGCGCTCGCCGTGGTCTCAGCAAGCAGGGGCAAGTGCTTGCGGTCCGTTACGAACGATATGTCCCCATCGCCTGCGGTCTCAATTGCCGAGACGCCGGTAATGACGAGATCGGACGGCCCCGAGCGTTCGAGCCGCAGCCTCTCTGCAATCTCTCCAAGCGTCAACTGCATCTTATCTCCTCCAATCTCATTGCCCTTGCCTTGAGCATTCGCCGATCTGGGCCCGACCATCGAGAAACCACCGACCCGCTAAACAGTGTCCCCTAATCACCAAGCGGACTGGGGGAAGGCCGCCCGCCGGCGGGAGCTGATTCTGCTGCGCTGTTGTCCGGGACCTTCTTTATCCACTCGGACTCAAAAGCCGACAGGACCTCGGCGCTGACGTCTATGATGCCGCTAGAGTACACCATGCTCGGCGGAGAGTTCATGAGCACCAGGTCGTAGCCCTTTTGTTTGGCAATGCTCTCAATGACCGACCTAATCTGTTGCGTCAGCGAGGTCATCATCTCCGCCTGCTTGTTCTCCAACTCCTTGTTGCCATCATCTACCAGGAACTTCAGGTCGAGCCTCTCCTTCTCGAACCTGCGCTGTTTATCCCTTCTTTCGGCCTGACTAAGGGCCATAAATCCTGGCGACGACAGCTCCTTCTCGAGCTGTTTCAGCTCAGCTGTTTTCTCATCAAGCTTTGCCCTCACCTTTGCCACATGTTCCTTGAACTTGACCTGCACAGCTCTGCCAGGAAGGCTGTTCATCAGAATAGCCTTCAGATCGACCGTCACGATGACCTGCTGGGGAGCATTCGGCGAGTACGCGACAGAGCTGCCAAGAGTCATCAGGCCGAGGCACAGACCAATGCCCAGCCCAGTTGTGATTGCGCCGTACTTTCTAGTCGTCATTTGCCGCCCTGCCCCGCAGTTGTCTCGGTTATCTTGTCTATTCGCTTGATCATCTCGTCCGTCAGGTCGAAGCGCGGGTTCCCATATAGAACAACCCCGAGTCGCTCAAGGATGATCGAGTATCCAAGTTCCTTCGCCATCTCGGCCGCGGTCTGCTCCACCAACTTCTGGATTCTTTGTGCGTTCTTCTTGTTCAACGCATCCGCCTCGTCGTAGGCTTCGGAGACAAACATGTCCAGGTCTGCCTTTTTGTTTCTCTGTTCACGTTTCAGCTTTTCACGGGCCTCGTTGGTCAGGGGGAGCGCCTCATTGGCGATCTTGTCGCCCAGTGCCTTAAGTTCTTGCTCACTGCGGTCGATCTCAGTCTGCTTCTTGTTCTGTAGTTCCTTTAGCTGCTGATGAGCTCGCTTACCAGTCTGCGTCTCCGTGAGAATGCGCTGCTGCTCGACGAAGCCTATCTTGACGCTCGTGGCCGGCTGCGTGGAACCAACGCTGAGCGTCGCCGCCAGGGCCGCAAACGTCACAACCGCGACGGTCCCAGCCAAGATACCTTTCATAACAATTGACACCTCCTAACTCTCTCGGTTCTGTCTCGCTCCAAATGGCGCCCACTATTAAATGCACACCAAGCCACCCCGCTGCGGACGCACCCTCTCGACGTGCAGGATGCTGCGCCATCGAAGCCGACTCTAATCCCCTATTCCTATGGCAAAATCAAAGTTTGAACTCTGCTCACCCTCAAACGGCTTGCGCTTAATACCATACACCAGACGGATCGGATAAACAAACATCGGGACAAATATCCTGACCTCTACGCCATAACTCGTCCTAAGCTCTCCCAGCTCGTAGTTCTCACCCTCCGGGAAAACTTGCCCAGCGTCGCAGAACACGCCGATGTGCAGTGGGTCCGCTAGGACATAGAAGAGCTCCGCCGAGAACAGCAGCGACTTGTTCCCCCCAACTGAGTTGCCATCCTTGTCTTTAGGACCCATTTCGTAAGTGTCGAAACCACGGCCGCCGAGAATAGCCCCGCCCAGATAATACCTCTCAAATATCGGCAGGGACTCGCCGCCGTAACCGTCCCCGTATTCGAGTCGGCCTTTTGTCGATAGCGTGAAGCGGTCCGAAAGAGGGTAATAATGCCTCAGTTCTGCCTTCAGTTTGTAGAATTCGTTGTCCCCACCCAAAAATGACCCTGCAAGCCGCCCGCTTGCCAACGCGTAGATGCCCCGCGTCGGCCTTATCCAGCTGTCCCTGGAATCCCACCATATCGAGACCATGTCGCTGCTGACCAGGCGTGTTTCCTCCTGGTAGATTATGTCGCTTTCAAGGGGCGCAAACCTGTCATCCGAGGAAACGTCCGGGTCCCAGTGCATATCCCTTTCGTTAGCGCGGTATTCTCCCGAGCCGATGTCGGACATGCGGACGTTCTCGAGCCGGTAAGTATCCGAAATACGGACCCGGTCCGAAAGTCGCCGACCAAACGTCAGCCGACCACCAGCCGCCTCTCTCGTGTACCACTCGTACTCGGTCTTGTGATCGTAAAGACCCGCGCCGAAAGAGTAATCGGTGTCGAAGAAATATGGCTCCTCGAAGTTGATCTCGTATGAGCTGCTCTTCTCGCTGAAGTTCACTGTCAGGCCAAGAGTCTGGCCGTAACCCAGAAAATTGTGCTCCACTATGCTGCCGCCTATCCCGAATCTCTGGTATTTGCTGTAGCTGGCTGTGAAACGGAGCTCGTGCAGACGCCCCTCCTTGACGCCAATGTTTACGTCGGCCGTCTTCTTCTCTGGGTTGGGATGCAGCTCGGGCTTGATCTCAGGCTCGATATAGCCTAAATAGCGCACCCTGTCGATGCCGGCACGCAACTTGGTCATGTCCAGAATATCTCCCTCAACGAGCTTTATCTCACGCCTGAGCACCTTGTCTCGCGTCCTCGTGTTGCCCGAAAAAGACAGCCAACCAAGCCGGAACTCCTCGCCCTCGTCAATAGTGAGCAGTATATCAACCGTGGCGGCATCCCTGTGCAGCTCGTGCTTGGCCTGAACATGGGTGTAAATGTACCCCCTGCTCCCGTAACGCTCCTGAATGGCCGCCATCGCCGCATCCTCCACGGCGAGGCTATAATCCGCCCCGCTGGTCAGCTTACCCTCGTAGCCCCGGAATATCCCAAACCTCATCTGGCCGGGGATAATGACGTGCTGCAACCCCTCCATCAAAGTGCTTGTGGAGAAAATGGTGTTACCTTTGATGGCCGTCGTGCCGATCTTGTAGTGCTTCCCCTCCGAGACCATGAACTTGAGAACCAGCCCCTCTCGTTTCTCGCTATATTCGACTGTGGGTCTGCTGACACTGACCTCAATGTAGCCGTTGCTCTTGTAGAAATGCTCGATCCTACTTCTATCTCCCTCCAACTGGTCGGGATCAAACTTCCCAAGCTTGCTGAAAAAAAACCGCGAACCGCTCACCGGGTGTTTGCAGAAGCGCTCCCTCGTCAAGAGCTGGCCCTTGAGCTGAAAGTCCGAGAACGTAATGTTTCCACCGAAGACTATGTCCGAAACTTTCACCTTAGCTCGCTCGTCAATCGCAAAGCCCACAACCACCGAGCCGGGAGCCACCTCCTCCACATCTGGGGTTACCTTGGCATACGAGAATCCCCTCTGGCGGTACAGCTCTCTGATCGCCACCGCACTCTCCACCAGTTTGGACTTGTCGAGGGGCTTCTTGAGCTCGACTGTGATCTTCTCCTTTATCTTGTCAGCCTTGACCTTTTCGTTGTCCCGGATCCTGATCGCATCCACCAAAGGCCTCTCCACGACCTCGAAGACCAGAGCTATCCCGCCCTCGAACGGTTCAGTATAGGCCTTTACGTCATCAAAGAAGCCAAGCGCATACAGGTTGCGTATCTGCTGACTCAAGACAGCCGGCGAGAACGTGTCTCCGGGCTTTATTTTGATGTAGAAAAGAACAGTCTCAGGCGAGATTCTCGTGGCTCCCTCGACCGTAACGCTCTTGACAACCGGTGCCGCCCCAACCACGCAATAGCCCAGGGCCAATAGTCCTATGAGAAGCGCGATTGCGGCAGCGGAAAATGTGGCGCCCCTCATCTGATCGGGCCGTTATTTGCCGCTATCCACACCAACTTCTGTCTCAACTACGCCTCGACTCTTGCTCCGGACAAACGCTATTTTGTCATCCTCAACTGTTATCGTAACAAGGCTGCCAACCTTGATCTTGCCTGAAATGAACTCATCTGCGAGTGGGTCCTCAACATGCTTCTGAACGAGTCGCCTCAGCGGCCTTGCGCCGCCTTTCTGTGCCATCGCCCGTGTAACCAACCACTCCAGAGACTGATCGGCCGCCTTCACGTGGAGTTCCATCCGAGAGACATTTCTGTCGAGCTCTTCAATGAACATCGAGGCAATCGCCAAGAGAGCCGGCTTATCGAGCTCTTTGAAACAGACAACCTCGTCGAGGCGATTCATGAACTCGGGCGCGAACTTCTGCGCCGTCTCCTTGACAAGTATCTCTCTGATCCTTGCGCTTTGCTTCTCGTTGGAGTTTCCGCCAAAGCCCACCGAAATGCCTTTACTTATCAGCCTGCTGCCGATGTTCGAGGTCATGATCAGGATGCAGTTACGAAAATCCACCAGGCGCCCCATCCCGTCCGTCAGCCTACCCTCCTCCAAGACCTGAAGCAGGATACTGAAGATGTCCTGATGCGCCTTCTCCACCTCGTCGAGCAAAAGCACGCTGTAAGGCCGAAGCCTCATCTTCTCCGTCAGCTGGCCACCCTCTCCATAGCCCACGTAGCCAGGCGGCGAACCTATGAGCCTCGAGACCGTGTGCTTCTCCATGAACTCAGACATGTCGAAGCGGATCAGCGAGTCAGGAGAGTGGAAGACTACCTCCGCCAGTGCTCGGGCGAGCTTTGTCTTGCCCACACCTGTCGGCCCCAAGAACAGAAACGCACCGATAGTCCGGTCCGGACTCTTGAACCCAGCCCTAGAACGCCTAATCGCCCGGCAGACGGCCGCAATTGCCTCGTCCTGCCCAACCACTTGCTTGCGCAGGTCGCGCTCCAGCGACTTGAACCTGGACGCCTCAGTAAGGCTGAGTTTGGTGACCGGCACGCCTGTCCAACGGGACACAACAAACTCAACGTCCGAACGGTCAACCTTCATCCGCATGTTCTTCAAGCTCAGACGCCACTCCGACCGCTCCTTGGCGATTCGCTCTACGAGCTCCGCACCCTCGTCCCTGAGCTCAGCCGCGGCCTCAAAGTCCTGATTGCTCACCAACTCGGCCTTGCGCTTGGAGATCGCTGCCAGTTCCGCCTCATAGTTCTGTATCTCTTCCGGGACGGCCGAGCCGACGAAGCGCTTTCGAGCGCAGGCCTCGTCCATCACATCGATCGCCTTGTCCGGGAAGAATCTGTCGCAAATGTACTGGTCTGAAAGGACGACGGCCGCGGTTATCGCATTGTCGCTGATTATGACGTTGTGGTAATCCTCATACCTGGACCTGAGACCCCTGAGTATCTTCTTGGTCTCCTTGATAGATGGGGCGTCAACGACTATCGTTTGGAACCGACGCTCCAAAGCCCCATCTTTGCTTATTATCCGACGGTACTCCTTGACTGTTGTCGCCCCAATGCACTGAATATCTCCCCTAGATAGCGCAGGCTTCAACATGTTCGCAGCGTCGATCGAGCCCTCCGCCGAGCCCGCCCCCACAAGCGTGTGGAGCTCGTCAACAAACAAGATGATCTTCTTCGTGCTCATTATCTCGTGAAGAACTGTCTTCAGCCGTTCCTCAAACTGACCCCGATACTTCGTTCCGGCCACGAGCGCGCCGACGTCCAACGCAACGATCCGCTTGCCACGCAACGTGTCAGGCACCTCGCCCTTCACCAGAAGCTGGGCAAGGCCCTCGGCAATTGCGGTCTTGCCAACGCCAGGTTCACCTATAAAAACGGGGTTATTCTTCGTCCGACGACACAATATCTGCATCGCCCGCTCGATCTCCCGCGTCCGACCGATCACCGGGTCGAGCTTCCCCTCCGCGGCCAATCGAGTGATGTCCCTACCTATCTCGTCAAGAGCAGGCGAGGCAGACTTGCTCTGCGGAACGTGCTCCATTGTGGTTGTCTCAAGAATCCTGCGCTTGACCATCAACAGATTCACGCCTATCTCGTGCAGCACGTCCGAGGCAAGACCGCTGCGCTCCCGTATGAGGCCCAGCAAAAGATGCTCGGTCCCTACATAGTGGTGGCTCATTGACTTCGCCTCCTGGGCCGCATACCTCAGCACTCGCCTGGCGCTCACGCTGAACGGTATCTCGTCGCTTGCGGCAGATGCACCTCCAGCAGTGATCCTCAGGGAGAGCTTCGCACGGACGGTTCGGAGGTCTATCCCACACTCTCTGAGGACTGCACAGCCGGTGTTGTCAGGGTCCTTCAAAAGGCCCAGCAACAAGTGTTCAGTTCTCAGGGAGGGATGACCGCAGCGCAGCGCCTCTTTCTTGGCGTAATAAACCGTTTTCCTGGCGCCGTCAGTATATCTATCACCAAACATCACACATCACACATCCTATTAACACAAACAGCTCTTCGCCCGAGGCTTGCGACTCTGTCCTTTGAGCCAACGTTCTCAGCGTAGCGTAACTATGAATAAAAGGCCAAAAGCCCCAATCCAAAGATACTCTCAATTCATGCTTGAACATAGCCAAGACTCCAAATAAATGCAAGCTCACCCCGAGACACAGGCGCCATCCACAAGCCGGAGCACCTGAACGGCGTGCGAGGCAAGCTCTTGGTTATGGGTAACGACTACGAGGGTCCTGCCTCTTCTAACGGTCAGGTCCAGAAGCAGCGAGAACACGCGGTCTCCGGTCTCGTGGTCGAGATTGCCGGTCGGCTCGTCGGCCAGGACAATCTCTGGCTCGCCCACGAGAGCTCTCGCCACGGCCACGCGCTGCTGCTCGCCGAAGGAGAGCTCCGCGGGGCGGTGAGAGATGCGATGCTCAAGCCCTACCCTCTCGAGAAGCGACATCGCCTGAACCTGCGCAGCCCTGGGCGCAACGCGCCTGATCAGAAGCGGCACTGAAACGTTCTCGACCGCGCTGAACTCAGGCAAGAGATGGTGAAATTGAAAGACGAAACCAATCCGCTCGTTTCTGAAGCGGGAGAGAGCTGACTTGGACGCATCAAATACGTCCCGGCCGTCAAACCTCACCTCGCCAGAGGTAGGCCCAAGTAGTGTGCCAAGTATGCTGAGCAACGTCGATTTGCCGGCGCCGGAGGAGCCAACTATGCAGGCGAACTGCCCCTTTCTTACCGAGAACGAAACAGATCTCAGCACTTGCGTAACCGTGCCGGCCCGGACGAACTCCTTGCACAACTCCTCTACAACGATGAGGTCTTCACTCATATCTAATCGCCTCCACCGGATCGAGCCGGGCCGCCTGCCGAGAGGGATATATCGTGGAGATGAAGCTCAGAAGGATGGAGCCTGCGCAGATAAGAGTAAAGTCCAGAGACGTCATCCTGAACGGCAGGTAACTGAGATAATAGACGTCGCCGCTGAGGCTAATCAGGTGATACTTGTCGGCCACATGGCAAATAATGGAGCCGGCGACCGCGCCGATCGCCGTTCCAACCACACCGATGAGCGTCCCCTCGATCATGAATATCGCCATCACGCTCCCGTTGCTGGCGCCCATTGACTTGAGTATCCCGATGTCCCTGTTCTTCTCCATCACCATCATTATGAGGGTGCTGGCGATGTTGAACGCCGCCACCAACACGATCAGTGCGAGAATAATGAACATGGCGATCTTCTCGAGCTTCATGGCAGCAAACAGATTCTTGTTCATATCCTGCCAATCCGTCGCCTTGTAGGGCGACCCGAGGACTTGGGCGATCTCTTGGGTAATGGCTCTTGCCCTGAAAATGTCGTCCGTTCTCACCTCGTAGCCATTTATCTCATCCCCCATATCGAAAAAATCCTGCGCCGCAACCAGAGAGATATAGGCGAGGCTCGAATCAAACTCATACATCCCTGACTTGAATATCCCAGCGACGACCATCCACCTGAGCTTCGGCACAAGGCCGGCCGGTGTATCCCTTCCAAACGGCGAGATCAGGGCGACCTTGTCTCCGACGTAGATGCCCAAATTGGACGCCATCTCCTGCCCCACGATGATCCCGTCATACCGGCCCTCGTTCTCCTCATCCTCAGGTCTAAAATCTCGCCGCGTCAACGAGATGAGCTTGCCCTCCACCATGTTCTTATGAAGGTCGCTCACCGAGGCCTCGAGCCTAGGATCAACACCTCGCACGGCAATGCCTTGCGTCCGGTTGGGCGAGCGGATCATCACTTGCCCGAAGACGAACGGCGAAACTCCCGTCACCCCCTCCACACAACTGATCTTCTCCATCACCTCTTTCGACAGAAGTATGCGCTGAACGTCGCTGAACGGCTGCCTGGTTACAAGAACGTGTGCTCTTATCCCCAAGATCTTCTGCCGAAGGTCCTGCTCAAAGCCCGTCATCACGGCTAGAACAATGATTAGCGCCGCCACCCCAACCGCGATGCCACCGATGGAAATGACGGTGATGATCGATATGAATGCCTGTTTGCGACTCGCTTTCAGGTACCGCAGGGCGAGCGCTAGCTCGAAAGCCCTCGCCAAAGGTCTGCGTTTCCCCTCAACTGCCATCTACTCAACCCTTGCCAAGAGCTTCTCAAGTGCAGAGAGGCTTCGCCGCACACCTGACGCCTCGTGCGCCTCGACCGTCAACACAAGCCTGTCCAGGGTCTCTGCGAGACCGCTGAATAGAGAGCCGAAATCCGCCGTGCCCTCCCCGATAGCGAGGTGCTGGTCGGACCCACCGTCGTTGTCGTGCAGGTGCAGCTCAACGAGGCGCCCCTTAACTCGCCTCAGCCAGCTCGAAAGATCTCCCCGGGCAAACACGTTGAAGTGTCCGATGTCGAAGCAGTGCCCGAAGACCTCCGGGTCAAGACGATCAACAAGCGTGCAGAGCACATCCGGGGAGCTCTCAAAGGTGTTCTCAAGCGCGAACATTATGCCGCTCTTGCCCGCGACGTGGCCGACCTCCGCGAGAAGACCTTCGCAATTCCCAAGCCAATCCTCGACCACCTCGCCGTACTTGAAGCTCGTATATCCCGGGTGGAGCACGAGAGTCTTCGCGTGCAGGTATGTGGCGACCTCCAACGATTGTAGTATGCGTTTCTCGCTGATCGAGCGTATTTCAGGATCGAAAGCACCGATGCTGAGGTCCATGTATGGCCCGTGTACAGTGCAAGAAAGGCCAGCAAGAGATAGATCGTCTCTCATCCTCTTGAGCTCGGGCCTGTCAAGCTCCAAAAGGTCTGTTGTGTTCAAATAAAGCTCAGGGTTCACCCGATCGCGAAGAACCAGCGGCATGTATCTATCCCGGTCGGCATAGGGAATGTGGACAAAGACATTGGTGCGGCGGCTCGCGTCGGCCGCTCCGTTGCCGGCGAAATCTTTCATCATCTCAGAACAATCCCCAATACCAGTTAATAAGGCTCCTGCCGAAGAAGGATGATACTATCGCTCCAAAAGATAGCAACGGGCCGAAACGTATCTCCGTCTTGCGCGAGACCCTGCCAGCGATAAGGCCCGGCAGAAAAAGCGCTGTCCCCACGATGCTCGCTATCAGCACGGACAACAGAGCCAACCTAAGCCCCATGTATGCGCCCAAAAGCGCGCCGATCCTAATATCCCCGCCACCCATCATACGGCCCTTGCTCAGCAGAACCACCGCAAAGAAAAGCCCCCCGCCAATCATAATGCCCCAAAGCGACGAAAGCGGTGTCATGGCAAGGGGCGAGGGTAGAAGCCGGTGTGTGTTTGGAGGGCCGCCAACTCTCCACAACAGCGTAACAAATACAACGCCGCAGCCAATCCCAGGAAGGCTGACAACGTCCGGCACCAGTCCGGTCCGGTGATCGATCGTGGCGATTAGAATAACAAAAAAGCAGAGCGAGAACCATCCTGCTGCCTCGAGCAGCCTCGGAGCAATTGCGCCGTGCCTCAATATCCTGAGGTCCACAGAAAGGCTCAAAGCGATGAGAACACTCAGTATCCCTACTGCTCCCTCGACAATCGGATATTGAGGCGAGAGCTTCACTTTGCAGTGCCGACACCTCCCGCCAAGCAGGATGTAGCTTAGTATCGGGATGTTGTCCAGTGCCCGGAGATGTGTCTTGCAGTTCTGGCAGCGAGAGCCTGGCCAGATTATCGATTGGCCCTGAGCTATCCTGAACGAGCAGACGTTCAGAAAGCTGCCCATGCAAAGGCCGAACACAAAGATCACGAAAAACTCTGCCGCAACAAATAGGTCTAAATGTCCCACACCAAGCTCACTCACAATGCTGATTATACTGGTCTGACGAAGCCTCTCGTTGCGCTGCCCAAAAGACCTCCATCTTCAGCTATCTGGTGCCGCATATTAACTGATCCGCTCCTGTTATTGCACTTCGTTTCCGGCGAATATCCATATCGCGTGCAGCTGTCGCATCACAGCCCGCCATCTTGAAACCGGAGGCCTTCTCTGATAAAAGTTTGCCATGATTAGCCCAAGAGAAAGCTTCGTCGGTAAAGTATTGGTGGGCCTGCTTCTATTTGCCCTTTATCTAGCCCTTGCGATTCTCTACGCCTCCCCGGCCGTGCAGAACTTCTCTCACGCTGCGCCAGGCTACCACGGCGGGTCAGACCTCTACCAGTTTCTTTGGGGCCTGTGGTACTTCAAGCACGCCATCATCGATCTAGGAACAAACCCTTTTCTCTGCGACATCGCGTTCTACCCAGATGGCTTCATAACTGCGCTCTCCCCGTTCACGCCACTTTACGGCTTGTTCTCCACACCCCTGCAATTGCTCGGGCTCAGCCTGATGCAATGCTACACGATACTTATCATCTGGACATACGCCGCAAGCGGGCTTTTTACTTATCTCCTCATCCGCCACTTCAAGGTAAGCCGACTCGTGTCGTTCCTCGGAGGTCTCAGCTATGCCTTCTGCACTTATCGCCTCGCCCATGTCCTCTTCGGGCACCTCAACCTCGCCGCGACCGAATGGGCACCCCTTTACGCCCTCCTCCTATTCAGAATGATCGAACGCCCCTGCACCAAGCGAGGCGCTTTGCTTGGGTTGGCGTTTCTGGCTCAGCTCTACACGTCATACTACTACGCCGTTTTCCTTCTCCTGTTTACACTCGTAGTGCTCGCTGTAAAAATGGAATGGGAGCGAAGACCACTCCGACACTCCGCCCGACTGTCGCGCCTCATTGGCCTTCTTTCTGCGCTCGCACTCTTGTGGGGCCTAGTTTCCAGCCAGGTGCCATCCGTCCGCATTGGCCGATTCTCTCCTAGAACTCTCTCGATATGTGGCTGGACCCTTGTTGCCCTGTGGTTCCTGATATTCAGGCGGCCGAAAGCATTTGCGCTGTTTGCTAAGAAAATGGCCCGGCCGATCACCACCACGATCGTCGTGGTTCTCGCTGGTTTCTCCCCAGCGCTCGTCTCCATGCTATCCAAACCGTTTGAGGGCCAGCTATCGGCACGACTCTCGAACGACTTCTACATGTCCCTTAACGCCATGCACCTGATTGTCCCTCATCATCAGAGTCTTCTCTGGGGCCACCTCGTCAAGAAACTCTTCCCGCAGTTTACGAACCTTAGCATTGAGGTCTTCCAGTATCCCGGTCTGGTGCTGATAGCACTTCTTGTCGTCTCTCTTCTTTACGTTCGCAAAGTGCAGGGGCTATCACTATGGCTAGCCTGCTGCACGGTCTTTCTCCTAGCGATGCTGGGCGACGTCTTCACAGCCGGCCTTGGGTCTGACCAGTTCAACTACTTCATGCCTCGCAACGACACCTTCTTCATGTTGCCAATCTGGCCCCTTTTCAAGCGCATCCCAGCGATAGGCGCAGCGCGAGTGTCGGCGAGGTTTGGCATCATGCTGGTAATGTGTGGGGCTGTCGCCGCCTCTTTAGTCGCGGATTTCCTGCTATCTCGGCTAAACAAGGCCTTCTCGCGGACTGCCGTTGGCCTCGCACTCTGCACTGTTTGCTTTGTCGATCTTCTGCCGGGGCCGCTGCCAATCGCGAGACTCCACGTCCCCAAGGTATTTGCAACGATAGCGAAGCTGAAGGGAGATTTCACCGTTCTTGAGTTCCCAACCGGTTTTTTTACCGGCTCGGGCTTCGTTGGAACGAGCGGCATGCGGGACATGATCGACCAGACAGTCCACCACAAGCGCCTGATAGGACATGCCATAGGCAAAATCCCTCGCTCGGTACTCTTGAGGCGCTTCACGGAGCCAGTCGTTGGCACCTTGCTGAGACTGTCGGAGAAGACGGTCTTGAAGCGCGTAGGTCTCCACCAGATAAATATCTGCAACGATCGCATTCTTCTAGACGCCCTTTGGGCGCCTCAGTTCTTGCGCGAGTATGGCGTCCACATAGTCGTGGTTAACAAGAAGGACATTCCGGCCGAGATGCTGCCCAATGTCGAGGAATACATTGAAGCGATCTTAGGTGGAATAAAGGCCGATTCGTCCGAAGAAACAGATATGTATCTCATACCCGAGCGCAAGACAAGTCCCATCCCAAAAGATGCGCTTCTTGCGGACCGCCGGAACCTCCTCTCCGAGGTCTCCTACGGCTACTCGTTCGTCGAGAACTTCGCGATGCACTGGGTAACTGTCAACGGCTCGATTAGGAATGACGTGCTAGATGTCAAGAGCGTCGAGCTGTGGTATGAAGACGTCAAGCTCCCTGTTGACTTCAAGCTCACTCGTAGCCGGGACGGAAGACTGGACTTCACCGGCGGGTTTTTCGTCAGAAGGCACTCGGTTCGCCCCTGGGGGCTTTGCAGCCTCGATTACGGGGAGATAGTGAACGTCGGCGAGGTGGAAAAGTTCGTGACCATGGACCGCGAGGCCGTCCCCTACCTGATCCTGAAGGTCAAGACGAACAGCGAGACCGTGCCTCACTTCTTCCGCTTCTCGCTCGACCCGGATGACGCTGGAAGGGGAGAAGTTCACCTTCGAGTGCACTGGTGAGCCTGAGGTCGGTGGCCACTCCATCACCCCAAAGGCGAAACCATGCTCCTCATCGCCCGGCGCGCAAGGCCGAATCCCTACACCTCATTGCCTAGCCCACAAAGGGGAAACCATGCTCCTCATCGCCCGGCTTTAGCCGAGGCGATGCAGAAGGCTACCATGATCCTAAGCCCCGAATTCATTCGGGGCATTTGAGAGCGGCCCAACATCCTCCTCCATATCTCTCCAGATGAGGATTCTCGGAGGGAGGAGGAGGGGGCGCCTTCGCCGCTTCAGGTCACCCATCTGAAGATGGGTGCTAATATAATGAGAGCCGTCCATATCACCGCATTAAAATACGGTGATCCGAAGGAAGGCGCACGCCGCGTGAATCCGGACTCCCCAAAAAGCGAAGACCAGGATGGACACCAACATGGACAGCCTATAAAGCCCGTCCTACACCCGCATGGACACGGTTGGCTGCCCCGGTCAAGCCGCGCCTTTAGCGCCGAGAATGTGGGGAAGAACGTTACGCAGGTCGGGAGAATCAACCACCACGTCGGCCGCGGCCCTGGCGCTGGTGCTCTGCGGGCAGAACGCTATCCCAAGTCCAGCCGCACGCAGCACTTCGGCATCGTTGTCGTTATCCCCAACGAAAGCCACCTGGGAGATGTCCATCTGAAGCTCTCGGCATAACGACCGAAGCTCTTGCAGCTTGTTCTCGCGCTCGTTCCGCAATGGGTGGCCGGGGTTGAAGCCGACCGGCCTTCCCTCTTCATCAAAGTGTATGTCTGAGACGGCGACCTGGTCGAAGAGCGTGTCGTAGTTGGGCAAAAGCTGCTCGAGGACCATCCTGATAGTGCCAGATAGGATGAACAGGTAGTGCCCCGTGCGCCTTAAGACGGCCAGAGCTTCAGCCAGGCCGTCCGTGAGGCGCATGCTGTTGATGACTTTGGTGAAGTCCTTGCGGGTAACGCCGAGCTCGCGCCAAATGGCTACCTCTTTGCTGCCCCACTCCCTGTAAGTTATTCGGCCCTCCTGATAGCGACGCTTGAGGATGCTGCGCACCTTGTCCGAGACGCCGAATCGCTCGTGAAACGTCTGCCAACAGTAACAGACGTTCTTGACCAGCGTGCCATCAACGTCGAAGCCAACCGCTTTGTATTTCACAACGCTTCAAGCCAGATAATCTGCCTTGCGAGCTCTAGTATTACGCAGGCCAACGGCAGAAAGATAACGAGCATGTTAAGAAGCAGCGTGCCGGCGCAGAGCGATTCGAGCGTCTTGGGCGTGGCCGCCCCGCCAGATTGGGCGTCAAGCAGATTCTTGAGAACGACTGGGACCAGAATCAGTGGCAGAAACTGATAGGGGAACGAGAAGGCCACCACAGCAGTGAAGAACGAGAATGTGAGCGTCGATAGAATTAGTATGTAATAGAGCACTATGGCGAGCGAAGGACCGAGCAGGACCACCAGATTGTGCTTTTGGACTGCCTTGTCCGCCTCGTAGTCGGGGAACTCGTTGATGAGTACGACGGCCGTGATGCTGGTCATGATCGGCAGGGCCACGAACGTGCCGACCAGGTTGAAACGGCCAGTCTGCAGGTAATAGCCGGTGTTGACGGTGAGCCAGCCGTAAGAAAAACCGATCAGGACCTCCCCAAGTCCGTGGTAGGCCCATTGAACGGGTTTTGCCGAGTAGAATGCCCCCGCCGCTACGCCGAGTGCCCCAAGCAAGAGGGTATATGGTCCACAGTTGTAGTCAAATTGCAGGGCTAGCCCGATAGCGGCGATCGGGATTAACAGCAGCAGCGCAACGACGAGCGCAGAAGACCTCTTGACCTGACCCGTCTGAAGAACCCTGGTGCCGCCCGAGAAGGCGTTAAAACTACGGTTGATGGTGTCGCCCTCGTAGTCGAAGTACTCACCCAGGTAGTACGTGACCAGCATTATCAACACGACACCCAGACCGCCCAAAATCATCACATGCCAGCTAGTAGAATAGCCGTAAAAACTCGCCAGTAGATAGCCCAGGATGTATGGCAAGAGGCCGACGAGCTGGAACTTGGGCCTCGAGAGACTGAACCACAGCCAAAGTTTCCCAAGCCAAGCGTTTTGGCCCGGCGCATCTTGCGTGATTACGTAGGTTGAGGAGGGCTTCTCATCATTCATGCTGGCGATTGTAGCATGGCGTCTGATTTGCAGTAAAGGCAACTAGACCGAATCGCCGTGGGGAACTACATTGTAGGTAATGTTGCGTTTATGCCATGGGGCCGGCAGAGGATGCCAGTCAGCTCGGCGGCTGCGCCGGCTCGCCGCTAACCGAAACGTGCTGCGCTAGGCTCGGTTAGACTGTCAGCAATCATTTGAGTTCAAACTGTGCGCTTGCTATCTGGCCGACGATGCCGTCCTGGTTGGCAAGCCCGGCGAACCACGTGTATTCGCCCTTCGGCAGCCAGTCTCCCATCTCTATCCCGAAGAATGCCTCAGGCTCGGTGTTCGTTCCGGGCCGTATCTGCTGAAACATAAAGACGATGGACGCGGCCGTCCACTGCGGAAAATAGTAGAGCCCGCCATCGGGGAGCATGACCGCAATGACCAGGTTGACGTCCCAGGAGCACCGGGCCAGGTTCGTCTCGCTCAGCAGCACATCCATGAAATCACCAACTTGATACTCGGTCTGGTTGAGGAACAGCTGAACCGACGGCAGTGGGTCAGGCGTCCCGACGTTGCTCAGCCTGCTCACCCCGAAGTAGCTCGAGCCGAACCACTTGTCGCCATTGTCGTCGCAGGCGACCGAGACGAAGTCCGGGGTCCAGTCATCCCATTTCTGAATCAGGCCACTGTTTTGGCAGGTGAACGTCGTCCAGACCGCACCATCGAATGAACAAATACCCCCGCCGGGCAGACTGCCCCTGTCAATCGCGAACCACTTGACGTTGTCCTCATCGACCGCGACCTGCATCACCTTTCCCTCCCGGATGCCGCTGTTTGAGCTCCTGTAATACTGAACGGTCTGCCCATCGAAGGAGAAGGCGCCACAGTTCATCTGGTTGTCGGAGCCGCCCCAGACCACGCCGTCATGGTCCACCGCGAGGCAGCACACATAAAAGCCACTCTCAAGTTCAATGCTCTGCCACCCCTCGTTGGCGAAGGCGTAGAACTTGTCCCGCCCAGTCGCATAGAGCGTCCCGGATGCCCGGTCCAGGGCCAGCGCCTCGAGCCCCCTCCCATCTGGCGTGGGGAACTTCGTCCAGCAGAACCAATCGAACTTAAGCAGGCCGTCGAAAGTCGCTGCATATACTGTGTAGTTATCGTCGATGAGGAGGTCCTGGGCATCGCAATCCGGATTGAAATATGCCACGCCTCGGCTGAAGTTCGTCCAATCTTGCCCGTCGAACCGGTCGAGTGAGTACCCATTGAGAACCCATATAGAGCCGTCTGGCCCCTCTTCCAGGTCTTTAATCGTGACGTTTTCGAGCGGGGAGTTGTCGCGGGTCCACGCGTCCCAGCTACCGTTATCGAACCGGCAGAGGCCATAACCTGCGAACCAGACCGTGTCGCTTAATCGCGAGCACACGATCCTATTGTAGTCCGTTCCAGCTATCAGGCCCATCGTGGTCGGGTAGTGAAGCGTCTTGACGCCCTGGTACAGCCTGATATGGCCCTCGTCAGAGAAGACCCAGAGAGCGCCTTGGGCGTCGAATAGAAGCCCATCAAACGACGGATCGGCAGAGTGAGTTGTGATGGGGAGAATGACCCAGCGACCGTTCAGGAACTTGCAGACGCTCTTGCATACAACGTATATCTCCCCGTCCGGGCTGATCGCGATGTCGCTAACGGTGCCCCCGGGAAGCCCGCTGTTATCGCTGGTGTAGTGCGCCCAGCTGAACCCATCGAAGCTCTGGATGCCCTTATCGTCAAAGGCGATCCACAGCCGGCCATCGTGGTCGAATGCCAAGTCATCAGGGTACCCGGCAACCAGCTCCGAATCGTCGGACGACCACGAATACCATTCGTCTCCGTCATAGACGTAAAGACCGAGGTGTTCACTTGTGCCCGCTGTGATCGCCAGAAGCCCGGACGCCGCATCATAGTCCATCACGCAGTTGCCCAATGTGTCGGGAAGGACCGTGCTCGCTGAGGTAAACGTCGTCCAAATACCATCGTTGAAATGGTTCAGGCCCCTGGACGTGGCGACCCAGACCCCACCCTCACCATCGCCGCAGATGCTTCTCACGGAACCATCTGTAAGCGGGCTGCTCTCTGACGTGTAAGTCCTGGTATCGTAGCCAGAAAAGAGCAATAGACTCTCATAGGTCCCGATCCAAAGGCCGCTGAAGTCCGCATATATGCAGTTCACAAACTCGGGCGTTACGACGCTGTTGTAGCGGCCAAAGTGACGCCAGGATACCTCGCCGCCAAGATAACGGCAGCGCACGAGGTTGGCCACGCCCGCACCCCCGCCCTGCGTCCAGATCGAGCCATCCGGACCAAGTGAGGCGCACCACACGTCCTGCCAGCCCGGCGAGTCGTAGTTACGCCATTCGTCCGCGAATGAGGGGGCGGCAGCCGCACAAATGATAACAACCAACAAGACAGAATAAACTCTCCTCATGACTTACCTCCTGTCGATCTCTGAGACGAAGATTTACGTTCCTCACAAATCGCACCCGGAGGGTCCGCAACCGGGTTGGTCTCTATCGTCTCCTGGGAGCTGACGAGCGGAAGAGGTTCAGGCGTGCCTGCCCCCCCCCCCGATATTCGGCGGAAGCGTGGCCCAGGCGAGAGCGCCGAGCGTTGCCGCCACCACGATACACAGCAAGAAGATGCTTCTGCGGTTCATCACACTTACTCCTTCCTACAAGTTACAGAACTGGCCCCGCACTTGTTTCAAGAACAATGTAAAAAGAAATCGAACAATTGTCAACTGTTCTCTTGTGCCCAAGAATCATATTGACGGTGATTAAACTTGTATGGACAACTGGTCTTGCGTTTGCACTCGGCGATTGTCGGGAGCGCGATGAGTTTTACGATTCGCACCCGTTGAGTGATTTGGAGTGCGGTGGCTTGAAGCGGCCAGTTGTAGGGGCTGTCCCAAAATCGGGCATCGTAGGGGCGATTCACGAATCGCCCTGGTCTAATCCGATCGGGCACCTTAAGGGCGGTTCGTGAATCG
>Ga0307379_10003159_pt1 | contig 24029 bp, 17 predicted proteins | sample UN2MG_FD_202237 | JGI IMG/M metagenome (GOLD analysis project Ga0307379, IMG submission 202237) | Soil microbial communities from Risofladan, Vaasa, Finland - UN-2 | ecosystem: Environmental > Terrestrial > Soil > Coastal area > Acid sulfate soil | place: Finland: Risofladan, Vaasa | collected...
GGCCCTTTCGCCGGGTCCGCCGAAGGGCGTCAAAGTCGTCCCCCAGAGCATGAAAGGCTGGCGCGAGAAGTGGGACGCACGCCGAGACCCGCGCGGACGCACCTATTACTGGATCACCGGCGAAAGCGAGGCGGAGGACGAAGGCGCCGAGACGGACGTCTCGGCTCTGGCGGCCCGCTACGTCACCGTGACGCCGCTTCGGTGGGACCTGACAGACCACGCGCGCCTCGAGGCGGTCGAAGGGTGGAACTTTCGCCTGTGAGCCGACCGCGGGAGTGATCGGGTAGCCCTGCGCGGCGTGGCACGTGCCAGGGTAGGGAACGTCGCCGCGACCTCACGGTCGCGGCTCGAAAGGCAAAAAACGGTTCCTGACACCGTTTTTCGCTTAAGGAGCCCAGAAGTCGGCATTGCGAGGGATGAGCGGGTCAATTTCTGTGGGACCGAAAGAGTTGATCGAGCCGTCGGTAAAGAGAATGTTGATCTGGCCAAAGTGCCGACCAGCCTTCAGCAACAGGTCGTGCGAAGTGGAGACCGTCGGATCGACGATGGATTTGTCGTAGTCCATGACGAGGATTTTGTGATGGCCGGTGCCGAACAGTTCGGCTCCCTTCGCCATCCCATACGAGCACACCCCCGTCGCCCCCTCCAGTTCGACCTCCATGCCGTTCTTGCTCGTGCCGGGGCCCAGCCATCCGTACATCTCGCTGGCGGGATCGGACACGCCCGGTTCGTCGGTGGCGGCGTCGACGAAGAGCGGCTCGCCGTCGAAGTGGACGCAGTTGTACTCGCCGCAACTATACTTCATCAGTTTCGCGGTCGTCTTGCCGCCGTCGTCCAGGTAGACCCGGATGATGCCGTCGTGCCCGTCGGTGTTCATGTAGGCCTCTGTTACGACGTCGTTGTCGTCGAGGCCGATCTCGATGTATTCGCCCCTGGCATCGCTGCCGGTCCGGGTGCCCAGGTGCATCTGGCCCAGGTCCTGATGGGCCGGGTCGTCGAACTGGATCCGGATATTCCGGCCATAACCAAGATGGGTGTCGCGATTAACGTAAACCAGGCGAGACAGGGGATTGGCCGCCGTGGCCTGCACCGCTACTCCCTCGCCGGTCTCGGGGCACAGCAGGATGTTGCTGGTCTCGGAATACTGGATAGCCGTGACCCACCACGCGTCCGGCTTGGGGAAGAACGGCGTCTGTCCGCTGTTGCCCAGGCGCGCGTCCGCCGCCGCCGTGCCGAAGGTCTGGTAGATGTGGAATAGATTGTTGCGGCAGATGGTGATCCGCGCCACCGCCCACACCTGCTGCCCCGCCGGCACCAGAAGCGCCAGCAGCAGCCCCAGAATGACGATGACGACCAGCAGTTCGACGAGGGTGAACGCTCTACGGTTCATGCCCCGCGTCCTCCTTTCCTGGTGCCCCGCCGGCCCTCTCCGACTTTTCGCCCTGCTGCGCGTCTTGTCCCTTCCGCTCGCATTCCGACACATAACGATTCTCCGGGTGCCGCACCAGCGGTCGCCCGGCCTTCGCATACGCCTCCTGAACCTCCTGATACTGCTTCAGGTATTCCACCACGAACGCCACCTGCCTGGGCCAATCCTTCACGCGGTGCGGTTCCTCGCCTATGTAGGACATCCCTAACTTGGCGTACAGTTCCTTGATGGCCTGGTACTGGACGTCGGGCGCGTCGTCCTTCTCGGTCGCCTCCGTCAGCCACGCGAGGGTCTCCGGCGCCGCGCACAGCCCCAGCCCCATCACGGCGCCGAGTCGCACTTCCGCGGCCGGGTCCCCGCGCACCACTTCGCCCAGCCTCGCGGCGGCCGCCTCGTCGTCGTACAGCCCGAGCGTGATCGCGGCCGCGCTACGCACAGGCGCGCTGGCATCCTGCGTACACTGCTCGACAGCGGCGCGGTATTTCGGTTGTACGAATCGCCCCAGGCCGATGAGCGCCGCCTGACGGACCCGGACGTCCGACTCGTTGACGGCGGCTTCGGCGAGGGCGTCGCCGGTGCCAAAGGGCTTGGTGTCGGCCAGTCGGCAAATAGACGTGATGCGCTCGTCCGGCGTCGCTCCGCCAATCCGGGCCCGGCCGAACATCCCGATAAGGATTAACGCGACCCCCGCGGCCCCGACCACCGCCCCCACGGCGATCAACCGCCTTTTGCCCTTGCTCGACATGAACCCACCAGACCCCCAATTAAGGGTCTAAACACCCCACCTGCCAGTAATTATACTACACCTTTTTTCAATATCACACAAAATTCTTGCGAGAACGCAAAATCTCAAAAATTCCCCAATGCCCCCCCAAAAAATGGGGTCTGACCCCATTTATTGCTTGCGGTTAAACCTGGCCCGGGTCGCCCTGTATTCTCACCTGGGGAGATACCGCGCGATCGGACACCTGAGCAAACAGGACAAGGCCGTCGCGCCGTGTTCTCACCTGGGCAGGTATCGCACGCCTTCTTCCGGCGTCACGCGCACCGGGCGGATCGCCACCGCGCTCCGCAGCCGCCACTCCCTGTCCGCATCCGGCTGGAACACGCCTTCCCATACGACGTCTCGGAACGCTTGATTCGCAGCGAACCGGCTCTCCGGCGCCGGCCGGAAAAGATAGGTCTGCCGCACGACCGCTCGCCCGTCCTCCCACCGAATGGTCGGCGTCGCTGCCGTCGCCCGCACGTGCCGAAGGCCCAGCCTCACCACGGCCGCCAGGTCTTCCCGCCGCGCCCGGCCGTTCTGGTACTCCGGCGAGACCCGCTCGATGAGCGCCTCCGCGTCGCCCGTGTCCGCCGCGCGGGCCATGACGTCCAGGCTTCGCATGAGGCGCTCGTAATCCGTCTCCACCGCCCACGCGAGGAGCCCAACCGCCAGCGCCGCCGCCGGGAATGCCGCCAACCCTATCGCCGCTCGGCGCGATCGGCTCTGCCACCAGACGATGAGCGTCACGATCTCGGCCAGCGCGAGACCGATCCACAGGCTCAGCGGATTTTCCAGAAAGAGGTGTTTCAGGATATCCATGATCTCTCGCCGCGCACCGCACCCGTATCCATCTTATCGTTTCGTCACACGCGAAGCGCGGAGATTCCAGGGCGCTTTTCGAGCCGGCGGCGGGCTTGTCCGCCGAAGCCTTGGCGAAGGCGGGAGCCGCCGGGCACGTTCCCTACCGCGGCACGTGCTACGACGGGGAACGTGACCGCCCGCTTCCGCGGGCGGCTCGAAAGCCTGCCCTGAGTCCCGGCGCGCCGGGATCGAAGGGGCGTAAACTTCCCGGCGCACCCGTTTCTGTAAAGGGGTTCCCGCGGCCAAGCCGATAGATACTGTGCGGAAAAGGGCCGTCAGGGACGGTCTTGTTCTGCGCAGGCGGTCCGGTTATTCCCCGTTTGTTTGGGAGCGTGCATGCGCAGGGTGGACGAAAGGCGTCGGCACAACCGGTGGATTCTGGCCTGTCCGGTGACGTTGCGCGACGCGGCCGGCCGAATCCTCCTGCGTGGCCGCGGGACGGACGTTTCGGCCTACGGCGTCCGCGTCGTGGGTCCCGGCGGCACGGGGTTGAAAGAGGGGAGTCCGACGTGGGTTGAACTCAGCGTGCCGAACCCGCGTGCGACCGGCCCGCGGATGCGCATCGTGAAGATGCGAGGCGAAGTTCGCCGAGTCACCGACATCGGCGACTGGAAAGCCGCCGTCATCGTCTTCGACACGAACTTCAAGCGCAGCCTGCTCGACCCCCTGCAGGTGTAGTAATTCTACAGCGCTATCTCAACGCAGAGACCGCAGAGACCGCAGAGACAGACTTATATCTATTTCTTATTACATCTTTGACCGCCGTTCTCCGCGTTCTCTGCGCCCTCTGCGTTGAAGAACAGGGCGTAGTATTATTAGAATCGTCCCAGGAGCCGGCCGAGGACAAGTCCCACCACGCCGGCGGCGGCGGCCCACACGAGATGGATTCCCACGGGCATGTAGTGCCGCGTCTCGGCTTGCCGGACGGCTTCGGCGAGGGACTCGGGGGTCTCGTGGATTTTCCCGCCGCCGGCCGTCACGATCCGCTCGAGGAGCGGACGGTCCCATCCGAATCGCTCGTATTCGCGTGGGGGAAGACCGGGCAGGGCCAGGGTCATCCTCCCCTCCGCAGGATGCTGCGCAGGCGGGCCTGCCCCGTTGGGGACGTTCCGCTCGCTGCCTTCGTCGCTGGCGCGGACGATGAGGGTGGCTCCCCGTGCGGTCCGGGGTCCGAGGTCGGCCTCGGCAGCGCCCGGTTCCACTGTTTCCAGAGCGACCTCCCGCGCGCCCGGCGCGCCCGCCTCGAACACGGCGGCTGAGAACCGCAGGGGCGTGGCGGCAACGGCGGAGGGCGCCCCCGGCGGGACGTTCCGCTGCTCCACGCGGACGCGCCATCGGCCGTCGCGATCGAAAACGCGCGCGGACCATCCGGTCGGCGAGGCCGGGCCTTCGAGCCAGGCCAGGATCTCGCGGAGATAGCGTCCGAGACCGTCGTCGGCCAGCCATGCGTCAGTTGCCAGGCCGGCGGGCCAGGGCATGGCGGCGGCCTTTCCGAGGCCTCGGCGCCAGACGGCCAGCAGCGGCACGGTTCCCTGTTCGGTTCCTGCGGTTTCCCATAGGACGGAGGCGCCTTCCTTCGGCCGCGTGATGTTGCAGGCCGCGACGGCGGGGAGCGTCGGTCCCGGTCGCCGCCAGACGGGCTGCGGGTCGCGCCAAGCGGCGGGGAAAACGCCTTCGGTGAGTCCTTCGCCGCGGGCCCAGGTGAGGTCCTTGAAGAACGTTTCGGCGAGGTGCGCCAGGTCCGCGGAGCGGTAGAGCCGGCCGCCGGTTTCCCGGGCGAGTCGTCCGAGGCTCTCGAGGTCGGCGTCGGCGCCGGTGGCGACGGCGGAGACGCTGACGCCGCGCTCGCGGCAGCGGGTGATGAGAAACGGAAGGTCGAAGTCCTGGCTGCGGCCGTCGCTGAGGAGAAGGACGTGGCGGACGGTCTTGGTCTGGCCGGTGTCTGTCGGGGGGAGGAGGTCGAGGGCGCCCGCCAGGGCGGGGGTGATGCGGGTGCCGCCGCCCGCCTCGAGGGACACGAGGCGCCTACGCAGGGTTTCCCATTCGGAGACGGGGACGAGGGCCGAGACGGTGCGAGGCTGGCCGGCGAAGGCGACGATGCCAATGCGGTCGGCGGGCGCGAGGGCGGCGCGGAGCGCGAGGACGGCCTGCTTGGCGAGGGTGATCTTGCGCGGGGCGCCGGATCCAGAGCCGACGGTTTCATTCATGGAGCCGCTGGAATCGATCACGAGGACCATTTCGAGAGGCGGCCGCCGGCCGGTGCGGCTGGAGACGGGGAGGACGTCTTCGATGGGCGAGTCGCCGTAGCCGCCGGCCGCGAAGGCGGCGTCGCCGCCGATCGCCAGGAGCCCCAGGCCGCCGCGAGCGACGAGGTCGGCGAGTCCCGGCGCGCCGGGACCGAGCGTCCAGGCGGAGACATTGTCGAGAATGACGGCGGAGGCGCCGACGCCGGGGAGCGTAAGCCCCTCTTCGGCGCGGGCGGCCGTCACCCGCAGGCCTTGTTTCCTGAGGAGATCGAAGAGCGGGCCGGGCGCCGCGCCGGCGTAAACGTAGAGCACGGTTCGGGGCTCTCCGACGCGAACGATGCAAGAGGCGCGGTTATTTTGGGGGACGGCATCGGAGTCGGCGGCCCCTCGACTTTGCCCTTCGACAGGCTCAGGACCGCCCTGAGCCTGTCGAAGGGCGGCGATTTGGGCGGTGTAGGTCCAATCGCCTTCGGCGGGCGGCGTGTCCTCGAAGAGCAGTTCGGCGCCGACGCCGGGCTCGACACGGACGCGGCGCTGCCAGTCGGCGGCCGAAGCGTCGCCGAAGGGCAGGCGTTCGAGACGGACGGTCACGTCGGCGGGGCGCGTGGAGACGAGGCGAAGGCGCATCGCGACGGGCGCGCCGCTTTCGGCGCGGGGCGGAGCGTCGAGGGCGGTGACGCGCACGTCGCTGACGGCTGCGAGGATCGGCAGGACCGCGTGGACCTGGATGCCGCGTGCGGCGAGGTGCGTGGCGGCGCGGACGGCGTCGCCGCGGGTCTCGCGGGCGTCGGTGTAGAGGACGAGGATACCGCGGGCCTCGGGGAGGGCGAGCGAGGCGGCCTGGAGTCCGGCGGCGACGTCGGTTGCGTCGGCGCCGGGGGCCGTGGGTCTATCGGGAGGGAACCCGGCGAGCGAGGCGAGCGCCAGAGCCGGGGCGGATCCAGGCCGGAGCCGGATCTCGGCGTCGGCGTCGAACCGGACGAGGCCGATCGGCACGTCCGCCAGCGCAGCCGCATAGTCGGGCAGCGCGGCGCGTGCCGCTGCGTCGCCGCCGGCGAGCGCCATGCTCGGCGAGACGTCCTGGACGATGCAGACGGCCGAGGCGCCGGCCGTCGAGACGCGCAGCGACGGTCCGGCGAGGGCGGCGAGGAGAAGTCCCGCCGACAGGCAGGCAAGGACGGCGCGCCCCAAGGCGCCGGGGCGACGGGGTGAGGAACGCAAAGCCGGCCATGCGAGGATCGCCCAAACGGGGAGGATGACGGCGACGACCCAGGGATGCGCCAGCCGCAGGAGGTCCATGGCCGCCCATTATAGAAGAGCGGCGGGTGGCGGCCAAAGGGTTTCGTTGCGGCTCAGGGCCTCGGCCCGGTTGTCAATCGAGCCACTGGAAGTTGAGGATGCGCGGTCGGATGTAGCTTGCGCTACCCGGCGGATAGGCGAGGGAGGGGGAACGGTCGACCAAGGCCCAGAACCGCCGGCTGCGGACGATGCCGGTGTCGGGGATGACGCCGCCGGATTGGGTGGTGGGGTCCACAATCTGGACCGTGCCGTAGACGGAGAAGGTGTCGCTGCGGACGGTGGCGATGTTGGAGATGAGGGTGAAGGCCGCATCGCGCTGCTCGACGCCTTCGTTAGCCGAGGGATTGAGGTATTTCAGGATTTGTGCAGGGCTCTTGAAAGGTCGGTTGGCGGTGAGGCTGCTGAGTCCGGGTGCGCCGACCCCCGATGCAAGTGCAGTAAGGGTTTCGGTGATGGCGGTGTTGAGGTTGATCTTGCCGGCGACGCGGAACTCCGGCCCTCCGGTCTGTCCGGTGTCGGCGAAGTCGGTTTCTGCGTCGCCGTCGTTGTCGAGGCCGTCGTTCCATGGTCCGCCGACCGAGAGGACGTTGGCGGCATAGGCGGCAGCGGTGCCGGTGTCGGCGGCCACATTGTCGATGTCCTTCATCCAATCGAACTTGATGTTGCTTTCCTGGCTGAGGGTGGTTCGGCTGACGGTGCAGATCCAGGGTTCGCTCCACCAAGTGTCTTGGCCGGGCGGAAATCGGAGGACCAGGTCGAGGTCTCCGACGCGGGCGAAGGCTTTGAAGTCGGCGCCGGCGGCGGCGCGAACGGGCAGGGGTGTCGGGGGGGTCGCGGAGACGCAGTTGGGGAAGCGGATGGGGATGGCGCTGCTTCGGAGGCCGGCGTCCTTGGTGGCCGTGCCGAGATTGGCCTCGCTTATGGCGCTGCTGTTCCAGTCGCTGACATAGAAGACGCGGATGAGTGCGTTATCTGTAGTTTTGGAACTGCGGCGTTCGTCGACGAAATCGACTTTTCGGTAGATGCGGCCGGAGGTTTCGAGTGTGGCGACGTTGGTGTTGTTGATAAGGTCGAGATTCAGCACCTTGCCCTGCCAGATGGTGCCCCAGTGGAGGCGGATGGACTTCAGGGCGTCGCGAAGGGTGAGGTTGTTGTGGCAGACGACCTGGCGTTCGACGTATTTTACCCCTGTGGCGGTGCCGACGGTGCAGCAGGCGTCCCCCGGGGTAGAGTTGTAGAGGTTTTCGTCGATGTCGCTGACGCCGGCTTTCAAGACCTGGTGGGCCGTGCCGCCCGGGTTCGCGTTGACGTCGAAGGTGACTCTCATGTCGGTCCGGAGTAGGAGGTCCGGGTCGCCGTCGGCGTCCCCCGGCCAGGGGTTATAGACCTCGATTTTGATGGTGTAGGTGTTTGTGATATCGTCAACAACGCCATCGTCGTCGGTGTCGATCTCGTCGCGGACGGGGCCGGCACAAGTGGCTTCGCTGAGAACGGGCTGTCGGACGGCGCCGACGTAAGTGGTTCCGTCGATGGTGACGAGGGTAATGTTGCGGATGGGGTAGTTTGCCTTGCGCCGGAAGGTGACGAGGTTGGCGACGAATTGCTTGAGTTCGTCCCCGTCGTCCATGACGCGTCCGTCGCGGAGGGCGAAGTAGATATCGTCGGGGGATGCGGTATTGAGGTCCACCTTGGCGGTAGACCAGCCGAGGTCGCCGCCGAGGGGATCTTTCATGATGGCATGGGAATCGGCCGGGTCGCCGCGCACCTCGGCGGTCCACGAGACGGTGGTGGTCTTGAGTCGCTGAGCGTAGCCGGAGACATTGCTTGGGTCGGAGATCAAGGTAGGCCAGAACTGTTCGAGTCGGCTCTGGAAGTAGGTTCCCCAGAGGTTTCTGAGTTCGAATTCCTCGTCGAGGGTGTAAGGGACGTCGTTTCCCGCGGCCGGGTTTTCGATGAGGACGGCGCCGGTCTCGGGGTTGCCCGGACCGTTGCTGCCCCAACAGCCGGGAACCTCGCCCGTGCCGAAGAGCAGGGCATCGAGGTCGGACACGGGTGGAATGACGTCACTGACGAAGTAACCGTTGCCGATGCAGTCGCTGTATTCCCACTCGGCGGTGTTCTTGCTGCCGTGGGCGTTCATGTTCACCAGGGCGCCATGGTCGAGGATGGTGACGCTGGCGCGGACGAGATACTGGTCGCAGGGGGCGGCGAGGTCGGGGATCCAGATGCCGTTCTTGGCGGGGGCAGCGACGGGCATGCCGAGGTTGTCGACAGCCGCCGCCGTTCCTCCAAAGTTGACTCCGAACCGCTGTACGACGGCCCCGGCAAAGGAAATATTATCCGGCGTGGTGTTCCCGGTGATGGGGGCTGAGAGCCAGGGATCGGTGGCGGCGGAGGGGTAATCGTAGGTCTCGCAGGCCGCGGAGTAGGGGGGGGTTGTGGGGTTCCCGGAGGCCACCCGCCCCGTGAGCAGGTTGCCGGTGAAGCTGAAGGCCGGTGCCTCGGCAGTGCCGGTCACGTCCCATTCCCAGACGTCGGTGACCATCTGGTGGATAGCGTAGTCGAGGGCGCCGTCGGCGGCGATCATCATTTGGGTCTGGTGGGCGAAACTGGTGGCGGTCGAGCGTTCGAGGTTGCTCATGGTGAGAAACGCGACGCCGATGACGGCCAGAATGGCCAACAAACCGAGGACGACCACCAGGATGGAACCTTTTTGCCGCATGGATAGTTCCTTTTCAAGCAGCCGTCAGCGGGCGCCTATCCAGAACGCTTCCTGAAGGGCGTATCCTTGGAAGCGGGTCTGTCCGGAGGGGAGCGGCCCGCGGTCGTCGGGGTCGTGGACGGCGAGGGTGACGCGGATGGCGCGGGGCCAGTCGCTGTCGCCGGGGTTGAAGATCTTGGTCTCTCCCGGCGCCGGCTTTTGCCAGCCACTGCCGTCCAAGTACTCGACGAAGAACTCGCTCGTGCCGGTGGTCATGACGCGCCGGACGCTGGCGTTGGGGGTCCCGGTGTCGCCGGGCAGGAAGGGCACGACCCCGGTGGAGGCGTGGCCGACCGAGAGGGGGGATGGGCCACCCAGGGAGGCATAGAGGTTGCCGAGGTAGGCGACCTTGGCCTTGTCCTGGCCATCGGCGGCGGTAGGGTCGAATTGTCCGCCCATGAGCCAGGCGCTTCGGGCGAGGACGCCTCGACGATGATCAAGGGTATTCCCGCCGATGGTGAGAAAGGAAGTGGGGGTGGCGACGTTTGTGGTGTAGAGGATTTCGGCAGCGCCGGCGCGACAGTTTTGGGGGTCGTAGGCGCCGGAGTGCCGGCCGACGCAGACGAAGGTGAGGGAGTTGGTGGCGTAGGGCGCGGTTTCTCCGGGGATGCCGGTCGTCTCGTTGGCATCGATGCGAATATACCCTTCGGGGGTGATGCCGCGGAGGTCGCGGTTGAGGCGGTCGAGGGTGGCGCGCATCTGCTGATAGGCGCCGTGGATGGCCTCGGCCTCGGTAGCGGTCTGGGTGACGACTGCGAAGATCTCGACGACGCCGATCATGATGATGGTCATAATGGAAACTGCGGTGACGAGTTCAACGAGGGTGAAAGCCCGCCCCGAAGGGGATGCGTTTGGCCGACCGCCGACCGACGGGGTATGCATAGTTATTCTCCCAACAGGGTATGAAAGACGGCGACGGTGTCCGGGACGCATTGGATGTCCAGGGCCGTTGGCAAGATCTTGTCGTTGTCCGTGTCGTCCTGACCCTCGGGACGGGGGGAGTTGAAGCCGACCGCGAAATACCCGGTCTTGTCGGTCAGGACGTAATCCACGAGATGGCCCATGGCGCCGCCTCGCCACTTTTCGACCACATAGGTTCCGGGCCCGGGGGGGGTAGGCTTGCCGGGGGTGGGATTGACGGCGTTGGCCCACAGATAGTCGTCGGCGGAGTATGTATAGGGGTTCTTGCCGGTGGAGCGGCAGACGAAGATGGCAATGCGCCATGGGCCGCCGATGCGGGTCGGGGTCGCAAACAGGCGGGCGACATAGTTGCCGGCGTCCCAGGTGCCGACGCCATCGTAGGTGCGAGCCTTAGTGTAAAGAAATACGGAGGGTCTGTACACAACAGTGGAATTGAGGTCGAGGAATTCCTCGGTTCGACCGCGCAGCCCATTGTAAATCGCGTTCTGGCCGGCTCGTGTCTGCGCCATGACGCTGCGGGCACAGAGGGCGGCCATGGTCAGGTCCCGGCTGCGTCGGCTCTGGTCGACGGCGACGGGAAAGATCGAGGCGACCATCGTCAGGCCGATGCCGAGGATGCCGGCGGCCATGAGCATCTCGGTCAGGGTGAAGCCGGCTCGACGTTTTCGTCCGGAGGCCACGTCGCGCTCCTTACCTTGTTTGTCGCATCGGCGGGGGCCGGTCGGCCACCCTCCGCAGGCATTATAGAGGCGTGAGGGGTATCCAGCAACACCGGAGTTGGGGTCGCGGGAGCGCCGACGCTCCGGGACCTGCGGCGGAGGGCGAGAGGAGGGGCTGGCGAAGCGGCAGCGAGGTCCGGCTGTACGGCGAGTCCTCGAAAGGGCTTGGCAGGCTGCCTGGATGGGGGTTGAATTGTCCTGAATTCCAAGTGTCTTTGGCCGAAAGACGGCTTTGCGGCCGGAACATCCGGGTTTCGGGCGTCGGAAGGCGAGGTGCGGGCCTCTAAGCCTTAACGATTTTCTCCCTTCTCCCGCCCCTCGGTCACGCGTCACGCCGGCGCAGCGCGCGGCGTCGGACGCGGGCTGCAAATGCCGATGCCAGACCGAGCGCAAGAAGCGAGGCCGAGGCGGGCTCGGGAGCGCCGATAATCTGGATGGCGTTGATGGGGCCGTCTCCGCTGGTGGGCGTCGCGGTCAGCGTGAAACCGCTGCCGGTCAGGCCGGTGAATCGGACGTAGTTGCCGGCCGTGGCGCTGCCGGCGGTGCTTCCCGAGGCCTCGGCGAACGTGTCGCCGAAGTTCACGCCGGCCGTGTCCTTCCCGAAGATGCTGGCGGTGGCCACACCATTGTTGATGGCGTACGCGGTCATCCAATCCACGTCGCTCTTGCCGCCGTTGGGGCCATCGAAGTACACAATGACATCGTAGCCGTGGGTCGTGAACGGCGGTTCCAGGCCCGAGACCGTGACCGCCATGGCGGAATCGGAAGGATAAATGTAGCCACGCATGAGGTAATCGTTGCCGCCGTCGGGAGGGTTGACGGAGACGTAGGAGTTATACGTATGCTTGGTGGTGTCGGTGGTCACTGAGACGGCGGTGGTTGTGCCGGTGTTATCGAAGAGGTTTGTGAACATCCACCAGCCGACATCGTTCCAGTTGACTTGCGGCTCGACACCGGCTTCTTTTGTGCCGATTTTCCTGCCATTGGTGTCGCCGTAGAAGTTGATGCTGATTGTGGCCGCAGCAGCGGAAGACGGCAGAGCGAGGATGCAGCAAGAGGAAACGAGAGCAAGAAGGGTGCGCGATGCCCACGGAGTCGCACGCTTCGTGGGGACACCAATTGCGCAGCGGGAACCGGAAGCCGCACGCACCTTTCTTCGCCCTCCCCAGATTGACACTATGACCGGTTTTCGTGTGAAGTCAAGCAAGAAGGTTGTCAGGAGTTTCCCCACGCTTTCTCACGTGGGCGGTTTGGCGAAGGCGAGGACGAGTTGGCCGGGGTCACGGGGCGGCGCGGGCGGCGCGGGTCCGCCGCGCGAGCTGAACAGGAGCCGGTGGACCCGTCGCGGACCGTGGCCAGGTGTTCCATCGCCTTGGCGTACTCTTTCCGCAGATCGCCCAGGTCCAACGCCAGCACCGTGTCCTCCTGGACCACGCCGGCGCCTTCCCACGCCAAGTACCGGTTGATCCGCTCCGTCAGATCCTCGCACGCCAGGTTCCGGCACAGCCGGTTCTCGGTCTTGATCAGCCGCACCTTCTCGTTCAACGACCGCGCGATGTTCGATCCCGGCGCGCCGGGACTGGCCCATCCGTCGGTCAGCCGCGAGGCAAACCGCGTGATCTGCGCCTTGATTTTCCCCTCCAGCCGGCTATCGTCTCCCATGGGTGGTCCTCCGGAGATTCCCCAAGATCTTGGTCGATTGGAGGGTATCTTACGCCAGGACCACCCTTTACACATCCGCAGATTCCTAACGCCACAATCTACGGTACTTACGGCAAAAGCCCCTCACGTTTTGGGGAAACTCCTGACTCAATATAGGAAATTCCCGTAGGTTAAAAATCCCGGCCGAGGGGCTTTGCCTTTGCGCGGTGGGTCTCCGCACCCACCGCGCAAGAGAGAAGCGTTTTCAGGTGCAAAAACGGGGTTTGCGCGGCGGGTACGGAGACCCGCCGCGCTTTCTTATTACATTCGGATGGCGGGACCACCGCGCTACTTCTCACTAGAAGGAGTCTCAAGACTACTGCAACCCCTCACCCTTGCCCTCTCCCACAAAAGGGGAGAGGGGGGTTATTGAACGGCTAGTGGCGGGAGCGAGAGGGTGCAAAGAAGAGGGAGAGAGCCGAGGCCAGACCGCGGGCGAGAGCACGTGGAAGCCGGGTTTGCCCGCCGTGTCACTTGCCGGTGAAGCCGAGGCCTTTCAGCCATTCCGCGCAGAGTGTCGGCCATTGGCGTGCCTCCGGCACGTTGGCGGCCAGGCCGATGCCGTGCGGGCCGTGCGGAAAGACGTGCAGGGCGAACGGGACTTTGTTCTTCCGAAGGGCCATCGCGTACAGGAGGCTGTTCTCGACGGGCACACCCGAGTCGTCGCTTGTGTGCCAGAGGAAGGCCGGCGGCGTCTGGGGCGTCACGCGGGTCTCCAGGCTCAGCGACTCGCGCAGTTTGGGGTCGGGGTCATTGCCCAGCAGGTTCACCATGGAGCCGTGGTGCCGAAACTCGCCGAACGTGATGACCGGGTAACACAGAACCGTCGCGTCGGGCCGACAACTCCGGCGGTCGATGGGGTCGGTGGCGTCGGGGTTGCCGGCGTCGAAGATCGTGCTGGCCGAGGCCGCCAGATGGCCGCCGGCGCTGAAGCCGAGGATCCCGACGCGCTTCGGGTCGATGCGCCACTCGGCTGCCTTCGCCCGGACGAAACGGATGGCGCGCTGGGCGTCGCCCAGCGGAATCGGATGCCGGTAGGGCGCCACGCGATAATCGAGGACCACACCCGAGATGCCGAGTGTGTTGAGCCATCGGGCGACGGGCTCGCCCTCGTGGGCCGCGCGGCCGCCGTAGCCTCCGCCGGGGCAGACGACGACGCAGGCGTTCGGCCCGTCGCCGGGCACGAGGTACGGGGTGATGCGCGGCTTGTCTTCGAGCGAGTTGCCCTTGGCGCCGGGTGCGCCGTCGGACCAGAGGAAGACGGCCTGCGGCTTGTCGGCAGGCGCGGCGGACTCGGCCGCGAAAACGGTCCCCCAGGTCAGCAGGATCAGCAGGCCCGCCACAACGGTAATCCGGAACGTCATGATTTCTCCTTTGCACCGGCGCCTCAAAGACGGCCGAGGAACATCGGAAGGGCGGCCAGGAGGCCGCGGGGAGAGTAAAGGGCTTCGACTTCGCCGCGACAATTGTACCAGCAGTCGCGGCAGGTGTTGGCGCGCCAGCGGCGGCGGAGGCGCTCAATCAAGAGGGGCATCGGCGTCTCGACGACGGAGCCGACGGGATTGGCACGATCCTCGACGCACTTGGCCACCAGGCCGCGATGGTCAATGTTGAACGTGGCCCGCCCCGCGCGGCAGCCGGCGACGCCGCCGTCGAGGGCCGCATCGAAGCGCGAAAGAAAATACGGGTTCGACAGGAAGCCGGAGTATCGGCGGCGAAGGTCCAGCAGCCGCGCCGAGACGGGCGGCCGCGGGCGGTGCGACTCTTCTCCCGTCTTAAGCACGCCGTACGGCTGAACCATGAAATGGACGCCTAGCTTAGAGGCGAGGGCGACCACGTCCTCGATGCAGCCCTGGTTGTCGGCGGTGAGGACGGCCATCAGGTTGACGCGCTGGTGCGGAGCGGTGCGGGTGTCGCGGAAGGCCTCCAGGGCGCGGACGGCTTCGTCGAAAGCGCCCGGCCGGCCGCGCTGGGCGTCGTGGCGCTGAGCGTCGGGATAGTCAATCGAGACGCTCGCGCCCCAGAGTCCGGCCTGCCAGAGGCGCCGGGCCGTCTCTGCCTGGAGGCGCCAGCCGTTGGTCGTAAGGAAGGGAAAGTGGAAGCGTGCGACGGCGGCGACGATCTCGGGGAGGTCGGCGCGCAAAAGCGGTTCGCCGCCGGCAAGGTTGACGAGCAGGGAGCCTGAGCGGGCGAGGTTCGCCGACCCTCGCTCGAACTCGGCGACGGAAAGTTCCTCGTCGGCTGTGTGTTTCTCCCGCCAGTAGGAGCAGATGCGGCAGCGGAAGTTGCAGCGATAGGTGACCTGCCAGGCGCACCAGACAGGCCGGCGGGCGACGTAGGTGCGGAGGAGGCGGGCTTTTTTTTCGAAGGTCGAAAGTTGGGTCGTCGGTTGGGGCATAGCAGCGCGAGGCTTACGTTTGGCGCCGGGTCACATGTCCGGCCGCTTCCGCGGCCGGCTCGTGGTGGGCGGACCGAGGAACGGTTTCAGGAGTAGTTCGTACAGGGTCCGCCCTTTGCCGATTTTGGCGCGCCGGGCGAGGCGAATCAAGGCCGCGGCCCGCGGACGATGGACGGCATAGGGAATGGCCTCACGGGCGGTGACCAGGTCGTCCTCGGAGAGGGCGGAAAGGGCGAGGGCCGGCCGGCCGGCGCGATACGCGGCCGCGGGGTCGCCGACGAGCCACCCGTTCTCGCGGGCGGCCTCCTCGGACCGTGTGCCCGGCGCGGGAAAGTGCAGGACCGCTTCCACCCGGTCGGGGTCGAGTTGCTTCAACAGCGCGAGGGTTTCGTTGAGGGATGCGGCGGTCTCGTAGGGCGCGCCGACTTCGACCCGGGCGGCACTTCGGACGCCGGCGCGACGAAGGGCGGCAAAGGCGTCCAGAAGGTCGGCGGCGGAGACCTCAAGGCCGAGGATGTCGTTGCGGATGAGCGTCGAGCCGCTCCCGACCTCGATGAGGACCTCCTCGCACCCGGCGCGGGCGAGCAACGGGGCGACGGCGTCGGTGACGTCGCGGGGCGCGAGAACGGTGCGGAAGGGCAGGCCGATATCGGCGGCGTAGGCGCCGGCGAACTTGGCCAACCACTCGGGGGCGGAGACCCAGCGGAAATTGGTGATGCGGAAACCGGCCATGTCGAGGTGTTCTTCGGCGAGGTTAAACATCTCCTGGAGGATGGCGCGCAGGGGGCGGTGGATGACGGGCCAGGGTGCGGCGGGTTGGGGGGCCGGCACGGGAACGGGAGCGGCGGCCTGGCGTGTTTCGCCGCCGCGGGCGACGCAAACCTCCGCGTAGCCGCCTGAATCCAGGACCAGATCGGAAAGGTAAAGGTCGCGGGCGGGCGGCGGAGAGTCGGCCAACGACTCGGGCGGACCGGCGGGAGCGTTGCGCATGATGCCGGTTTCACACTTGATCCAGAGGCCCGGGGTCTTCAGGTGTTCAAGACCTTCTTGTGGCGCGTCGAGGTAGGCGGGGATGGCGAGGTCCGCGGGACCGATGGCAACAGCCTGGACGCCGCTCATGCTCAGGCAGTCGTTGGGGCATCGAGCGGGATGGGGGCCGAACAGAAGGAGCGGGGCGCCGGTGATGCGGGCGAGGGAGTCGGCGACGCGGCGGGCGAGGTCGGCCGAAAGACTTTCGACGTACAAGGCGACGGCGTCCGGAGCGGCTCCGGTGAGGGCGGCGTCGAGGGCGGCTTCGTCACAGGATTCGAGAATGAGGAGCGAGGCGTCGTGGCCGCGGGCTCGCAGGACGGCGCCCAGCAGGGCGACCTCGTGGCGGTAAGGGTTTCGCTGGGCATCCAGGTCGGCGGCGGATTGAACGAGGAGGACGCGCATGGGCTACTCCAGGGCGGCGGCGTCGGGAGCCAGACGAGCCGCCTCGGGGTTGCAGAGGCGATGGACGAGCGTCTCCATGGCAAGGCGTTCGTGGGCGGAGGTCTTGGCGGCGAGGTCGGCATCCACGAGGGCCTGATACGCGGCCGCGAGGTGGTCGGCGGAGAAAGCCTCGAGGGCGCGGCGAACGCGCGCGAAGGCGCCGCGCGGGACGCCCGCCTTGGCCATGGCCGCATCGAGACCCATCTGGCGTCCGAAGGCGGAGGCGCGGACAAGTTGGCGGAGTTGGACGCGCAGGAGACCGACGATCTGGGGAGCGGCCATGCCCTCGGCCCAGAAGGCGTCGAGGAGTTCCAGGGCGCGAAGGAGTCGGCGTTCGGCGACGGCGTCGGCCATGGCCCAGACGCGTTCGTGGTGGCCTCGCGCGATGAGCGCGTCGACGTCGGCGGTGTCGATGGCGCGGGCCTGGCCGGTGTAAAGGTCGAGCATCTCCAAGGCCGAAACCAGCGCGCCCATGTCGGGTCCGAGATGCTCGACGAGCATCTGGGCGGCGGCGAAGGGGAGTTCCTTGCCGTGGCGCTTGCGGGCCTGCTGGGTGAGCCAGGCGGGGATTCTCTGGGGCTGGGTGGTTTCGCACTGGACGCAGAGGCCGAGGCGTGCGACGCGCTTGCCGAGTTCCGTGCCCGGATTCCACTTGGCGACTTCGAGGCAGAGGGCGGCATCGGGCGCGGGGGCCTTGAGGTACTTTTCGAGGGCCTCGCGGGCCCGTTGGACGAAGACGTCGGCGTCGCGGACAAAGACAAGGCGTCGTGGGGCCAGCAGGGGCGGCGTTCGCAGCGTATCGAGAACGCGGGCGAGGTCGGCTTCGGGACCGTCGAGTTCCTCGAGGCCGGCGCCGGGGTCGGCGTCGCCGAAGACGCTCGCGCGGACGGCGCGGCGTCCTTCGTGAAGAAGGTAAGGGTCGGAGCCGGCGAGGACGTAAATGGGTTTGGGCTGGGCGGGAGGCGCCTTGAGGAATTCGCTGAGCCTCATCCCGACCGGGCCGGTTCTGGCTTTTCGAGCGGGCAAAGTAGGACTCCACGCAGCGACGCGGCGCCACCTTCGGGCTGTTTTACGCGACGGACCGGGAAGATGCAAAGGATACTTTGGTCAGAGGCGCGGGCCGATGCGGTCGAAGCCGGTCATCGGGCGTAAGACCTCGGGGATGAGGACGGAGCCGTCGGCCTGCTGGTAGTTTTCGAGGACGGCGATGAGCGTCCGGCTGGTGGCGATGGCGGTGCCGTTGAGGGTATGCACCAGTTCGGGTTTCTTGCCTTGGGCGGGTCGGAAGCGGATGCCGAGGCGCCGGGCCTGGTAGTCGGTGCAGTTGGAGGTGGAGGTGATTTCGCCGAACTCGCCGCCCTCACCGCGGCCGGGCATCCAGGCCTCCAGATCGAACTTGCGATACGCCGGGCCGCCCAGGTCGCCGGTCGAGATGTCCATCACGCGGTAGGGGATGCCGAGCGCCTGGTAGATCTTCTCCTCGATGGCGAGGAGGCGGTGGTGCATCGCGTCGGACTCCTCGGGGCGGGTGAAGGCGAACATTTCGACCTTGGTGAACTGGTGGACGCGGTAAAGTCCGCGGCTGGCGCGGCCATAGGCGCCGGCCTCGACGCGGAAGCAATGGCTGAGGCCGCCCACGAGGATGGGCAGGCGTTCGGCGGGGACGATCTCGTCCATGAGGATGCCGCCGAGGGTAATCTCGGCGGTGGCGATGAGGCCGAGGTCGAAGCCGTCGACGCGGTAGATCTGGGTCTCCTCGCCGCGGGGATTGAAGCCGGTGCCTTCGAGGACGCGCATGCGGGCGAGGTCGGGCGTGGTGTGGAGGATGAATCCCTCGCGGGCGAGGGTTTCGAGGGCGAAGCGGCAGAGGGCGAGTTCCAGAAGGACCGCCTCGTTCTTGAGGAAGAAGAAGTTGGCCCCGGTGACCTTGGTCGCGCTGTCGAAATCAATCAGACCGAGCGCCTCGCCGAGGGCGACGTGGTCCTTGGGCTGAAAGTCGAACTTGGGGATTTCGCCCCATCGGCGGAGTTCGCGGTTGCCGGTCTCGTCCTTGGCGACGGGCGCGTCGGGATGCGTGAGGTTCGGGATACGGGCCTGCTCGGCGCGGAGTTCCTCTTCGACCTGGGCGAGTTCGGCCTCTTTTTGGGCGATGGCGTTCTTCAGAGTGGTGGCTTCTTCGACGAGAGGGGGGCGCTCGGCGTCGGAGGCCTTGGGGATCCGCTGGCTGAGTTCCTTTCGGCGGTTCCGGAGGCCGTCGCCTTCCTGGATGAGATCGGAGCGTTGGTCGGCGAGGCGAAGCACCTTGTCAATGTCGGCCTTCATGCCGCGGTTGGCCAGGTTTCGGCGGACCTCGTCGGTGCGCGTGCGGATGGTTTCGAGGTCGAGCATGAGCGTCCTCTCGGCTAAGGCAAGTGCCGGAGGTATTGTGCCGCGGCCGAGGGCAGGATGCAAGCGTTTCGCCGGCGCGGGGCGCCTTGCAAGCGGGCGGCGGAAGGGTAAAATGGGCCGGCCATTCCGGCCGACGCGAGAGAGGACCGATGCCGGCCAACCTGACACCGGATTACCGGAACGCTGAGAAGGCCTTCCGCCAGGCCAAAACGGCGCCCGAGAAGATCGCGGCGCTGGAAGAGATGCTCGCGACCATTCCGAAGCACAAGGGCACGGAGAAGATGCAGGCGGACATCAAGCACCGGATCGCCAAGGTGCGGGCGGCGGCGATCCAGGCGCGGGGCAAGGGAGGCGGCGTTGACGTCTTTTTCGTCGAGAAACAGGGGGCGGGACAGGTGGCCCTCGTCGGCACGCCGAACACCGGCAAGAGTTCCCTGGTGGCCGCCGTCAGCCACGCCAAGGTGAAAGTGGCGCCCTATCCGTACGCGACGCACGCGCCCGTACCGGGGATGATGCCCTTCGAGGACATTCAGATTCAACTCGTGGACCTTCCACCGGTCATGCCGGAAGGGCTGGTGCCGGGGATGACGGGAACCCTGCGAAACGCCGACATCCTCATGATCTGCCTGGACCTGTCGGCAGACGATGTGCTGGAACAGGCGGAGGTGTGCCTGAGGACCCTGGAGGCGAAGGGACTCGTGCGGGAAGGGCGAGAGGTGCCTGAGGGGGCCGTTGCAAAGCGGACGATCTTCGTGGGGACGAAAGCGGACGCCCCCGGGGCGAAGGACAACCTGGAGGCACTGCGGGGATTGCGGACAGACCTGGCGCCGTTCGTGGTGACGAGTGCCGAAACCCGCGAAGGTCTTGAGGACCTGGGGAAACGGCTCTTCGCGATGCTGGACGTGGTGCGGGTGTACAGCAAAGAGCCGGGCAAGCCGGCCGACCTCCGACAGCCGTTCATCGTCCCGCGCGGGAGCACGGTGATGAACCTGGCGGAAACGATCCACCGGGAACTGGCGCAGAACCTGAAGCGGGCTCGAATCTGGGGGGGAGGCAAGTACGACGGCCAGGCGGTCCAGCGGGACCACGTCCTGGCGGACAAGGACGTGATTGAACTGCACGTGTGAAACGCCAGGGGCGACATGGAGATGGTTTTGGCGGCCAAACGAGTGGCGACGCCGCTGGTGTTGGCCTTGTTCGCATGTCCGCTGCTTGGTGCCGTGGCTCCGCCGGAGCACGTGGACATTACCCTTCGCAATGTCCTGTGGCAGACGCTGCCGGACGAGGTCCGTGCCGTGTACGTCGGCCCGGACGAGAGAATATGGTATGAACTTCGCTATGAGGCATGGCCCATCGATTGGGCCCACCTGCGCGGCGTCATCGAGCGTGAGTTCCGCAAGGAGGCGCCGCAGGTGCTTGGGGTGCGGCCGGTGCTTTTCGAGTCGAACGGCCGCGTGTGGTTCAGCGACATTTATTCAATGCTTCTGGGCTACGACGGTCACACCTGGATCGAACATGCGGCGGAGAAAAAGCATTACTTCGAGGACATCCTGCCGAACCACGGCCGGCGGGAGGGGGAGACGCCCGCCGTCGAACTGGCGGGCACGTTGTTCTTTCCCGATAACCGCGGCGTCCATTGCTTCGACGGCAAGACGTGGACCTACAAGGAATTCCTTGGGCCGCGGCCCGGGGGGCGCGACCCGATCGTCCTGGTACCGCAGGCTGACGGTCGGACGCTTCTTGTCACCGGTCCCCAGGAGGTGCTGTGGCGATGGAAGGCCGGCGAGTGGACCGAGTTGGACCGCAAGGCGCTCCTGGGCGATATCGGGACGACGCGCCTGGTTCCGTGGGGCAAGGAAGGCTTCTGGGTCGGCTCGGGACAAGACTCGATGTTTTTCTGGGAACTCGGCGTGGACCCCGCCGCACAGTTCGCCTCGATCCTGGCCCGCCTGGGCGACGAGCGATTCGCCGTGCGCGAGGAGGCCACGGCGGCGCTCATCCAGATGGGGGCTCGCATCCTGCTGATGGCCGAGAAGGCCCGCGCGGAGACGGACGATCCGGAAATCCGCCTGCGTCTGGACAAGGTCATCGTGGACCTCCGGCACCCGGAGCAGGCGTTTGTCCCCCTGGGTCCCTACCTTGTGAAGGCGCCCCGGCTTCTGCCGTGCGATGATCCCGGCGTGATGTACGTGGGGTCGGAGGAGATACAGGAAGGCGGGAAGTCCGTCGGACCGGGCGTTGTCGTGGCGGAGGTTGCAGGCCGGTACCGGCTCCTCGAAGGGCCAGAGTTCCTCCAGGCCTGGCATCATCTCTACAGCGGCGTGTTTTGGCCGGTGGTCCTGAAACCTAGTCGGTTGGTGTGGTTGGCGGGTGATTATGTTCGGCGGCCGGCTTGCCTTCTGGACGTGGAGAAGGGCCAATTCGTGGCCGTGCCGCCCGAGAAGCAAATCGGCTGGCTTCATGCCGTCCGGAGCGATGGCACGGTTTTCCTGAGCCGGAGCGATCCTGTGCAGGGCGGCGGTGTGTATGTGTTCAAGCCCGGCGCGCCCGAAGACCGGCAGTTTCTATCGGGACAGACCTTCTCCCTGGGTCGCGAACGGGACAACGCGGTCGTGGCGCGCGACGGCGCTGTGTGGGCTGGGCTCGAGGACCAGGGCTTCAGCCGGTTTGACGGCAAGGTTTGGCAGCCCGTGAAGGCCCTGGCGGGTAAGAAGTCCGTCCTCTGGGTTGATTTCGGCCGAAACGGCGAAGTGCTTCTGAAGACCGACACGGGTTATGAACTGCTCGACGCCAAGGGCGACTCGGTCGGCGCGGACGAGGACCTGGCCGCCCTCGTCGTCCGGTGCCGAGCCCGGATCACGGCGGTGTTTGCTCACCGCCATGGTGTTGAACTTACTGGTATTGGGGTGGACAAGGGCGGCAACATCTGGCTGGTCGAGCGTCGGCGGTTGAGGGTCCTTGTGGGCGAACGGTGGCTTGAGGCCAACCAAGCACTCTGCGACGCCGGAATGCGCTCGGAAGAGGTGGAATACTTGACCCTCCTGGGCGACGGGTCCAGGGTCTATGTCACGGACCTCGGCATGGTGCACGATGGGGGGCGGTCTTTCTTCGGCGAGGTCCAAGAGGGTCGGCTTGTTTTCGTCCCGGCCCCGCACACGAGCGAAAGAGTCTTGAGTGTCGTGGACCACGAGGGCGCGTTCTGGCTTCCCGGCAGCGTCACGATCAGCATGGGCACGTCTGACAAGACCACGGCCCAACTGGCTCAGCGGTTGACCGAGAAGGGGACCGTCCAGGAAATCAAGAACGCCGGCTGGGCCTACCTGTGCGACAAGGCCGGCAACGTGTGGCTGGGCCACATCGGGGGCGGGCCGCGCAACCAGTTCAACATCTGGCGCAACGGCAAGATCGAGGCCACGGTTTCCATTCCGGCGAGTGGAAATTACTTCAATGGGCCGATTTCGGATCGGCTCGGCTCCGTTTATGTGTGGACGGAGTCGGGGCTGTATCACCTGATGGCCGACTCGGCGGCGCCGGCCAAGTATGCGGTGAAGACTGTCTGGCACCCGTGCGGCATCGAGGGCAAGATCACCGGGTTCGCGTACAGCGACTTGGGATACTTTGTGTTTCTCTCGACGGTCGAACGCGACGACAACAACATCATGGACATCCGCTACTTCGTGACGTTGATCCCCTTGCCGAAAAAATAGCCGCCGGCTGGCTAAGTGCGGCGGATTATTGGCCTTGACGGGGCGGGCGGGGTCTTTGGGGCTTTGGGCTTGCGGGCCTGCGGGCAGGGGGGTAAACTGACGAAGGGCAAGAGACGGGGTCAGGTTTACCATCAGGCAGACCGCAACGTGCATGCCGAAGCGGACGGAAGCCCGGCGCGTGCGGCGCGAGTGCTATTCCGCCCCGCAGGCCGGAACATCGCCTGTGCCCAAAGCCGGGACCGGGCTGCTGGAGGAATTTGGGCATGGAGTGAGGAAGCCATGATCGGAACGCGCAAACAGATCGGCGAGATCCTGAAAGAGTTGGGGCTCGTCACCGATAAGCAGATTAAGGAAGCGATGGAGCGTCAGGGCCGAGGCGGCCGGCGCCTGGGCGAACTGCTCATCGCCATGGGCGCGTGCACCGAGGTGGACGTGACGAAGGCGCTGGCGGTGCAGTTCGACATGGAGTACGTGGAACTGGACATCGGGACGATCAACCCCCAGGTGATGGAGATGATGCCGGAGGAGATGATGCGGGAGTACCAGATCCTGCCGCTGGCGTACGAGGACGGTCGGCTGAAGGTGGCGATTACGGACCCGCTGGACCTGGAGTCGGTGGACGCGATCCGTTTCCGGCTGAATCTGGACGTGGACTGCGTCCTGGCGCCGCGGGAACAGGTGAGCCAGATCATTGCGAGTTACACGGAGCGGACGGAATCCGAGTCGGTGGACTCGATGCTGCAGGAGTTCACAGCGTCGGATGTTCAATACGAGGAGCGGACCGGCGACAGCGGAGAACCGCATGCCGAATCGGCGCCGATCATCCGGCTGGTGCAGTTGATGATTACGGAGGCGGTGCGAATGCGGGCGAGCGATATCCACATCGAGCCCCTCCAGCATCGCCTGCGGATCCGGTATCGGATCGACGGCGTGTGCCTGGAGCGCGACCCGCCGCCGAAACGCCTCCAGGGGGCGATTACAACCCGCGTGAAGTTGATGGCGGGGATGCAGATCGAGGAGAAACGCCTGCCGCAGGACGGTCGTATCCGCATGCGGCTGGACGGCGCGGACCTGGATTTCCGCGTCTCGACCCTGCCGGGGTACCACGGGGAGAGCGTCGTCCTGCGGATTTTGAGGCGGGAATCCATCAACGTGGGCCTGGACGCGCTGGGTTTCCTGCCGGACGAGTTTGAACTGTTTGAGAAGTTGATCAGCCGGCCTAACGGGATCTTCCTGGTGACAGGCCCGACGGGGTCGGGCAAGACGACGACGCTGTACGCGGCCCTGAACAAGTTGAACACGCCCGACCGAAAGATCATCACGGCCGAGGATCCGGTCGAATACCACATCGCGGGGATCA